>Ga0335395_10002304_pt1 | contig 11852 bp, 8 predicted proteins | sample MAT02_FD_205744 | JGI IMG/M metagenome (GOLD analysis project Ga0335395, IMG submission 205744) | Freshwater microbial communities from Lake Fryxell liftoff mats and glacier meltwater in Antarctica - MAT-02 (spades assembly) (version 2) ...
AGCACGCAGGGCCCGTCCAGCGGCTGTGCGCAGCCGTCCACCCAGGCCTGGGCGCTGCCGCGGTGGATGTGCAGAATTTGAAGCAGCGCCGCATGCCGGTGCGGGCGGATCTCCCAGTCATGGCGCTGGCTGCGCTCGGCGATGCGCTCGCAGTGCAGCCAGTCGGTGGCCTGGGTGCGACCCGGCTCGCCGTACAGGGCATAGGTCGGCAGGGGGCTGGCAGCAGCAGCCGGCAACCGCACCTGGATGGAAGCCTGGGTGGGAAGCCGCATGTTCGAATTGTGCAAGCGTTTGATCGCTGCGTGCCTTGAGGCGCCGGTGCCCAGGGCTTTAAGCTCGATGCCCATCGAGACCGACCGGAGACACCCCATGAAGACCCAGGTCGCCATCATCGGCGCCGGCCCCTCGGGCCTGCTGCTCGGCCAGTTGCTGGCGCGCGCGGGCATCGCCAACACCGTGATCGAACAGCGCAGCGCCGACTATGTGCTCAGCCGCATCCGTGCCGGCGTGCTGGAGCAGACCACCGTCGGCCTGCTGCGCGAGGCCGGCGTGGCCGAGCGCATGGACGCCGAAGGCCTGCCGCACGACGGCGTGGAGCTGTGCTTCGGCAACCAGCGCCACCGCATCGACCTGCTGGGCCTGACCGGCCAGCGGGTGATGGTCTACGGCCAGACCGAGGTGACGCGCGACCTGATGGCGGCGCGCCAGGCTGCCGGCCTGCCCACCGTCTACGAAGCCGACGAGGTGGCGGTGCACGGCTTCGACACCAGCCACCCGACAGTCACCTGGCTGCAGGACGGCGTGCGCCACACGGTGCAGGCCGACTTCATCGCCGGCTGCGACGGCTTCCACGGCGTGTGCCGCGCCAGCGTGCCGACCACTGCGATCACGCTGCACGAGAAGGTCTACCCCTTCGGCTGGCTGGGCGTGCTGGCCGACGTGCCGCCGGTTCACCATGAACTGATCTATGTGCACCACGACCGCGGCTTTGCGCTGTGCAGCCAGCGCAGCAAGGTGCGCAGCCGCTACTACGTGCAGTGCAGCCTGGACGACAACCTGGCGCAGTGGTCCGACGCCGCCTTCTGGGCCGAGCTGAAGGCGCGGCTGCCGGCCGACACCGCAGCGCAGCTGGTCACCGGGCCGTCGATCGAGAAGAGCATCGCGCCGCTGCGCAGCTTCGTGGCCGAGCCGCTGCGTTTCGGCCGGCTGATGCTCGTCGGCGACGCCGGCCACATCGTGCCGCCCACCGGCGCCAAGGGCCTGAACCTGGCCGCCAGCGACGTGGCCTACCTGTGGCAGGCGTTGCAGGGCTTCTACGCTGGCCGGCCGGGCGAGATCGACCACTACAGCCAGCGCGCACTGGCACGCATCTGGAAGGCCGAGCGCTTCAGCTGGTGGATGACCTCGCTGATGCACCGCTTTCCCGACAGCGGCAGCTTCGGCCACAAGATGCAACTGGCGGAACTGGAGTACCTGTTCAGCAGCCGGGCGGCGATGATGGTGCTGGCCGAAAACTATGTGGGGCTTCCCTTGGTGTAAGCCCGGCGCGACACTCGGACGCTCCGGCGGCTGCGCCGGGCCGGTGGTGGCTTAAGCTCATGCCTGCCGGCCTGTCCCGCTGCCCGGCGCCCCAACCGATGCCCGCTACTCCCCTGCTGCCCCCCGACCACCCCGACCGCGCCAGCCTGGCGGCCGAGGTGCATGCCCGCCCGCCCGAGCCGCTGCAGGCGCCCAGCCGGGCCACCTACGTGGCGGTGCGCATCGACGGCGAGGCGCGTGCGGCCGAAATGGCGCACATCGTGGCGCTGTGCGAGCGCAGCGGCGTCGCGTCGCCGCCGGCCGGTGTCACCCAGTGGTCCAGCCAGTTGGGGCCGGTGCGCTTCAAGTGGGAGCGCCATGGTGAATTCTCCAGCTACACCTTCTTCGCCGCCGGCCTGGGCGGCCAGCCGTTTGCCGAGCCGGTGGTGGCCCTGCTGCCGCCGGGCTGGCTGGCCGGCGTGCCGGGGCAGACGGTGTTCGCCGCCCATGCCAAGCTGATTTCGGCCGATCTGCTGGCCGACGGGCCCGGTGGCATGCCATCACCGGCGCAGCTGGCCGCGCACTTCGGCCAGAACATGGTGGTGGGCGCCGGCATCGGCGACGGCGCCGGTCTGGCCTTCACCGATTTCATCATCCACCCCGACGGCTTTGCACGCTTCCTGCTGCTGGACCGCGAGATGACCGAACGACAGGCCGGCCGCATGCTGCAGCGGCTGTTCGAGATCGAGGCCTACCGCATGATGGCCCTGCTGACGCTGCCGGTGGCGCGCGGCCTGTGGCCCCGGCTGCTGACCATCGAGCGCACGCTGGCCGGGCTGACCGAGCGCATCGCCGACGGCGCCAGCCAGGGCGCCGCGCAGGACGAGCAGCTGCTGCATCAGCTGATGGCCCTGGCCGCCGAGATCGAAAACGCGCTGGCGGGCAGCCAGGCGCGCTTCGGCGCCAGCCGCGCTTACCACGCGCTGGTCACCACCCGCATCGCCGAGCTGCGCGAGGTGCGCATCAGGGGCCTGCAGACCATCGACGAATTCATGACCCGGCGCCTGAGCCCGGCCATGGCCACCTGCGCCACCGCCAGCCAGCGCCTGCACGACCTGAGCGAGCGGGTGGCCCAGGCCAGCAACCTGCTGTCCACCCGGGTGGACATCGCCCGCGAGCGCCAGAACCAGGCCTTGCTGGCCGCCACCGCCCGCCGCGCCAAGCTGCAGTTGCGGCTGCAGCAGACGGTGGAGGGCCTGTCGGTGATCGTCATCGTCTACTACCTGGTCGGTCTGGTGGGCTACGGCGCCAAGGCGCTGAAGGCCGCCGGCCTGCCGCTCTCGCCCGATCTGGTCACCGGCGCCGCCGTGCCGGTGCTGGCGCTGGGCGCCTGGCTGGTACTCCGGCGGGCACACCGCCGCATGGCCGCCGACGACGGCGACACGAGCCGCAGCTTCCGATGACTGTGCTGCATCCATCGACCCCTTTGCACCCAGTGCCCCCCGTTCCCGGAGTGTTCCCGCATGGCGATCGCCTTTCCCTTTTCAGCCATCGTCGGACAGGACGAGATGAAGCTCGCCATCCTGGTGGCAGCGGTCGACCCCAGCATCGGCGGGGTGCTGGTCTTCGGTGACCGCGGCACCGGCAAGAGCACTGCGGTGCGGGCGCTGGCCGCCCTGCTGCCGCCGATGAAGGCCACCGTCGGCTGCCGCTATGCCTGCGACCCGGCCGCCCCGCCCGGCGCCTGCGACCAGTGCGCCACCCTCAAGTCGGGCAAGGGCGTGGTCAGGAGCCACAGCGTGCCGGTGCCGGTGGTCGACCTGCCGCTGGGCGCCACCGAAGACCGCGTGGTCGGCGCACTCGACCTGCAGCGCGCGCTGGCCGACGGCGTCAAGGCCTTCGAGCCCGGCCTGCTGGCGCGCGCGCACCGCGGCTTTCTCTACATCGACGAGGTCAACCTGCTGGAAGACCACCTGGTCGACCTGCTGATCGACGTCGCCGCATCGGGCGAGAACGTCGTCGAGCGCGAGGGCCTGAGCGTGCGCCACCCGGCGCGCTTCGTGCTGGTGGGCAGCGGCAACCCGGAAGAAGGCGAGCTGCGGCCGCAGCTGCTCGACCGTTTCGGCCTGAGCGTGGAGGTGAGCACACCCAAAGATCTGGCTTCGCGCATCGAGGTGGTCAAGCGCCGTGATGCCTTCGAGCGCGACCCGGTGGCCTTCACCGCCGCCTGGGCCAGGGAAGACGCGAAGATCCGCAAGCGCATCGTCGCCGGCCGCGCGCTGCTGCCCGAGGTGGTGGTCAGCGACGCGGTGCTGGAACACACCGCACGCCTGTGCATGGCGCTGGGCACCGACGGCCTGCGCGGCGAGCTGACGGTGATGCGCGCCGCCCGCGCGCTGGCCGCCTTCGAGGGCGAGAAGACCGTCAACACCGCGCACCTGCGGCGGGTGGGCCCGCCGGCGCTGCGCCACCGGCTGCGGCGTGACCCGCTGGACGACGCCGGCTCCAGCGTGCGCGTCGAGCGGGCGCTGGCCGATCTGCCGGCGGCATGACGGCTGCGCCCGCCGCCGTGCCCGCTGCCGTGCCCACCGCCGTGCCCGGCCGCGCCGGCGCAGCCGCCGACCCGGGCACCGGTGTCGACCCCGGCCTCGACACCGACGCGCTGTGGGCCGATGCCCTGACCGCCGCCGCCTTGCTGGCGGTCGATCCGGCAGGCCTGGGCGGCGCCCTGCTGCGTGCCCGCGCCGGCCCGCAGCGCGCGCTTTGGCTGGCCGCGCTGCGCCACAGCCTGCCGGCCGACGTGCCGCTGCGGCGCGTGCCGCTGGGCATCGGCGACGACCGCCTGCTGGGCGGGCTGGACCTGGCCGCCACGCTGCAGGCCGGCCGCCCGGTGGCCCAGCGCGGCGTGCTGGCCGATGCCGACGGCGGCCTGCTGCTGCTGGCCATGGCCGAGCGCCTGGCCGCCGGCACCGTGGCGCGGGTGGCCGCAGCGCTCGACACCGGCCAGGTGCTGATGGAGCGCGACGGCCTCACGCTGCGGCAGCCGGCCCGCCTGGGTGTGGTGGCGCTGGACGAAGGCGTGGACGACGACGAGTGCGCCGCGCCGGCACTGGCCGACCGCCTGGCCTTCCACCTGGTGCTCGACCGCCTGCCGGCACACGGCCCCGGTGGGCGCCGCAGCGCCGGGCCCGACGCAGCCACCGACCGCGCCAGCCTGGACGCACTGTTGGCCGTCAGCGCCGCCGACGTGGCCGCCGCCCGCACCCGCCTGCCGCAGGTGGCCAGCGGCGACGACACCGCCGCCGCGCTGTGCCGCGCTGCAGTGGCGCTGGGCGTCGATTCACTGCGCGCGCCCTGGCTGGCGCTGCGCGTGGCCCGTGCCGCTGCGGCGCTGCAGGGCCACGCCACGGTGGAGGCCGACGACGCGGCGCTGGCCGCCCGCCTGGTGCTGGGCCCGCGCGCCACGCGCTTTCCGGCACCGCCCGAGGCCGAACCACCGCCGGAGGAGCAGGCTCCGCCCGAGCCACCCGAGCCACCGCCGCCGGACGACACGCCCCCGCCCGAGCCGCCACCGCCACCGCCACCACCGCCCGAGCCCGATGCCGACGCCCCACCACCGCCCGATCCGCCGGAAGACGACGCCACGCCACCACCCGACCCGACCCAACCGCTGGACGAGGTGGTGCTGGAGGCCGCGCTGGCCACCATGCCCGCCGGCCTGTTGGCCCAGCTGAAGGCCGGCGCTGCCCAGCGCAGCCCCGCCCAGGCCGCCGGCCGGGTGGGCGCGCTGCAGGCCGGCGGGCCGCGCGGCCGGCCGCTGGGCGCACGCCGCGGCGAACTGCGCGCCGGCACCCGGCTCGACCTGATCGCCACCCTGCGCGCCGCCGCGCCCTGGCAGCAGCTGCGCCAGCGCGAGGCGGCGTTGATCGACCTGGCGCAGCCCGGCCAGCCGGCACCGCCACGCCGGGTGCTGGTGAAGCCGGACGATTTCCACATCAGCCGCCGCGCCCAGCGCCGCGAGACCACCACGCTGTTCGTCGTCGACGCCTCCGGCTCGGCCGCGCTGCACCGCCTGGCCGAGGCCAAGGGCGCGGTCGAACTGTTGTTGGCCGACTGCTATGTGCGGCGTGACCGGGTGGCGCTGCTGGCCTTCCGCGGCACCCGCGCCGAGCTGGTGCTGCCGCCGACCCGCTCGCTGGTGCGCGCCAAACGCGCCCTGGCCGGCCTGCCGGGCGGCGGCGGCACGCCGCTGGCGCTGGCGCTGGACGCCGCTGGCGAACTGGCAGCCACCCTGCTGCGCCGTGGCGGCACGCCGGTGCTGGTGCTGCTGAGCGACGCCCGCGCCAACATCGCCCGCAACGGTGCCCCGGGCCGGGACCTGGCCACCAGCGAGGCACTGGCCAGTGCGCGCCAGCTGCGCGCACTGGGCCTGGGCATGCTGGTGGTCGACACCGCGCCCGGCGCCAACCGGCCCGGCGCCGCTGCCACGGTGGCCCGGCAGTTGTCCGACACGCTGAACGCCCGCTACCTGCCGCTGCCACAGATGGACGCCGGGCTGCTGTCACGCGCCGCGCGCGCGCTCGGCACGGCCGACGACCGCCGGCGCCCGACCTGAGCATGAGCATGAGCGCGGCCCGGGCCCGGGCCCGAGCCGATCAGGCCGCCCGCCGCGCCGGACGCACCGCGCCGGCCAGACCCAGCGCCGCCAATGCATCGGCGACCCGCTGCGGCGCTTCTTCATGCGCCAGGTGGCCCTGGCCGTCGAGCAGTTGCACGCGGGTGGCAGGCAGCTTCAGCCGCAGCCGCTGCGCCTGCGCCGGCGGCACCGTGCCGTCCTGCCCGCCCACCAGCAAGGTGAGTGGAACGCCCAGTGCCGGCAGCTGCCGCCACAGGCTGTCGAGGTCCCAGTCGGCCATCATCGCCAGCGCACCGGCCACATGCGCCGGGCTGCGCATCAGCCGGGCATACAGAGCCAGGCCCTGGGCGTCGAGCGTGGAACCGGTGGCGGCCACCAGACGCTCTACCGCTGCGGCATCGCCGGCACTGCGGGCAAACAGCCACGGCACCCAGGGCTGGCGCGCCATCAGCCGCGCCATCGGCCCGAACACCCGGCCGGCCAGGCCCTCGAAGGGCAGGAGCGCGGCATTGATGCCCACCAGTTGCGCCGGCGCAAGCAGGCCGTCGAGCACCGCCCGTACCGCCAGCGCGGCCCCGGCCGAATGGCCCAGCACCACCGCCGGCGGCAGTGCCAGGGCCTGGGACAGCGCCGCCAGCGCCTGCGCCATACCGGGCAGCGAGGCCTGCGACCGCGGCAGCGGCCCGCTGAAGCCGTGGCCCGGCAGGTCGGGCACCACCAGCGTGGCATGCGGCGCCAGCAAATGCATCAGCGCCCGCCAGGAATGGCTGGCCGCGCCGGTGCCGTGCAGCAGCCACAGCACCGGCTGGCCTGGTCGCCCGCGCAAGACCTGCACATGCCAGCTGCAGCCGCCGGCCTCGACGAAGCGGCTGGCCTCCCGGTGCGGCCAGTGGGCGCCGTCGCGCGACCAGTCGAGCGGGCCGGTCATCGGGCAGTTCGGCGGGCCTGCAGAGCGGCCGCTATCATCCTGGGTTGGGTCAGCCGCACCGGCCGATCTCCGGCAGCGCGAAGGCACGCATGGGCATTGGCATTGGCACGGGGATGGGCCTGGGCATGGGTCTGGCGCAACGCCTGCGTGACGGCACGCAGGCACTGCACACCACCGCCGAACGGGCCGGTGTCATGCCGGCCATGCTGCGCGGCACCCTGCCGGCGGCAGACTTCTGGCGGCTGCAGCGCAACCTGCTGCTGGTCTACCAGGCGCTGGAGGCTGCGCTGCAGCAGCACGCCACGCACCCGCTGCTGGCACCGTTGCAGCTGGCCCCGCTGGCACGTTGCGCGCTGCTGCTGGACGACCTGGCCGTCGGTGCCGGCCCGCACTGGCAGGACGATCTGGCCCTGTGCGTTGCCGCCACCGCCTATGCCGACCGCCTGCAGGCGCTGGCCCGGCAGCAGCCGCCAGCGTTGGCCGCCCATGCCTATGTGCGCTACCTGGGCGACCTGGCCGGCGGCCAGGCGCTGCGCCGGGTGGCGCAGCGGGCCTATGGGCTGCAGGGCGACGCCGGCACCCGCTTCTTCGACTTCGGCCCGCCGGCGCAGGTGGCGCAGCTGGGCCAGCAGCTGCGCCAGGCACTCGACGGCCTGGCGCTGGACGAGACCACCATGCAAACCCTGGTGGCTGAGGCGCAATGGGCGTTCGCGCAGCATGTGCGGCTGTTCGATGAACTGGCCGCCAGCGGGCGCTAGCCCAGCTGGCGCACGCGCGCGTACAGCACGGCCGCCCGGCAGGCCGAGGCCTCCACCTCCTCCAGCAGCGGTGCCACGCCGGGGCCGCCGCTGCCTTCGGCGATGTCCATCGCCGCCAGACTGGCGTTGGTGAGGATGGCACTGATCACCTGGTCGGCCGGGCCGGCCGGGCCGCCCTGGCCGTCGGGCGCGGTGTCGCGTCGGCCGGCCTGGTGCAGCGCGTCTTCCAGGTGGCGGCGGGCCGCGTCGGCGCGGTGGCTGTCGCTCAGGTCGCTCAGCACCAGGATGTAGCCCAGCACCTGGCCGTCGCGCCCGGGCACCAGCTCGATGCGCAGGCCCACCGGCAGCGCTGCATCGGCGTCGGCAGCGCAGGCCAGGTGCAACTCGCCGCGCCAGGCCTGGTGCAGGCTGCGCACCGAATCCAGCCCGGCCCGCAACAGCGCCGGGTCGGTGAAGGCGGTGGCCAGCGCGTCCAGCGTGGCCAGGCTGTCCGCCGTGCAGCCCAGCAGTGCGGCAAATGCCGGGTTGGCGAACAGCAGCTGGCCGCCGCCGTCGGCGATGGCCACCGGCTCGCGCGAGCTGCGCACCGTGGCGCGCACGCCGGCCAGCTGGTGCTCGGCCACCAGCAGCCGCACTGCATTCACCTGCACGATGATGTCGACCAGCGAGGCTCCGACGGCCCGGCCCAAGGCCAGCTCTGCCGCGCTCCAGGGCAGTGCGGTGCCGCGCACGATCTCGCTCCAGGCGGCGAACGAGCGGCGCGGCGACAGCGTGAGCGGGTCGTCGTTGACCGTGGGCTTGACCGGGTCGCCGGCCCAGGTGACGGTGCGCAGCTGCTCCTTGCGGAACCACAGCAGGTAGTCGGGCTGCTGGTTGGACAGCTTGACCGCCAGCACGCCGCTGGCCAACGGGGCGAGCGATGCGAGCGCGCTGTTGTCCTTGCCCACCGCCGCAGTGGCGAAGGGCGCGTCGACATAGCAGGTGTCCACCCACTGCAGCAGCTGGCGCAGTTCCGGCGTGGACGGCACGTCGCCGGTGGTCAGCCATTCACCACCGTGGAACAGTGCCGCGCCGGTGGCCTCCAGGGGCTGCAGCAGGGTGCGCGGGTTGCGGAACAGCGCCAGGCGCCAGTCGCCCTCGGTGGATGTGGCCTCGACCAGCCGCTGCTCCAGCCGGCGCACCAGCACGGCCACCTGCGCATGGGCATAGTTCTCGATGGCGGCGATGCGGGTGGCCGCCACCTCGGCCAGCAGATCGCAAGCCGAGCGCAGCACCGGGCTGATGCCACGTGCGCTGTCATGGTGGGCGGCGATCAGGCCCCAGAGCCGGCCTTCGCGCACCAGCGACACCACCAGCGTGGCGGTCACGCCCATGTTCTTCAGGTACTGCAGGTGCAACGGCGACATGCTGCGCAAGGCACACATCGACATGTCGAGCTCTTCGGCGTCCGCCCGGCCAGCTGCCGGATCGGCCGGCAGCTGCACCGGCACCAGCGGCACCGCCTGGTAATGCACATCGACCAGCACCCGCACCCGGTTGGCCAGGTACAGGGCCCGTGCGCGCTGCGGAATGTCGCTGGCCGGGTATTGGTGGCCCAGCAACGTCTCGAGCCGGGGATGGCGGGCCTCGGAGATGATCTTGCCGTGGCCGTCGGGGTCGAACTTGTAGACCATCACCCGGTCGTAGCCGGTGAGGTCACGCACGCAGCGGGTGATGCCGTCGCACAGCGCACCGATGGAGGCCGCCTGGCTGAAGTGCTGCACCGCATCGGACAGGCGCTCCAGCAGCGCGGGCTGCCGGGCCGCCTGGGCGACGTCGGCACCGCCGCCGTCGGGGGACTCGAACTCCAGCACCAGCACGCCCTGGGCGGGCACCCGGTGCAGCATCAGCAGCCACTCGCGCGCCTGGCCGCCCACCTCGGTCTGGACCTGCAGCGGCTGCGGATCGGCCAGATCGGGCACCGCAGACAGCAGGCGCACCCGCGCCTCCAGATCGCCACACAGCACCGACAGCGGACGCATCAGCAGCCGATCGGCCGCCAGGCCGAGCAGGCTGTCGCAGTTGGCCGAGGCCTGCACCACCAGACCATCGCGCTCGCGCAACACCAGCAGCGCCCCCTGCGGCTGGATCGAGCCGGCGAGGTGGATGAGCTCGCGCTCGCAATTGCTGAGGTCGGCCTGACCGAAGGCGGGGCTGTGGTCCACGGCCGCGAGATTACCCCAGCGCGCAGCCGGTGCACCGGCGGCAATCCCGGCTTGCGCTGGCGCGCTGGCTGGTGTCAGTTCAGCAGCGGCGGCGCGTCGCCGTCGGCGACCAGCCCGTGACGCATCAGCCGCAGCGCCAGGCCCTCGGGCGTGATGCCCAGGCAGTCGGCCGCCGAGGCGGCATGTTCGCTGGCGCGCTCCAACGCACTGCGGATCAGGTAGCGCTCGGCCAGATGGGTGGCCTGCTGCACCAGATCAGGCAGCGAGACCCGGCCCAACTGGGAGGCCAGACTCTCGATCGCCATCGCCAGGGCTTCGGCCGGCTGCTGCGGCTGGGCCTGGCGCGGGCGGTGGCGGCGCAGGATGAAGCCGATGCATTCCTGGTCGCCTTCGGCCAGCAGTGCCGACGACACCTCGACCTCGTCGGTCCCGTGGCCGACCCAGCTACTGTGCGGCGCACCGATAGGCACCCGCACCTGGGTGGCGATGCCGTTGAGCCGCACCTCGGCCAACAGCGCAGCCAGGCGCAGGCCCGGATCGCCCAGCAGGTCGGCCAGGGTGCGGCCCTTGACCGTGCTGTCGCTGGCGCCGGCCGGGCACAGCGCCAGGAAGGCAGGGTTGGAGATCTGCAGCCGGCCTTGGCTGTCGGTGATGACCACCCCATCCGGCGTGTGCTCGACGAAATCGGCCAGGCGCCGCGCGGTGTCCGTGCCGCGCCGCTCGGCGCTGCGCACCCGCACCAGCAGCAGCAGCTGGCTGGAGCTGTCCGACGTGGCACGGAACGGCGTCGCCGACACGTCCACCAGCGCCACCGCCGCCTGGCCGCCCGGCGCGCCCAGGCGGGCACGGATCTCCGCCGGCTTGCCGCTGGCGCGGGTGGCGCAGAGCAGTTCTTCAAACGCCGGACGCGATGCGGGGTCGATGCCGATGCCGGCAGGCTGGCCTGCCATCTGCGCCGGGGCGCTGCAGAACAGCTCGGCGGCGGCGCGGTTGGCCTCGATGATGATGAGGCTGACCGCGTCGATCACCAGCACTGCGTCGGTGGCGACCTGGAACAGCAGGCGGTAGCGGGCCTCGGTCTGGCGCTGGCGCCAGTAGTCGCGCTCCAGTTCCTGCTGGGCTTCGACAAAGCGCTGCTGGATCGCGGCGATGGCACGCAGGTCGCGCCCGACCGCCAGCACCGGGCCGTCGGCGCCCAGGCGGATGGCGGCAAACGCCACCGGGATGCTGGTACCACCCAAGCCCGGCAGGTTGACTTCGCGCCGTCGCGAGACGCCGGTGCGCTGGACCTCCTGCAGCATCAGCTCGATCTTGGCGCGGGTCTCCTCGGTGACGGTGTCGACGAATTGGCAGCCGACCCATTGGTCGGCAGGGCGGGCGACGGCGGCGTCACCCAGGGCCACGTTGCGGATCACGCCGGCAGCGTCGAGCACCAGGGCGATGTCGCTGGCAATGGTGGCAAAGGTGTTCGCCAGCTCGGGCGCCAGCCCGGCAAAGGCGCCCAGATCCGCCGTCTCGGGTGGGTGTGGACTCATGCCAGTGTTCCTTCGCTACGGTTGGTTGCCACCAGACTCCGTGCTTGGCGGCACCGGAATAGGCACACCAGGAGAATGGGCTTTACTGTCACCGCCGCAAAGACCGATCGGCAGGGAAGGTCGGCAACCCTATTGTCAACTAAACTAGACACAATTGCCATCACGAAATGTTGACAGGTGTTCTCGCGAGGAAACGCCGGGGCCACTCCCAGGTTTCCTCATCCCTTTCGGGGGGCGTGACGCGCAGCGGCAGGTCTGGGGGCGGCGTCCGGG
>Ga0335395_10002306_pt1 | contig 11851 bp, 6 predicted proteins | sample MAT02_FD_205744 | JGI IMG/M metagenome (GOLD analysis project Ga0335395, IMG submission 205744) | Freshwater microbial communities from Lake Fryxell liftoff mats and glacier meltwater in Antarctica - MAT-02 (spades assembly) (version 2) ...
TTGCCCTCCAAGCGTTCCATGGTGAGAACGTGAGCCGTCGAAAACTTCGGGTATGGCTTTGGAATACGAACATCCTGGAATGTTCCAAACTGTGCGTTGAAGACTTGGAGATTATTCAGTTCGCGAGTGAAACTGAGTTCCCGCTTCAAGGATCGCGATAGCTGCTCCACCAAAACTTTCGGTTGCCATGCAGCAAGCTCCGGGATGCGTTCCGCCAAGCCTGCCAAGCCCGCTAAGACTTCCATATCCTCACGAACTTTGTTTTGGATGTTCTCATGCTGAACCTTGACGACTACTTGCGTTCCATCATGTAGCATTGCACGATGTACTTGCCCAATGGACGCGGAAGCCAAGGGTTCCCGCTCGAACGAGGCGAAGGCCTCCTCGACGCTCAAACCAAGTTCCGTTCGGATCGTATACTCGACTCGCTCGTACGGATCTGGGGGAACCTGTGTCTGCAATTGTTGAAGTTCTTTTGCAAGATCGGACCCAACCAAATCAGGCCGCAATGACAGAACTTGCCCCAACTTGATGAACGTAGGACCTAGCTCAGTCAGCGCCATCCGAATCCGCGTTTCACGTGAGTAGCTAGACAACGGAACGCCGGATTCATCTTTGATCCAATCGCGAATAAAATCTAGCTGCAATCGACTCAACCAATCTGCTAGTCCGTAGCGACGCAGAACGACAATAATCTCTTGCCATCGTCGAACGTTTCGATAGAGTTTGGGGATCGTGCTAATCTTCATCGGCAAACAACATAAGTAATCAGGTTCATCATCCGTTTCCCTAACGAGTAGGTTCTAGGAAAACAATCTCTAGTTTACTTCTCCCCTGCCGTTCAGCGCATGCCAATTTTGTTTAATTGAAGTCGTAAAATTTCTTACGCTGATCCCACGGTTTCAATCGCACGGTTTCAGACCAAGGGTTGTGATGCCGAGAAGATCAGTGCAACAAACATGGCCGCTACAATCAAATCAGCTGTTGTACCTGGGTTCAGCCGATGGCCATCGGCTCGCAAAAACGCATCAAATTCCCGCCACGATGAATCGAATTCTACGTCTTTGGCCATTCGCAAACCGTTCAGCCGAAAGGCTCGATGCTTCACTTCAGAGGCCACTTCGGTACCGTTTTTTCGAGCAATCAAACTGTCGATATGGTTTGAGAGATACTCGATTTGGATGTCTGAGATCATGCGTAGCCAGTCGGTACCGATCGTCTCCGTGTGAGACCATCTGGAATGGTCTAGACGATTCGCAAGGCTAAAGACAATCTCGAAGTCGGTGACCCACTGTTTTGCAACATCATCCTTAGCTTGAGCAAACCTCATCGCATCGAGTATCGACTCGGGCGGGGAGGCGTGAGCATCCATCTCTTGCGACTTGCCGAGTCCGCCTGGATTCACGAGGGCAATGCTCTTGTAAATCCATTTACTATCCGAGTGATCTAATTTTTTTAAGATCGAGGCAACGGATTGTTGAAATGCTTGTCTGGAACAACGTGATGCATCGAAACCTTTCGCTGCTAACGACTTCGCTGCTAACAACAAGGGTCCTAGCAAAATAAGAGTCCCAAGGTTTGTGTTGACCCCTACAGAATGCTTGGTCGCCAACGCCAATTCATGAATACATTTGCCAACGGTTGGATTACCATCCCGATGAAAGTATTGATCAACGGTTCGTCCAACCGTTTCCGCCGATTTGCGAAAATGACTGTATTCCATATCTTGGAAGCTCGCGTGCGGATGAACATTGCCGGCTTTGATTGCCGAGGCCTCCAACAAACACGCCGCCGCCGCAAACGTACCCAGCGAGTCCTCGGCAGATAGTTGAAGTTCGGCAAGGGAACCTAAGGGAATGGCAACTAAAGCATTGATGTCCATGGTCGTCGCGCTAAGCTTTCGCTTTCAACAGATCTTGTACAGCATCGCCAACTTCGGTGGGGGCCTCTTCCATGACGTAATGCCCGACGTCCTCGAGCCGATGGATTTTGGCTTGCGGTAAATGAAGGCTCAATCGATCAAGACACTCAGGCCTAAAACACCAATCTTTCATTCCCCAAACCATTGTCGCGGGCTTCTTGGCGAGCGTTGGTAAATCTCGTTCGAGCTGGTCGAGAACCTCCCACGTACGATGGCTTTTTTGTATAGGAATATCTTGAACAAACCGGTCGATCGCAATGCGGTCTGCGGGAGTTTGATAAGGAAAAAGAAGCCCCGCCTTCGTTGCATCGGGCAATTTTCTTAATCGATCAATCGCCATAAACGTGGCCGTCCAAGCGAACGCGTTCGCATATCGAATCGCCAAGCTTCCAAAGATGGGAATGCGACAAGCGGCAATCCTTTTCGGAATATAAGGAGGCACAAACGCAGCTGTGTTTAAGATGAACAGTTTATCAATACGATGGGATCGCGCAACCGCCGCTCCTAACCCGATCGCCCCGCCCCAATCATGGACAACTAACAAGATGTTCTTCAAATCCAACTGATCGATCAAATGGATTAGGTTGCTCGTGTGGCTCTTCAAACAATAATCGTATTTGGCTGGTTTGTCGCTAAGACCGCAGCCTAAGTGATCGACCGCCACAACCCGAGCGACATTTTGGAAACGGCTGATAAGCGTTCGATAGTAGAATGACCAAGTCGGGTTACCGTGAATGCAAAGAATTGTTTGTAGTGGAGCGTTCAACGGCGAAGCGTTCGAATCCAAGGTGCTAGCCGACCCAACGCGCAAGTTCGGACTATGTCCAACTTGGTCGACATAGTGAATTCGAAACTCAGACAGTATTCCAGGGTTAGCTAGGTCTGGAACAGCCAGGTAGTGAGATTCAAATGGATACTCATCACGCCAAGTAGTCACGTTGGAAAACAATTTCTTTAAACGAGGCAACGAACGGGCTGTGAAACACGATTTGGCGAGGTTATTCGACAGAGCCCTAATCGCCAAGGTCCCTTGCCGTGACTGTTGATAAGAAAGTTCAGTTGATAAGAAAGTTCAGTTCGTCAAAAATCGAGTTGACAACGGAAACCGAAGGCGTCGGTTTGATTGTTGACAATTTTGAAATCGCTGATGGGTTGGCCGCTTGCGACAAGGCCACGTAGGTTAGGTGATTGGGACCAAGAGTGAATGTAGTTGAATACAAACTTACAATAGGGGTTGGTGTACCAGTTGATTCCGAGAGTCAAGTTCTGGATGCTGCCACCGACAATCGTTTCGTCGGTTACATCCAAGTAGGACCAGCGGCCAGCGACTTCCCAAGCTCCTAACCCTCCACCCTTTTTAAAGTTACAGTTCGGAATGACTCGATCAATCGCGCCTGCTTTCCGGTCGTAGGGACGATGTTCACCGGTCAGGAAGTAACCTAGCGTTGCGTAGCCACCGCCAAGTAGTGCAGTCGGATTCGTTTCTTGATTGACGACGGCTGCCATCCCCTCCGTTTGAAGCGACAACGGCCCATGAACCCACAGCGCTTCGAGTCCGTACGTGTTTACGAGCGTCACATTTCGGACGATACCCGAATCAGCAAAAAAAGGAGTACCATTAGCCAGGGCCGGAGTGGCTTGCCCACTGGTTCCTACGCCAGATGGCACAAACTCACCCACGAAGATTTCCGGTATCGATCGGTAGCGCCCAAACTCTCGCGGCGGAGCATTTAAAAAATATCCGCACCCGAGATGTAAGTACTCCTCCCCCTTGGACCCATCATACCATCCCAGATGAGTAATTCGACTCGCAAGACCATTGCCGCCGTTTGTACTTAACGATCCACCATATTGGTCCTGCCCAGTCCGAAACATCGAAGCAGCCCAAGTTGAATTGAGATCCTCCGAATAGTCATAAAAACCAATACCGATCCCACGAAATGGAGTGAATGCTTGAAACAGCGTAGAACGTTCCATCATTGTCGTAAATCGATAGCTGCTTACGACTTCTAAACTGAAAGGTTGCTTCCACTGACCAACACGGACATTTCCAAGCACGGGAATATCATTGAACTCGGTCCACACATCCGTGAAGGTCGGACGGCCAAAGAAGCCAAAGTCCATCTGCATGAAGTAGTTCATGTTCTCGACAACAGACCCTTTCGCGGAGAGCCGAGCGCGTCGAAAATTTGCTCCGCTCTCAATAGGACCGTGTGCAGCACGACTTCCCTCAGTTTGATTGAACATCACTGCGTCCGCTTGAAAAGCACCATTGAGAGTGACGCTAGGCAGCTTCATCTTGGCCGTAGCAGACGCTTCGCTAGCCTTCTCGAGCTTCTCTAATCGCTTTTCAAGTTCAACCTTTTGGTCTGCGATGGATGGGTCTGCTGTCCCACCATCCAGTAGGGGCTCTTGGCCGTAGACCGAGGCGACCATACTTATAGCCAGAATCGGCCACAAACGAATGCATGAACGCATTTCTTGGATCAATCTCCCTATATATCGTTGAATGCCCATCCCTGTGTTGATCGACACCGAAATCACCCCAGTTAAAGCTTAAATGTCGCGTTTGTCATCATTACGTCAGACAGACAAAGATCAAATTAACAAATCACGTAGCTTATCGTAGTTCTTAATTTGAATCGACCAAATGCTGGCATTCAAACCTAGCGTAGAAGCCAAGGTGCTTTGCTCAGTGTCGAGTGTTGCAGCTTTCCTGGTAACAGGTTGGTTCAAGCACTGCGATAATTCGTTGGGGAAGAAAGTTATCGTGTCGCATCTACGGAAGCGATTCGAAATCGATTCGCGGCTTTTGCTGTTTGGTCGAATCTCGAACAAATTTCGCTCCGGGTGCCACGGTCTGATTAAAGAACCCACCGTTGCGTAGATAGAATCGCGTACGATCGGATCCCCCAGCGAAGTCGAGTCGATGGCGTTCCTGCCCGGTTGCATCGACCGAGAAATGAGACGAGGTACACTCGTGCCATTTCCCTTCGGTGTCTCGTACCCATTGGTTCGCATAGAAGCCTCGACGTTCGAGGTGACCGCGGGTTGGATCGAAGTTCTCCAAGAAAGAATGAAAGCCTTTCAAATGGGTGTTGGTCATGGGACGGCGAAATTTCGCGATTAATCGCCATTGCTTCGAATTGGCTTCGCTGAACCACGCAGTATAGATCGTGGTTTCATTCCCGTCAGGTTTCACTTGAGTCAGAAATCGATACGTAACATCCGTTTTCCAAGGGTAGCGTAAGTAGCTCTGCCCTCCAGAACCTTCGTTTCCGAATTCGCCCAAATGCACGTCGGGGCCACTATCGAGCGCGACAACTCGCTGTTCGGCTGGAATCTCTTTCGGGTTGTCGGTTTGAAAAGGACTCCATACGGAAAACAAAACGCGACGTTCGTTCTCGGAGTTAACTTGGATCCCGAAGTAACCTTCCGCAAAGCCATTTGCCATAAAATAGGAACCGATTGGATCGAGGCCTGCTGGAACGGTAATCTCGCTGTAAGCAAACTCGACACGCGGATCCTTAGGGACATCAAAGCTCAGATGTACGGAGGGCCCACGTCGCCCCCAGTAAAACATTTGGCCCTCGTTGTTCTTTACGAAATCGAGGATGAGCCCTTCAGTTGTTGAAGCAACCATCAAGTCCTTGACTTCCGCAAAGAGGTCGCTCACCTTATTGATTCCTCGAAGATCAACGCGGCAGTATCCAGCTTTTGCGATTTTGATAACACCAAACTTATGTTCACGAAACTCCTCCCCTGCTAGCTCTTTTTCAAACGATTGTTTGCCGACGCTTATCTCTAAGATGGTGCGACCTTCTGGAACTCGAGCGAGAATCGAAAGCTCAATCTCAGCAGTGCGGTCGGCATGAAAGTAGATCGAATAAACTTCATCCGCGTCTTTCCAAGCCAAAAGATCATTGCGAACACCTACTTCACCAGTCCCCGGTGAGGTGCGAAACGAATTCCCTGTCAGCGGGATCGACCACTGAGCGGCTTGCGTTAATGAAGTCGCGTCGATTTGCGCGCAGACGAACAAGAACAAAAAGTAAGGGATACGGAATTGGATCATTGAAGTGAGTACTTGCCGCAGCTTTTCCATATTCCGTCCCGATCTTTAGTCAACGTGAAGTCGTTCCGGCGATTGTATCAGAATCAATGCTTGATTCGTTTTCGTGAGTCACCGAATCTTGTTTCTTCGAGATTTGCCCGCTCCGTCACGTTAAAATGTCGATAGTTCTGCTCAATCCGCGAACGTATCCATCTTTCGTATACAATGTAGCCGATCAGTCTCGTCCTCCATTTTTGAGACGAAGCCGAACAGGTTTCTACTTTACTTCCCGCTGGCACTTTCTTTAAGATAGATCGCTCGTTATCCATGCCGATTGAACTTATGCGGAACTTCACAGTCCGATTGCCACTTGGGCGAATGACGCGGCTTCTACTGTTGCTACTTGTGTACGAACCGTGCGTGGTGGGGCGTACTGTGGTTGCTTCGGAACCCAAAGAGAACAGTCCTGTAGTATTTGGGCGGGACGTTTTACCGATTCTTTCTAGCAAGTGCTTTGCTTGCCATGGCTTTGATGCCAGTCACCGTGAAGCGGGATTGCGGCTAGATCGAGCTGAAGGTGCCTACGAGGTTCTCGAAAGCGGATCGACTGCAATTAAGCCCGGGGCATTGGAAGAGAGTGAAGTATGGAACCGGATTTGTTCGTCCGATCCAGACTTGATGATGCCTCCGCATGATGCGAATAAGCAGATCACGTCCGAGGAACGAGCCATACTTGGAAGGTGGATCGAATCCGGTGCAAAGTATGCAGGGCATTGGGCCTTCGAACCGATCGCACGGCCTGATCGGTCACAAATGCCCGCGACGAATCCAGCCTCAGAAGCAATCGACAACCCGTTTGATCTTTGGATTGGTCACGGTCTTCGCGCGAAGGGATTTGACTTGGCTCTGCCAGCCGACAACGCGACGCTTCTTCGTCGACTGTCATTCGATCTGACGGGACTGCCACCGACTCCTGAGGAGCTAGATGCCTATGAACAAGATTCGTCAGAACAAGGTACCGAGCGACAGATAGATCGACTGCTTGCGTCACCGCGATATGGAGAGCGAATGGCCCAAATGTGGCTAGATCTTGCAAGATATGGCGACACCAATGGATACCTGCACGATTTGAAGCGTACGAGCTGGCCGTGGCGAGATTGGGTCATTGATTCCTTCAATAAGGACCTTTCATTTGACCAGTTTGTGATCGAACAGATTGCCGGTGACTTGCTTCCCCAAGCGACTAACATGCAAATCCTCGCAACATCATTCAATCGCAATCATCTTCTTACAACCGAAGGAGGGTCTTTAGAAGCCGAGTTTCTGAATGAATACTCGGCCGATCGTGTACAGACCTTCGGGACTGCCTTTCTAGGATTGAGTTTTAACTGCTGTCGTTGTCACGATCATAAGTTTGATCCGCTGACCCAGGATGACTTCTATAGCCTTCAATCCTTCTTTAATTCCATTGATGAGAAGCATGACAATTCGATCCAGTACGCACCAACGATCGAAGTCTCCTCGCCTCTACAGCCAGATGGTGACAAGATTAAAGTCATGGTGATGAAGGAATCCGCCCAGCCTACAAAAACCTTCGTACTTCAGCGAGGTCAATACGATCTTCCGAGCACGGATCACCCTGTCTCGCGAAAGCCGCCAAAAGTCCTCTCCGGCGTAGAACACGAACCCTTTCTCAATCGCTTGCAACTAGCACATTGGTTAGTCTCTCAAGAAAACACGCTCTTTGCTCGAGTCGCCGTGAATCGTGTCTGGCAAAGGATCTTCGAGCGGGGAATTGTCGCAACGGTCGATGACTTTGGTGTACAAGGCGACTACCCAAGCCATCCAGAGCTGCTCGATGAATTGGCGGCGTTGTTTCGCGATGGCGATGCAGCGCGTGGTATTCGGCCCTGGAGTATGAAGGGCCTATTGAAAGCCATTCTGACAAGCCATACCTATCGCCAGGCATCCAAAGTTCGTGAGGATCTCAAGGCCGTCGATCCAGAGAATCAATTGCTTGGGTATTTTCCACGGCAACGACTCTCGGCGGAAGAGGTTCGGGACCAAGCGTTGTTTTTCTCCGGGCTAATGGTGGAAACGATGGGCGGACCGCCCGTGTATCCGTACCAACCGGAGGGCCTTTGGGAAGAGCGATCCAATGAAGCCAGCGATAATCGAGTTTACGTGCGTAGCGAAGGAGCAGACCTGTACCGACGAAGCCTTTATACGTTTTGGAAGAGAACGTGTCCGCCACCGATGATGAGTATTTTCGACGCGCCGGATCGGACCTCGTGTACCGTCAGGCGAAGCAGTACCAACACCCCACTTCAGGCTCTAGCGACCTTGAACGATGAGCAGATGCTTGAATGTGCTAGGAGTTTAGCGATACGAACGATTCAAGAAATTCCAGAATCCAAGTTGATCGATAGCGTGAGTACGCCGATGCCCCATGAAGCGGCTTCCGATGTGGAACGAGTCTTTCGAATCTGTCGACGAACGACCAGTCATTTCCCATCCGAGCAAGATACGAGGACACTGCTAGCGGGATTGCGTCAGTTGCGTCAACGTTTCGAATCGAACGCGTTGGATGCATCTCGGATTATCGAGCAGGGAGTTGCACCGAATCCAAAGGAGATTCCACCGAGCGAATTGGCTGCTTGGATGATCATTGCCAGCACGGTACTCAACTTTGAAGCGACACTTGTTCGAGACTAGAAAAAACTTTTATACGATGAACGATCCATTACTCGACTATTACCTTAACATCAATCGCCGGCAGTTGATTCGCCGAGGGCTCGCTGGCGGGCTGGGGTTCTTAGGTGGTACAGCCCTGATGCAGCTGCTTGCAAGCGACGGGGTCACTGCCGCAGAAAACCCTGAAGATTTGAATGCAGAGAATTCTAACCCACAGAAGCACAAGCGAGTTGGTGGCCTTGACTCACTGCCGCATTTTCCTGCGAAAGCGAAACGCGTCATCTATCTATACCAAGAAGGAGCTCCTTCGCAGCTAGACACGTTTGACTACAAGCCAGAACTCAAGGAGTATTTCGATAAAGACTTGCCAGATTCCATTCGAGGGAATCAACGTCTAACGACCATGACCAGTGGACAGGGACGCCTTCCCGTAGCACCTTCAATCTTTCCATTCCAAAAATATCCGAACTCACAAGATGGGTTGTGGGTGTCGGATCTGTTGGCTAATACAGGATCCATTTCGGAAGAGATTTGTGTAATCAAATCGATGTTCACGGAACAAATCAATCACGGCCCTGGAGTGACCTTCATGCAAACGGGGCATCAAATTCCAGGTCGACCGTCGATAGGGGCATGGATGTCCTACGGCTTGGGCAGCGAGAATCAAGATCTTCCTTCGTTCGTTGTGATGATCAGTCAAGGGCGTGGCCAAATGCAAGCCCTCTTCTCGCATTTGTGGGGTGCCGGTTTTCTGCCTGGCGAACATCAAGGAGTTCAGTTTCGCGCGGCGAAAGACCCCGTTTTGTTCCTGAACGATCCGACAGGCATGCATCGCGAAGATAGGAGATTGGTGCTCGACATGATTAGCGAAGTGAATCGCAGGAAGGCGGAAGCTTCAGGAGATCAACAAATCTTGGCTCGAATTGCCCAGTACGAGATGGCCTATCGCATGCAGGCCAGCGTTCCCCAGTTGACCGACTTTAGTGATGAAACCCAGGAGACGCTCGACGAATATGGGCCGGATGTGCGGATACCGGGGACGTATGCGTACAATTGCTTGATGGCTCGGCGCATGGCAGAGCAAGGGGTTCGATTCATCCAGCTTTACCATCGCGGTTGGGATCATCATCGTAGTGTACCGAGCGACCTTCCACTTCAATGCCAAGATGTCGATAGAGCTCAGGCGACATTGATTAGGGACTTAAAGCGACGTGGTTTACTCGACGATACATTGGTCGTTTGGGGTGGCGAGTTTGGTCGCACTGTCTATTGCCAAGGTGCTCTGACACCAACGCAATACGGTCGCGACCATCATCCGCGTTGCTTCAGCATGTGGCTTAGCGGCGGTGGAATCAAGCCAGGAATTACTTACGGTGAGACAGACAGTTTCAGCTATAACATCGCAGAGAATCCGGTCTCGGCTCATGACCTCCACGCCACCATCCTTCACTGCCTTGGAATCGACCATTCGAAGTTTACTTTTAAGACACAAGGGCTAGACTTTCGGCTGACGGGCGTCGAACCTTCGCGAGTCATTTCGGAGATACTTGCATAGTATCACGCGTTGCAGATTCAAAGGTTGGGAGATTGTTTACTTGGCTTATGTATGGATGCTGATTGGCTCGATTGCATTTGCTGACGCGCGCATTTGCTCCTGGCGCTCCGGCTCGTGTTAGCGTCGTGGGACTCTCCCAAGTTGTCGTAACAGGCTTGATGAAGTGGCTACTCGAAAATCGTATCCCTACCATCGGAAGCTTGATCGGAATGGGCCTCGTGCTGGATGAAACCGTGTGGGTGATTTTTGGTCAAGACGCGCCGCGAAGATCGTGAACAGTACGAATCGCAATCTTCGGTTGTTGTTTCGCTTGCAGCAGTAGCCGCAACAGTCGGTATAGAAACGACCCGATTTTTGTTATGCCCCAATTGTTGAAAATCGGATTTTCAGTGGGGCGACAACTCGAGTCTGTTAACGAAATATTGGAAATATTTCCAGTCACCGAAAGCGCCGACAGGCCCTGACGTTGAAAGCCGTGGAGAAAAAACTTTGTCAAACAAGTGAACGCGAGAATGTACTGATAAAATGAGTTTACACCCGTCAGTACTGAGAGAAAGTCTGACTCACCATGACAACGCTAATATTCTTAAGCGAGGCATGGAAGCGATAAGCGAGGAATGAACCTCCTTTATTGATTCGCTGACCTCAAGGTATTCGCGGACTCGCTCACCGAAGCGGATGCGAAAACTGTGATCGACTCAATAGAAGCGGGTTGCGAACAGGTTGACCCTCATGAGTGGTAAGTACTTGCTCGACACCAACATCGTAATCGCGTTACCGAGTTCCTACGCCGGGATCTCAAACGTATTAAAGATGCTGATGAGTATTTCGTCTCCGCGACCGTCAGTCCCCAGCAAGGACTGTGCGATTTTTAGATCGCGATTTTTTAGGGCGCGATAGACCTTAAAACACGGGTCGATTTACTTGGGAGCAGGAAGAATAATCAGTGCGTTTTCGGGCACAGATACTTCCCCCGGCTTGTTATTGAAAAGGTATTGAATTTTCAATGTCTTCAACGTTCCTGCGGCTGGATCGCCACCAAAGGCCGTGTTATAGCTTTCCGATGGAAGAGCGATCACTGGAAGATCACTAACGAGCTTCTGAAGAAGTTCCGTTACATCTGTTTGAACGGCTTCAGATCCATACTCCGCCTTGACGATTTCAATCTTCACTTTCTCTAGACCTGCTTGAGACAAGACTCCTGCGACGTCGACGCCTTTCGTACTGAGCTTCTGAGCGATGATCATCGTGGCTTGATTTGCATCAGTCTTTAGCTCGGGAACTTGAATCGCTTTGATCGCGAGATTTAGTCCCTCCATGGTTGGGTATCGCTTGAGGATTTCCAGCACAAGTTTCTTCTCAGCCGGTAGTTTTGAGGCATCATACGCGTTCTGGCACATTTCGAATCGTCGATCGTCAGGCAGAACAAATTGTCTCGCAATACGGATGTAAGCCCTGATAGACCTAACTTGGTATTGGTTTTTTGTCGATTTTGCGAGCTCTAAAAGAACGGGCGCGGCGTCTTCAGTCATCCATTCGCCCAGTAAACGACTGCTGATGTCTTGCAGTTTCGGGTTGGTTGACTTGCCGGCAGCATCGACTGCATTGAGCGCATTCGTCCCACCTA
>Ga0335395_10002307_pt1 | contig 11851 bp, 12 predicted proteins | sample MAT02_FD_205744 | JGI IMG/M metagenome (GOLD analysis project Ga0335395, IMG submission 205744) | Freshwater microbial communities from Lake Fryxell liftoff mats and glacier meltwater in Antarctica - MAT-02 (spades assembly) (version 2) ...
TGTCTAACGTCTGTAAGATTTGCTCAAACACTGGGAATATTTGTTCGGGTTGTGCTGAGTCTAGTAAGTCTCGGATGTGGTTGTCACTGGGGATTTTATGCACTCCAAATAAGCTCTGGGCATTGCTGTGTCCTTTGCTTTTCTCCATTGTCCTTTGATAGGCTAGAAATGATGGGGTTTGGGTGAAAAATACACTAAAGGCACTGAGAGCTGCATCTTCTATGCCATAGCGAATATTCTTGCCTGTCCTTTTGTCTGGCAAGGATTCTAATACCTGGTGAAAGGTTCTTACTATGCTGTCAAAGGAGCCTTGTTGTTTCAACTGCTTTGCTTCTATTACCTCATTTATCTCTCAATCATCATAAACTTCTCTCTTGTCCTTGAACACCTTTTTTCATAATGAGAATTACTGATACGCACCTACGTTAACCCGCCTTATATCCCACGGCTAAAGCACATGGGTTTTACGGTGCTTTCTATAAAAATTACCGCAAAGAGTTTTCAATAATTCGGTCATCTAAGCGCCGGGCAACTTCAGACACACCTAAGGGACTGGCAACATTTCTAGGATATACCACCGCTGCCAATGCCCCGACTCCACCCCGGCGAAAGGGGACTGCATCTATCCGCCAGACTTGATTCCGAAATTGAACAGTCATTCTGACACCCGCAGAAGAATTTGCCACCTCATTGAGATTACTGAGGGGTTGAGAATCGAGAATATCCACTTGAGGAAGTTCCGAGAGATTGCGGCGCAGGAGATTGACCAATTGCTGTTGAAATTGGGGCTGTTGCAATTGTCGCATGGCAGAATCAAAGTTTAGTTGGTCAGTCTGATTAGGCAAGCTGCCACTGAAGCCCAAAATTATCTGGAGGTCTGTCGGATTAACAAAAGCTGAATAACGATCGAGTTGAAAATTTTCCTGCCCAAATAATCGAGTCACCACCCGGAGGCGATCGCCAATTGATCTAGCCACTGGGCTAGGCAACACCCGAAACTCTGGAGGAACATCCTCCTGTTGTAATAGCCCTAGATTATTTTCTATACGGGGGCTAAGAGGCATAACTGGTGAGGTTCCCTGAGCCATGACTGGTTTAGCAAATGGATAGACTAATTGGTTAGAGAGTGAAATAACTGGATTTATGCCCCTCGTAGGAAGTGTTACCAACGTCCCTAAAAAGACCACTAATGAACTCAAGAATATGCTTTGCTTTTTCATAATTTTTCTCATCAGTTAATTAGAGATTATATTTAGGAAAATCTACTGCCCTAGCAATCCGAATTCCTGCCGGAGTAATATAAGCCACTTCTGGATAATATTGTTGGGGTGGAGTTTCTGGTGCTCTAGCCACTGCATCCGCAATTCTTAACTGAGTAGGCTGCATTTCCAGGGCCATAATCCGGCATTTAGAGTTACCCTTTGCTCCAGCATGGGCTGTTCCTTTTAGTTTACCCCAAATTAAAATGTCCCCTGCTGCTACAATTAAACCCCCAGCATTGACATCTCCCAGAATGATTACCGTACCGGGATAATTAATTTCCCTGCCCGATCGCACTGTAGTTTCTAGGTACAAGGATTCTAGCACTGTTTCTTTTTCTGGAGACGCATTTAAGGTTCTAAAAGGCAATTGTTGCTCCACCGAATAACCAGAACTAGCCGCAGCTACAGCAGTCTGGCGACGATTAGTAATTACTCGAACTAGGGTTAAGCTACCCCGGTGTAGCGCCTTACTCAGGGACTGGAGTTGCCGGCCATCTAGCAATCTATCTTGAGCAACTAAATGAACTTGACTTGCCGACTCCCAAAAGCGATCGCCCGCCACTAATCTTTGCTGTAATTGCTCCACCAATTCTGAAAAAGTAACCGCCGCCGGAGCATCAACTTCTGGGGGCAAAATAAGCATTAACTGCCCGTCCCTACTTTGCAGATGGACTTGGGAAAATCGAGAATTTATCTCTGGAGTCCGGTTTTCTAAAAAAGATATTTGGGGGGGAGGTGTTGGGAGTATTTCCTCCTCTAGGGAATATTTTTCTAGATTTTTTTCTGGGGAGTTCTCTAGAATATTCTCTGGGAGTTTTTCTGAGGGAGAAACATTAGTAGCGATCGATTCAGGATTCATAGCTAATTTAGATAAATATCTATCGTTAATCTTCAGAAATCTTGTCATCAAAAAAGCGAGTCTTGCAAGAAATCACCCTACCTAATAATGGTAGCTTCCCACAAAACCCGCCCCCTTAGTTAAGGAATTAACTAATTTTACTTAACGCTGGCTTTAGCTCCAGCTTCCTCTAATTGCTTCTTCACATCTTCAGCAGCTTCCTTAGTAATTCCTTCTTTAACAGATTTTGGAGTAGCTTCTACTAGGTCTTTAGCTTCCTTCAGTCCTAAGCCAGTGATAGTCCGCACTGTTTTCAATACAGCGATCTTCTTATCAGCAGGAACTTCATCTAGAATTACACTAAATTCAGTTTGCTCTTCTACTTCCTCAACAGCAGCAGCACCGGGAGCCGCCGCCATCATCATCCCACCCACAGGAGCCGCAGCACTAACTCCAAAAGTTTCTTCGATTTGTGTGACCAATTCAGCCGCCTCTAGCAGAGGTAAAGATTTTAGTAGGTCAATGATTTGATCAGTAACAGCGGACATAGATTATCTCCCTATAGGAATTTAAGTTTATTAGTTTGGATTTAAGGTGGAGAATTTACTCTTTTTCAGAGATAGCCTTCACGCCCCGAGCCAAGGAACTCGGAATTTCATTAATACCAATGGCGATTTTGGCAGCCAAGCTATTGATTGCTCCAGCCACTTGACCCATAAGTTGCTCCTTAGAAGGTAGCTCACTAATAGCTTTGATTTGGCTTTCGGTCAAAGCCCGACCTTCCATGACACCACCCTTGATTTCAGTCTTTTTAGTAAGTTTCTGAAATTCTTGGTAAGCCTTAATAGCTCCGGTAATATCATCTTTGGTCAGGAGAACTGCGGTGGAACCGTTGAGAAATTTCTCCATTGGTTGCCATGTAGGATTACCTTCGATCGCTATTTTCATTAGCGTATTCTTAGTCACCTTACATACAGTCCCCTTGGCTAATAACTTACGGCGTAATTCGGTAATTTGTGCCACGGTTAGACCATGATAGTCAATCACCATTGCCAATTGTGAGTCTCCCAAGCTGGACTTGAGTTCTTCAATAACTGCGGACTTTTCTTGTTTTGATTTGCCCATATTTTAGATTTCACCTCCTTAAAACTTAGATAATTTCCTTAGCATTTTTAGTTCAATGCCTCTGGTTTAATTGAGCCATAGCCTAACTCTCTCTGCCCACCCTTCCCCCACAAAAATACCCCAGCTATTTTGCCGGGGTGACATTGCTAATTATCTAGATTTAATCCAGATAATTGACGATCGTGGTCACTAACCTCGGCAGGAATTTAAGTTAATTACTCCTACTGTCTTTGGTATTACCTATTTAGTTGTTAGTCTAGTTATTTTAATTAACTAAGCCTCTCCCCTAATTTGTTTTGAGTATTTTATGATAATTACCTAGGCAGCATCACCTTGCTTTAAGTCCCGCAGAGCAGTAATATCTATCTCGATCGAGGGTCCCATAGTTGCCGAGATGAACATAGTCCGCCAGTAGCGGCCTTTTGCTCCTGATGGGCGGTTACGTTCGATCGTATCCTGAAGAGCCTTGAGATTAACGAGTAGATCCTCAGCACTAAAGGCAGTTTTGCCAAACATCACATGGACAATTCCCGTGCGATCGGCCCGAAACTCTAGTTTACCAGCTTTAAACTCTTTAATTGCTTGGGCAATATCAAAAGTTACCGTTCCACCCTTAGGAGAAGGCATTAAGCCCCGTGGCCCGAGCATTTTTCCTAACTTTGCCACCTGGGGCATCATATCTGGAGTCGCAATGAGGAGATCAAAATCCATCATTCCTTTTTGAATTTGGTCGATTAATTCTTCAGATCCAACAATATCAGCCCCTGAAGTCGATGCTTCATTGACCTTCTCGCCTCTAGCAATGACAGCCACCCGGATAGTTTGCCCTGTGCCGTTGGGTAATGTCACCGTAGTTCTCAACTGCTGATCGCTATATTTCGGATCAATCCCTAGGCGGATGTGTGCCTCCGCAGATTCAGGAAACTTAGCTGTAGCAGTTTCTTTTAATAGCTCTAATGCTTCTAAAGGGGCATAAGGGCGCTGTTCTACTTTCTTGTGTAGTTCCGTCAGCCGCTTCGATAATTTTTTGGTCATGGTTTAACTCCTTGGGGTCTAGCGAGATAATCTCTCTCCCCCGCTATTGAATAAAAAATCCTAATCAGCGATCGCAATGCCCATATTCCGGGCAGTACCTTCCACAATTTTCATAGCCGCCTGAATATCATTAGCATTCAAATCTGGCAATTTAATATTGGCAATTTCCTGCAACTGGGTTCGGGTTACTTGCCCTACTTTCTTTTTATTAGGCTCATTAGAACCTTTGTCAATTCCGGCCGCCTTCAGTAATAAAACTGAGGCTGGAGGAGTTTTGAGATTAAAAGTAAAACTCCGGTCTTCAAATACCGAGATTTCTACCGGGATCACCATCCCCGCCTGATCAGCAGTTCTAGCATTGTATTCCTTTACAAATGCCATAATATTCACCCCGTGCTGCCCTAAAGCCGGACCCACAGGAGGTGCTGCTGTTGCCTTACCAGCATTGAGTGCCAGCTTAACTATAGCTACAACTTTTTTTGCCATTTTATCCTTGTTTCTGTACTTGATTAAACTCTAGTTCCACTGGCGTATCCCGCCCGAAAATAGAAAGTAGGGCTTTAAGTTTACCCCGTTCTGGGCTGACTTCAATTACTTGTCCTTCAAAATCTTTAAAAGGACCAGCCAGCACCAAAATCTTATCACCGATCGCCATGTCAATTTTGACTACCGGCTCTTGCTCTGCCGATTGCCGGAAGATTCTTTCCACTTCACCCAAGCTCAAAGGCAACGGTTTTACATGCCCCCGACCCCTGCCAAAGCGTCGCTTCTGCTCTGCCCCAACGAAGTTGATAACATGGGGTGTATTTTTCACCACCTGCCAAGCATCATCGTCCATCACCATCTCAATTAAGACATAGCCGGGAAATACCTTCTCTTCCCCAGTACTGCGGGAGCCATCCTTCCGAAGTTTTACTGTAGGAGTTTGGGGAATTTGGACTCGCAGAATCCGGTCAGCCACATCTAAAGTTTGAACTCGTTGGTCTAGATTAGCTTTAACTCGCTTTTCACAGCCAGAAGCTACTTGCACTGCATACCAGTGGGGAGTATGACTATCCTGTTCAGGAGTAGAAGACTCTGGAGATTCATCGGTTGTAAAACTCATAAAAATATCCTACCTGCCATCCAAACAAATAACTTATCTGCTAAATAAATTATAGAAGCAGAAAGAACTACCATTAAGACCACAGCCACAGACTCACTAATTACTTGCTGCCGGCCAGGCCAAACTACTTTACTTAATTCATCCTTAGATTCTTGGACAAAACCCAAAACATTAAATTTGGATTTTACCTCCGTTACTTCGGTTACTGCTTCATTTTTTTTATCTGTATCTTTCTTATCCATAAGTTTTGATCACACTCTAATTAGTGTGAATAAATTGGTATCAATTAACGCGCCCTAGAGGACTTGAACCTCTGACATCAGGTTTTGGAGACCTGCGTTCTACCAACTGAACTAAAGGCGCCTACTTAGGTAGAATTAATTATTATTTTACCACTAATAACATTTTAACCTAAAAGGCGCTAAAAAACAGTTGATCAACCAAAAAATCCCGGATTTTTTTAGCCTTCTCGATCGAATCGTTGCTTCAAGCGAGTTGCCTTGCCCACCCGATCACGAAGATAGTAAAGTTTGGCACGACGGACTTTACCTCGGCGGATAATCTTCACACTATCAATCCGGGGTGAGTGCAAAAGAAATACTCTTTCCACCCCCACACCTTGGAATACCCGGCGGACAGTAATCGTTTGGTTAATACCACCATTACGTCTAGCAATTACTGTACCTTCATAAGGTTGGACTCTTTCCTTATCTCCTTCGATAATTCTGACTCCAATTTTGATCGTATCTCCCACATAAATAACGGGCAGGTCAGTACGTATTTGTTCTGCTTCTATAGAGCGAATAATTTCTTGGGCTTTCATAATAAATAAACCTAAAATTCACAGTCTCTTATAATAACATTCTCCCAGTCACAAGTAAAGGCAGAGAACATTTCCTAATACTCGCACATAACTGCTGATTAAGAAATAACTCTGCCCTTCTAGGTGTGAGATATTACATTTTCCCGTCTAAAATAGGCGGGAGTTAGTACCTTTTAGATAAAAATCTTACCCCAACCACTAACACAGTAGAAGAGGTAAAATTCTTTAGAATCTGAAGGTAGTTCTAATTGTTCCTACGTACACAGTGTTCCGGTTGATGTCGCCATCGGGACGGAATACAGCGAAGAAGCCGGGAGTAACATCAATGTTGTCATTGATATTGAACTTGTAGAAGACCTCTGCATGGTAGGGAGTAGCAGAGTTGCTTACTGTGGCACCACCACCTAGTTGAACACGACGAGCAACTGGGGGAACACCAAAGACAAAGCCCAAGGTGCTACCGGGAGTACCTACATCACGGATAGCTAGGTTCAATCCATAGCTCCATACATCAGCTTTCTGGAATTTGGCTACTTCGTTGATGACATTGGAGTAGTTAACAAATCCACCAAGTACAATAGCAGGACTGAATTGGAAGTTCGCCTGTAGTTGGTAGCTGTTTATAGTTTCCTTGAAGGCAGTGGTGTTAAAAGGATTATCCGACAAGAAAGTACCAACACCAGCACTAGAGGTATTTCCGTAGGCGTTGGAGTAGGTGAAGGCTGCTTGGAACAGGCTAGCAGGAGGAGCGTAGGTAATCTGACCGATCGCTGCATAACCGCCAGCAAATAAGCCATTACTAGGAGCTGGGTTGTTTGGAGTATTAGCTACATAACCCAAATCTATGCGGAAGGTATTGTTGAGAGCATTGAAGCTGAAACCAGCACCACCACCACCGCCACCGATGTTATAGATAGGACGGTTAGCTCCAAAGTTGGAAACTGCATCACCTGTGGGGTTGAGGTTAAGGGCAATATCATCTAAGAATAAACCAGTAGTCCCTACATAAGCTGTACCACCAATCCCAGTTAAGGGTACACCAGCAGTAAACTGATATACTAAACGGCCAAGCTGGAAAGCGTTTCCTTCGCTGCCTTCAACAGCTAGGGTTGTATTTTGAGTTCCAGTTCTGCCAGTGAAAGGAATTAAGTTCCGAGCTTGGAGACGTGTATTTAACAAGTCACGACCAGTGAAGCTGGTATTGAAGTTCAAGCGGACACGATCGCCAAAGGTGACATTACTGTTAGAACCTACGCTGACTGCCCGGCCGCCAACGTTCACATTTAAATCACCGTTGAAAGTTTGAGATAGCTGCATAACAACTTCTCCAGCCAATTTCGTGGTGGTAGAAAATTGACGCTCTTCCAAGAAACGTACCCGGCCTTCTAGAGAATTAACTCTGGTTCCTAGGGCAGTTAACTCAGTCCGAAACTCGGTTTGCAGTCGTCTAATTGATTCCAAATCAGCACGAGTTACTTCAGGAGTATTATTACCAACCAAAGCTTCAATCCGGCGCAAGCAAGCATTCAAACCAGCCGCAAACTCAAACCGAGTCATAGGACGGTTACCTTGGAAGGTACCATCAGGATAACCAGCAATACATTGATAGCGCTCTACCAAGCTACGCAGAGCTTCAAAAGCCCAATCCCTAGGAGAAACATCCCGGAGTTGGCTGATATTAGTAACCTGAGAATTAACTTCACCTTCATTGCTGTAACGATTAAGCTGTCTGAGCAATTCACCATCACCAGCAGGGACGGTACTAGCAGTAAAAGTAGGCGCAGGACTAGCCGCCGCAGGTACAGTTAATTGAGGTAATTGGGTTACAGGTGCTGCACTTACTGGAGCAGTACTATTTAAAGTTAAAGGCGCAGTAGGCAAATTCAAAGCTGTAGTAATAGCTTCAGGTGCAACTGTTGTAATTGGTGTAGCAGCTAGTTCTAGGGGAGCAGGAGTAATACTAATAGTAGTATTGCTAACTTCAGGAGTACTTTGCTCAGTTCGGAGGGCTACTGCTTCGGGGCTTTGGGCAGCGTAGGCACCAGTTGCCATTAATACTGAAGCACCCAAGATAGCAGGGCTAACTTTTAATAGGTTTAATAAAGACTTTGACATTTTGATCATCCTCACACTTAGTTGAATTAGAGCCTAAAATTCCCAGCTAGGGAAATATTACAAAAGGTTTCAACAGAATTCCTACCATGATACCTCAAGTTACAAATTCTGGAAAGTCCTCTAAGAAATTTGATTTCTAAAAAGCCTTCCTTTAGAGAGGGAATCTGGAGAGGAAGGCTAGATTTTAGAAAGTTTCTAGGAAACTATCCTAGAAACTAAAGGTTGTCCGCACTGTTCCCACCACGATCGTGCTGTTATTGGTATTGTGCTCTGGCTTGAATACCGCCAAGATACCGGGAGTGATAGAAATATTGTCACTAACCCGAATTCTATAGAAGGCTTCTAGATGAAGAGAAGCATTGAAATCACGATTACCACTTCTAGGAATATAACCTGCTCTTGGTGGAACACCAGCAACAATACCTAACAAGTTACCTCTTGCCCCTAAATCTGGGAAGGTTGCTTGGACAGCATAGTTCCAGATGCCAGTTTTTTCTTTGAAGGGGCTACCTTCATTAATGGCATTGGTATAACCTACCCAACCAGAAAGAATAAAGTTAGGGCTGAAGTTGTACCGGGCTTGAATTCCGTAGGCATTAGCAGAAGTCCGACTAGCACCGTAGGGACGGTTAGCATTACCGCTGCCAGTACTGCCAGAAACATTGCCAGAGGTTCCTAGGTAAGAATTAGCGTAAGTAAAGGCAATTTGTCCTTGGGGAACTGGGGTAAAGGTCAATTGACCATAAGCGGAGTATTGGTTACCAAATAAACCACCGGGCTTGGAGGGGTTGCTAGCATCACTTTGGGGAACCATATAGCCAGTGGTGAATCTAATGGCGGGAGTGATTGGATAGTCAAGGGTGATCCCAGCATCAGAAGGAAGACGATAAATAGGGTTGTAAGCTCCAAAGCGAGATATTGCTCCACCACCACTGGAGACAATTGGGCTTAAACTAATATCGCCATCATCTAGGGCATTACCTACTGTGGAAATAAAGATATTACCAGCCCCAACCGGGAATCGGTATTGCAGCACACTCAGGTTGACACTATTGTTTTCGCTGCCATCGAAGTAGATGCGGGTCATGTTAGTCCCGGTTAAACCACTACCACTAAAGGGGGTGAGATTTCTAGCTTGTAATCTAGTTAAGAGGTTATCTCGTCCAGTAAAGCTAGTATTGAGATTCAACCGGACTCGATCGGCAAAGATCAAGTTAGTGTTTTGTCCGGGACGATTGCCACTAGGATTTTGACCATTTGGGAGGGCAATTTGGTTACCAAAAGTATCAGCTAGAGCAAAAATCACTTCAGCCCGGAGCTTAGTGGTGGTAGAGAACTGTTGTCCTTCTAGGGTTGTCACCCGACCATCAAGAGCAGTCACGCGAGAGCCTAGGGCAGTTAGTTCTGCTCTAAATTCAGTTTGCAGGCGACGGATGGCTTCTAGGTCTGCTCTGGTGACACGATCGGCACCACTGCCAGAAATGAGAGCTTCAATTCTCCGTAAGCAGGCATTCAAACCAGCCGCAAATTCATAGCGAGTCAAAGCCCGATCGCCCCGGAAAGTCCCGTCAGGATATCCTTGAATACACTGATAGCGCTCTACCAAGCTACGCAGAGCTTCAAAAGCCCAAGCTCTAGGGGAAACATCCCGCAGTTGCGTAATATTTGTTATCTGACCCATGCTATCAACTTCATTGTTGTAGCCTTCAATTTGCTGAAGTATTTGATCATTGCCACCCACGGGCAACTGGGGAGTAGTGACTACTACACCGGGAGTAACTAATTCTAAAACATTGATTTCATCAGAGCTGAGAGCTAAATCTGCATTTGGGCTTACAGCAGATAAATTTGGAGTAGAAATAGTAGCTGATGCCACAGGATTAATAACTACAGGAGCAGAAAAAGCTAAGGGAGTAGTACTAACTTCTCCGGTAGCAATTACTGGTGATACTCCACTATCCACTGAATTAGTTTGAGCGGCAGTTGCGCCACTTGACAGCATTAGGGAAGCCCCTAAGATTACTGGGCTTACCTTCGCAAGTTTCCAAAGATTATTTGACATATTATGTTGTGTCCTCACACCTACATTAAACTTACACAAATCACATTTATTGCCCATAAAGCACTTCAGGTAGTGGTACAAAACTTTGTATCACCAAATACTTGGATTGCCAATTTTGATAGCTACGGACTTTTGTATCACCAAATACATTAAATCCCTAGCCTTGGGCTGCCAAGCATTGTGCCTTGCCGAAAATTTTCTCTTGAAATTTCCCTCTATAGGCTACCACCACTATAGCGGTTATGCCAAGGGGGTGAGCTTATTTTCTAGGAAATCTAGGAACCAGAACTGCTAGTTAGAGTAGTTTTTTGCTGTTTCTGCTGAATTTTCTGGTTTCGTCTCCGAATGGCAATTGCCTCCCTAGCAATGGGAGACTGATGGGGATTCTCTGGGGGTGAAACCTCTATAGGGGGACTAGGAGGAGCCGTTAAACACTCAAAAAGATTAGTTCCCAATTTGTCGCCATGGAGTGCCACGATAATCGATCGAGCAGAAGAGAACCGATCTCTAGGAGAAGGCTGCAACATTTGCTCAAGAACTACTTCTAATTCTGGACTAACTATGATTTTTTCCTGCCAAAGTAATTTTCCAGTGTAGCGATCGGTCTTAAAATCTAGCGGACCCACGCCACTAAGCAGATACAAACAAGTCACCCCTAAAGCATAAATATCACTGCTATAGACAGTACGCAGAGCAAATTGCTCAGGGGGGGCAAATCCTACCGTACCAATAAAATGAGTAGTAACATTCTTTACACTAGTATCTTCTACTTGGGCAATTTGTTCCTTCACTGCCCCAAAATCAATCAAGACTAAGCGGCGGTGGTGTTGGCAACGAATAATATTTTGGGGCTTGATATCTCGATGGATTACTCCATTACTATGAACATAATGGAGCAGTGGCAACATTTCTCGCAGAAACTGCCTCACCCCTATTTCAGAGATTGGCCCATTGCGGCGAATTAATCTAGCTAGGGTTCCTCCTTGGATATACTCTTGAACTAAATAAAACTCTCCTTTTAGCACAAAATAATCTAGCAGCATCGGAATTTGCGAGTGATTTCCCAACTTACTAAGGGTTTTTGCTTCTCTCTCAAACCTTAAACGGGCAGTCTCTAGAGCATTGGCAGTACTAACTTTGGGGCAGAGGAGCTTAATTACACAATAGGGAGTGGTGGGTAGTCCCATATCCTTGGCGAGAAAGGTAACTCCGAAGCCTCCCCGGCCAATAATTCGCATTACTTGGTAGCGATTACGAAATAATTGCTCCTTCCCGCACAATCGCCCTAACTCTGTATTTGCCAAGAGTTCGGAATGAAAAGACGACAGGTTATTTAAGGGAAAGTCCATATTCTATATTAGGGTCTAGAAAAGCAATTTTGGAGAGTTATTAGGGGCTGATCTAATTATAATCTACAGTGTTTTATAGATCGGAGCAGGAAAATTAGATTATCTTGTTTCAGGATAAATCTAAGCCTTTTTATTTA
>Ga0335395_10002311_pt1 | contig 11848 bp, 12 predicted proteins | sample MAT02_FD_205744 | JGI IMG/M metagenome (GOLD analysis project Ga0335395, IMG submission 205744) | Freshwater microbial communities from Lake Fryxell liftoff mats and glacier meltwater in Antarctica - MAT-02 (spades assembly) (version 2) ...
CTACATCATGCGCGTCACGCGCAACAACATGCTCGAGGAACTGGGCAAACCCTATGTGATGACCCTGCGCGCCAAGGGCCTGCCCGAGCGTGTGGTGATCTGGCGTCATGTGTTCCGCAACGCGATCCACCCGCTGGTGATGCTGTTCGGGCAGGTGCTCAGCTTTCTGATCAACGGCTTTGCCATCACCAGCGTGGTGCTGAACCTGCCGACGGTGCAGGCGACATACCTGCAGGCCACGCTCTTGCAGGATACCTACCTCGCGGGTGCCATACTGGTGCTGATCGCGATGACCGTGATGCTGGGCAACCTGATTTCCGACCTGCTTCTGGCCTGGATCGACCCAAGGGTGCGCTATGACTGACGCCGCTATTCCCGCCGAGGATCCCGCAACGCCGCGCCTTGCGGTGCTCAGCGTGCGCCAACTGACCTGGCGCAAGTTCCGCCGCAACCGGCTTGCCTATCTGGGGCTGTGCGTGCTGTGCGTCATGTATCTGATGGCGGCCTTTGCGCCGTTCCTGGCCCCTTACGGCGTACGCGAGACGCACAGCCAGTTCGCCCGCACCGCGCCGAACGGGCTGCATTTCATTGACGAAAACGGCAGCTTTCACGCGGTTCCTTTTGTCTACGGCCTGCGTCAGGGCATGGACCCCGAAACTTTCCTGCAAAGCACCATCCGCGTCGAGGACGAGAAATACCCCCTGCGACTGCTGCCCCGGGGCGAGCCTTACCTGCTGTTCGGCCTGATCCCGGCCGAGCGGCGGCTGTTCGGCGTCGATGCGCCGGGCAAGATATTTCTCTTTGGCACCGATACGCGGGGGCGCGACCTGTTCACGCGCATCCTTTATGGCGCGCAGGTCTCGCTGACGGTGGGTCTGTTCGGCGTCATCCTGTCGCTGGTGCTGGGCGTAGGGATCGGTCTGGCAACCGGCTATTACGGCGGCTGGTTCGACAGCATCACCCAGCGCGTGATCGAGATGACGCAGGCGTTTCCGCAGATCCCGCTCTGGCTCGCCCTCGCCGCGCTGATCCCGCCGACGTGGAGTTCGATACAGGTCTACTTCGGCATCTCGATCGTGCTGTCGATCCTGACCTGGGGCGCATTGGCGCGGCAGGTCAGGGCGATGGTGCTGTCGCTCAAGACCAGCGATTTCGTCCGCGCGGCGCGCTATTCCAATGCCTCGACCGGGCGGATCATGCTGCGCCACCTCTTGCCCTCGACCTTCAGCCATGTGCTGGTGATCGCCACGCTGGCGATTCCGGCGATGATCCTGGGGGAAACCGCGCTCAGTTTCCTGGGTCTTGGCATCAAGGCGCCGATGACCAGTTGGGGCCTGCTTCTGAACGAGGCGCAAAGCGTGCAGGTCATCGTCGAAACGCCCTGGCTGCTGATCCCGGTCGTGTTCGTGGTGCTGACCATCATTTCGTTCAACTTTGTCGGTGACGGCCTGCGTGATGCCGCCGACCCCTTTGCAAGGTAGCGTCATGGACACCCCCCTGGTTCAGGTCAGCGGCCTGATCGCGGAATTCCGCACCGAGGGCGGCCGCATCCGCGCGCTGAACGGCATCGACTTTGCCATCCCGCGCGGCCGCACCCTGGCCATCCTGGGCGAGAGTGGCTGCGGCAAATCGGTGACGGCGCAATGCCTGCTGAACCTTGTGCGCCATCCCGGGTCCATCACCCAGGGGCAGATCGTCTATCACGGCAGCGGCAGCGGCAGCGGCGTGGACATCGCCCGCCTGTCGCCATCGTCCGAGGCGATGCGCCGCCTGCGCGGCCCGGAAATCGCGATGATCTTTCAGGAACCGATGACCTCGTTCGACCCGCTGTTTACCGTGGGCGAGCAGATCACCGAAATGCTGCACGCCCATGACCACAAGATCACCCGCCCCGCCGCCCGCGCACATGCCATCGAAATGCTGCGCCGCGTGCGCCTGCCCAGCCCCGAGCTGATCGTGGACCGCTACCCGCACCAGCTCTCGGGCGGGATGCGGCAACGGGTGATGATCGCACTGGCGTTGTCCTGCGGGCCGAAACTGCTGATCGCGGACGAACCGACGACTGCGCTCGACGTGACAACCGAAAGCCAGATCCTCGACCTTCTGCGCAATTTGCAGGCCGAGTTGGGGATGTCGATCATGTTCATCACCCATGACCTTGGCGTGGCTTCGGAAATGGCGGATGAGGTGATCGTGATGTATCTGGGCTACGTCGTGGAACAGGGCCCCGCCGATCAGGTCCTGACCGCGCCGCATCACCCCTACACCCGCGCGCTGCTCGATTCGGTGCCAAAGATCGACGCCGCCCCCGGCACGCGGCTGAACGCGATCCGGGGCATGGTGCCGACACCCGACCAGATGCCCCCCGGCTGCCCGTTCCATACCCGCTGCGACGCCTTCATCGCGGGGCTCTGCGACCGGGTCCTGCCCGACCTTTGGCCCGTAGGCGACGTGCGGCTGTCGCGCTGTCACTTGCAGGCACCGGGGCGCGCGGCATGACCCCGCTTCTGGATGTGCAGGGCGTCAGCAAGACATTCACCGTCGCAGGCGGCCTTTTTGACCGGGCGCGCGGCACGGTGCGGGCGCTGGACGATGTCTCGTTCACGGTGCCCGCCGGGACGACCGTGGGGCTGGTCGGCGAATCGGGCTGCGGCAAATCCACGATGGGCCATGTCATCATGGGCGGCCTGTCGGCCAGCGGCGGACAGATCATGTTCGACGATCCCGCCTTGGGCCTGACCGATCTGGCAAAGGCCGACGAGGCGACCCGCCGCAAGACGCGGCTGAACATGCAGATGATCTTTCAGGACCCGAACTCGTCTCTGAATCCGCGCATGACGCTGGTCGATCTGATCGGAGAGCCATTGGTCATCAACGGCGTGATGAAAGGGCAGGCGCTCGAGGAACGGGTGGCGGAACTGCTGGAACAGGTTGGCCTCTCGACCCGCTACCTGCGCCGCTATCCCCATGCGCTGAGCGGCGGGCAGCGCCAGCGCGTGGTCATCGCCCGCGCGCTGGCGTTGAACCCGCGGCTGGTGGTGGCGGACGAGCCGATCTCGGCGCTTGATGTCAGTATTCAGGCGCAGACGCTGAACCTGATGAAGGACCTTCAGGCGCAGCGGCAGTTGACCTACCTGTTCATCGCGCATGACCTGGGTGTGGTGAACCATTTCACCGACACGACCGTGGTGATGTATCTGGGCCGCGTGGTGGAGACCGGCGCGACGCATCAGATATTCCGCGTGCCCAAACACCCATATGCCGAGATGCTGATCGGGTCCGTCCCCCGGATCGGCGACAAGGGCACCCGGCAAAAGCCGGCGGTGGGCGAGGTGCCCAGTGCGATGAACCCGCCCGGCGGCTGCCATTTCCACCCCCGCTGCCCTTACGCCGCCGACCGCTGCCGTACCGAGGTGCCCGCCCTGCGCCCGATGGGCGACGGACGCTTTGCCCGCTGCCATTTTTCTGAAACCCTGACGCTGGCCGGCATGGACGGCGTTCCGGCCACGAGGACCGTGTCATGAAGATAACCGGTATTACCACGCTGGTTTGCAACGCCGAGATGCGCAACTGGGTCTTTGTCCGGGTTGAAACCGACCAGCCCGGCCTGGTCGGCTGGGGCGAGGCGACGCTGGAGTTCAAGACCCGCGCGGTTGTCGGCGCGCTCGACGACCTTGCACCGCTGGTCATCGGGCAGGACCCGCGCGATATCGAACGGGCCATGCAGATCATGACCCGCCACAGTTTCTGGCGGATGGGCGTGATCGGCATGTCGGCGATCAGCGGCATCGAGATGGCGCTGTGGGATATCCTGGGCAAGGACCTGGGCGTGCCGGTCTGGCGCCTGCTGGGCGGTAAGGTGCGCGAACATCTGCGCACCTATACCCACCTTGGCCTCGGCGACATGCGTGCGGTCTATGAAACCGAGACCTCGGCCGCCCTCGTCGGCCATGCGCACAAGGTGGTGGCGCTGGGCTATGATGCGTTCAAGGTCGTCTGCATCCCCTACACGCATTACCTGGCCCCTAACCGTGACGTCGACCGGGTCGCGCGGCTGATGGCCGACTTGCGTGATGCGGTTGGGCCGGATGTGGATATCATGGTCGATTTCCACGGCCGCCCTGCATCCGTCGCCGCCGCCCGGCCCTATCTGGAGGCGATGGCCGCCGCCCGCGTGATGTTCGTCGAGGAGCCCGTCCCGCCCGAGGATCTGGCGGGCATGGCCGACATCACCCGTCACTCGCCCGTCCCCGTTGCGGCGGGTGAAAGGCTGATCGGGCGCGGCGCATTTGCCCAGGCACTGGACGCGCGGGCGTTCCACATCGCCCAGCCCGACATCTGCCATGTCGGCGGGCTGATGGAGACAAAGCGCATCGCCGCCATGGCCGAGACGGCGGGCGTGGGTCTGGCCCCGCACAACCCGCTGGGGCCGATTGCCGGGATCGCCGCGCTGCATTTCGGCATCTCGACCCCGAACGTCATCATCCAAGAGGAGATGTCGGGCGCCGTGCCCTGGTATGACAGCGTCGTCAGCTGGCCCATCACCCGCCGCCCCGGCCGCTGGGACCTGCCAGAAAAGCCCGGCCTGGGGCTGGAAGTGGACGAGAGCGTGATCGCTGCGCATCCGATGCAGCCCGATATCATCCATACCCGCAACGCCGTGCTGGCCGATGGCACGATTGTTGACTGGTGAGTCAATGATGACACCTTCCGCAATCTGTTGCAGGCCTTCGATTTTGTGCTACCGGCCTTGCCAAGAGTTGGGCAGCCGCGCCGCGACGGGTCGCTGCGGTCCGGAAGGATACAGATGAACGCGCCGCACCTGTACGAAGGTCTGCCCCTGCCGCCCCGGAAAACCCACGGGCCCTCGGTCCGCGAAAGGGTGCTCGAGACGTTGGGCAAGCGTATCCTGTCGGGTTACTACCCCGAAGAGACGGCCCTTCCGACCGAGGCCAAGCTGGCTGCGGCATTCGGCGTCAGCCGCACTGCAATGCGCGAGGCGATCAAGATGCTGGCGGCCAAGGGGCTTCTGGTCTCGCGGCAGCGGGCGGGGACCATCGTTCAGCAGGCCTCGCGCTGGAACCGGCTGGATGCCGATGTGCTGGACTGGACCAGCGAGTTCGAGCCTGACCCCGACTTTCTGCGCGGGCTGATCGACGCACGCCGCGCCATCGAGCCTGCGGCGGCGCGCCTCGCCTCGCAACGCGCCACCTCTCGCGATCTGGCCGAGATCGAGACCGCCTACAACGCCATGTGCGCCGCCCGCGAGATCGACCTTGCCGCCTGGACCGAGGCCGACGTGGCCTTTCACACCGCCGTCCTGCATGCCAGCGCAAACCCGGTGTTCGTGGCACTGATCGGGTTGATCAGCCAGGCGCTGGCGCAGTCGATCCGGATCAGCACGGCGGCCAGCGGCAACTATGGCGCTACCCTGTCGGCGCATTGGGACGTGCTCGACGCGATCCGCCTGCGTCAACCCGAGAAGGCCGCCGCCCGGATGCTGGCCCTGATCGACCGCGCTGTTGCGGACCTCAGCCATATCGGGATCTAGCCTGCGCGGCCTTGCGGCGCCCTCCAGGCGGTAGGGGGCATCCCGAACCGGGTGCGGAAGCGGGTCGAGAAGTAGGAGGGGTTGGCGATCCCGACCTCTTCGGCGATCTGGGCGACGGGCCAGGCGGAGATGGTCAGAAGTTGCGCTGCCCGGGTCAGGCGCATCTGCCCGACATAGGCCTGCGGCGGGGGCCCACCTCCTCGGCAAACAGCGTCGAGAACCGCGACCGCGACAGCCCCACCGCCTGCGCCAGGTCATCAACCAACAAGGCATCGGCCATCCGCTGCCCGATGAGCGCGGATGCGCGCGTCAACCAGCGCGCCCGACTGCAGCGGGTTCAGGCTGTCCCCGGCGTGATCAGTAGCATGTCGCCCCGCCGCAAATGCACGATGTCCTGCCCGGCGCACGCATAGCCCAGCCCGTCCAGCGTCAGCACCATCAACCAGTCGAGCGTGCCTGCCGGACAAAAGCCGCGCCCATGCCCGTTCGGCTGGCGCTGCCGACCGGACACGATGGGCGCAGTTTCTGGCGCGGGGGTGACGGTCAGGCGCGCAGGTTCCGGCCCGGTCATGCCCGCCGTTCAAGGCCCAGATCGGCCCCCGGCAGGCGCGGCAGGGTGGGCTGCAGGATCGCGCGCTGCGAGGGCGTCAGCCGGTCCAGCAACTCTTGCGAATAGCGATAGCCATAGCGGGTCGAGCCCCACATCGGGCCGTAGCGATAGATCACCACCCGCCGTTCGCCCGGCGTCGTGCGCCGCGTCGCGCCATGGGCAAGGCTGTCGACGAACAACAGCGCATCGCCTGCCTTCATGTTCACCTCGATGGCGCCCTCGACCTCTTCATCGTCCCATTTGCAGCGGTCGCCGTAAGGCGTGGTAAAGATCGGGTGCTGCAGGTGGCTTTTGTGGCTGCCGGGGATGATCCGGGTGCCGCCGTCGCCGGGGCCGATGTCGGTCAGCGCCAGCAGCATGTTGATCTGCCCGCACTGCCAGCGCCCGCCCTGATGGGCATATTGCCCGCGCACGGTATAGTCGCTGCCGCCCGAGTGCATCGGAAAAAACCCGCCCGTCCGCCGGATCGAGGCGAAACATTCGTCGATGAACAGGCCCTGCACCCAGGTCTGATCCTCGCCGCACCAGCGGCGCAGATAGGGGGTCCACGAGGGGTGGTCGATCAGCGTCTCGAACGGCTTGCCCGCGTGGACGATGTTCTGCAACTCCATCCCGGTGCGGCCGTTGTTGTCCAGTCGCTGCACATCGCCCCACCAGGCCTTCCACGGCAGGTCTTGCGGAAAGCCGTCGAAGGCTGCGTTGAGGTCGGCGAGATGCTGCGCGTCGATGGCGTTGTGCAAGATCACATAGCCACGCAGGTCGAACAGGTAGTCGGTCATGTCAGGGGTGTCGGTCATCTTGGCGCCCTTGGGTTGCGATCTGCTGCCCATACTGCGCCACGGGCATCCCGGTCCGCAATGCAGCCCTGTTGCAAGGCGATATGATTTCGGCCTTACGCTTTTGGCGCCGGGCTGATGTTTCCAGTCGATCTATTGCCAGCAATACAACGTTTTGCGCGACCTTTTACCCAGGACTGCGCCGCAGGCACCAAGGGCCCTGGTTTCGCGATCATCCTGCCCGGCCCGGCGCGGGCCCCGCATTTTCCAACTTGGCGAAGGAGATAAAACATACGATAAATCTAGGAAAATTATATGATGATAAGGGAGGAATCGGATGCAGTTGGACCAAAGCCAACCTGACCGCTGGCAGATCGACACCGGGCATGGCCGCTATGTCCTGATGCTTGACGGTGGCGAGTTGCGCAACCTTGCCCTTGGCCCCGCCGATGCCGATCCTGACCCGCCCTGGGAAAACCCGACCAACCGCGACAATCTGCGCCTTTTGCGCCCCGAGGCGGCGGTCTTTGTCGGCCCGCGCGCCGACCTTGTCCGCTGGACTGACGCGCAGGCCGAGGTCACGGAAAATCGCCTGTCGCTGACGCTGCGCGGCCTGCATCACCCGCTGATCTGCCACTGGTCCCTGACGCTACACCCCGCGACAGGCGCGCTGTTGCGCGAGACGCGGATCGAACATTCGGGCGGCGCGCCGGTCGATATCCGGGGCGCGCTCAGTTTCTCGACCCTTGTGCCGGGCGATATCGAAAGCGTCAGCTACATCGCCGGCGCCTGGGTGGGCGAGGGGCAGTTGCGCACCATCCGCCCCGACCTGACGCCGATCCTGCTGGAAAGCCGCTCGGGCAAGACCGGGTTTGAATATCAGCCCTGGCTCGCCGTCACTACGCCCGGCGCGGTGACGCTGGTGCAACTGGCGGTGTCGGCCAACTGGCACATCCACGCCCGCCGCCGGGCCGACGGCCTCTACATCTCGGGCGGATTGCCCGAGGTCGGGTTCCAGCACGAACTCCGCGCAGGCGAGGTGATGGACCTGCCCGGTGCGACCCTGATGCGAACCGAAGGCGATCTGAACGCCGCCACCCAGCGGCTGCACGATCACCGCCGGTCGCGGCAACTTGCCGGGCGGCCGCTGATCCCGGTGCAATTCAACAGCTGGTATCCCTACCCCGGCGTTTCGCGCGTGCACGAATTGACCGGGCTTCTGCCCATCGTCAGGGACCTGGGCTGCGAGATCTTCGTGCTGGACGGAAGCTGGTTCCAGAACATCGACTCGGCCCCCGAGGACAGCCCGTTCGAGCTGACGGGCGACTGGATGGTGCACAAGGCCAGCTTCCCGAACGGGTTGCGCGAACTCAGCGATGCCTGCGCCGCGCATGGCCTGCGGTTTGGCATCTGGTTCGAACCAGAAAGCGTGGGGTTCAGCGCGCAACTGCACAAGACCCATCCGGAGTGGTTCCACCATGTGGGCGGCATCGCCCGGACCGGCCGCACGCGCGGGATGCTGAACCTGGGGATCGACGCGGCGCGCGAACATATCCGCGACATCATGGTGGATATCCTGCGCGACACCGGCGCCACCTGGATCAAGTGGGACTTCAACGAAGACCTCTGGCGGGGCGGCTGGGCGCCGGGGACCGACCCTGACCTTGACCGACGCGATCCGCTCTATGCCCATTGTCTGGGCCTTTACCGGCTGCAGGATGAGTTGCACGCCGCCCTGCCCGATCTGGTGATCGAGATGTGCGCCAGCGGCGGCGGCCGGTTCGATGCGGCTACGCTGCAGCGCGGCCATACCCAGTGGATGAGCGACGAATCCCGCCCGCTGCGTAACCTCTCGATCCACTTCGGCCTGCAACTGGCCCACCCGCCCGAGCTGTGTAACGACTGGCTAATCCGGTGGCCCGCCGCCACAATGCGCTATCCGTCCGACGAACCCGTGGACACGCGCGGCGATTTCCTGTTCCGGCTGCGGATCGCCATGCTGGGTAGTCTGGGGATCAGCGCCAAGGTCGCGGAGTGGTCCGCCGAGGAGATTGCCACCGCCCGGAGCGAGGTTGACTGGTACAAATCCGTAGCCCGGCCGCTGATCAACGACGGTCGCCAGTTCATCCTGACCCAGCAGCCCGGCCTTGACGGCACCGGCGGCTGGGCAGCGATGGCCCATGTCGCCCGGGACGCGGGCAGCGCGGTGGCCTATGTCTTCCGGCTCGAGGCCGAGGAGGCGTCCCATGTCCTGCGCCTGCCCGGCCTTGACCCCGCCGCCACCTACCGGCTTGATGCCCCCGGACAGGCGCCGCGCCACCAAAGCGGAGCCGCATTGGCAGAGGGGGTGATGGTGACATTGCCCGAGACCTACCGCTCCCAGCGCCTGACGGCGACGCGGGGCGATCATGGCTGAGGCGCGATCAGGCCGGGTCGCGGGCCAGCATGTGCAGGTCACCGGCGGCAGCAACGGCATCGGCGCGACCATTGTGGAAAAGTCGCTGGCCTAGGGGGCCGTCCTCTCGATCCTCGACCGCGATCCGGCGGCGGGGCAGGCGCTGGCCGACCGGCTGGGCGCCGCCGACAGTGTTGTGGTTGCCGCCTGGGACATCCGGTTTGCCGATCAGGTCACAGCCGCCCATGCCCGCGCGGTGGCGGCGCTGTGCCCCGTCACTGCGCTGGTCAACAATGCAGGCCGCAACTCCTACGCCGATCCGGTCACGATGACCAAGGGCGAATGGGACGATGTCTTTGCCGTCGACGTCAAGGCGGCCTGGCTTTGCGCGCGGGCGGTCCTGCCCGCGATGATTGCGGCGGGCCGGGGGCGATCCTGAACATCGCCTCGGTCCATGCCGACCAGACGTTCAAGGGCCATTATCCCTACGCGGCGGCCAAGTCCGGGCTGATTGGCCTGAACCGGTCGCTGGCCCTCGAGGTGGCGCCGCACCAGATCCGCGTCAACGCGCTGTTGCCGGGCTGGACCGAGACGGCGCTGGTGGCTGACCAACTGGCCAATGCACCGCCCGGCACCCGCGACACGGTCATCGCCCCATCCGATGGGCCGCATCGGCACCCCGGCCAAGATCGCGAACTGTGCCGTTTTCCTTCTGTCGGACAGGCAACTTTCGTCACCGGTGCGAACTGGCGCGTTGACGGCGGGCCGGGCGCACGTTTCGCCGACTGAGGTCGCCGTCGCAGGGCTCGGGCAGACCGCCCACCCGCCCGCGCGACATCGAGCGCACTCTCGCATGGGCAGAACACGAGGCCGAGACACGGCTTCTTGCTCGGAAAGCCCGCGCCCATCTCATCGTTCAACGATCATTCGACAGGATGCATCTGGAAGGCACCCTGACAAGCGCGCGCCCGACCTTGTCTCAGCGGTTCTTCGTTATGGCGCGCTGGAACGCGGCGAAACGCAGATCGTCCTCAAGACGTCCGAGCGCACAGCGCGCAACACGCTGAGCAAGCTGACATCGGCCAGTTATCTGTCATCCGCCTCGCCGAAGTCGCCCGTGCTACTGGCGTTCCCTCTCGACTACCCGGAGCGTGTTTTCCCGAACCTGTTCGCTGATGCAGACCTGCCCGAGTAGCAAAGCGGCTGACCAGAAGGCCGCGCTAGTCGCGGTGGATTTCAGCTCGCTGCGCGCCACATTCGATACCGCCCCTGCCCGGTCATTTCGCGGATCAGACCACGGGCTTCCATCCAGGCCAGGTTGCGCTGGACGGCGGCGCGGCTGGCGCCAGTCAGGGCCTCGGCCATCGGGGCGGAAACGAGCGGCCACTCGGTCAGCACGGCGCGCAAGGACGGGGGTGTGCGGCCCGAAAGCGTGGTCATCTCGGCTTTCGCCCTCGCCGACCACGCCTCGATATCGTCAAGGTGCCGCATTGCGGTCAGGCTTGCCGTCTCCATCCCGTCGAGCCACCGCCCCAGACGCTCAGCGGGCGGGCCGCCGACGCGCAGCCCCCCTGCCCCGCCCATGGCCAAAGGCGCAAACACTGCGCCCTTGCCCTCACTGGCCGCGATCCGTGCGGCCGTGACCGCCGCTTCCATCCGGTCGCCGTGCTGCGCAAGCCCCGCGAGGCTCCAGAGGTGGAGGCCCATGCAGGCGCGGGTGATCGGATGAAGATCGGCGGCTTGCGCCATCAGGTCGAGCCAACCGCCCGCACGATCCGCGAAAGGTTCGGCATCATCACCGAGGTTTTCGGGGTCACGGCGGTCGAGGAAAGCGGACAGGTCTACCTCGGGCCTGGGCCCACCCGTCAGGCGTCGCACAGCCCAACCGACACGCGCCAGCGCCGCGGTGTCGTCCTGCACGCCGGACAGGCGCATGGAGATCCAAAGCGCAAGCCGATCTGGGCCAATCCGGTCGCCCACGAACCAGCTCAGGTCAGCGGCTTCAATCAGGGCGAGTCGGTGCCGCCATCCTCCCGGGCCGCGCCGCAGCCGATCGTCCAGCGCGCCGAGACGGCCGGCGACACGGGCGAGGCGTGCAGCACGGCCCGCCTCTGCCTTCCGCCATTCGTCGAGAACAGCGGTTTCACGGGGTTCCGCGCGTGGCCCAGGCGGCAGATCGTCGGGCTCCGCGTCGATTGGACCAGGCAGGAACCACAGATCTTCTTCGGTTGTCTCCTCAACCTCTTCGACACCAGCGAGAGGATCGTCAGATTCATCATGCGAGGCAAATGTTTGAGGTATCATTTGTGCAAAATACGGCACTTTTGCACTTTACCCAAGGGCTTTCTCAGGATGCGGCTGCACATCTGATATAGTACGCGTGCGAGGCGGTCTGCGAGAAGCCTCTGATCAAACTCAGGCTGAGGAAACCAAGGCTATTTTGCTGCCCGTCACCACAGAGCGCGCCCTTGCATCCGTTTACAAACGGTCGTTTAGTGATGACTAATGAAATTGCA
>Ga0335395_10002312_pt1 | contig 11847 bp, 9 predicted proteins | sample MAT02_FD_205744 | JGI IMG/M metagenome (GOLD analysis project Ga0335395, IMG submission 205744) | Freshwater microbial communities from Lake Fryxell liftoff mats and glacier meltwater in Antarctica - MAT-02 (spades assembly) (version 2) ...
CGCCGTGGCTCGAGCTCCCGCGCGATCTCCGCGCTGGAGAGCTGATGGAGGCGTGAACACGCCCTCCGCTAACTAGTCGAAATCTTAAGCACAATTCTTCATATTAGGGCTGCTCGAAGCAGTAGAGGTGCGCGTTGATGCTGCAGTTGGCCGTGCAGTTATCGGTCCAGTTCTGGCCGATGCTAAAAAGGTTGCCGCCCTGGCCCTTGAACACGGCCTGATCGTTGGTCCAGGAGTTGCAGTGGCTGCCGGGTCCCGGCTGGCCCAGGGGGTTGGTGTGGGTCCACACCAGACTGTCGTCGCAACCGAGTTTGTCGTCAGGGAGGACCACGCCCACCTCGGTGGTGTTGATCGGTGCGAGCAGGTTCTTGCCGCTGGTCAGGGCGGCCCAGTTGTTGGCGATCGTGGTGCCGTTCACGAGCGCGTAAGGCAGCGCCGATGGGACGAATCTCTGGGCCGGACCCTCTTCGGTGTCGGACAGCCAGGCCAGGTACTTGCCGCCGAGCTGGGCGGCCATGGCCAACTGGTTGCAGGTGTTGTCGGCGCCGATGAGCCCGCCGAGGTTGCCCTCATAGCGCTGGCTGGTCACGAACACGCGGAGCGCGGTGCGCATGCAGGCCATGTCGCAGGCGTCGCCGTTCTCGAGGTTGCCGTCATCACACTCCTCGCCGGGGTCGAGCGATCCGTCGCCGCAGCTCACCTGGCACACGTTCGAGCAGCCGTCGCCGTCGACCTGATTACCGTCGTCGCAGGCCTCGCCCTCCTGCACCAAGCCGTCGCCGCAGGTCGACAAAGTGCAGGAGTTCGAGCATGCGTCGTCCGTGATCTGGTTGCCGTCGTCGCAGCCCTCCACCCCGGCATGGACCAGGCCGTCGCCGCAGACGGCGGGCTTGCACTGGAGCGTGCAAGCCTGAGCGTCGCCGTTGTCGTCGCCCTCGTCGCACTGCTCATCGGCGCCGACGTTGTTGTCGCCACAAAACGGCGACTTGCACAGGTTGCTGCAGGCGTCGTCGTTAACCGGGTTGCCGTCGTCGCACTGCTCACCCGGGGCCGCGACGCCGTCGCCGCAGCCGGCCAGCTTGCAGGTGTTGCTGCACTGGTCATCGTCGACCTGGTTGCCGTCGTCGCAGCCCTCGTTCGCGGCGAGGTAGCCGTCACCACACACGTTCTTGGTGCAGTTCCCCTTGCAGATGCTGCCGTTTTGGCCGTTGTTGAGGTAGCCGTTGTCGCACTCCTCGCCCAGATCGATCTGAGAGTTTCCGCAGCTCCCGGGAATGGCGCCGGTGGTGTCGCCTTCGGTCGTCTCACCGGCGGTGGTGGGTCCGCTGGTGGGCTCGCCGGTCGTCTCGTTGGTGCTCGCCGTGCCGACCGAGCCGTCGGTGCCGCCGATCGGCGCCCCCGGGTCCGCGAAGCAGCCGGTAGCCGCGCCGAGGTACAGCGCGAGCGAGGTCGTCCGTGCGAGGGATGATGGTGGCTGCATTGGGGCCTACGGTTGCTCGAAGCAGTACAGGCGCGCCGTGGTGTTGCAGGCCTTCTCGCAGCCTTCGGTCCACCCGGCGTTGACCTGCAGCGCGTTGCCCAGGCCGCCATTGGTCTGGTCCGATTTGTTCCAGTCATCGCAGTGCGGCTCCGAGTCCTTGGCGCCGTCCGGCTTGGTGTTGGTCCAGACCAGCCTGTCATTGTTGTTGCAGGAGTTGTCGGCACCACCGAGCACCATCCCGGTCTCGGTCTGGGAGATCGGCGCGGACAAGCTGCCGTCGCTCAGGTCCGCCCAGTTATTGGCGACCTTCATATTGTCGAGGCGCCGGTACGGGAGGCTCGACTTGTCGAAGTCGTCCTTGGGCTGGTTGTTGTCGTCGCTGAGCCACGCCTTGTACTTGCCGGCGTTGGGCAGCATCATCGCGGCGGTATTGCACAGCACGTCGGCCCCGCTGGTCCCGCCCCAGTCGCCGTCGAATTTACCTTGGGTCACGAACACTCGGTACGCGGCCTTCATGCACTTCGTGTCGCAGAAGTCGTCGTCCTTGGCGTTGCCGTCGTCGCACTCGTCGTCGAAGTTGGTCACCCCGTCGCCGCAGGTGTGCTTGCACATCACGCAGTCGTCGTTGTCGTTGCCGTCGTCGCATTGCTCCATCTTGATGGGCTGCACGATCATGTCGCCGCACTTCGCGTTCTTGCACAGGTTCGTGCACGCGTCGTCGTTGACGTCATTGCCGTCGTCGCACTCGTCCACGTCGGTCTGGACCAGCTCGTCGCCGCACGTGGCTGTCTTGCAGGTCGCGGTGCACGCGGCGTTGTCGTTGTTCATGCCGCCGAGGTCACACTCCTCCATCATCGTCGGCGTCACGATCGAGTCGCCGCAGATCGGGGTCTTGCACAGCTTCGTGCACTCGTTCGTGTCGTCCTGGTCGCCGTCGTCGCACTGCTCGCCGTCCTGAGTAACGCCGTCGCCGCAGGACGTCAGCTTGCAGTCGTTGGCGCAACCGTCGTCGTCGACCGTATTGCCATCGTCGCAGCCCTCCATGTTGATCTGCACTTTTCCGTCGCCGCACGTCGCCAGCTTGCAGTCGAGCTTGCACGCCTGGTCGTCCCCGTTTAGGGCGCCGTCGTCGCAGGCCTCGTCGGCGCCTTTGTTGCCGTCGCCGCAAAACGGCTCCTTGCACAGGTTGCTGCACGCGTCGTCGTCGACGGTGTTGCCGTCGTCGCACTCCTCGTCGGCGCCGGGTATGCCGTTGCCGCAGCCGGCCGACTTGCACGCGTTGCTGCACTCGTCATCGTCGACGCTGTTGCCGTCGTCGCAGCCCTCGTTCGAGGCGGGGTAACCGTCGCCGCAGGAATTCAAGGTGCAGTCCGCCTTGCAGGTGCTGCCGTTCTTGCCGTTGTTGAGCTCGCCGTTGTCACACTCCTCGCTCCCGTTGATCTGCGAGTTGCCGCAGTTCGCTGGGGTGCCGGTGGTCGGGTCGCCGGTGGTCGGGTCGAGCGTGGTCGTGCCCGGTCCAGTCTCGTCGCCGGTCGTTGTGCTGGGGACGCCGCTGCTCTCGGCGCTCAGACCGGTCGCATCGAAGGTGCATCGGGTCAGGGAGAGTGCGGCGGCCACCACGAAGAGATTGAGGCGCATGATGCGAACTCCTGAGATCTTGATTAAGGAAGGAAAGACGGCGCGCGCAGGCATGAACCCGAAGCCGCCGACGCGTCGGAACACGATACGAGACGGGCTGCGTGACTGTCCACCGCGGCGCGGCGGACCGGCTGTGGCCTGTGGCCGACACGTTGCGAGCGGATCTGCTCGCGATCGGTCACATGTCCCGGAGGCCAGGCCGGGATCGCTAGCCCGGGTAGGTCATCAGGCCCTGCGGCTGTCGTGCGATCCAGCGCCCGCCGCGGAGCAACAGCAGGCCGCCGACCGCCACCGGGATGGCCGTGACCGCGACCGCGAGGCTCAGCCCGGCAGACGCGCTGCCGAGCACCGGCGTCGCGGCGTCGCTGACGACCCCGAGCAGGACGTTGGACAGCGCGTCGCCGAAGGCGTGGATGCACAGCACGTTCACGGCGAAGGCCGCCCCGCGCATCTGCACCGGCACGCAGGCGATCAGCGCCGCGTTGAGCGGGCCGGTGTTGAGGAACAGGAACAGCTCGGCGATGAAGACCACCGCGAAGATCGCTGGCAGCCAGTCGAGCACCGTCATCAGCACGATGAAGGGGCTGCTGCACAGCAGGCCGATCCCGCTCAGGCGAAAGTAACCGCCGGGCGACCGGCTCTGCATTCGGTCGCCGAGGCGTCCGCCGACGAGGGTGCCGATCACCCCCGCGACCACCGTGATCCCGCCGAAGATCGTTCCGGCGTCGCCGGAGGTCATGCCGTGCACACGCTCGAGATAGGCCGGCATCCACAGCGCGAGCCCGCCGATCGTGAAGGTCATCAGCGCCAGGCCGATCGTGTTGATCCGCCACGCGGGGGTCTGTAGCAGGCGCTTGACGGTCGCCGGCAGCGACAGGCCCACGGCTGGCAGCACCTCGTCGTCGTATTGACCGCGCCGCGGCTCGACGATGAAAAATGCCAGCGCCGCGAACAGCAGACCCGGCAGTCCGCCGACCAGGAACACCGCGCGCCAGCCGTAATACTGGCCGATGTACCCGCCGAGGATGTAACCGAACGCCGAGCCGACCGGCGTCGCCAGGTAGAAGTAGGCGAGCTTGCGGCTGCGCAGGTCCTTGCTGTAGATGTCGGCGATGATGGACGGTGCGATCGTCGCGTAGCACGCCTCGCCGACGCCGAGCAGCGCCCGCGCGATCAGCAGCTCGTGGTAGTTGCGAGCGAAGGCCGCGGCGACGGTCGCCAGGCTCCACAGCAGCACGCCGCCGGCGATCAAGTTCTTGCGGCGCATGCGGTCGCCGAAGTAGCCGATCGGCGCCGTGAGGGTGTAGACGATCACGAACACGCTGCCGAGTAGGCCGGCCTGCGCGTCGCTCAGCGTCCACTCAAACTTGATCTGCTCGAGCACGGCGCTGAGCAGCCGCTGGTCGATGTAGTTGAGGAAGTTGATCGTCGTCAGGACGATCATGATGTAGAGCGCGCCGCCGCGAGCGATGATCATGCGCCTGCACCTGGCCCCGGTAGCCGGTAAGGGAGGCGACCCGACCGCCCACGCTTGAGCGCGACCTCGGCCTGCACATGCATGGCGAGCCAGGCTACCATGGCGCCGTGTCCACGGGCGCAGCGCAGTTGCAGCGACGACCGGCGTGGTGGGCCTCGCTGCTGGTCGTGGTGGTCGGAGCGCTGGGCTGCGCGCACCTGCGTGGTGGCGGTGGCCCGCAAGGGTGGCACTACGCCGTGAAGCCCTCGGCGAAGCTCGACCGCCTCGACGTCGAGCTGTGCTTTCGCGACAAGATCCCCGCGGAGCTGGTCGCCGACGAGGACGGTGCCGCGGACTATCTGCTGTCGGCCACCGCCGGCGGCCGGGCCCTGACGATCGACCGCGAGGCGGGCACGATCACGGCCGGCGACGTCCGGGGCAAGTGCCTGCGTTACGCGGTCGACCTCGCGCGCATGGTCGACGAGGTCGTCGAACGGCACATGGTGCGCGTCGGCGGCGTTGTGGCCACCAGCCCACACCTTTGGCTGTGGCGGCCGACCAAGCTGTATCAAGAGGCCGAGGTGACCCTCGCCTTCGACCTGCCGGCCAGGGTCGACGCGTCGGTGTCCTGGCCGAGGGTCGGGGGGAATGGCGCCGGCTCCGGCCGTCAGCCGCGGTTTCGCCTGCCGACGACCGCGTTTCGCTGGGCCTCACAGGTCGTGCTCGGCGACTTTCATGCCCTCCGCTTCACCGCCGCCGGGGCCGAGTTCGAGGTCGCCGTGATGGATCTGCCACGCGAGATCTCCGACGAAGGGCTGCGACAGTGGCTCACTGTCGCAGCCACCACCGTGGCAAGGCTCTATGACGGGCGGTTCCCGGTGCCGCATATGCAAGTCATCGTCGTGCCCTACCCGGGCGGCGGCGACCCGGTGTACTTCGGCATGGCCCTACGGGGCGGCGGTCCAGCGGTCCAACTGTTGGTCTCCAGCGAGGCCACCGACGAACAATTCCCGGGGGAGTGGGTGGCGATCCATGAGTTTCTCCACCACGGAATGCCCTTCATCGAGGGCGCCTGGCTGTCGGAGGGCTTCGTCACTTACTACACCGCGGTGCTGCGCACACGCGCGGGCTTTCAGGACGAACGTGCCGCCTGGGCTGCGCTGCTCGCTGGATTCGGCCGAGGCGCCGACTCGGGCACCGGCCAGAGCCTCGCCGAGGAGAGCCGGCAGATGCACGAGACGGCCGCGTATCAGCGGGTTTACTGGGGTGGGGCCGCGATCGCGCTCATGGCCGACGTGGCCCTGCGCTCGGCTGACAGCTCGCTCGACGCGGCCATGCGTCACCTGCACCGCTGCTGCGCCCACACGCCGCGTATCTGGCCGGCCGAGCAGGTCTTGCGAGCCATGGACGGCACGCCACCGGGTCCTGGCCCGGCCGCCACGGTGTCACGGCCGAGCCTCGAGGCCCTGAGTGGTCCGATCTTGCGCAGCGCCGGCTTCCCCGAGTTGTTTGCGGTCTATAGGAAGCTCGGGGTGGTTGTGGTAAACGGGGACCCAACGCTGGATGAGTCCGCTTCACTCGCCCCAATTCGTCGCGCGATCTTCACGCCGTCCCCACCGTAACCGGGGACTCGTGGCTGTCTCTCGTCGGAGGCCCCGGCGCGCGGTCCCCTGGCCACTCGACTAACGGGCACACATGGGCCGCACCGGCCCGGCTGCGCGTCACGTCCTCACCCAAGCACAGACAACGGAGAAATCACCATGAACGTCAAGCACATCGCTGCCACCCTCGCCATCCTTGGTTCGACCTCTTTCGCCCTCGTGGGCTGCAAGAAGGAGGGCACCGAGACGCCCGCTGGTGACACCGCCAAGCCCGCCGACGGTTCCTGCGGCGAGAAGAAGGACGGCAGCTGCGGCGCCGGCAAGGATGCCCCCGGCGGTGACGCCCCGGCCGATGCCCCCGGTGGCGATGCCCCCGTGGGCGATGCCCCGGCTGAAGCCCCCCCGGCCGCCAACTGAGTCGGATGGACATCTGGCCTTCGGGCCAGGTGATCCGCCGAGACGGCCCCTCGGGGTCCGCGGCCAGGAGCTCCCTCGGGAGGTCCTGGCCGTTGTTACGTTGTAGAATCGCCTGCTCTCGATGCGTTCATCCGGCCCCGACAACATCCCCACGGGCGTGGGCCTCGGCCTGCGTGGCAGCTTCGCGGCGCAGATCGACGCGGGCGAGGCCGACGGCCGCGTGCCCTTCTTCGAGATCTCCCCGGAGAATCACATGCGCCGCGGCGGCGCCGGACCGGCCCGTCTGGCCCGGATCGCCGGGCGCTTCCCGATCGTCACGCACGGCCTGGCGATGTCGCTCGGCGGCCTCGAGCCCTTCGACCCGGAGTACTTCGCGCAACTGCGGCCGTTTCTCGACCGCGTCGACAACACCCGGACCCGCTGGCACTCCGACCACCTGTGCTTCTGCGGCGTCGATGGCCAGGCCCTCCACGACCTGCTCCCGGTGCCCTTCACCGCGGCCTCGGCCCGCCGGATCGCCGCCCGCGTGCGTGAGGCCGCCGACCGCCTCGAGCGGCCGATGGCGGTCGAGAACATTAGCTACTACGTCCCGCTCGGCAAGCCCGTGATCGACGAGCCCGAGTTCATCACCGAGCTGCTGGAGCGCGCAGATTGCTCGCTGCTGCTCGACGTCAACAACGTCTTCGTCAACGCGCAAAACCACGGCTTCGACCCGCAGCAGTGGCTCGCGAAGATCCCGCTCGAGCGGGTCGTCCAGCTCCATGTCGCCGGCCACGAGTTCTGGGACGACAGCGAGAACCTCATCATCGACACCCACGGCGCGCCCGTGCGGACCGAGGTCGACGCGCTGCTCGCCTGGGTCATCGAGCGCGTCGGCCCCGTGCCCGTGCTGTTCGAGTGGGACTCCAACATCCCGGAGCTTCCAGTCCTGCTCGCCGAACGTGACCGCCTACAATCCGTATACGACGCGGCCTTGATCCGTCGGAGCGCCGCCGATGTCACCTGACCCAAAGGCCAGCTCCGAAGAGGTCCCGCTGCGGGCCTTCGCCGCGGCGATGTGCGAGCTCGACGCGCCCGCCAGCATCACGGCAGATCTCCCGGGCTGGCTCGAAGCGCGTGGCGTGGCCCCGGAGGACCGTGAGGTCCTGGCGCCGCATCGCGCCCGCCTGCTCATCTACCGCACGATGGTCCACAGCCGCCTGCGAGGGGTCGTCGAGGAGTATTTGCCGCGGACGGCGGCCGTTCTCGGCAAGCCGCGCTTGCGCGGCGAGATCGCGGTTTTCATGGCCGAGCAGGCGCCGCGGACGGTGTACTTCCGCGACATCCCGGGCGAATTTCTGGCCTGGGCGGCGCCTCGTTGGCGCGATGAGCCCGGGCTGCCGCCCTACCTCGCCGACCTGGCGACGCACGAGTGGCTCAACGGCGAGGTCGCCAACGACCCCCTCGGAGGCGAGCCCGCCAGCGACCTCCCTCTGGCCCTCGACCGCCCGGTCCAACTCGACGGCAGCACCCGCCTGCGTCGCTACGCCTTCGCGGTTCAACTCCCGCCTGGCGACGATGGCCACCCGATCGAGCCGCCCGGACCCCCCGCGGCCATGCCGACGGCGATCCTCGCCTACCGCGACCGCGAGACCCTGCGCGTGCGCCTGCTCGAGCTGACCCCCAGAGCCGCCGCACTGTGTACCCGCCTGCTCGCTGGCGAGGCGCTGCAGGCCGCCCTCACCGGCGCTTGCGCCGACCTCGATGCGCCGATGAACGACGAGTTCCTCGCCTCCATGGCCGGCTTCCTCGCCGACCTCGGCGAGCGTGGCGTACTGCTGGGAGCACGCGCGGACTGATGTCCTCCGGACACCGCTCAGCGGGCCACGATCGCCTGCAGCGGGCTGCCGAGGATCGACTCGAGCGTGTACTCGGCCTCGAAGTACGAGCGATAGGCGTCGAGCGCCTCGCTCTGGATGCGCAGGAAGTTCTCGCGGGACACGAAGACCTCGAGGATGTCGACCTCGCCGAGCTCGAAGGCCCGCTGCAGCAGGTTCAAGTTCTCCTGGAAGCGCGGCACGACCTCGCTCGAGTAGGTGCGCACGCGCTCGGCCGCGGTGTTGAGGGCGTCGACCGCCCGCAGCGCGCTGAGGGCCAGGCCGTAGCGGGTGGCCTCCAGCTCCTGCTCGGCGACCGTCAGCTCGGCCTTGGTCTGGGCCCGGTTGGCCTGGTTTCGCTTCCAGAACGGCAGCGGCAAGGTGAACATGAACAACGCGATCTTCGAGGCGCCGGTGCTGGCCATGGCGCCGGGCTCGAACTCGCGGCCGAGATACACGCCGACCTGCGGCTCGGGCAGGCGGTCGCGCTCCGCCGAGCTGACGCGGGCGTTGCCGAGGCTGACGGCAGCCTCACGGGCGCGCAGCGCCGGGTGCTCCTGCTGCACGCGCGCGATCAGGTCGCTCGCCGTGCTCGCACGGATCGGCGCCGGGAGGTCGCCGGCCGGGGCGATCACCTGTCCCGGAGGCCAGCCCGCCATCTCGCTGAGGTGGATGCACGCGAGGCGATACTCGAGGTCCGCGTTGAGCTTGGCCTGGCGCGCCTGGGCCAGCTCGCCGGTGGCGATCCGCACGCGTAAGCTGGAGATCTCACCGGCCTGGGCCCGCCGCTGCGCGACCTCGAGGAGCCGCGTCGAGAACGTCAGCGTTTGCTCCGCGGTGACGGCCCGCTCACGCGCCAGCAGGGCCATGTTGTAGCCGTAGTGCACGTTCGCGTAGACCTCCCACTGGGTCTGCGCGAGCTCCTTGTCGAGGTAGTCGCGGTAGCGCTGGCCGGACTTGAGCCGCAGGCCGCGCTCACCGCCGATCTCGATCGGCTGGGTCAGCGTGCTCTGCAATTCGAAGTTGGTGCCGAGGTTGTTCCAGCGGGCGCCGACGCCGACGTACAACTGGGGGTTGTCCGGCAGCAGCGGCTTGGCGCCGGCGATCGCGGCGTCGCCCAGCTCGAGCCGCGCCCGGGCGACGCGCACCCGCATCGCGTTGTCCTTCGCGTGCTTGACGATCGCGTCGAGCGGCAGCACCTGGGCGCCGCGCAGTACGCCAGGGTCGCTGGTCGGCGCCGCGTCGACCGCGGCCGGCACCGGCGCCAGCAGGGGCGGAGCCTCGGCCGGCGGCTTCGCGGGCCGCGATCTGACCGGCGTCGGGGCAGCTCGCACGAGCGTGGACGCGAGCAGCGTCGTCGTCGCTGCGAGCACAGCGCCCGCCCGGGCGACCGCCCGAAGGCGCAGCATACTGGTGACCGCAAGAGATCGATGATTCATGGCGAACAGAGGCGACGAGAGAGCCAATCGGGAGCCCGTCAGGGGGCTTTTGGGGCGGCCAACCCGGGCCCGTCGAGAAGCGCGCAGAGTGTAACATGTGGCCTTGAGCGGACAGGCGACAGGGCCGGTCCCCGTCCGCGTTGAACGAGGTTTTCCGGCGTGAGTGTCATCTCTTGACTTGGCCCCGTGCTCGGGTATTTCTAACGCCCTCTCGCCCTCCGCCCTCCGCCACGACGAAAACCGGACGCTCCTCGCGTATGCTGCGTGCGTGCGTCAGTCCCGGCGCTCGCCAGCTCGCCACATCACGATGTACGCCATGCGCATGAGCCCGCCCCCACCACGTCGTCGCGCCTGCGGCGACGAAGAATTCCTCGCCCAGGGCATGGGCCTCCTGCCGGCAATGTTCACGCTCCTGGCGATGCTCATGCTGCTGGCCGTGGGCGGCTGCTCCGACAACGAGGCCGCGGCCCACGACAACCAGCCCGCCGCGCCGACGCTGCCCTACTTCGACAACGGGGTCGTGCGCCTGCCGCCGGCCTTCGCCGAGCGCATCGGCCTCAAGACCCAGGACGCCGTCGTCACGAACATCTCGCCGGTGGTGTACGTCACCGGCGTGCTGGAATTCGATGAGCAGCGCATCGCCGCCGTCGGCTCCCGGATCTCCGGTCGCGTCAAGGAAGTGCGCGTCATCGAGGGCACCAAGGTCCAGCCCGGCGACACCCTGGCGACCATGGAGAGCGCCGAGCTCGGCAAGGCCCAGGCCGACATCGTGTCCGTCAAGGCGCGGGCCCAGTACGCAGATACCGACGAGGAGCGCAAGAAGAAGCTGCTGTCGGAGGGCATCGCCTCACAGCGCTCGGCCGAGCTCGCCGCCCAGGAGTCGAAGATCACCGACGCCGAGCTGCGGGCCGCCAAACAGCGCGTCCAGGCCCTCGGAGGCAACGCTGCGGCCAAGAACCTCGGAGTGATGGCATTGACCAGCCCGATCGAGGGCGACGTGGTCAAAGTCCATGTATTCCGCGGCCAGGCCGTCGAGCCCAGCTACACGGCCTTTACGATCGCTGACCGGCGGTCCCTGTGGGTGCGCCTGTCCGTGTTCGAGGGCGAGGTCGGCAACGTCCGCGTCGGCGACACCGTCGAGATCTCGGCGCAGGTCACCCCCAACGAGTTCCTGACCGGCACGGTGACCTTCATCAGCACCGTCCTCGATCCCGCCAATCGCAGCGCCGAGGTGCGCGTCGTGGTGCCCAACGAAAACGGTCTGCTGCGCGTCGGACAGGCCGTCAACGCCAAAATTCGCCCGAGCGCGGCCAGCAAGAGCGCGCTCGCCGTGTCGCGCGCCGCGATCGTCCAGGTCGACGGCAAGCCGACCGTCTTCGTCGCCGTCGACGACACCGGCGTGGTCCCCAAGCCCGTCGAGCTCGGGGTGCAAGGCGCCGACATCGTCGAGATCACGAGCGGCCTGAGCCCCGGCGACAAGGTCGTCATCGAGGGTGTCTTCGCCCTCAAGTCAGAGCTGTTCCGCTAGCTCTCCTCGAATCTTGGACGCAGGGTCTATCCAATGCTCGGCTCGCTGATCGATCTCTCCATTCGCCTGCGTTACATGATGCTGGTCCTGCTGGGCTTGCTGCTGGTCGGCGGCATCGTCGCCGCGCGGACCCTCCCGATCGATGCCATCCCGGATATCTCCGGGATCCAGGTCTCGGTCCTCACTGACGCCCCGGGATTATCGGCACTCGAGGTCGAACGCAACGTCACTTTTCCGATGGAAAACGCCCTAAACGGCGTTCCAGGCATGGTGGAGCTGCGCTCGGTCTCGCGCGCGGACATCTCGGCGATCACCATCGTATTCGCCGATGGCACCGATCCGTGGTTCGCCAGGCAACTGGTCTTCGAGCGCATGTTGCAGGCGAAAAATGACCTGCCTGCCAACATTCCGACCCCGCAGATCGCCCCGCTG
>Ga0335395_10002314_pt1 | contig 11842 bp, 10 predicted proteins | sample MAT02_FD_205744 | JGI IMG/M metagenome (GOLD analysis project Ga0335395, IMG submission 205744) | Freshwater microbial communities from Lake Fryxell liftoff mats and glacier meltwater in Antarctica - MAT-02 (spades assembly) (version 2) ...
GCGATATCGACAAGGCCACATGGGTCGTGCCCGCCGCAAAGATCAAGCAGGAGCTGCACTTGAGGAGCGACGAGGCTTTCGAGCATCTGGTTCCGTTGTCAGGGCCAGCGATAGACACGTTGCGTGCGGTGCGGCTGCTGACCGGCCGCTCTCGCTACGTGTTCCCCAGTGCCACCTCCGGGGTAAAGCCGATGAGCGAGAACGCGATTGGCTATCTCTACAATCGTGAGGGATACAAGGGACGGCACGTACCGCACGGCTGGCGCTCCAGCTTTTCGACGATCATGAATGAACAGGCTGAGCGCGAGCTTGGCCAGGACCTGCGCCTGCTGGCAGACAGGATGATTATTGACCTGATGCTCGCGCACACGCCAGCAGGCATGAGCGCTAGCGAATTGCGTTACAACCGGGCTGCTTACATGCCGAGACGGCGAGAACTCGCCCAGCGATGGGCGTGCATGGTTATGGTTGGAGCGCTGCCCACCGAGGAGATTATCGGCAGTCCCAGGCGCAAACTCCGCAACTAATCGCCGCGCTTGGCAGCTTGCTCATGAATCCATGCCAGCACTTCGGATTTTTTCCAACGGGCGCTACCGCCCAGCTTTATCGCTCGAGGAAATTGCCCGGCATTCATCTTCGCGTAGATCGATGACCGGCTTTGTGAGATCAATTCAGCGATCTCTTTGACTGTGAGGAGCACAGGACCGAGCCCCAATCGATCAGCTACAATAGCCGGTCGATCCTGACTCTCATCTTCAAAGCCATTTTCATCGCACACCATTGAAGCTGCAACCGACCGGATCGCGCGTACCTGCGGATCGACGATCGATTCGACCTCGCGCACCGATAAAAACCCGGGCGGCTTTAACGCTGCAAGCCATCGGTCGAACTGCTGGCGGTCCACAAAAATGCGATGCGTCAGCGGCGCGGTCGGATCAGCCCAGTTGTCGTGACTGAAAGCGCCGGTAGCAAATCGGGGAAGCGGATCATCGATCTCCCAATGCTCGGATTTTATCGGTGTAACTTCACCGCCGTTCATCGGCCGGGCAAATGTGCCGATATCTGCCATGATGAACTGCTCAGCGAGGATCTCTGCGTTCAATCGGACGAGATCGCGGCAGGCATCGTTCTCACCCTCATCTTCAGGCGCTTCGAAAATTTCGGGTAGCTCATAGCTCGAGTAGCCCGAGCGGAAGTGAACCAGATCGGCAAACGCCGCTATCAAGGTTATACGGCCCTGCGAGATGGCAGGTGACCGATTTGGGTAGAGTGACCACGGTTTCATATGAACCAGCATACTGCCTAGGCTAGACGCCTACCTCTTATCAAACCGATAAACGTCGGCTTCGCGCCCAATCTCGGTCATTCAGCCAGCCCGAGCGCGTGCCCACAAGCTGCCGTTCCCGGAGTCCCGGCAAATGCCAGACCGAAGGGCCGGGTCTGGGACGAAGCAGCCGTTTCTGTCCACGATCGTGGATGTCTGCTTACATTGAAACCTGCCATTGAAATGCAGGATAGTCGCCGGGCACGCGCCGGACGCGTTGTTAGTCGACAAGAGTTACGATACCGAAGGCCTCTGTGCCGATCTTACCGAGCAGAAAATCGAGGCCGTCATCCCCGGCCGATCAAACCGACGCGTAAAGATCGAGCATAAGCGGGAGCTCTACAAGCAGCGTAACCAGATCGAACGCTTGTTCGGTCATCTCAAGATCAACCGGGCTATTACCACGCGACATGACCAACTGGCCAACAACTTTCTCGGCGTGATCCATCTCGCTAACGGCAGATACTGGCTCAAATTTGTCTACGCCGCTTAGCAGGAACGCCCGCGCAGTACGACGGCGCGTTCCGAAGGCGGTTGCCGAATGACCGCACAAAGGACTCTCATCTTCCGAAAAATATATAAAGCTTACTGTTGTGGACTAAGATGTCGCAATTAAGTATTAGGTGGTAACGGTATGTTCTGATTCAGGGGGAGAAGTTGGAAATTTCTGGCGACGGGCTCGACGACGTCATTAACGAACTATACGAAGCCCTCTTGAAAGACGGCGTGCACAACAACAGCACGAATGGCGGATCGGTCGAGTTTCTCGGCGTGACGCTACGCCTTGCCAAGCCGCGCGCCCGGCTGAGCCGGTCCCAGACCCGAGCCCGACCCTTCAGCGCCCTTGGCGAGCTGCTATGGTATCTCTCCGGGTCTGACGAGGCTGCCTTCGTCGGTCCCTACATCCCCTTCTACGTGAAGGAGGGAAAACCTTCGGTCGTGAACGGAGCCTATGGCCCCCGGATCAGGACGCGGCATGGCTTTGACCAGCTCCAGGCTGCGATTGACATGATGCGGCGTAAGGATGGCAGTCGGCGTACCGTCATCCAGCTTTACGAGGCCAAGGACCTCCTCGCGGATGACGGCGTCGACATCCCCTGCACCACCACCATGCAGTTCCATCGGCGGGGTAACATCCTCCACATGTCGGTGACAATGCGGTCGAACGACGCTTATCTGGGCCTTCCGCACGACATCTTTTGTTTCACGATGCTGCAGGAACTGGTGGCGACCGAGCTCGAATTCGAGCTCGGTGAGTACATCCACATGGTCGGCAGCATGCACCTATACGACCGGGACAGGCTTAAGGCCGAACGCTATAGGACGGAAGGATTTCAGCGCGCCGCCGAAATGCCTGCCATGTCGCGATCCCAACCCTTCCAAAAGGTTGAAGAGCTGCTCGCTTTCGAGCAGAAGGTGCGGGCCGGACAGCAGTTGGACCCGGATACCGAACTGGGCGATCCATATTGGTCGGATATCGGCAGGCTGATACAAATCAGCTTCTCCGGCCAGGACAACGACGCCATCAAGGAAATCTCCGGCAGAATGCACGACAACATCTATCATTCCGCAATCGAGGATCAGCTCGACCGCATTGCCGAGCAGCGATGCAAGCCCGAGGCGAAGATGCAGGCGGAGGGCAGCCAATGAAGTGGCCCAGCCGTCAGCAGCGCATGCAGCAGATCTCCACCCAACTCCTTGACCACCACCAGAACGTGCGCCCGATGCCCGGCATCGCCGATCCGGCCGCCCGTGACACACTCGCCATGCAGATAGTAGCGAGCTTCCGGAGGTGGGAGTACTTCCGGGTCATCCAGCAGCGCGGGCCGATAGGCGCTGGTCGCGCCGATCCCCACCTCGACAGCTTCGAGGCGGAGCTTGGCGTCGTCCATCTTCTCCAGCAAAACGCCTATGACGAAGCCGCATGGCTCCTCTTCCTAATGGTCCACCTCGCCAAGCCCGGCGACAGTGGGTGGCGGCGGTTACGGGATATTTACGGCATGCTTGGGCATGGGCGCTGGGACTGGGCGACGGCAAGCGCAAATCCAGCGGCCTTCGAGCAGTGGTTGGGAAGCCAATGGCAGTGGATTGGGGGCAAGTTCGGCAACCATCGCAAGTACGAGAGTTTGGAGCCGGGCAAGCAGCGGGCGATGGGGCCGGCCGTAGTAACCTACGTGAATTGGGTGAACGCCGCTGGCGGCCATCAGGCGCTCTTCTCCCAGATCATCCTAAACGCGGGCAACGATCCAAATGTCATCTTCGACGCATTCTACCGAGCTCTGCCGGTCAAAGGCTATGGCCGCCTAGGCAGATTCGACTGGGCGGCGATGCTGTCACGATACGGCTTCGCGCCGGCTGAGGCCGGCTCGGCCTATCTGCCAACTGCTACCGGCCCGAAAGGTGGGGCGCGTCTCCTGTTCGCCGGGAACGCAAAGGCCGGGCTCAGACCCTCTACACTCCAGGAACGGCTCGACGAGCTGGATGCCAACCTGCATGTCGGTATGGAGGTGCTGGAGGACTCGATCTGCAATTGGCAGAAGAGCCCGACCGTCTTCGTGCACTTCAAGGGATAGCTAAGGCACGCACTAAATTTAGCTTCCCAATGTCACTTCGCGTGAAACCTTCGTAGCTGCGATGATCGCATCTAGTAGTGGTGTCCGGCAAAGGGTGGGAGGTGCTCCGTCGAGCACTGGCTTGATCTTGCTCCAACCCTTGGCACCTTGGAAAGAGAAGTACCTAAGCTCGGGAACACGAGGAAAAATATTAAACCTCACCATCACCCGTAAGATCAGAATAGCCGGATTGTGGGCAAGTGACGGCAAAAGTTCAAGGTCGCGCTGATATCGTGTGATGATATCCTCAATCGCAAGCATGTCGCGGTTTGAATTGACGGTGAAGCCGCCGGCGATGGGCTCGTACATCCAGGAGACGGACGCGCGTGCTGGATGTCCGATTTCACAGAGCTCGGCATATAGCGCCGCAGTTTCGGACAGCCCTGCAGCCTAGAGTATTCCAATGTATTCGGTAGTGTGACGAGCCACATGGCTGTTGGGGAACTGGGGCCGATCCGCCTTCAAAATTTTACGAGCATGGCTGAAATGGATGACCTTGTCCTCCAATAGCTTAAAATTGATGATTCCATCGTCGAATCCGGTGAGCGCCCGCATGAGCAACGGGATGTTCTCTGCTATGTCGGCCCCTACGCTCTGCAGACTGTCGACCGTGTCGTCTACGGCTATGAGTAATGATCTCAGGCACCCGGCCCATCCTAAAATATTGCCTACCTGATATTCTCGTCAAGTCGCCTCAAACCAACGGTTTGCGCGTATCAATGACGTGTATGCTGCCATGTGCGAATACATAAGCAGTTCAGTGGCAGCAATGCTGTTCACCTCATCCGCGCCAATAGTAACCTTGTCCAGCTCAGCCAGAAGCGCTCCATTGTCCCAAAATCGATAGCGAACGCCTGTCAGGCGCGGCAGTACTCCGGCTATGATAGGTCCGTAGAGAGTGGCTGCTGGCCCAAATATTGTGTGGGATTCTGATATATCTAATCGCATGAGCTCGGACGCACCTCTCGGTTTTCCAGATTAGATGGAAATCGAAACCAGATTCAGATGGCGTCCAGGATTTGGTCCCAAGTCCAGTTGCGGCGGAGCTTGCGTAGCGTGCCGTGGGCCACGATCCCGCGACGCTGCAACTGCCCGAGAATGAGCCCCGGAGCCACGCCCAGCGAGACTGCGAACCTGCGAATGGAGCCGTCGTCCGGGCTTAGGCTCATGAGCTCGGCCTCGCGGTTCTGCGGCACAATCATGGCGGCAGCGAAGTCGTTCGCCTCCTTCTCGCAGGGATCGTCACCCTCCGTGCCTTCGCCATCCACGAAAGACGAAGCCTCGTGAAGAAGAAGATGGCCGATCTCGTGGAAGAGCGTGAACCAGAAATGATCGTCTGCTCGGTGCCTAAAGCTCATCAGGATCATCGCCTTATCCGGCGCGATCATGCGGCTGGCACCGCTGGCCCGGCACCCCTTCGGTGCCCGTACGACGATAAGCGCAACGCCGGAGTCCGCTAGCAGCTTAGCTAAGGGCGGCATAAACCGGTTGGGCTTGCTGATCTTCGACAGCGCCCGGATTTTCTGGAGACGGGCTCGAAGCGCATCGCTTGACCATGCAGCCGTTTGCCGGAGATTTGCGTTGAGCTCTCCTTCGCGCAGCCACATCGACGTCGCGCCATCGTGCTGCGTGAACGCCAGCGATCGGCGGAACTTCGCTTCGCGCTGATTGGGGCCATAGCGCGCATCCCACGATTTCAGGGTGCTGACCCCGAAATAGGCGAGACGTCGTTCGAGCTCGACCGAGCGCGTTTTCGCCGTGACACGACCTTTGCTACCAGGAGCCGGAATACGGTCCAGCCAAGCATCGGCGTCCTCATCGGACAGCCGATCGACGGCCTGAGCCAATGCTTCCTGATATCTCGCCTGCCGTGTCTTCCAGAAGGTGATCGATCCACCGAGCAGTGCAGAAAGCGCGGCGGCAGTTTCGTCGTCGATGGTCCCGAACCCGCTCATCAAGTCACGAAGCTGCGGCGTCCCGCCGGTCAGGTACCCGGAAAGCGTCTCAGGGGAGACGCCGCGCCGACGCATCGCTGACAGCACGCTGTCGCCTGGTCTGGAAAACCAATCCTTCTCCACCCGCTGAGCGTCGACAATTGTCATTGCGATATCTTGATCAGCATAATTCGACGTACCTTCGTCCAAGCGATACTACCATCGTCCTTGCGGGGTAAGTTTTCGCCCACCGCTTTGAGCGTTGCTCGGTAGTATGTACCGAATGAGAAGGAAAGGGAATCCCCCTCTAAAATTTCGCCGTCTCGAAATTCAATCAGCTCGTCGGCGGTGTGGAGGGATTCGGCTTCCGCTAGAAGCTCATGCAGCTCTGCGGAGGGCTGTGGACCGAGCTCGGCCTGGGCCTCCTCTATCCTCGTGCAGAGGACTAACAGCTCCTTAGAGTCATAGGAAACGTTCAGCACGGCCCCTCGCAGATTTTGCGAAAAGGTTGGCGCGCTGGCATGGCCGCTGTCCAGATCGTCCATGCCAGGTTCACTGCGGAAGCGGTGAACCACGGGGCTTGGCGGCCTGCTTCGCCCGGATCGTCTCGATGCGATCCCAGTTCCGCTCCAGCTCGCCGTCGCCGGCTTCGTCCATGTTGATCTCGGAGGCGCTACACAGTGCGGCCAACGTAACCATTACGCCACCCACCTCGAGATTCGGAACGCCGACCGGCCGACCATAGACGTAGTTGACCAGCGTAAGCGCATCCTCGCGCGAGCAGCCGTTCGCCTGCGCCAGCTCCAGCGCTTCCTCGAGAAACCGATGCGTCCGTTCGGCTCGATTGGACCATACGGCGATAGGAAAGCAGGCCTTCAGCCAGCTCTCGACCCGTTTCTGGAAGGATGTAATGCTCAAGTGTCCCCCTATGGGTTCGTCATAGTTGAAAGAAGCGAATCTGTGCAAGTGGATAGGTAAACCGACGGGTCGCGGACCTGATCTCGAAAGCGGCCCAGAGGTGATGGTTATGCCGATAGCTGGCGAGAAATGCGCCTTCTCAGCCACCTCTCAGATTATTGCTATAAGCCGCGAGCCCAGCGGCGGCGAAAAGCGCGCGGCTTGCTGAGCCTGATAGGAGATCTACAGTGGAAGCCTTCGACCGTATTGATGGCTCTCCGGTTAGGCTGCAGCTGCCACACCGATGGCCGTAACCTCACAGATGACCCGAAATGCGATTGTCCGGAAACGGCCGACCTTACTGGTTCACCTACCCGCTCCGGCATCGATTGCAAACGTCGTCTTTGTGAGCGAGACCTGCCAATTACTTACGAGCCTCGAACGGCGCGAGTTGGTCGGGTGCAGCCTTGGACGATGAATGCCGGATCGTGGGACATTCCTGACACCCAAGTAGCCTCGGCCTGCGGCGGCTTCCGCCAGAACCGGAAATTCCCGCACAGTCGAGCTTGAAGTTTCGCTAGATGTGACCCATATTAGGTTTTTGGGACACGCGCATGGATAAAACCGCCATATTGAAGGCTCGCGTTAGCGAGGAGCTCCACGAGAATTTTCTCGCGGTGTGCGGCGCATCGGGCAAGACGCCTGCGTCCGTGATACGCGACCTCGTGCAGCGCCACGTCACGGAAAACCATCATCTTCTGGAGGACAACGTGCAAGTCAGCATCGAGCAACCTGACGATTACAAATACGGTGCCTGGCGCGCGCGCATCACCCTGCGGACGCCGGAGGCCATGCGGTTCCATGGCGCGCCCATCCCGTTCGCGCTTCCGCGGCTGCTTGCGCGCCGCATCCATCCCGACGAGGGATATGCCGTCACGACATCGAACTGGGATGGCGAGGGCTCTGGCTTGAGCGGTATCTTCGTGAAGGGCGTGTGGGAAGGCCACGTCTACAGCAACGGCGTCGAGGAGGACGAGAATCCAACGTTGATCGACGCGGTGCGCGACGCCTTGAAGGCGGCGGTCGCCGAGCGACTTGAGGCCGGCTTCTGAGGCCTCTCGCGGCATTGGCGCGGCTGGCGCATGGCATCGTCCGGCAGGGCTTCAACGCCCTTGACTATTAGCCTCGTGCAATAGACGGAATGACATGGCCGATTTGGGCGAGCCACCGCGTAGGGCAACGACCGGTACGATAGATAATGCCACGCCGACGGATGCATCCGGCGAGATCGAGGCCCTGACTCTATCGCAACTCGAGCATGCGCTCGACGCGCATCGCCGCAAGCTCAAGATCTACGAGAGCCTGAAGAGCCTCAACGACGTCATCGGCACCCAATATGGCGACCGCGTCCTCTTTGAGTTGCTCCAGAACGCTCATGATGCGCACGCGGCGGGCGAGCAAGGCGAGATCGCAATCCGGCTTGTCATCGAGGGGACGGCACGCGGCACGCTCCTCGTCGCGAACAAGGGCAGGGCGTTCACCGCCTCGAATCTCGAGGCGATCCGCAACATCGGGACAAGCGACAAGGAAATCGGCGAGGGCATCGGCAACAAGGGCCTGGGCTTTCGCAGCGTCGAGGCCCTGACTGATGACGTCCACGTATATTCGGCCGGCGGCGGCGAGCCGGGCGCGCGGTTCGGCGGCTATTGCTTCAGGTTCGCGACGACCGAGGAGATAGCGGGCCGACTGCTTGCCATCGGGGCCTCCGCGGAGGTTGCGGCCAAGGTCGCCTCCAACGTGCCGCGCTACCTCGTTCCGGTAACGGTTGGCTTCCAGTCCGCCGAGGTTCGGCAGCTCGCCGAGGAGGGCTATGCGACGGTGGTCGCCTTGCCGCTCGTGACGGACGAGGCGATCGAGCTTGCTCGCAAGCAGGTCGCTGCGGTCCTTGGGGCTCCAGCACCGGTCCTGCTTTTCCTCGACCGCTTGTCGTCGCTGGACGCGGCTGTCCTCGAACCAGGGAAGGAGCCGGTGCGCACGACGCTCTCACGCAAGGTCGATCCCATCGAGGCTGGCCTGCCCGAGGGCATGCGAATGGAGCGGGTGACCCTCGACGGGACCAACGCCTTCCTCGTCGCGCGACAGGTCCTGGCGAAGTCGGCGGTGCTCGATGCCGTTCGCGCAAGCATTGGCGCCGCGCCGCCACTAAAGCGCTGGCTATCGTGGAAGGGAGACGCGGTCGTCTCCGTGGCGGTTCCGATTGGCGGGCCGATGCTCGCGGCGCCAAGGCTCTTCAATTTCCTACCGATGGATGATCGCGCGGTCTCGCCGATGGCCGGTCATATTGATGCCCCCTTCTTTGCCGACATCGACCGGCGCTCGATCAAGCCAGACCTGCCTCTCAACAAGCACCTGCTGGAGGCCGCCGCGAAGACAGCCGCGCAGGCCGCTCTGGCGATCGTGGACAGTGGCCTCGCCGTGCCCGAGAATGCGGTCATCGACCTCGCCGCCTGGACCGGGACACACATGGCCAAGGTGATCGAGGCATTCGCGGCGCTCAAGCGGCCGCTAGCCAAGGCCGCCATCTGGCCAGTGGTCTCGGGCGGCCCTGAACGCAGGGTAAGCTTCAACGACCTCTACGCCTGGCCTGACATCCGCACCCATCAACTCACGCCCGCCAAGCTTGCCAACGTCGCCGAGGCTGCGATCGTTCCGCCGTCCATCGGCGACCGACGCCTTCAACGCCTCAAGGGCCTCGCGACCGCCGTGTCGTTGCCGCTCGCGCCGGGCGAGGACACGCTATCCTACTGGGTGGAGTCGATTGCCGGGCACCTCTTGGCAAAAGGCCGCCAGAGTCCGCGTCGGTGGCACGACTTCTACGATGACGTTGCGGCAATCTACGCGGCGACTTCGCATAGACTGTCCACCCTCGAGGGAAAGAAGCTCTTCCCGGACAATGACGACAAGCTGCTGCATGCGACGGCCAAGGGGCTCGAAGGCGCGCCACCCGTCTTTCACCGCATTGGAAAGGAGCGAGGCAAGAGGGGCGAAGGCCCGCCAAGCCCTCCATCGTCTTTGTCTCGCAAGTTCCGTTTCCTGAAGCCGTCGGTCGAGATTTCCGAGGCGAGCCTGCGAGCCTTCGAGAAAGCCGGCCTGCTCAGGCGCTACGATCCACTCGAGGCATTGAGTGGCATGGAGGGGGCACTTGGGGGCTCGCCAACCGACATCCAGCGGCGCGAGGCGCTGCTTTGGGCCTACAGGGTCTGGCGCAATACTGGGGGCAAGGCCGTCGAAGAGGGCCTTCGCGCCGCCCGTTTGTTCGTCCCCTGCCTTGCAGGCTGGTGCGCTGCGGGCGATGCTGGCTTCTCGGCATCTTGGACCGCGCTTGGGCGCACGCTGGAACTCTATCTTCACGAGGCGGCACCCCACTCGGCCGACGCAAGCGAGCAAAAGGGGAAGATCCTTGCAAGCTTTGCCGATTGGCCGCGAGCCGCCTCCGACGACCGCAGGGAAGACTGGCTGCGCTTCCTCGGCGTGCTTGGCGTCCGCGACGGCCTGCAGCCGATCGCCGGCGCGCATCGGAAAACAGGGACCCCGTCAAACACCTGGAACACGTTCCTTTCATCCGGCGCCCCTAAGCTCGGCCTCGACGCCAATTGGACTGCCTATTCGAGGACGAAGGGCTTCGGCTACCCACAGACCGACTACCACCTCCGGCAAGAAATCTGGCGGCTGCCGGGCCAGCTCGAGCATGCGTCCTTGCCCACGCCGGCACGAGAGGCGTTCTCCGACCTGATCATCGCCTATCTTCGCGAATACGGCGAGGCACATTTCATCTTTAGCATCGACCATTGGCGCGGCTCCGAGCGGATCGAACTGCCGACACCGCTTCAGGTCTTCCTGCGGGAGGGCAGCTGGCCGGCAAGCCTGCGCCGTGACGAAACCATCTTCGAGACGCCGCGCCAAAGTTGGTCGACGACGGCACAGCGCCAAATCCCGCCGAGGTTTGTTCCGCGCTTCTCCGCCGAGCCGGGTAGCCGTGCCGGCCTTCCGCAATTCTTGTTCGACGAGCGGATCGGGCTTCGCGACTGGTCGGCTGCCGCGTCTGCGCCCGCTCGCCTCGGTTCACTCGCCGCGGCGCTATCCGACATGTCCGCGGCCGAGCGACGCGACCTGCGCGAGCAACTTCGCCGCGCATGGAGCGACGTCGTTGAGAAGCGCCTTGCGCTCGGACCGGCGCTGCCTCTTGTCGTCGAGCGCGCAGGCGGACTTGAGTTGCTCGCGCCGGATCCCCTCGCGCCCCGCGTCGTGCATGTCACCACCGAGCGCCAGGGCTTCGCTGCCCGCGCTCTCGCGGACCGCGGCGAGGCGGTCCTTGACGTCGGGGAGACGGACGGCGCCACAATCCGGGACTTGCTTGCTGCAACCGGTGGCTTCGCGCCGAGGCTCGCCGATTCCGGAGATGTGCAGTTGCATGTCGATGGCGAGGAGTTCCAGCCCCGTCCCACCGACCCTCACCTGGCTGCCTGCTCCCTCGCATGGCTGAGCGACGTGGCCATCCTTGCCCACGAATACCTTGGCGATGCGCTAGAGCTGCGGACGCTGCCGACCGAGGAGCTGGATCGCCGCCTCCGGCAAATCCGCCTGCGGAGGTGTGCCCGTTTCGCGCTGCTGATCGACGACTTGGAAATCACCGCCCATGGCGACGATCGCGTGCAGGCCATCCCACACGCTCGAACCCCGACGCTGCTCGTGACGGGCAGCGAGCCGGTCGGCATCGACCTCCTGATCGAGGCGGCGCCGGCGATCACCAAGCTCGTGGGCGCGCGCCGCAATACGCTGGAGCCGATGCTAGGACGCCTCCAGCGCGAGGGCTACCTAGACGCTTCCGTCCCGCCCAGCGAGGACAACCTTGCACGCGCTATTCGCCGCGACATCGGCGTCGTCCGCGACCATTTCGCGGCCACGCGGGGAGGCATCGAGCGCCGGGTGCGCGCGGTTCTTCCCGTCGTGGCCTTCATCCGAGGCCGGGCAGCGGCGGACGAACTTGTGGAGAGGCACGACCGCCTTGGCCCTGG
>Ga0335395_10002316_pt1 | contig 11835 bp, 10 predicted proteins | sample MAT02_FD_205744 | JGI IMG/M metagenome (GOLD analysis project Ga0335395, IMG submission 205744) | Freshwater microbial communities from Lake Fryxell liftoff mats and glacier meltwater in Antarctica - MAT-02 (spades assembly) (version 2) ...
TTTGCTTCCGTTCTTTCGACATTAAAAAAACGCTACTTTTGGATAGGGCTGTTGTTTTGGCTGGTGATGGTAGCCCCAGCGCAGGCCGCGCTGATTTTGCGAGTTGCGGTACAAGACGGGACGAGTCAGATCAAAGTCGGCAGTTCTACTAAGGCAGCCATCCGCGACAGCAGCGGGCGCAATTTGGGCGAACTGCCCGCAAATAGTTCTCAGTCGGCTCAATTTCGATCGGGAACTGTGGCAATTGGCCGCTGGGCTGCGAATCAAATTTGGATCGAGCCGACCGGAAACGGTTATGTTTGGATTGGCGATCGATGGTATCGGGGACGCACGCTTCTAGTTCCCGAAAAAGGAGCCTTGACTGCCGTCAACTACGTCGATATCGAACAGTATCTCTACAGCGTTCTCGGCGCCGAAATGAGTGGCAATTGGCCTCAAGAGGCTTTGAAAGCCCAAGCAGTCGCCGCCCGTTCCTACGCTCTCCACAAGCGCCTCAAAAGCGAAACCGACCTTTACGATGTGGACGATACTCAGTCTTCGCAGGTTTACAAAGGACTGCAAACAGAATCTTCGGGTACTTATGCGGCAGTTGATGCCACGGCTGGTCAAGTTCTGACATACAACGGTCAGATTATTTTAGCCGCTTTCCACTCGGCGTCTGGCGGACATACTGAAAATGTCGAGGATGTTTGGACGGAACCCTTGCCTTATTTGCGGGCTGTTCCTGACTTTGATCAAAGTGCGCCGGTTTACCAGTGGAAAGAAAATTTTTCCCGGGCTCAAATCAGCAACAGGATTTCTGGTGTTGGGAATGTGATCTCGATGAAGCCAGAACGCGCTACTGCTCACGGCAGCGTTTTGAGGATGAAAGTTGTCGGAGATGGCGGTTCGAGAGTAATGACTGGGGCAGATTTGCGTCGGGTTCTGAGTTTGAGGAGCACGCGGTTTACCGTGATTCCTCAGTATGCAGGCGGTAGCGCCAACAACAGCGGCCGAGCTCCTACGAGTTTTCAAGTTGCTGGCAAAGGTTTTGGTCATGCTGTAGGTATGAGTCAGTGGGGAGCGTACAATTTGGCACGGCAGGGATACGGCTACCAACAGATTTTGTTGCATTATTACCGAGGTACTGCTTTGGCTAGAATTGCTGTTCAGTAAGCTGTTGCGCATTTAAGTTGGAAATTCGGGACGCTGCTCAGAGCAACGTCCCACAAGAGTTTTATTGATTTTTGACACACAATTTAAATGTAGAACAGCTTAACTGCTGGGAAGAAGGAAGTTCGGCAACGGATTGTGTAACGGATGTAACGGATTCGGTAACGGATTCGGTAACGGAAGAAGTTTGAGGGAAGAGGGAAGAGGGAAGAGGGAAGAATAATTCCCAATTACTAATTCCCCATTACTAATTCCCCATTACTAATAACTAATAACTAATGACTGATGACTGATGACTAATGACTAACTAAATTAAGGATTGCTATGAAAAAGTGGGATTATTTATTTGTGGATGCGAATATGTATCCTTTTGGAAATAAGCTGATTAGTTTATATGTAAATGGTGAGGAACTCCGAGATTGGAAACAAGGCTCGCTACATCTATTTGCCAATCAGTTGGGGGATGAGGGGTGGGAACTTGTGGCTCTCCGCCATGACTCGAAGTACGACCAAAATTGTTTGATTTTTAAACGCCCTCAAATTGTTAAAAAAACTAGGAATACGAAAGAGTCTCAGGTTTCTAAAGATTGAATTTTTGCACCACTTTCAGCAACGGGCTTCTAGCCCGTTCCACAATAAATATATTTTATTGTGGCACAGGCATCTTGCCTGTTCTTGACGTTCCACAACAATAAATATATTTTATTGTGGAACAGGCATCTTGCCTGTTATGGACGGGCTAGAATCCCGTTCCACAACAATAAAGATATTTTCTGGTGGCACAGGCATCTTGCCTATTCTGAACGGGCTAGAAGCCCGTTCCACAACAAATATATTTTATTGTGGAACAGGCATCCTGCCTGTTATTGAAAATAGTGCCAGATGCCAGTTCCACCAAACCCAACCACAAATACCTGTTTTTGTCATTAGTATTATTAGTTGTCGGAGCGATCGATCCGCTTTTGCCATTCGGCATCTATTTTCGCTGACTGTTCTAGTTCTTGTTGGGTTAATTCGGTTTCTGTTGTATAAGCTAAGTCTTCTCCATCCAGAACGTTTTCTGCTGCAAATTCCTGGGCGTAGGCTAATTTTTGCTGCAAGTTAGCATCGGGTTTGTTTAATAACAGGGCTCGCTGCTGTCGCTCTAGATTGCGGGATTCTATCTTGCTATTTTTCCACTGAATCCAGAAGTAGCGAATTAGGGGAATTGAGAGGAATCCAACGCCGTAGATGAGGAGCAGTGGATAAATAGCGCTGACAAAACCAATAAATCCACCTGCGATCGCACTTTTAGCTAATAAATTTCCTAAAACTAATGCACCAACTAGGTTTACTGCTCCCAAGCCTGCCGCGAGTATCATTTGTCCTGAATTGGCGTGGCTGAAACGCCATACTATTTCTCGCAAGTAAGCTCCCACTGGTTCGGAATTTCTTTCGGTGGCTGTGGTTTGCAATTGCGGGAAGTGATAGACGATTTGCCCTTCGGGACTGACTTCGGGACGGCCGTCAAAGCGGGCGAGGGCTGGTAACATATACTCTTCGTATTCTCGGGTGTATCCCTGTCCCAGGTTGTCGAGATATGGGGCAATTTGTTCAGCGGCGATCGCACCTCGGTTATTACGAATAGCTGCGGCAATACTGCTCCACTTGCGCTCTTCTAAATTGTAGTTGGGATTGCCATCTCCGAATAAAAATGAGAAAACTGCTTCCAGAAAACTCATCTCGGGTTTTTGGCCCTGCGATCGCGCCCGCTGCTGGTAATAAGGTTCGTGATTCCAGTAAAATAGCCAGATTAAGTCGTTAGTGGGAAAAAACCAAAAGCCTCCTCCGCCGCCGCCCCTGTCGCCTCCTCCGCCTCCGCCTCCGTTATTGTCGCTGCTGCTGCTAGATAGTAAAATAGTGATCGCAACAAAAATTAAGAGGATGGAAGCTACCAGCACTACGCCAAAAGATATGCGAATCAGGTAAAATAGAACTCGCCAGATTTTTTGCCACCATTCCTGCAACTGTAATTGTAAGAATTTGTTGCGTAAAACGTCTCGAAAATTTTTGGGAAATAAATAAGCAATATCGCCGGATTCTGCTACTTGCAGGTTGCCGCCTGCTTCGGAGGCGAGGATTAAAAGTTCTCGCTGGGCAAAATTGACATCTAATCCGGCTTTTGCCGCCACGTCTCCAACCGTAACGCGGTAGCCAAGTTGTTCGACAGCTTGCATAATGGTGGGATTCGGAGCCATAGGTTTCTCTCTGTGAACATTACCTGTTGTTTTTATTATATATTGCGGGAATTCGATCCCGTTTTGATAGTCTGCTGTTTAATTTGTTTTTGATTTTTTTCTTGACTTTTGAGCAATATTTTGCTAGTGTTTTACCGAATAACTTTCAAGTATTTGCTGAACTCGGATAGCTTAATAAAACTTTGTGGTTGCATTTTTGCTCGATCGACTATTTGCTTCTGTGCTCTCAGGGGCAACGGCGGGGGATTGTGGGTACAGTTAGTAGGGTAGCTCGATCGCTCGATCGCGCACTCTACAGAAAAACTTTCGCTTTTGCACTAATTTTTGTAAATTTTGTGGAGAGTGCGAGAAATAGATTAAACAAATCTGGTTTTTTTGCAAGTCTTGCAAGAGTTATCTAAAATAGATAGGGCTGGCGCGAGAGTTGAATCGAAGGGCGTGTTGACTTTCGATCGCTCTCAACACAACTCCTAACTAAAATAGTTGCAAAACTCTTAATAGGAAAACTTTACCCAAAAAATGGGTCAAAGCCCCGTCCTTCTAGGACGGCTTTTTCTTGAGATTCTAGACGATCAAAAATAGTATCAAGAAACTTGATATTTCTTCATGTCAAGAACTATTTAGTAAGTGTATACTAAAAATGGACGTGATCAAAACGCAGCTAAAAATATTTGTGCGGTTGGGGCATCAACCGTTAAGTTAGGCAATATTAGACAGGCAATGCCTGCAATTGCTGTTTGAGCTTAGAATCCCCATGCCTTCAGGCTGGGGAGTGTGTCAAAGGCTAATCGTTCTGATTAGCTACTAACCCTAAAAATTGCATTATGCCTAGAACTCAACGCAACGATAACTTTATTGACAAAAGTTTCACGGTAATGGCGGATATCATCCTGAAGATTATGCCAGCGAAAAAGCAGGCGAAGGAAGCTTTTGCTTATTACCGGGATGGTATGTCGGCTCAAGCTGATGGCGAATATGCTGAAGCGCTGGACAATTATGAGGAAGCGCTGAAGTTGGAGGAAGATCCTTACGATCGCAGTTATGTGTTGTACAATATGGGCCTGATCCATACTAGCAACGGCGAACACGATAGAGCTTTGGAGTATTACAGCGAAGCCCTGGAACTTAATCCCAGAATGCCGCAAGCCCTGAATAATATTGCTGTGATTTACCACTATCAAGGGGAAAAGGAAAAGGAATCTGGCAATATTGAAGGGGCGGAAGGGCTCTTTGATAAAGCTGCGGATTATTGGAAGGAGGCTATTCGCTTGGCCCCGAACAATTACATTGAGGTGCAAAATTGGCTGAAGACGAGTGGCCGATCGCAAATTGATGTGTATTTCTAAATATTGATCGGAATGGGGCATAGGGCATAGGGCATGGGTAATCGGTAATCGGTAATCGGTAATAGTTAGTAGTTAGTAGTTAGTGGTTTTTTTCATAAAAAATAACCAGTGCATCGATGCCCAATGCCCAATGCCCAATTCCCAATCCGCAATTCCCAATTCCCAATTCCCAATTCCCAATTACTGATTTTTATGATTGACAGAGAAGAAGTTCGGAAAGTAGCGAATTTAGCTCGATTGGAATTAACGCCTGAAGAAGAAGAGCAGTTTACGGGTCAACTTAACGGTATTTTGGATTATTTTGAGCAGTTGAGCGAACTGGATACAAGTAAGGTTCAGCCGACAACACGGGCGATCGATGTTAGTAATGTAATGCGATCGGATGATTTGCAACCTTTTGCTAACAGAGACAATATTTTGGAGGGAGCTCCCGATCGCGATGGGGAGTTTTTCAAAGTGCCTAAGATTATGTAGGGGAACTAAGAAGCATATCCGGGTTAGTTACAAATTGCGATGGCTACCGCCGGGAATTGAGCGATTGGCTAATAGTTGATTAGACTAAAAAACCTGGTTTCTCCATCTCACGAAATCTAAGAAACCGGGTTTCTGCGATAATTTAGGTGTCATCACCAAGATTTAGGAAGAATCCCGGTTTATGACACCCATACTACATCCAAGAAACCGGGTTTATGAACTTACGCACTGCGTCCAAAGAAACCGGGTTTTTATTGAATCTGTGACGGGAACGACATATTGTCGTAAAAAACCCGGTTTCCGATCTCTTATGCGTCCTGGACTATAGCTGTTTGTGTTATGATATATTGAAAAAGCAGATTTTTACTGAGAGGTAAATCGATGTCAACATTAGCATTATCTTTAACCTATACACAACTCCTAGAATTAGTCCAACAACTTCCTAGCGAAAAACAAGCAGAATTATGTGAATTTTTACTAAAAAACAAGTGGGGCTGGTTAAGTAACTTTACTAAAGATAGCGAAGCAAACGCACGAATGGCCTGCTGGAAGCGCGGAAAAGATTGGGACACGATGACTGAAGAAGAACGCGAAGAATTTATTAACGAAGTCTTACACGAAGCTTAAGTCATGCTATCTATAGTCGTATTCGATACGAATATTTTAATTTCTGCCACTTTATCACAGAGAAGTAGCCCCGATCGGTGTCTACAACTTGCTAAGGATGGTTTAATACAATCCATGACTTGCAGAGAAATTCTTGATGAATTTCAAGAAAAACTGCTCTCAAAGTTTGACTATTCGCCCCAGGATGCTCAATCAACTACTGATAAGGTACTCGATTATTCTCAGCTAGTGAATATCACCAATAACCTTAAAGGTATGTGTGCCGATCCTGACGATGATATGGTGCTAGAATGTGGTGTAGTTGCCAATGCAAATTATATTGTGACAGGTGATAAACATTTGCTATCTTTGGGCGATTATCAAAATATTCTAATTCTCAAACCTACAGACTTTCTGGTCAGAATACAATAGTTGCAAAACTAGAAGCAAACGACAAATACTCCTACTAGCAAACCAGCTTTTTCGGCTTTTTTTCCAAGTATTAATATGAAGTTTAACCATCCAGAATCATGAATAGATTTAGCTTTCTTTGATAGTCTGGATGGTCTCTCAAGTCTGGTAGATGGCACATACCAACTATCCATCCTGACGCTCACCGAGGCGGTAGAGCGCGGGGCTTCCGGCGATGTGCTAAATTCTCACTCCAAAAGTTGCGGCTAATTCCCGTTCTGGCTGCATACCAACTGTAGGCGGCATCGAACGATTTGCGACCTGTTCAATCAGTTGTAAGTGCTGCGGCAACATTTTAGCTAAACTGTAGCGTTCTAGGGCGGTTTGACGGGCCTTGACGCGAATTTCTGCCATGCGGGTAGGATGGTCTAAAACTTCATCGATGCGATCGGCTACTTGTTTCGGCGAGAAGTAATCGACTAGCAAACCGTTTTCTCCGTCGCGGATTACTTCTCTCACTGGGCCGGTGTCGGAACCGATGACTAAACATCCGGTTGATAGAGATTCAATCATTGACCAAGATAGCACGAATGGTCTGGTTAAATAAACGTGTACGTCCGATGCTTGAATTACTTTTAAGTACAGTCCGTAAGGTAGCGGCCCGACAAAGTGTACTCGCGACATATCTAGCGGCACTTTTTTTAGCATATGGTCTTTGTAAGACTCGCCGTTTGGTAAAGAACGACCATAACAAACTCTGTCTGAACCAACAACAACTACGTGACAGTTGGGGCGGCGTTCTTGCACATAGGCGATCGACTCAATGAACTCTGGAAAGCCCCGATAAGGTTCCATTCCCCGCGATACATAGGTGACAATTTCATCAACTGCGGACAAATCTAAATTGGGCAAAATTAGTTTAGCGCCTGGATCTGGTTTGAAGTAATCGGTATCTACGCCGTCGTGGAGTACGGACAATTTTTGCTGTAATTCTGGCGGAAATTGCGATCGCTGCCAATAAGTGGGCGACAAACCCCAATCGCAAGAGTATAAATCGATCAGAATAGGCGCATTTTTGACTCTAATTCTCGCCATATCGTCAACTGTTAAAGGTTCCGCCGGATCGAAATCTGCGTCCGAACCAATGGAGTGATAAAACCACTCGAAATAACACAAAAGCGGCGTATTTGGAAAAGCTTCTTTGACAAACAGTGTCGGCCCCCAACCGGAATGTCCGCAGATTACATCGGGTACAAAACCGTCTGCTTTGAGTTGTTCTGCCATTCTAAATACGGCTTGTCCGTAGATGACTGCACTTTCTAAAGGGCGGACGTATTGGTGAGTCTGCGGGTTTGGTTCGCGGCTGGGGGTAAATGCTGCTTTGCGAACTCCGGGAATTTCCCATTCGGGACGCTCGTTTTTAGTGCCGAAAACAACTTGATTTTTGGGATCTGCGCCTAAAGCCGTGATAATGTGGCGGTATTGGGCGGGGAAGTTGGGATGGAGAAATAATGCTTTCATTTGGCAGTTGGCAGTTGGGAGTTGGCAGTTGGCAGTTGGGAGTTGGGAGTTGTTAGTTGTCAGTTGGCCCGATTGCTTGTCGAAGGGTTGGCAGTTGTTAGTAGAAATTCAGTATTTAACTGCGAGTAAAAGCTTTGATTTTACTCTTTGTAGGGGGGCGCTTTGCAGATCCAGACGCAATCTCGCGGTACTGAAGATGTGTTTTTCAGGATGATTTCATAGTTTAAATGGTTGAGAAATTTTTCCATAATTGTATCGGTCATTACTGAGAATGCAGTGCCGTCTCTGCGTCCCAGCAAGTTTTTGTCCCACTCGCCGGCGAATTTTTGCCAACCCAAGTCGCTGAGAATATTGCCGTGGTGAAAGACGCAAATACGTTGGCGAAGCCCTCGAAGAGGATCGCCCCGCAGCAGTTTCGGAATCCGAGTTAGGTAGTTGAATATGTCTACCGGCTCTACGTGTACCATTGTATCGTAGCAAAAGCACACATCTGCTGAAGCTGGGGCGATGCCGTCTAAGGTTAAACCGTCGAGTTTGACGTAGGAAACGCGATCGTCTCCTAAGCGCGATCGGGCGGCTTGCAGCATTTGACTGGAAATGTCGGCGCAAATTAGTCGATCGCAATATTGTAGCAACAGCGAACCAGTTTTCCCGCCACCGATCCCAATTTCTAAAACCGTATGTTCTTTTTTGATGTACGGTGCAATAAATTCCTGTTCGATGAGGGCTTCGTATTCTGTGAGCGAGTTGGCCGCACCCGCACCTTTTCCCACCCATTCATCGCCCAAATAAGCGAGTTCAGGATGATGATCTTTCCATTCTTGGGCGTAGCTGTCCCATGCCCCTTCGTAATCTATTTTAGGCTGTATTATTTCCATTGTTTTCGGTTTTTTATGTCTCAGAATACACAAACAAAAATCACTTGAGAGTCCTCCCGGCAAATCCATTAAGATTTTCTCAATCTCCAGCAATAATTTGACAATTGTTTCACTCTTTGGAGAGCCATCAGAAAGTTGATAGTGATCTAACAAAGGATACATTTCGTGAAGCAATCCCCCACCGGCTTGATTCAAAACTTCCACATCAAAATAGAATTTCAAGAAAGGAAGTATCAGCTTTGACCGGACTGCTTCTGAAGGATCTCTTGTAAATACTTGCTCAATACTTGGACTAGCAAATTTTTCAGTTGTTCCCGACCTGAGCGTGGAGTCAAAACATCTGTAAATGCGATTGATCAAATCGAGTTGATTTTCATTGTATATATTATAGCAATCTCCTATGTATTCATTGACAATAAAATATCCATCTGGCTTTAAACATTTCTGAATAGTTGATAAACATCGTTCTATTTCTTTGACGTGATGCAGCGAACCCGAGCAAAAAACTAGATCGTATTTTTGATCTTTATCTAAAACAAACAAATTAAAGTCATCTTGATAAAAATTAATGTCTACTCCCGCTGCGGCGGCATCTTTTCTCGCAATTTCTAAAGAAGTTTTCGAAAAATCAAAGGCATCAATTTGAGTAGCCAATCCTAATTTAGCCATCAAAATTTCGTGATTTCCAACTCCGCAACCAACAGACAAAAGATTATCAAATCGTTGATCTTTGAAAAAGCTATTGACTAGCCAGGTTAACCAGTAACCTTCTGTTTGTCCGCCTGAGAGCCGATGATTTACAGCTTTGGCGATAATCGGATTGGACAACCAGTAACCCTGCTTTGTAAATCCGGCTGTTGGGTTAGATTCCCAGTAATTTTGAGCTGTTAATTTATGGGGATTTTCATTTTCTATATTGGCAGAATTTGATAACATACTTTTTTTACTCTTGAATTGGATTGAACGTCTATTTTTTGGTAAATTCAGCTTCTGTGAAAATTTGCGGGTAAGTGAATCACTGTAAAATTGTGCTAGCTATTCAGAGGGAAATATCTTCCCGCGTTGCATCCAACACAAAAATCACCCACTCCGGAAAGTGGAAACACTCTAAATCTCTCGCCGCCATCTGCGAACCAAACTTGTTAAAATAAGTTTACCACGATTCGCTTTCCTGCACATTCCCAGCCACAATTTTTCTAGTATTTTTTGCTTTTTATGTCTCAGAATACACAAACAAAAATCACTTGAGAGTCCTCCCGGCAAATCCATTAAGATTGTCTCAAGCTCCAGCAATAACTTGACAATTGTTTCACTTTTTGGGTCTCCATCCGAAAGTTGATAGTGATCTAACAAAGGATACATTTCGTGAAGCAATCCCCCACCGGCTTGATTCAATACTTCTATATCAAAGTAGAATTTCAAGAAAGGAAGTATCAGCTTTGACCGGATTGCTTTTGAAGGATCTTTCACCAATACTTGCTCAATACTTGGACTAGCAAATCTTTCAGTTGTTCCCGACGTACCGTCAAAACATTTGTAAATGCGATCGATCAAATTGAGTTGATTTTCATTGTATATATTATAGCAATCTCCTATGTATTCATTGACAATAAAATATCCATTGGGCTTTAAACATTTCTGAATTGTTGATAAACATCGTTCTATTTCTTTGACGTGATCCAGCGAACCAGAGCAAAAAACGACATCGTATTTTTTGTTTTGGTCTAGAGTAAATGAATTCAAGTCATCTTGATAAAAATTAATCTTGACTCCCGCTGCGGCGGCATCTTTTCTCGCAATTTCTAAAGAAGTTTCGGATAAATCAAAGGCGTCTATGTGGCGGGCTAATCCTAATTTAGCCATAAGAATTTCGTGATTTCCGACTCCGCAACCAACAGACAAAAGATTATCAAATCTTCGATTTTTGAAGAAGCTATTGACTAGCCAGGTTAACCAGTAACCTTCTGTTTCTCCGCCTGAGAGCCGAGAGTTTACAGCTTTTTCAATAATCGGATTAGATAACCAGTAACCCGCCTTGGAAATTACGGGGCTTGGGTGAGATTCCCGGTTGGTTTGAGCTGTTTGTTTGTCGGAACTTTCATCTTCTCTACTAAAGGAATTTGATTGCATACTTTTTACCCTTTAATCTTCTTGAACGTTTATTTTTTTGCAAAATATGCTTCGCAGAAAATCTCTGCATAAGCTTGAGTCATCTCCTCAAAAGTATTAAGTGAATCCAAGACATATTTAGCATTTCCAGCCAACTGATGCCGTAATGATTTATCCTCCAATAAACTAATCAAAGCTGCAACTAATTCATCCGGGCGATTGGGCGTATAAAACAAACCGTTAATTCCCGGTCTCACTTGTTCTTTGATACCAAAAACTGGCGATGTAATAATTGGTAAATCGCAGGCCATCGCCTCCAAAATCACTCTCGGAAAACTTTCTACACGAGAAGTGCAAACAAATATATCCGCCGCTTTGTAATACTGTCCTGGTTCCCCAGTTTCCGGGACTACCGTCACCCTTTGCCGCAACTCTTCCGGCAATTGGGCCACCATATCGGCTAATTTATTGCTGTAAATACTCGGCCGATCGCCCACAATGAAACACCTAATCTTATTGTGCCATTTTTCAGGTAAAAGTGAAAGTGCTTGAACTAAATCCTGCTGGCCTTTGCGTTCGCATACTGTCCCCAGTAGCAACAATACCACATCTTCCGCTGCAATACCTAAACTTTTTCTAGCTAATTCAGAATTATCCAAATTTTCCAGTTTGCTCAAATCTAAGCCATTGTGAATCACTGTAAAATTGTGGTGGCTGTTGAGAGGCAAATACCTATCCCGCGTTGCATCCGCCACAAAAATCACCTTGTAAGGAAAGCGGAAACACTCCAAAGCCCTCGCCGCAATCTCCGAACCAAACCTATTAAAATAAGTTTGCCAAGGTTCGCTTTCGTGCACATTCCAAACCGTAGGAATTCCGATTTGTCGCGCTGCATCAACTACAAAGAAGTTTTCTAAAGTATTAGCATAAACTGCATCTACTTTTAGACTTTCAATTTCGTTGCTAAAACTGCGGATAGCTTCATCGTAAGCATCCCGCTGATAGATGTGTTCGAGGGGATTGTCGCGCACAATTACTTCGATTCCCTGCTGTTCGTAGGCTTGACGCAGGGGGCCGTCTGTTGTGCAAAGTACGATCGGC
>Ga0335395_10002317_pt1 | contig 11833 bp, 5 predicted proteins | sample MAT02_FD_205744 | JGI IMG/M metagenome (GOLD analysis project Ga0335395, IMG submission 205744) | Freshwater microbial communities from Lake Fryxell liftoff mats and glacier meltwater in Antarctica - MAT-02 (spades assembly) (version 2) ...
AATACATCTTTCAATCGTAATGCCTGGCAAATTGAGTAATCCGTCAAGATGAAAATCCATGAGCGACGCTCTAGCATAAAGTTCCTACATTATACACTCTACACCGCAAACCCAGAAGAGCCGATTTTAGATTGTCATTGTAGGGTGTGCATCGCGCACCATTGGTGTCAGCTTAACGTCAAACGTAGTTATTGTAGGGTGCGTCAGGTGAGAATGTTTAGTCACATTGATGATGATTTCGCCTGACGCACCCTACGGCTGATGAGAGATGCGGACTGAATTCCGAACTATCAAACCTATTTAATCATTAGTATTGTAGGGTGCGTCAGGTGAGAATGTTTAGTCACATTGATGATGATTTCGCCTGACGCACCCTACGGCTGATGAGAGATGCGGACTGAATTCCGAACTATCAAACCTATTTAATCATTAGTATTGTAGGGTGCGTCAGATGAGAATGTTTAGTCACATTGATGATGATTTCGCCTGACGCACCCTAGGGCTAATGAGAGATGCGGACTGAAGTCCTCACTACAAACCTATTTAATCGCAGTCATTCAGCGGACATCATAACGCTGTATTCAGATTTTACACAACTTTTCAAACACCCCATACATATCATCAGCAAACTTTTTCGGATTCCACAGCGGCGACAAATTAGCTGGGTCTTTAGACTTAACTAAATGCGCTTTAATTGCCTGTCTTAAATCACCATCTTTACCCAATTTTACACCCATATCCACATATTCCGCCCAAGACTGAGCCGCGCCAGTTTCCATCCCCAAAACCTGCAAAAACGAATAACCCATTCTCGATAAAAATTGCTCTCCAGTACGAGTCACCACAGGCAAATTAAACCACAAAGCCTCTAAAGTGTGAGTTCCTCCATTATAAGGATAGGAATCCAACAAAACATCTGCCAGCAAATAGACAATTCTGTGCTCTTCCTCCGTAGCAAACCTCGGCAAAAACTTAATTCGGTGCTTGCTGACTCCTTCAGCTTCGCAAGCTTGATGATACGCACCCTCAAACACCGCAGCATCGCCCAAAGCTTTGTGAATTAAGACGCTGTTCGGCACTTGTTTGAGAATCGCAACTTGTGCTTTTACTAAGTCGCGATTAAATTTTCGGCCCGGAGCGACGCACAGGTAAACTATCTGATCCAAACCGATCCGATTCGACCTTCTCAATGCCACCGGATCGACTCCGTACCTCTGAAAACCTGACACTGCTACAAAAGAATCCGGCATCCTAATTAGCTGCTCGTCATAATGTTTTTCGCGACCTTCTGGGTGCGAGTGCCAGTCTGTAAGAAAGTAATTTTCCGAGGATATGTAAGGTGCATCAAATCCGAGCCAAGAAACACAAACGAGTGCGGGTTTTTGGTATAGAATGTCAGCATGAACTGGTACGCTAAGAGAATCTAAATCGACTAAAACGTCCAATTCATCTTGCTGAATTTGGGCGATAATTTCTGCGGAATTGGCAAGTCCGTTCGGGTAAGTTTTCGGATAAGTCAGTTTGCCAATTTTTTCAAATTCCTGAGTGCGATCGTCAGAAACAATTCTTTCGGAAGCATATAAATGCAAGTTGGGCGTGATGCGGGACAATTCGCGAATGATGTCAGTGCTGCACCAACCTACAGAGTGGCGGCTGAAGTGATTGGATAAAAAGCCGATTTTTAACTTACTAGCGGGGGCTTTTGGTTTGAAACTGTAATTTGCAGGTTGAGGAAAATTAGGTTTGATACATTTTTCGGTGTACTTTTGGGCAATCAATCTGTAAAGTTTCGAGTTGGCTGCCAAGTCATCTCGCAGATAGGGCGTGCTGAATAACAAGTTTGCATAAAGCGATTTAACTTCTACCGAACTTGCCGTTTCTAAGTTTTGCTGCAAGTACGATTCTAATTCTAAAAATCGATCGCCCGCAATTTGATTCAATCCCGAGACTTGATAGGTGCTGACGAAGTAAATCGCCGTCATAATCGGATCGGTTTCGGCGCACATTTGGCTGTATGCGTGCACGGCTTGTCGCGCGGCTGCTAAATTGCTAGTATCTCTGAGGATGCCGCACAAATGTTGGTGGGCCGAAATAAAATCTGGTTTAATTTCTAGGGCTTTTTGCAGGTTGGGTATGGCATCTTTAAATTTGCCTTGGTGGCGCAAAATTATGCCAATTTGACAGTATGCTTCGGGTAAATCGGGTTTGAATGCGATCGCCCGCTGCCATGCAGCCACAGCCTCATCTAGCTTCCCCTGCCGCGCTAATTTATCTCCCAAATTTATGTAAAAATCTACCTTAGCCAGATGGGGATTGAGTTCGAGAGCTTTTTGTTCGTAGGCTACAGCAGCATCAAACTGCCCCTGCTGCTTCATCGCCCCAGCCAAATTCCAGTAAGCAGCAGCCAAAGTTGGTTTGAGTTCGATCGCCTTTTGGTAATTGACAATCGCCTCCACCAAACGCCCTTGCTTGTAGAGCATACTGCCCAAATTAGCATAGGCCTCAGCAAAATCGGGATTTAGGGCGATCGCCTCCGAATAAAACCGCATCGCCTCCTCAATTTGCCCGCTGGCTTGCTGCACATTACCCATTGTCACGTAAGCCGCCGCCCAATCCGGTTGCAATTCCAGAGCTCGGCGACAAGCAGCGATGGCGGCTGCTAAATCGCCTTGGGAGTAATAGGTTTCTGCAACGACAGTCAGCGATGCAGCATCTTCAAATTGGGGTGTTTCGGATTGGTTGCGAAAATCGGAATTCATTTGGCGGCCTATCTGTGCTATCAAGTTAAAGGTTGAATCTATATTATTTTGCAGAGTACCAGTTTTAGCGGAATTACGCGCGATCGTCACAGATAATTTGTCAGAAACCTCAGCTATCAGGCATGAGGCTTGCCAGAGTAATCTAGTAAGCCATTCTGACCAGACCCCTAGTAATAGGAGCCGATATGTAGGTCAAGACACCGGGTGGATGCGTGCCAGTCCCCTGCTCTGTCGTTACCCGTTAACCAGTTTTAAGGTCACTGAAACAGTGCGTGTAACCTAACAAGCCCATATATCTCGGTCGAGGCAAACATTACCCCGCAAGGGAGGCTCAATGCGAGCAAAATACTATGCGTACAGGATTGGAAGATTTGAAGCGGCAATTGTCATGGCACGAAAGTGCAATACAAAAGTACCCCGAATTAACCAATCCCAAGGCGGTAGTAAATTCAAAAATGCAAAGCCGTCCTAGAAGGACGGGGTTTCAAACCCATAATTTTGATGAGCGACAAGCAAGCGACACAGCACCAACCTAACATCAAGTGGAAGCCAAACCTCCTCCTGGGGATACTCTTGTTAGCCTTAGCAATCCCCTTGCCTTTTGCCCAAAAGACTCTCGCACAGCAGCAGACAGCAAACTTTCGGCAGCGAGTATTTCAAACAGCTCTTTATTTCACCTTATATTTTGAGGGCGGATTCAGCAATCACCCAGCCGATAAGGGCGGCAGAACCTATCGGGGCGTCTTGCAAACGGAATACAACGCCTATCGCTACAGTCGCGGGCTTCCGCCCCTCGACGTGACGCAAATGTCGGAAGCAGAGCTCCTAGAAATTTATAAATATTACTGGGATTCTAGTCTTTCGGGAACTATGCAGCCTGCTTTGGCGATCGTCATGTTTGACACCGCAGTTAATTTCGGTATTAATAATTCTATTACATTTTTGCAGCAAGCTTTAGGATTGCCACAAACTGGTATTTTTGATTCACGCACCAGGGAAGCATTGAAAGTCGCTAACAACAAAAATACAGCGCTGCAAATGATTAACGAACGGATTATTTACCGCTACAAACGGGTGCAAGAAGATCCGAGTCAAATGGCTTTTTTCCGGGGTTGGCTGAGCCGCGATTACAGTTTGTGGGGCTACGTTAACAAGATGAAAAATTAAGATTGATCTCGCATCGGACAGCGGTTGAAACGGAACGAAAATTTAATAAATTAAACATCTGCCACACTCTTCTCTCTCCCGAAGCCCAGGGGTAAAGAGAGGCAGAGCCTCTGGATCTGCATTACCAGGCAGAGCCTGGTAACGAGCCAACCGCCTGGTTTTATTATCTTCAACCGGTTTCGACAGGTTTTGCCTGACAAAACGCGGTTTCAACCGCCGTCCTATATTTGGCTAATACATCAACCATTTGTCAAGTCAATCGAGTTCAGAAAAGTCATAATCTTGATTCCTAAAAGTCGGATTTATCAAGATATATTTCAATAAATTCAAAGGCTAATCAATTGAAAATAAACCGCCTATAGCAATCCTAAATGATTTTCTGTAGGGACACGGCACTGCCGTCTCCCGGACACGGCATCTTGAGTGTCCCTACAGATGTATTTTGGGGAAATCACATTTATGTTCGCGGTCAGGATAATGATTTAGGATTGCTATATAACAGAAACATAAAAACACAACCTATAACGGCTGCACGAGTAACTTAAGCCATAAAAATATGACAGTAGAAGAAGCAATAAATTTTTTAGACAATCTGGTATACGAACAAACCCAAAAACGCCTAACTCGGTTGCAACAGTCGATCGCGCGAGGCGTTTTAGGGGGTTTGACATACCAAGAAATTCAGCAAAACGATCCGATCGCCCGTGGCTACACAGTGGGCTACCTGGCGCGGTATGTCGGCTACAACTTGTGGAAAGACCTCACCAAGGTACTGAAGCAAGCAGGAATTATTGAACCAGAAGAAAAAGTAGTCGGAGCAAATCTTTGGGACTGCATCATCAGAGGTGTACAAAAAGACACGCAACCAGCTAAATCTCTCGATCCGATATTGGGACAACTGCTGCGGATGCGTTACCGAATCCGAGAACATTTGGCGAGCACGGAGTACAGCGATACCTATCTCGCTGAAGATGAAAATTTGCCCGATCGACCTTTGTGTCTCGTCAAGCGCCTGAAAAGCCAGTCAGACAGAACCAGCCAGCTATTCGATCGAGAAACGCGAGTGTTATATCGCTTGGGGAAACACGATCGGATACCGGAACTGTTAGCTCGATTTGAAGAAGATGGATATTTTTATTTAGTCTATCAATTCGTCGAAGGAGAACCCCTATATCAAGAATTAATCGAAGGTCAACCCTGGGAAGAACATCGCGTTATTGCTTTGTTAAAAGATATCTTAGAAGTGCTGGCCTTCGTTCACAAACAAAATGTAATTCACCGCGACGTTCACCCTCAAAACTTAATCGAGCGCGCATCAGACGGCAAGATTGTATTAATTGACTTTGGAGCAGTTAAAGAAATCAACAGCTCCCAAAATAGCACAGGCCAAACGCGATCGCGCGGCGGCACTCAGCAAGACTACATTCCCCCCGAACAAGCCATCGGTTCGCCGAAATTTTGCAGCGACATCTATGCTGTCGGAATCATCGGGATTCAAGCCTTGACAGGGATGCGGCCCAAACAACTCAGAGTCGATAATTTAGGCAATCTCATCTGGCAGAAAAATGCAACTGTCACCCCGCAGTTTGCTAGCATTTTAGACCAGATGGTGCTGTACGCTTTCCCGCAACGTTACCCCTCAGCAACCGAAGCAATGGTCGCACTTCAACAGTTGACAGTTGACAGTTGACAGTTGACAGTTGACAGTTGACAGTTGACAGTTGACAGTTGACAGTTGACAGTTGACAGTTGACAGTTGTTAAAGAACGAAACCCAAGACCATAGATGTGAGATTTGATACCAAAATCCGGTTTTAACTGAATGTGAGTGGGAAGTCCCGCACCCTACCTGTACTCAGGTGGGTGACGGGATGAAAACGAACCAGAAACAAGTTGAGCGATAGCGAATCAGTGATACAATTGCACTATCTTGACCACTATCTCGCGAGGCGAAAACCAAGCTAAATGGAGCGTGTAGCAAGACAAAGTATGGGTCTATTGAACTAGGACTCCTGCCTGTGGAGGGAAGATAAGACTACTTGCTTCAACAAAGCAACAGCACATCCCAATGAATCAGGAAGCCAGTGCTGTATACGTAGCATCAGCGTCTGGTAGTTCACTACGCTATCTTGAGTCCGCGAAGGCGGACTTTGTTTGTGTAGACGCGGTTTCAACCGCCGAGTCTTATTTTTTGTGCTTGAATTACGCCAAATTTCTTCTACATCTCTAGCCTTCTACTTTTAGTTGACGCTCTTTTTCAAATTAGATAAGATAATTAATATTTTGGGCTAGGCAATTTTCACAATATCTTAAGCAGCTTTGTATAAGGGGCAACAATATAACTACAGTGTTTATTGCTACCTTAGATACGTATAAAAAAAAATAATTTGAGGTATCGAGAAATTGGAACGTTTTGAACCCGCACAAGCGCAGCCGCCCTCAACCACAATTGTTGCACTCCAGTCTTTTGCCAAAAAAGCTGGAATTGCAGTAATCGCGATCGGCTGTACAGTCATTTTGGGTTGGATATTCGACCTGCAACTCTTAAAAAGCATTCTGCCCGGACTCGTGACAATGAAAGCCAATACAGCCGTCTGCTTTATTTTGGGCGGGCTTTCTCTGTTCGTCCAACAGCGCAGCCACAGCGAATTAACAACAAAAAAACATCAAAAAAACTATAACTTTTTACTTTGTAGCAGTTCATTTTTACTTATATTAATTAGCCTACTCACCCTCGTTCAATATAGCTTTAATTTAGACTTAGGCATCGACCAACTGCTATTTAAAGAAGGTTACACCCTGACAAGCCTCTCAACACCGGGACGCATGGCACCAAATACTGCTGCTGCTTTTTTATTGCTGGGAACAGCTCTGCTGCTGCTGTCAGAACGGCGCCCTAAATACCTGCGGGTTCAAATCTTAAGTTGTTGTGCATTTTTAATTGCCTTTATGGGTTTGATCGGCTACATCTACGGCAAAGCTTTATTTTACCGAATTGGCGATCATACAGGAATGGCTTTGCACACTTCCGTAGCATTTATGTTGCTGAGCCTCGGAATTTTATTTGCCAATCCAGAGCGAGGATTTATAGCAGTAATTTCCAGCGATCGCGCGGGCGGCGTTATGGCGAGGCGCTTGTTGCCCCAAGCGATCGTTATCCCGCCTTTAGCGGGTTATTTCATCATTTCAGGAAATCGATTTCAAGCCTACGAACCAGAGCTAGGACTATCGCTGTTAAGTGTCTTAAACGTAATTATTTTTACAGTTTTAATTTGGCAGAATGCGAAGACTCTTTGCACCGCAGACCGGAAGCGCCATCGAGCAGAAATGGGATTGAGAAAAGCTAAATTCAACTTAGAAACTCAAGTTGAAAAACGGACTCTCCAACTGCAAATTACCAACGAGCAATTACAGCAACAAATTCTCGATTCTCAAACAACAAAGCAGGCGCTCCAAAAAAACTACAACCTGTTGCTGACAGTCATCAACAGTATGCCAACAGCCCTGTTTGTTAAAGATATTCATGGTCGTTACACGATGCTAAATGCTGCGGGAGCGAGTATAATTGGCAAGTCGGCAGACGATATTATCGGCAGAGATGACAGCGAGTTATTTCCGCCGGAAATTGCAGGTAATATTAAGAAAATAGACCGCCAGATCGTGGCAGCAGGAAAAACGCAAGTTATAGAAGAAGAACTGCCAGTTAAAGGTAATTTGCGGACATTTCTTTCTACAAAAAACGCTTACCGGGACTGGCAAGGAAATATCAGCGGTATAGTTAGCATTGCGCGGGATATTACTGAGAGCAAAGAAGCCGAAGTCGCCAAAAACAATCTGGTAGCAATTCTGGAAGCAACGCCGGATTTTGTAGGTATCTGCGACCTCGAAGGACGCGCCGTTTACATCAACAAAGCAGGCAGAAAAATGGTGGGTATCGACGAAGACGCAGATATATCCCACAGACAAATTGCAGAATTCACAGCATCGTCAGCCCGCAGCACCTTGAAAGAGGCGATCGCCACCGCAGCTTCCGGGGGCGTTTGGAACGGAGAAACAACCTTTGTGTCAGCATCGGGCCTGGAAATTCCCGTCAGCCAAGTCATCATCTCCCACTCCGCATCCGGCGACAAACTCGCATACATTTCCACGATCGCCCGCGACATCAGCCATCCCAAACAAGCTGAACAAGCGCTGCAACTCTCTCAAGCGCGTTTCGCCGGCATTGTAGAAATTGCCGGTGACGCGATTATTTCCGTCGATGCTGACCAAAAAATTATCCTGTTCAACCAAAGTGCAGAACGGATTTTTGGCTGGAATGCTGCGGAGGCGATCGGGCAATCCTTGAGCCTGCTGTTGCCCGAAACTTTTGCTGCCGCTCACAGCCACCTCGCCAGCAATTGCGGCGGCGTTAAACAAGCCCGAAAAATGGGAAACCGCAAAGAAATGTTCGCCCGCCGCCGAGACGGTACAAAATTTCCCGCCGAAATTTCTATTTCCCAACTCGAAGTTGCAGGCGAAATCATCTTCACAGCGATTTTGCGCGACATGACAGCCAGCCGGCAAGCCGCAGAATTTGTGCGTCTGAGCGAGGAAAGATACCGATCGCTAGCAATCGCCACCGCACAGATGGTTTGGACGACAAACGCTAGCGGACTCTTCGACAAACCTCAGCCGGATTGGATGGCTTACACGGGCATGAGCTTGGAAGAGACGACGGACAACTGGATACAAGCAGTGCACCCAGAAGACCGCGATCGCACAATACAAGCTTGGACGCGCGCCGTAGAAACAAAAAGTCTCTACGAAATCGAACACCGCTTGCGGGCAGCAGACGGCAGCTACAGACACTTTTGGGTGCGCGCCGTCCCCGTTTTGGCAGCCGGCGGCAGCGTTCGCGAGTGGGTGGGAACTCACACCGATATTAGCGATCGAGTGCAAGTTTTGGCAGCGATGGAACAATCAGCCGCACAGTATCGATCGCAAGCAGCCCAGCTCGAAAAAGCTCTCCGCGACTTGCACCAAGCTCAAACTCAACTAATCCAAACCGAAAAAATCTCTTCACTCGGCCAGCTAGTCGCCGGAGTCGCCCACGAAATTAACAACCCGATTAGCTTCATTTACGGCAACATCTCCCACGCCAGCGAATACGCCAGAGACTTGCTCAGTTTGCTCCACCTTTACCAGGAAAAATACCCAAATCCCCTGCCGGAAATTGCCGAAGCAACCGAAGATATGGAAATCGACTTCTTAATGGCAGACTTTCCGAAGATTTTGGAATCAATGAAAGTAGGAGCCGATCGCATCCGCGACTTAGTTGTATCCTTGCGTAACTTTTCGCGACTCGACGAATCGCAGATGAAGCTAGTAGATATTCACGAAGGAATCGAAAGCACTTTGGTAATTTTGCAGCACAGGATCAAAGCTAATGCAGGTCGTCCGGCTATTAAGATTATCAAAGAATACGGCAACTTTCCAAAAGTCGAGTGCTATCCAAGTCAGCTCAATCAAGTATTTATGAATCTTATAGCAAATGCGATCGACGCCCTGGAAGAATACAACAGCAAGCATTCTTCCCAAGAAATATATGCTCATCCCAACACAATTCGGATTAGCACCAGTGCGAATTCAGACACAGCAACAATTCGGATAGCCGACAGCGGGATGGGAATCAATCAAGAAGTCATTCACAAGTTGTTCGACCCATTTTTTACTACTAAACCCGTCGGTAAAGGCACCGGATTGGGACTGTCAATCAGCTATCAGATTATAGTGGACAAACACCAAGGCAAATTGCAGTGTGTTTCCGCGCCCGGAGAAGGTGCAGAGTTTATCGTAGAGATTCCCATTTCCCAGAAAATATTAGCCCAGGCTGCGGAAAACATAAAGGAAATGGTCAGTATTCAGTAGTCATTAGTCATTAGTCATTAGCATTTTGTAGGGGCGGGTTTAGCTAAGGATATATGATACAAATGACTAAAAAAAGGGCAAAACCCGCCCTCTTTCAGTCATCAGTCATTAGTCATTAGCATTTTGTAGGGGCGGGTTTAGCTAAGGATATATGATACAAATGACTAAAAAAAGGGCAAAACCCGCCCTCTTTCAGTCATGAGTCATTAGTTTCTGAGAGTCGCGCATGGGGCGAGAAACCCGGTTTCTACGAGTTTTGCTCGTTACCAGGCTCTGCCTGGTAATGCAGATCCGGAGGCTCTGCCGACCTTTTCGCGAGGCAGAGCCTCTGGACATCGGTTCCCAGGCAGAGCCTAGGAACCAGTTATTGAAAATGATTTAGGATTGCTATAGTGGGCAGTTGGCAATTGGCAGTTGATAGTTGGCAGTTGATGGTTGTCATTAATCATAAATTTCTCAACGTCTCCCCATCTCCCGTCTCCGTCGCGCGATCGCCCAAAATCGCAATAATTCTTTACAATAAAATAGTAAATATAATTATTCACTTAAAAAAATCCCTTGAAAATGCCCGTCAACCAACTTTCTGCAACCACAGCCTCCACCCAAACACCAACACTCGACTTTGACATAGCCATCGTCGGAGGCGGCATAGTCGGCGCTACCTTAGCCTGCGCCCTCAAAGATTCAGGATTAAAAATCGCCATAATTGAAACCCAACTCCCCGCAGCAGCAGCAGCCAAAAAACAAGCCTATGCAATTACCCTACTGTCGGGAATGATTTTAGAAGGTATCGGCGTGTGGGAGCAAATATTGCCACAAATCACCACCTTCGAGCAAATTAGCCTCTGCGACGGCGACTATCCCGGTGTCGTCGAATTCCACCGCCCAGACTTGGGAAATACTGGCAAATTGCCGGTACCAAAAACAGCTTTAGGTTACGTTGGCGAGCACCGAGTCATGCTGTCAGCTTTGCAAGAATCCTTAGCAAAAAACCCGAATTTTAGTTGGGTTTGTCCTGCGGAAGTAGTCGAGGTAAAATATTTAACTAATTCGGCTGAAATTCTGATCAAACAAAACGGCGAAACTCGCACAATTCGCACCAAATTATTAGTTGCAGCCGACGGTTCGCGATCGCGCATTCGCACCGAAGCCAACATCAGCACGCGCGGCTGGAAATACTGGCAATCCTGCATTGCCATCACCATTAAAGCAGAAAAACCGCACAACGATATCGCTTTTGAGCGCTTTTGGCCGAGCGGCCCGATGGGAGTCTTACCATTACCGGGGAACCGTTGTCAAGTAGTTTGGACAGCACCCCACGCGGAAGCAAAAGATTTGCAGTCAATGGACGAAACAGAGTTTTTGACTTTGTTGGAACAACGCACGGGCGGGATTTTGGGCCGTTTGGAGTTGGAGAGCGATCGCTTTTTGTTCCCGGTGCAGTTAATGCAGAGCGATCGCTACGTGTTGCCCAGATTAGCACTGATTGGCGACGCTGCCCACTGCTGCCATCCCGTGGGCGGACAGGGACTAAATATGGGCATTCGAGACGCTGGGGCGATCGCCCAAATCTTGCAGCAAGCCCACCAAAAAGGCGAAGACATCGGCGATTTGAGAGTTTTAAAACGGTATCACAATTGGCGCAAAAAAGAAAATTTAATTGTGTTAGGATTTACCGATTTCCTAGACAGATTATTTTCTAATACCTGGCTGCCAATTGTCGCATTTCGCCGCTTCGGATTGTGGTGTTTGCGAACAATTCCCCCAGTCCGATTTTTAGCACTGCGCCTGATGACCGGCTTAATGGGGCGGCCACCGAAATTAGCACAAAATTAGGTTCGTAGTGAGGACTTCAGCCCTTCATCTGCCGGCCAGCCGCGCACCATCTAAGAAACCGGGTTTTTACGATTTTTGCCGACAGTAACGAAGAATCTCAAAAAAACCCGGTTTCTGGCCACCTAACCCATCTAAATCAATAGCCGTTGTTTTTTCGTTGGGTTT
>Ga0335395_10002318_pt1 | contig 11833 bp, 8 predicted proteins | sample MAT02_FD_205744 | JGI IMG/M metagenome (GOLD analysis project Ga0335395, IMG submission 205744) | Freshwater microbial communities from Lake Fryxell liftoff mats and glacier meltwater in Antarctica - MAT-02 (spades assembly) (version 2) ...
AGGACGACGCACGAACGTGATGAGGCGCTCACCTCGACGTTTAGGAATTTCAACGCAAACCCTGCGACTATCGCCGGTCAGGTAGCTCGATTCCTGTGATCCCGACTCCATGCGTTCCTGTTTAGTCACCAAGGTTGGGGTGGTTCTTGCCGCAACGACGTTTGCCGTGGCCGGAATGACCGCCATTCGCATGAAATCGCTGCTCGACGAACTGAAGCAGCGCGGCATTACCGTCGTACGCGATGATGGTCCCGGATTCATGGAGACGGCTGTCCCTGTGACGCTCCTTGGAATGGCCGGCGGAATACTCTTGAGCGTCGTGTTCACGGGCGACGTCAAGTCCATGGGATCAGGTGCGCTGATCGGCGGGGCGATCGGGCTAGCTGTAGGTTCAACCCGCTACCTGCACATGCGGATCGAGGAAATCAGCCCGCTTCTTTCGACGGTTGTGTTGGAACCGGTCACTCGATGAGCGGGTCTTGACGGAGATCAATGGTATAGGGAAAAGCGACGGTGTCGATGAAGCGATCGACGCCCACGCTGCGTCTGGTGGGACCCCGAGCGTGACTGAATCCGGTGGCCAGAGTGCGTGCATTTACCGGTGTTTCGAGTGGATCGACGTCAAAGGAGAGGTTCGACACGACGACGAGCGTCCATTCACAGTAGAGCCCCGGTAGCAGGTTGGGTGGCGATGCGACTACAGCGGCGTGGCGCCCAGACGCGTGGAGCTCACCCCCGTCGATCCGCTGGCGCGCCGCGGCGTGCTGGGCGCCGGTCTCCGCATTCCATCCGCGGATCTCCCGGTCGGCGCCAACGCGGAACGCCTGCATGAACAGGTCAGGCGCGCCGCGGTCGAGGTTGTGGAGCCCGAGGGCGAGGGCTTCGCCGGGCCGAACGGTGACCGGCCCGGTGGTGAGCCCGGTCGGTGTACCGCCCAGCAGACCCCAGGACAACGAATAGCAGCCCTTCAGCGGCTGGCCGCTGCTTTCGCCGCGTAGCCAGCGCGAGACCCCGCGCCAGGAGTCGAGCCGGCGCAGACAGCGGCACAGGTCATCCGGGGTGATCTGTTCCACTGTGGCCGCGTAGACCAGCTCGCCGAGGCAGTCGCGGATATGAACGGTGCCGGCGCGCAGCTCAATGTGCGCAGCGACGTCGCTGGCGCCGATGCGGAACCCACCGTTCCGGGCGATCTGTGAGAGTTCCGCCGTGCGAGTTGGTTCGTCGCTCGTGATCGCCGCGGCCGGGGGATCACCGCGCCGGGTTCGGCGCGCGTAACAGGGCCGTGGTACACGTATGGCGCCGGGCGCCTGCAGGACGGTGCGCTCGGGTTGGATCACGTAGGGGCGGACGGAGCCGACGATCGCCGTGGGCCCAGGAGAGGTGGTCGCGTAGGTTAGAAGTTCGAACTCGTCGTTCGGGTGAATCCCCTTCAAGTTGCCGGCGAAGAGGACGGTGTGCGCATCATGCTGCTCGACGCGGAACAGCTCTCCGGCGGGCAGGTGCTCATCCAGAGTAAAGGGCTGGCGGAAGCGCGGGCCGAATACGGCCGGATGCTGGATCGGCCAGACCGCCTGGACGCGCGCCCGCACGTCGGCGAGGACGGTGTCCCAGGTCTCGTATTCGGTGAGGGCGGCGAGGAGGGCGTCCGTGAAGACCAAGCGCTCAGTGACCGGATGTGGATAGGTGCGTCCGCCGGCACTGCTCGCGGTGATCACGATAACCCGCTCGGACAGGCGTTCCGGCGGAGCAATTTCGCCGACGCTTCGGAGCAATGGGGCGCGGTGGCGGGCGATGCGTGCGCTGGCCTCCGCCTGTAGGAGTCGCTCGTGCGCGTGAACGATGGGGCCGTCGAGGTCATCGTCGAGGCGGATCATGCCGCTGGCGTGGCAGCAGTCGAGGATCACCGTCAGGTTGCGTGCACGCCGGGCGACTCGCTGCAAAGCACGGCTCAGCTCGGAGCCGAGGACGCTGCGCAGGGTACCGTCGCCGGAGGCATTGAGGTCCATAGCGACGAGCAATGGATATGCGGCGTGTCCCTCGTCCTCAACGCCGAGCTGGGTGCGGTAGAGCTGTCCGTGGCCGGCGTAGTAGAAGACGACCGGGGCGTCGCCAGGGTCAACCTCGGCGAGGTGGTCGAGATTGGCGAGCATGGCGTCTCGCGTCGCCGCATCGCCGGAGATCCGGCGCACCTCGGTCGCGTCGAATCCATGTCCGCAGAGCCAGGTGAACATTGCGCTGACGCTGGCATCGACGGGGAGACCGGCGTAGCCGCTGCCGATCAGGAGGGCACGCATAGGATCACGGATCGAGGATCTTGAGATCGCCGCCGCCCTGGGTGGAGATCTTCACGTTGCGCCGCCCGTGGTAGACCTTCGCGCCATGCGGGTCACTGTCAGGGATAGCGAGCACAGTGGCCCAGACCTCGATCGTGTCGCCCGCAGGGATGTAGGGCGAGCGCGACATGTCACCATCCTTGTGCCACTGCGCCAGATGCCCATGCGGAGTGCGTGACTGCAGTGTTGCAAGGAAGCGAGTGTTGGCATGTGTGACAGGGTCGCGGACGACGAACCGGACGCTCTGCTTGCCGCGCGGGCTGCGGGGCAGCTCGATGGTCAGGATGCCGGTCATGCCGTCGAGGCTGGCAAACGGGTCGTCGCAGAGGATGTCGATGCGGTGGTCGTTGCGGAGGTTGAGCTGAAGAGGGAGGATGTGCAGGGTAGTCATGGCGCTGGGCAGGGGCGGGTCAGCCAGGTGTCGATCGTGGTGAGGAGTGTACTCGTCTCGGGGTCGTCCCGGTCGGATGCGTGGAACTGACGGACTTCGCGGGCGAGGTTGCGGGCGCGGGCGACGTCGCGGCCGGCGGCGCACAGGGCCCGTGCGAGGCCCCACGAAGCTCGGGCGCGGGCAGCGTCCGGGCCGTCTGTCCAGAGGGACAGGGCGTGCTCGAAGGCGTCGACGGCGGCGCCCGGACGGTCCAGGCCGAGGAGCGCCTCGCCGCGATAGAGAGATGCGTCGGGGGCAGCGGGGTCGGTAGCGCCGAGACTGCCGAAGGCGGCGTCTGCGTGCTCGAGCGCGGGCTGCCAGCGAGCGAGCTGGACGAGGCTGGCGGCGAGTTCGAGGCGCACCTCGCCGAGTCGCGCGTCGCCTTCGGGGGTGGTGGCGAGCACCTGTTCGCGGACAGCGAGGGCCTCGTCGAACTCACCCAGGATCTCGAGGCTCTGGGCGAGCAGTCGGCGGATGTCGAGGCACAGCGGATCAGCAGTCGGAAATTCGTGTTCGCAGAGCGCGAGAGGGGCCTTGGCGTGTGTTCGGGCGCGGTCGGTCTGATCGCTATCGAGGAATAGCGCCATGAGGGCGTTGTGGGCCTCGAGCACCTTGCGGTTGCCGGGACCGAAGGAGCTCCCGGCGAGGGCGAGGGCCGCGGTCAGGTCGCGTTCGGCGTCGGTGAAGCGACCGGCCTCGGTCGCCACCACGCCGAGGTTGAACAGCGGCTTCCACAGATTCGGGTGGCCGTCGCCGTAGGCCTCGCGGTGGAGGTCGAGCGAGGTGTGCAGCGCGGTGAGGGCCTCGTCGGGGCGCCCCTGGGCCCGCAGGGTCGAGCCGAGATTAAGGTGGGTGATGGCGCGGGCGGGGAGCGCGTGGTCCCGCTCAAGCAGCGTGAGGGCCGCGCGGTAGTCCTGTTCGGCGGCGACGGGTTCGTTCGTGCGGCGTTCGTGGAGCAGGCCGCGGTCGCCGAGGGCCGCGGCGCGGCGTGGCCGGTCGTCGGGGAGGCGGCCGAGCTTGGCGAAGCTGTAGCGCGACCAGTCGGTGCCGAGCTGCGCGTCGAGGATCGGGTGGAGGGCGACGAGCTTGGCGATCCAGGTGCCGAGCTCGGCGGCGAGGCCCTCGCAGCCGGCGCCCTCGGCGGCCTCGAGCGCGGCCAGCAGGGCGTCGCGGGCCTGCTCCGGGCGGCTGAGCGCGGCGAGGATCCGGCCGTGGATGAACCCGGCCTCGGCGCGCAGGACGGGAGCAGCGTGCGCGTCAGCGGCCTGCACCGCGGCGGCGGCGACCGGCTCGGCCTCGAGGTAGCGGCCGGACTGCTCGGCGGTGGTGGCGGCGTCGATCGCGGCGCGTACCGGCTGGATCGTTGGGTCGTCGGGCGGCAGCGTGCAGGACTGCTGCAACAGGAGGCGATCATCGCAGTCCTCGGGGCGCGGGAGGATCTGCAGGCGATCGACGACGCCCGCGAGGGTGGTGGCGTCGACGGCGACGAGCTCGTGGATCGCAGCGTCGGCGCGGGCCTTGCGGTGGTCGAGGCACGCCATGCTGCGCTGGAACTGGGCCTCGTCCTGCGAGGCATGCAGGTACGTGGCGTCGCACGAATGGACGCGCGCACGGGTCCAGGTGGCGAGGTAATCCCCGATCGCGCGATCCACCGCGGCAAAACTGGTATCTGCGTAGGGCATCTTGGTCGCGGTGAAAGCAGCGCGGACCTCGGCGCGGCGAGCATCGTCCCACAGGCTCGCGGCCTCCTGCGCCACGTGCTCGCAGATCTGCGGGCGGTCATTCGGCGAGAGACCGAAGTTGAAGGCGAGGCCGAGGCAAATACCGCCGATTGCTGCACCGCCGATGCCCCAGAACAATGAGCGCTTCGGGTCGTGCTCAAGGTCGGCGAGCAGCGCGGTCATCGACGGGTAACGCGCGTCAGGGTCACGCTCCAGGCCGCGGGCGAGGATCTTGAAGATACGGCGAGGGACGGGGCTTCGCGTGGGTATCCGCAGCGACGCGTGAAGGACGGCGTCGAACAGGGCGAGGAGCGGCGGAGCCGTCTGCGCCTGGCCTCCGCTGTCCGTGGGCCTCGCGCTCGTGTCGGTGTCGGTGTCGGGCACGTAGGGGTGCTGGTGATAAAGCGCCTCGTAGAGCGCGACGCAAAAGCTGTACTGGTCGCTACGGCCGTCGGCGGGGTTGCCCGCGAGCTGTTCGGGGGAGACGTACAGCGGCGTGCCCATGCACTCCCGGGTGGCGGTGAGGCGGAGGTCGAGCGGGTGCGCGGGCGAGGCGATGGATGCGATGCCCTGGGCCGCGCGCTCGATCGGGATCGCCAGGCCGAAGTCGGCGACGCGCACGCGGCCGTCGTCGCCGATCAATACGTTGTCAGGTTTAAAGTCGCGATGGACCAGGCCGCGGCGGGTGGCGGCGGTGCTGGTCGGCGTGTGCGTCGGGTGTTCGCCGGGTTCGAGGGTGACCGCGTGGGCCGCCTCGAGGCCGCGACCGGCTTTGCGGTATGTAGCGAGGACCTCTCGCCACGGGCGATCTTTCTGCCATTCCGTGAGGGTCGTGCCCTTCACGTATTCCATGGCGATGTAGACGCGATCACCGTGGGTGCCGGAGTCGTGGACGCGGACCACGTTGTCGTGGGCGAGGAGGGCGATGGCCTGCGCCTCGCGTAGAAGGCGTCGGCGCTCGGTGTCGGAGCCCTCGGCCGCGGGGTGGACCAGCTTGATCGCGTCGCAGCGCTCGAGGTCGCGGTGCCAGCCGAGGTAGACCTCGGCCATCGCGCCACCACCGACCCTGCGGAGGATGATGTACTTGCCGATCTGCGTGATGGCGTCGACCCCGCCGAAGAGCCGGGCGTGGACGTTGTCGACGATCAGCCGATTCTCGAGCGCGTCGGGGAGGGAGTGTTTCATGGCGTGCACGCGCACGGGGAGGGTCAAGGCGAGCGTGGGTGTCACGGTGTGGATGTACCGGACGAGTACGGTTCGATCAGTGGGCGCGCTTCGCCCTGTGCGGTGGGAGCTCCTCGGCCGGCGGCTCGGCGAGTTCGGCCTGCAAGCGCGCGCGCCACGTCTCGAGGCTCGTGGTCGTGGCCCGCAGCGCCTCGGTGGTCTCGGCCAGTTCCTTCAGTTTTTCGTCGAGGTGCTGCTGCGCGAGGCGGAGGCGGCTGCGCACGGTGCCCTGGGGGATCTTCAGGATCTCGGCGATCTCGGGACCGGACTTCTCGGCCCAGAAGTGCAGCTCGAGGACCTGCTGGTGGATGAACACGAGGCGGCGGATCGCGCGGAGGAGCAGGCGTGTCTCCATCCGCTGCTCGGTGAAATACTCGGGGTCCGGGATGGTGTCGGCGGCGATCTGATCGAGGTCGTCGCCCTCGCCTCCGAGCTCCGGGAGGCCGCGCCGCTTCCGCAGATAGCGGGTGAACTTGAAGAAGGCGATCTGGAACAGATAGCCTGAGACGTGTTCGATCTCCGCGGTCGATTCGCGGAGGGCGAGGAAGGTGTCCTGAGTGAGATCCTCGACGTGGGCCCGGTCGTGGAGGTTGCGGCGGAAGAACGCGGCGATTGGGTCCGCGTAGCGGCGGTAGAGGGCGCTGCCCATGCTGCGATCGCCGGCGCGCCAGCCGGCGAGTAGGTCGAGGTCGGAGCGGGGGTCGGGGGGACGCGGGGTGTTCATTCAGCTTTGGAGTTTCCGAGGAGTTTCAGCATGTGCTGCATGGATGGATGATCCTCGCCCAGCTTGGCGTGGCCGATGCGTAGCGCACGTTCGACGAGGGGGATGCGTGCGCAGGCGCTTGAGGTGGCGCAGCACCTCGTCGTCAAGCAGCGGGCTCGGCGTCGTGTGCGGGCCGAAGTCCGGCGTCGGGCCAACGCTACGCCAGGTGTCCTCGGCCGGATGAAGGTCGAACACCAACTCGCTGACTGCGAGTGGCGCGAGCTTCTTTGCGAGCTCCAGGAAGAGCGGCACGAGCTCGTCGTGCCGCTGGATCTCGATCGGCTGCAACGGCGCGCGGGCCAGCATGGTGCCAGCAGTGCCATCCTTCCAGACCATCGCCTGTGCGGCGGTCCACGCGGCGGGCTGCATCACGGCGCGCCAGCGCTTGAGCTTGGCGAGCCACTCGGTAGGGCGGCCCTCCAACCACTGCAGGACCCGCGGGTCCTGCAGCGAACAGCCGACGAACAACAGCGGTTGCTGCTGCAGGAGGACGTCGAGCTGCGCGCGGAGAAAGCCATAACGCGCCTCGTACTCGAGGTACGAGCGACCGGACAGGATCACGTCGTGCCAGGCGGTGTACGACCCGTGGATCTTGATTAGACGCACTGCGCCGTCCTGCAGACGCACCGCGGCGTTGTGCTCGAGCGTCTGGACCACGACCTTCACGCCGGCGGCGGCGAGCGCCCGCTCGAGCAGGTCGTCGTAGTTGGTGGTCACGATCGCTGTGAACCGGCCTGCAGCGGCGAGGCGGGCGATGGCCCTGTGGGTCGCAGTCGGCTCGTGCGGGTTCTGGAACAGGAGCTGCAGGACGTCCCCAAGCTCGCCCGCGCCGACGGCGGCGACGAACGCGTCGATCACTTCGGTGAACTCACCGTCGGGGAGGTCGCGACCGGCGGCCGCGTGCAAGTCGGACAGGATCGCCCCCGTACTCGGGTAGCCAGCAGCGACCGACAACCCAGCCCCGACCCAGAGGATGGGCTTCTGCTGGACGATGCTCTCGAGCTCGCGGGCGGCCATGTCCGGGAGCGTACCCGCCGCCGGGTGGTTCGATCACTGGATTCGTGGAATCGCCGCAAGACCCACTAGAACGTCGTTGATGGAAGACCGCAGGCGGACGAGGCGACGATCAGCTCGACCTCGGACGCGATCTGGCGGTGCCGGCATCTGCGCGTAGTGCGCCGCGCGACGGATGTTCGGTGCAACGGCGAGTTACCCGGTCCGGCTCGCCAGAACGGCTTTGGCCCGCTCGCGGCCAAGCACCTGTTCGAGGACGCTCGGCTCGGCTGTTGCAAGTTGGGCGGCCGTCCTCACGTTCGCCGCTCCGAGTGCCAGGCATTCGCCACGGTCGAGCGATACGCCGGCGTCCAGCAACCCGTGGAGGTCAGCTGGAATGCCCGTCTCAAGACACTTCAAGAGCATCTCGATCTCACTCTCACCCGGACCGTTCTCCACCAGCAACAAGCTGGCGATATCGAAGGCGGAGCGGAGGTGGAACCGCGTAGCGTCGGTGAACCTGCGGACATCCCCGGGGCCGATCTTCCCCTGGTAAGGGCTTGCGGAGTGCTCCCGTTCGATGTCTGCGAGTGGCTTGCCTGCCACCCATGCCCCAAGCACCATCGCTCGCTTACACCGAGCATAGTAACCATGTTGGTCCTCCGCGTGCTGTTGGAGGGCTGCGATAATCGGACGGCCGAACCGGGTGGCCACCGCCCCCGGCCAGCGGGACTCAGATTGTCCCCGCTTCATCAACGGAGTGTAGGTGGCGTCCGCCTCGGGCAACGCCTGCACGAGCACCATCATGTGCTCGGCGCTCAGGCGCTCCCCGGCCCTCGCCCGGAGTAGCCGGACGAGTCGAAGCACGGACTCGAACGCGAGCGATGACCGCCCGCACGCCCGGCCGAGCAGGGTAAGCCGCACGGCGGCTCCATCCTCCTCAACCAGACCGTGGACGAGCATTTGGTCGAGCACTCGGAGCAGTCGCTCCTCCGTCTTCGCCCGCCAGCCCGGGTCCCGGCGGCTCGCCAGGTAGCCGCCGTAGGTATTCGCCAGCAACCGCACCACGTCTGCTCGCAGCACTGTCTTCACCTGCGCGAGTAAACGGAGCACCCAGGTCTCGATCTGCCCTGGGTCGAACGACGATCGGAGTCCCTCGGGGGTGCCGAGCACGAACCGGTCAAACAGCGTCTGCCGCTCGACTGGGGTATCCGCCAGGATGATCGCCCTCCCTTCAAGCTTGAACCCGAGTCGGCCAGCCCGACCGGCCATGTTCTTGTACTCCGCGACGGTGAATAACCGGCCATCGTCGCCGATGAACTCTTGCTCGGCGATGATCACCGTGTCCGCCGGAGTGTTGATGCCGGCCGCCACTGTGGTCGTCGCGGCCAGGACTCGCACTCGGCCAGCCGGGTCTCGGTACACCCGCTCGACGAGCTCTCGCTCCTCCCGGCTGAGATTCGTGTTGTGAAACGCCGTTCCTCCGTGGAGACATTTGCGGAGCGAATGCGAGGCGCTCGACAGATCGCAGCCGGGGAGCGACGCCAACACCTCGTCAGCCGGGGGCAACCCAAGGCTGCCCGCCAGATAGACCGCGCACCCCTCGGCCGGCCCCCGCTGGTTACGAAACACGATAACCCGCTCCGAGTCGCTGTCAGCGAGGAGTTGGCCGACGAGTGGCACGATGACATCCTGGGCCCTGGGCTTGTCCCGCCGCTGGATAATGGCGTGCCGCGGCACAAGTTGCTCGATTCGCGGCCGCCCGTCGACGCCGAGGCTCTGGAATACCCCCGTGCGGTCGAGTACACCTTCGATGAGCGGGACCGGCCGTTTGTCGGTCACGAGCCGACCGGTCCCGAGCCATTCGTCGAACTCATTCAGCGCACCGATAACTGCCGAGAGCGCGATCACTTGCGGCGCGACCCCGCGTTCACGAGCGGCGAGCAGGTTGGTCAGTAACAACTCAACGGTGATGCCACGGCCCGGGTCGGTGATAAACTGGGCCTCGTCGATGACGACAAGACCGACTTGGTTCAGGACCGCCGCATTGGAGAGCGACAGGCTGAGGAACATCTCGTAGGTGAGAACCGCGATCTCGTACTTGCCGCGGACGAACGATGGGGTCTGGTCCTGGTAGTCACCGGTGCAGCGGACGACCCGCATTCCGAGCCGCTCGCCGTAGAGGCGGCTGAATTGGTCAAACTTCTCGTTGACGAGTGCCTTGTATGGAAACAAGAACACTGCGCGACGGCCGTCTGCGACGGCCCGGGCGGCGGCCATTTCTCCGAGAAACGTCTTGCCGGAACTCGTCGGGGCGACGACGAGGAGCGACCGCCCGTCGAGTATCCGGTGGTCGTTGACACCGGCGAGCTGAAGAGCGTTCAGCCCGTTTGGGAACTGCCGGCCCCACTCCTCAATGAGCGAGTCGGGCAGGCCAAACCCGGCAAGGTCGCCTATGGCACTTGTCACCCGGGGTCCATGCCGCTCGGGGAACGCACGGAAGTACTCCGCCCCTGGGCGGAGCGTCGGGAGGCTCAGACCGCCCTCGATGTAGCCGAGTGTGACCGGTGTCTGCGCGTAACCCATCCGGAGTGCCTCGGTTCGCACCCGACTCATGATCCAGTCGGACGCAGTTGCGAGTTGGACGCTTCCGTCACCGCTCTGGAGCACCTCCATCACGGCGGCAGTCAATAACCCGTGCCGGGAGATCGGGTCCTCCAGCGCAGACTCGTCGTCGGCACATGCGGCGATGAGGAGCCGACCAGCCCCCGCCAGATCGCCGAGCGGAGTGAGAGGGCTTCGCGTCACCGGGCTGTCCTCGAAGACGCGGGCTGGAGCCCCACCGCTGAAGCAGCAGTCGAGGATCAAGAGCACCGCCCGGGCCTTCGTTCCGCGGAACCGCTCGGCCAATTCTGCCATCGGGATGGACGTGCCCGGTATGTCGACGGCACGGGTGTCGTGGACGACAAGTCGGTGGTCGCGGCTGCCGTGGCCGGCAAACGACAGGATGACTGTGTCGTCTGCGCCGGCGGCCCCTAGCGTCTCGTCGAACGCCTGCCGGATGCGGGCAGCAGTGGCGTCGGCATCCACGAGGAGTATGGGGTGCGCGCCCAACAGGCTATCAGTGAACAAGGCCCACAGGCCGAGGGCGTCGCGGCGGGCGCCGGTCAGATCCCGAATCTTTGGGTCGAGGAACCGGTCGATTCCGATAAAGCAGGTGAGGACGGCCATGAAGACTCCCGAGGTTAGTTGGCAGCTTGCGTGACGGTCGGATCGTACGGGGCTCTGGAGGAGCTGTTTTCGTTCTGGTGATTGCCCATCGTCTGGGAGCGTACCCGCCACAAGGTGGAACGATCACTGGGTTCGGACAAAAGCCTCCGCGACGACCGGGTGGTGGCCACGAGCATCGAGAGCACGTCGGCGGACCGGCGGCCTCGGGCGCGCACCCAGCACCCGCTCGCGCACCACGCGCGCACCACGCGCGCACCACGGATCATCCTTTAGGCGGTCGAACGGTGATACCAGAGGTTCCTTGCTCACTGAATTCCCCTTGTCCTGATTGCTTTCGCCTCAATCTTTCAACCCGGCCCCGTGACTTCCAGCCGGTCGGGATGCACATGGATCAACGGCCTTGCCAGCGACCGCGCGTACTCCACGATATCACCCGTCCCGCCCTTCCCGGCCGCCACCTTGCCGTTCCACAGCGTTACCAGCAGGTCGCAATGATCGACGACGTACTTGCCAGCGGCGAGGAAGGCGTCCTGCGACGGCTCGACGAAATCCAGCGTCACCACCTTGGCGCTTCGCGCGAGCAAGGCGCGGTACTTCGTTTTCTCGTCGTCGCCGTGGAACGTGTCCTCGTAGAGCGAGCAGGGCAGGACGACATCGACGGGCAAGCCGAGCGAGAGCGCCGCCTCCGTGAACACCTGATCGCCGCCCTCGGCCAAAGCGACGAGGATTTTGGTGCCGCTGACAGCACGGTCACGCAACAGGCGCTCGAACTGCTCGCGCACCCAGCCCCACCGCTCCGGATGATCGATCCTTTGATGCCCGCTGAAGCCTATAATCATCGCGCCACCGTTTCAGATTTTGCCTTCCTTGGCGAGTTTCTAGTAGAAGCGGCCGGCAGGTGCGTCTGCGGTCTACGGAGGGCCGCGATCGCCGCCTTACCGCGACCGGTGGGGGCGGGCCGGGGCCTTCCGCCCCGTCTTCGCCTTGCTGCCGCTGCGACCGGACCGGATTATCGTCCTGCTCGTCTGGTTGACCGCGTTGCGCAGCGTGTCGTCGGCGATGTGTGCGTAGCGCTGGGTCGTGCGGTAGTTCTTGTGGCCTAGCATCTTGGCGACGATCTCGAGCGGGACCCCGTCCA
>Ga0335395_10002319_pt1 | contig 11833 bp, 12 predicted proteins | sample MAT02_FD_205744 | JGI IMG/M metagenome (GOLD analysis project Ga0335395, IMG submission 205744) | Freshwater microbial communities from Lake Fryxell liftoff mats and glacier meltwater in Antarctica - MAT-02 (spades assembly) (version 2) ...
GCACTGGCCATGGTGCGATGCCCGCAAGTGCGGTGGAGAGCGAATTTTTCATCTGCATCTCCGCCTCGATCCGGACGAGCGCCTTCTCGCGGGTTTCAAATCTTTTGGCGGCAATGATCCAGCAGGTTACTCCGAGGATGATGAGCGTGCCAGTGGCGGCGAGGAGATGGTGTGCTAGTGAAATTTCAGGAACTTCGCGTCTTACGATCAGCGACGCGCAGCCGATGAGTAGTGATATCACGATTAGAGGCGCGCTCATCTGCTCGATCCACCAACCGAGATTGATGCGGCGGGCCACTTTGCTGGCCAGCCGCAGCCAGTAATCCCGATGCGAGTGATTAGAGCTTTTTCTCATGGAGTCCTTTGCTTGGATGAGGAAAGTAAAGATGCAAGCGGGAGATACCAGCTTTCTCTTTTTTTTGGGGGGTGAAAGCGGAACTTTGGAGTGCGGTGAGAATCACCGCTCTGGGGTGTGGGATGACCTTTGGGGAAGACTTGGGAAAATAAAAAAAGGGCGTGGATTCTCGGCTTTCTTTGAGGCATCGGTATGTTGTGAGAAGCCAACTTCCTGCGTCAAAGCGGTGATGCTCACCGCAGTCCAAAGGCTGGTGCCCGGCACTCACTGCGCTGTCGCTGCTTTGGCTTCGAACTCGGCTTTGGCGGATTTCCGGCACTCGGCGACGAAGTGGTTGCAGGCTTCGCGACAAATCAGCGGGATGGCTTCTGCCTCGGGAAGGTCGCTGGGGATGCCGTTGAAGCGGCTGGCCTCACTATCATCAAGTGGGGTGTCCTCATCGATTTTCCAAAGAATCTTTTTCGCGCATTGGTGGGCCGGACCGCAGACGGATTGGACGAGCCGTTGTGCTCCAGCATCGCTGATGGAACGGGCAAAACGATACATCCCGGTCTGACGATTGAGTTTTTCCCGCAGGGTCTCAATTTCCAAACTACCTTTCTGGTGGGCAAGAAACAAGCCAACGCAGGCTGGGTAAAATTGATCCAAGGCCAGCCGCAGTTCCTCTTCATTTTCCAAAGAAATCACCCAGCCACGCTTGAGATTGACCTGTCCCTTGGTGAAGCGGTAATTACCATCCTCGGAGTAGGTGGAGATATCCCGCGCGGCGGCAGGGCCTTCGTGATGCTCCAGCCCGCCGAAGGCTGGCTCGGTGGAGAGCTCGGCATCTGAGTAATGGCATATCACATAGGCATAGCCGTAAACATCGGTTTGGAGCTCGATCTCGCCGATGCGGTGGATGCCGGAGCGGATGAGATTGCGGAGTTGAAGGGCGGTGGACATGGATTTGAGAAAATTGCGTTAGAGCGTGGGGTGGGCTTGATCGAAGTCGTAAACTTGATCGAGAATGACATCGGCCAGCAGTCGTTCGGTGCCGATGGCGGAGCTGTAATAGAGGGTTTTGCCTCGGAGTTGATGAGGATTCTGGCGGAAAACCTCGCGCTGGCTGGCTGCAGCACCGACTTCGTTTTCGATCCCTAACAGCACGGGTATATCTTGGAAGGAATGCAGGCCATCCGAGATAAAAAACGGCACTACGATGACGTTCGGAGTTTCTGCCATCTTGTCCCACTCTGCGATGAAAGGTTGCTCTTCCATGTAGGCATCGAGCACGGCGGCGTAGCCTGCGTCTGAGGCGAGGATCATGTCCACTTGGTCACGGATGGCCTTGGTGGAATTCTGATTGAGGCCGGTGCCGTGGCCGGTGATGATGAGCGTGGTGGTGGCGGGATCGATATTAGGGGCCACCTCTTTGGCACGCCGGAGGATCAGCCCGGTCATCGAGGGATGAATGCCGACTGGCAGGCAATAGTGAAATTTTTTCCCACGGACCTCGCTGGTCGGTCCGGTGAGCTGAAGCTCGCGCGGGATCACATCTTGGGTGAAATACCCCTCGCTGATGAAGTCCGGGACGACGTAGATTTCCTCTGCATCGATGAGGTAAAAAGCCTCGCGTAACGATGGCTCTTCCTTCCAGAAACAGCAGTGGACCTCGCTGAAGAGATTGCGGCTGCGGATCTCATCGGCGTGCTCGAAGTAAGGGGTGGAGGAATCCGGATTCTCAGTGGAACCGTGGCCCACGATGAGCAGAGCGCTGTGAGGCTTAGGGGCGATGGTAGGCATGCGGAGAAAGTGGCGAGGCTCTATAATAATGCAAGGTTTGGCAGATCTATGATTTCAGATTTCAGATTTTAGATTTATTACTTGGGCGAAGATGGAGGTTTTGCGAAAATTGGAACTCTGGATGGATCCGGTGGTGCGACCGGGTCCGGAGGCGATGGCGGTGGATGAGTGGCTGTTAGAAAACGTCACGGCACCGCTGCTGCGGGTCTATCGGTGGGATGGGGATTGGGCGAGTGTAGGGTATTTCGGGAAAATCAATGAGGCGCGGGCTGCCATTCCCCATGTGCGCTGGGTGCGCCGCTGGACGGGTGGGGGAGTGGTGGATCACCGCGCGAACTGGACGTATTCACTCGTCGTGCCGCAAGCCGAGCCGCTCGCGAATACGCGTGGGGCGGAGAGTTATCGCTGGATTCACGCGGCACTGGCCAAGGTGCTGGGAGGTGAGGGGACCACGGTGGAACTGAGCGAAGGGACTGCGGAAACGGGGGCAGCATTGTGTTTTGAAAATCCGGTGAGTTACGATTTGGTGGGTGAGGCTGGCCATAAAATCGCGGGTGCTGGGCAGCGGCGCACCCGCCTCGGGCTGCTACACCAAGGCTCTGCGGCGATGGCGTGTGACGAGACGACTTCGCGGCAGCGGGCGGAAAATCTGGCGAAGAGCTTATCAGAAAATTGGCGGCGAGTTGATTTCGAGATCGCTCCGCAGGTATTGAAAGAAAAAACCACCGCCCGTTATGGTAACGAGCGGTGGTTGGAGAAACGCTAGGCGTTTTAGTTTCAGCCTAACACATCATCCATCGCATCGATGAGTTCTTGGATGGTGGCTTCGGTTTCGTTGCCCATGTTGGAGATGCGGAAGGTGGTGCCTTTGATTTTTCCATAGCCGCCGTTGATGAGGAAATTGTGCTTATTTTTCAGGTTTTTGATGAATCCTGAGAGATCGAAATCCGTTGGCGTGGCAAAGCAAGTGAGGGCAAATGAGCGGCGGCCCTCGGGGGCAAAAAGCTCGAAGCCATGCTTGGCACCCCAAGCGGCGATCATAGCATTGGTTTTTGCATGGCGGGCACGGCGGGCGGCGAAGCCTTCTGTGGCGATGCCTTCCAAAATGAATTGGAGACCGAAAAGCAATGAAATGGCAGGCGTGCAGGGCGTGTTATTCGCTGCCGCATTTTTTGCGAATTCGATGAAATCAAAATAGTAACCGCGGTTGGTGTTGCCCTTTGCCCGCTCCATTGCGGCTTCGGAAACGGCGAATACCGCCATCCCTGGAGGCAGGGCGAGGGCTTTTTGCACACCCGCGAGCATGACGTCGATGTGGTTTGCATCCATCTCTACCGGCACGGTGGAGAGTGAGGAAACGGTGTCACAAATGAGCATGGTATCCGGGAAGGATTTCACCACCTTGGAGATCGCCACGATGTCATTGAGCACACCGGTAGAGGTTTCTGAATGAATGAATGTCACGGTATCGAAGCCGCCTTCCGCGAGCTTTGCACGGACCACTTCGGGATCGATCGCTTGGCCCCACTCGACTTGCACGGCCTCGGCCTCGAAGCCGCATTTCTTGGCGACATCCAACCATTTGTCGGAAAACGCGCCACAGCAGAGGCACAGCACTTTTTTCTTCGCGAGGTTTCTGAGTGCCCCTTCCATCACGCCCCAGGCGGAGGAGGTGGAGATGAATACCGGGCGGGCAGTGCCGAAAATTTCTTGGAGGCCGGGCTGGAGTGAGGCGTAGAGTTTCTCGAAATCCGAGCCTCGATGACCGATCATCGTTTGGGACATCGCGGCGAAAGTTTCCTTCGAGACATCGACAGGACCGGGGCTGAAAAGTTTAGGATAGGACATGGCTGGAAATGGTAAGGTGTTAGACAAGCAGTTGATATGACTTGAGGAGGGCGCTGAGCTTTGCGGTGTTTTCCTCGCTCAGCGGCGCGAGAGGTAGGCGTAATTCATCGGTGCAATGGCCTTGCATGGCGACTGCGGTTTTGACCGGCACGGGGTTTACATCCAGTGACATCAAGCCGCGCATCAGTGGGTAGAACTTTTTCTGGATCGTTAGGGCTTCGCTGAAATTTCCGCTCAGCGAGGCTTTGACCAGACTGACGATGGTTTCTGGAATTAAATTGGATGCCACGGAAACAAGGCCCGTCGCGCCACACGAGACGAATGGCAGCAGCAAAGGATCGTCCCCGCAGAGGATCCCGAAATTTTCAGGAAGCGCTTGGACAAGCTGATTGATACGATCCACCGAGCCGCCAGCCTCCTTGATGGCGGTGATGTTCGGGCAGGCGGCTGCGAGTCGAGCTGCCGTTTCTGGGGCGATTTCTACCACTGAGCGGCCGGGCACGCTGTAAAGCATGATGGGCAACTTGGTGGCATCCGCGATGGCTTTGAAATGAAGGAAAAGCCCCTCTTGGGATGGCTTGTTGTAGTAAGGACAGACTTGCAGCGACCCGGTGGCTCCGAGGGCTTCGGCGGCTTGGGTCAGCTCGATCGCCTCGGCTGTAGCATTTGCACCGGTGCCGGCCACCACTTGGCAACGGCCAGCGGCGAATTCCACGGCGAGGCGGATGACCTCGATGTGTTCTGCGGTATCCAGCGTGGGCGATTCTCCAGTGGTGCCGACGGGCACAATGCCATCAATTCCTGCGGCGATTTGACGCTCGATGAGGGCTTGGAAAGCAGGAGCATCGATGGATCCGTTACGAAACGGGGTGATGAGTGCGGTGTAAGTTCCGGTGAAGCGCATGGCTGGACGGAAGCTGGACGAACTTTGGCTCAGGTCCAAGCTGTATCCTACTTTATGGGAAATTTTCCCGCTGAGAACGCTTCTGGCAATCGCTGCGGCTTGCCCTCAGGCATCTGCACGATGGCCAATGCTTGGCGCGCCGTCACCAGGGTGACACCATCTGACTCACGGATCATCTCGAAGTCGCACCAGAAGCGAGCTCGGGAAACTTCGCCTAGCCAACCCCGGATGGTGAGCCAATCGCCAAGTTTTGCCGGGCGCTTGTAGTCGATCTCCGTCCGCGTGACCACAGGGAAGAGCTGCGTTTGAGACATTGTCCGCAAATCCATTCCCAGCTTGGCCGCGAGGCGGGTGCGGCAGGTCTCGATCATCCGGAGATAAGCGATGTTGTGGACCACGCCCCCGCAGTCGGTATCGAAGAACATGACTTCCTCGCGGGTTTCCAGATGGGTGGATTCAGACTTCACGATACCAGCGTTTCCAGATTGCTCGCGTTCTGCAATCCCACCAAGATTACCAAGTCTTCAAGCTGAGACCGATTTGGTAAAATAGGCCGCCTTCCAGATCTTCCGATGTAATCTCTTCCCCGCGTGGCTCAGTGAGGCTGATTTCATTGATAAACGAAGTGCCTACGCCGCCTGTCAGCCAAAGTTTATCGACGATGCGACGAGTTGCGAAGAGGCCCACTTGGTAGCTGGAAAAATCGATGGAGTGAGATTGGCCGCCATCATCTGTGATGTTCCAGTTGCCGCCACGAGGTTCGCCACGCAGGCTGATCGACCAATCCTTGCTTGGGGTGTATGAGGCGACTAAATTTGGCCCATAGAGTCCGACGCGAATTTCCTTACTCACGGCCCAATCGAAGTTGATGCCTGGGAATACTCGGAGATCGCCATTCATATTGATCACGGCGACTCCGAAGCCAGCGATGAAATCGCTGTTGAAGCGGTAACCTGCGCCACCTGCGAGGTCGAAGGTGAAGTCGTCACCATTGATATGTTGGAAATCGCTCGCCATTTCCGCTCTTGCAAATCCGCCGTAGATCCAAGGGGAAGAATCCTCCATCTTCAGTGCGAATACGCTCATTGCCAAGGAGTGCAAATCTTCGTCCGCAATCGGAAATGAAGGGTCCACACCATCGAAGTCCAGAGAAGTCAGTCTGTAGCGAACCTGGGGGATCAACTTAAAACCGCCAAAGATATCTAGCGGCTTTGCGACGAAGGAGCTGAGCTCGAAGCTTGATGCATTGAGAGTGCCATCCGCATCTTCGAAATCCATTCCATCAGTGTAATTAAACTCCGCCTTGGCGATGTCCAGGCTGGGGAGGGCTTCTTCGGCAGAGGCAGCTGCTGAGAATGCCAACAGGAAAGTGAACGGTGCGATGTTTTTGAACATGCGGATATCTGGTTGCTTTTGCGACCGCCGACAAGCAGATTCTCCAAGATATCGCGTTTCAAATTGTTCCGCAAAATTTGATATTTAGGACGCTTTGACAATCTTCGATGATGACTTCGCAACTTTGGCGGGATCAATGCGTTATCGCATGTTTTCCCGGGTAGATATACGCTCCCATTGCTAACTTATTCACAAAGTTGAAATTCTCAGTAAAAAAATCTTGCGCAGGGTGCTAGGTCGTGGTGTTCTCCCCGCCCGCCCAACAGGGTGGATTCATTTATTTCCCATACCGGCCATGGCCTACGCAGTGATCAAAACCGGCGGTAAACAATACCGCATCCAAGAAGGCGACAAATTCGATGTTGAAAAACTCGATGTCGATATCGATTCAGTACTCACGTTCGACGCATTGATCGTCGGCGAGGGGGAAACTGTCAGAATCGGAGCACCCATCGTCGATGGCGCATCCGTGACGGCCAAGGTCATCAACCAATATCGCGGTCCCAAGGGCGTTGCTTTCAAGTTTAAGCGCCGCAAAGGATTTCACAAAACTATTGGCTTCCGCCGTAGTCTCACCACCCTGGAGATCACTTCGATCGCAGGTTAATCCATCACTCTTAATCTTCCAATTCCATGGCCCATAAAAAAGGACAAGGCTCCGTCAAGAACGGTCGCGACTCACGCAGCAAGCGCCTCGGCGTGAAAAAGTTTGGCAGCCAAGCTGTCATCTCGGGTAACATCATTATCCGCCAGCGCGGCACTAAGGTCCATCCGGGTCTCGGTGTTGGCATCGGCAGAGATCACACACTCTTCGCCCTCGTAGATGGTCGTGTGTTCTTCGACCGTGATGGGCGCCGTGTAAACGTCGTCACTCAAGAAATCGCTGACACTGAGAAGAAGGCAGCTTCTGCAAAGAAGGGTTCTTCTTCAATGGCGAGCATCCTCGGCAAGAAATTTGCCCAAGATGATCTCCAAGTGGTCGAAGGCATTGGCCCGAAAATCAAGGAGATCCTCCACGAAGGTGGCATTACAACTTGGGCTAAGCTTGCTGACGCTTCAGTTGAAACAATCCAAGGATTTCTCGATGCTGCAGGCGATGCATACACCATGCATAATCCAGGCACTTGGCCGCAACAATCGGCTTTGGCGCGCGATGCCAAATGGGCTGAGCTAAAGACTTTGCAAGACAAGCTGGACGGCGGAAGATAATTCAGTCGATTAGCTTTTTCGAAAACCGCCTCCATCAAAGAGGCGGTTTTTTTATGTTTAGGGCTAGTTCTTTTTCACCGGAATATCGGCAGGATCATCGCGCCACATGAAGAGCGCTTTGATCACGTCCTTTACGCTATCGTTTTCCTTGTGATCGTTTTCTTGGGCGATCAGCACTTGCCTATGCGTTGAGGTTGAATCCATTTCAGAATTGGACTCATTGTAATCAAGGTTTCCGCCTTGGAGTAAGGTGAGAAGTTTTCCTACATCAGCGTGGACTCTATCGAAATGATCACACAATTCCCCGGCATCTATCGCCAAGGTATCGGTTTCGGAACTTAGATCCGTGCCTACGGTTCTTGATTGCAGAGATTTGGCGCGCTCTCGGACTTGAGAACTGAGCGTTAGCCATTTGGAGGATAAATCTTGGCGGACTTCATTTTGCACGGTTTCTAGGTTATTAGACATTTCACAAGTTAGTTCCTAAATTGCTCTGTGCAAGGTTCAATCCGATTGCGCTTCTGCATTTCTAGGCAAGAATCAATCATCTGATATTTCTAGCAGAATGCGCTTCATCCTTTTTTCACTAACTTTAATTTCGTTGTTGTTTGGGAATGTGAGCTGCCGCCGCGAGCAACTTCAGAGCCACCCGAGAGCGGTCCCAGTGAGGGAGGATGGCGGACTTGAGCTAAAGTTGATGAGTTTCAACATCCGCTACGAATCCCCAGATGATGTCGGTGAGCGCTCTTGGCCGGCACGCATCACTGGCATTGTGAAAATGCTGCGGCAACAGCAACCCGACATTTTTGGAGTGCAGGAAGCGCGGCACGGCCAAGCGGCGGATTTGTGGGCATCATTACCGGATTACGAATTCTACGGCATCGGCCGTGAAGATGGCAAGAGAGCGGGGGAATACGCAGGGATTTTTTATCAGAAGGATCGTTTCGAGCTCGATCCAAATGAGGCTGGCACCTTCTGGCTATCCGATACTCCCGAAGTGGCAGGTTCCAAAACTTGGGGAAATGAGTTTACCCGTGTGGTGACGTGGATGAGGCTGCTGGATCGGGCCACGGGCCGGGGATTTTATGTCTTCAATACTCACTGGGATCACAGAAATCAGCCATCGCGTGAGCAAGCTGCGCGACTTGTGGCACAGCGGATCGATGATCGGAAAATGAAGCACGAGCCAGTCGTGCTGATGGGGGATTTCAACTCCACTGAGACCAATCCCGGCTTGCTCTATCTTACCGGGAAGGGTGCAACTCTTGCTGGCTCCAAGCAGGTTTGGGAAAATGGACTGATCGATACCTTTCAGCTTCTCAACAGCAGTGAGTCAAATCGGCGCACGCTCCATTTTTGGAAAGGCAATCGAGATGGTCGCCTGAAAGTGGACCATATTTTAGTGAGTAAGAATGCATCGATCCTCGAAGCGTCGATTGTTTCAAAAGATAGACCGCTGGTATCAGACCATTTTCCGGTCGCCTCGTGGGTGATTTTTCCGTGAAGTGAGGTTGGTCAAATTTGTCCGATTCAGGATAAAATCAGGGAGCGGCGAAGCATGTTCGCCGTGAGGATAGAGGGACAATGAGAAGCCCCTCTGGACTCGCCATTGGTCCATCATCCGCGCGGGCGGACGCGTTCCGGCCCTCCTTGGGTGGTAGGTAAGCTGTGAAAGTTCAGATATATCTTGTCAACTCGCGGCCTTTAGTAGATCGCTGTCGCACGCCGAGCATTTGCCGGCGGGGAGCCGTAGAATTCGGTTCCAGCCTTTTCCGGTCTTCATCGATGAGAGATTGTTTGAGGATTAACCAATCCGCTCATCGACACCGCCTGCCGCCCACATGGGACCGGGCAGGCAAACAAGACACATGACCCCGACGACATTCGAGGCGTTGCCATTGGCTGCGCCCCTTCACCGCGTTCTGCGCGAACTCAATTACACCACCCCATCGCCCGTCCAAGCACAGGCTATCCCACTTTTGTTAGAGGGACGCGATCTACTAGGTTGCGCCCAGACTGGCACCGGGAAAACTGCAAGTTTCGCGCTGCCCATCCTCCATGCGATTCATGAGAATCCCAAGCAAATGCGTCCGAAAAGCTGCCGCACGCTCGTCCTTGCGCCCACTCGTGAGCTCGCAGGACAGGTAGGAAAAAGTTTCGCCACCTACGGCGCACAGATCCGTTTTAAGCAAACACTCATCTACGGCGGCGTAGGCCAGAACCCACAGATTTCCGCGATGCGCGGTGGTGTGGATGTACTGGTGGCCACTCCAGGACGCTTGTTGGATTTGATCGATCAACGCTGCGTGGATCTCTCGCAAGTCGAGTTTTTCGTGCTCGATGAGGTGGACCGCATGCTCGACATGGGCTTCTACCGAGATGTGAAACGGATCGTGGCGTTGCTCCCTCCGAAGCGCCAATCCTTGTTTTTCTCCGCCACTCTTGCGCCGAATATTGTGGAGTTAGCGCAGCTCATCTTGCGCGATCCTGCTCGTGTCAGCATCGCCCCTGAGACGACGACTGCGGAGCGGATTGACCAACAAGTCTGCTTTGTAGATCGGGAAAATAAGAAGCCATTGCTCGAGCTTCTACTCGCTGGTCAAGCAAAGGCTAAAGAAGGAAAGCTAACCATCGTTTTTTCCCGCACCAAGCATGGTGCGAACAAATTGGCTAAAAGTCTCTGCATCGCAGGATTCCCAGCAGATGCGATTCATGGGAATAAATCCCAAGCGCAACGCGAGAAGGCGTTGGAAAAATTTAAAAAAGGTCTGACTCCCGTCTTGGTGGCCACCGATGTGGCGGCCCGGGGCGTGGACGTGAAAGACGTGGGTTTGGTGGTAAACTACGATTTACCAAACGAACCGGAAGCCTATGTTCACCGCATTGGCCGCACGGCGCGTGCAGGAGCGGAAGGCCGCGCGGTTTCATTCTGTGCGGAAGATGAGCGAGAATTCCTCCGCGAGATTGAAAAAATTATCAAGATGCCGATTCCCCGTTGGGATGATCACGCGTGGCATGATGAATCCCTCGCGGACCGTCATCTGCGGATGAGAACCGGCGGCGGCATGGTCCAAGGCGGTGGCAACCGCGGTGGTGGTCGTCAGGGCGGTGGTGGTGGTGGTGGTGGTGGTGGTGGCAATCGTCGTAGCCAAGGTGGCGGCGGGAATAGCGGCGAAGGTCGTGATTACAGCAATGCCTCGCGCCGCAACAATCGGCGCGGCCCAGCAACTGTGCGTTGAGTCAATCACAGTCCAAAGGCTAGCGCCATTCTTCGGGTTCCGCAGGAACTTTGGACTGCGGTGAGCATCACCGCTTTGACGTTAGGGCTGGGCTTCTCGCTGGGTGTTTATCCTTCGAAAAATGTCCGAGTCCACGCCCTTCTGTATTTTCAATAGTCTTACCCAAAGGTCAGCCCACACCCCAAAGCGGTGATTCTCACCGCAGTCCAAAGGCTAGCGCCATTCTTCGGGTTCCGCAGGAACTTTGGACTGCGGTGAGCATCACCGCTTTGACGTTAAGGCTGGGCTTCTCACTGGGTGTTTATCCTTCGAAAAATGTCCGAGTTCTCGCCCTTTTGTATTCTCAATAGTCTTCCTCAAAGGTCAGCCCACACCCCAAAGCGGTGATTCTCACCGCAGTCCAAAGGCTAGCGCCATCCTTCGGGTTCCGCAGGAACTTTGGACTGCGGTGAGCATCACCGCTTTGACGCAAAGGCCGGGCTTCTCGCTGGGTGCAGATTCCTCGGAAAAAATGTCCGAGTTCTCGCCCTTTTGTATTCTCAATAGTCTTACCCAAAGGTCCGCCCACACCCCAAAGCGGTGATTCTCACCGCAGTCCAAAGGCTAGCGCCAATCTTCGGGTTCCGCAGGAACTTTGGACTGCGGTGAGCATCACCGCTTTGACGCAAAGGCCGGGCTTCTCGCTGGGTGTTTATCCTTCGAAAAATGTCCGAGTTCTCGCCCTTTTGTATTTTCAATAGTCTTACCCAAAGGTCCGCCCACACCCCAAAGCGGTGATTCTCACCGCAGTCCAAAGGCTAGCGCCATCCTTCGGGTTCCGCAGGAACTTTGGACTGCGGTGAGCATCACCGCTTTGACGCAAAGGCCGGGCTTCTCGCTGGGTGTTTATCCTTCGAAAAATGTCCGAGTCCACGCCCTTTTGTATTTTCAATAGTCTTACCTAAAGGTCCGCCCACACCCCAAAGCGGTGATTCTCACCGCAGTCCAAAGGCTAGCGCCAATCTTCGGGTTCCGCAGGAACTTTGGACTGCGGTGAGCATCACCGCTTTGACGCAAAGGCCGGGCTTCTCGCTGGGTGCAGATTCCTCGGAAAAAATGTCC
>Ga0335395_10002320_pt1 | contig 11828 bp, 6 predicted proteins | sample MAT02_FD_205744 | JGI IMG/M metagenome (GOLD analysis project Ga0335395, IMG submission 205744) | Freshwater microbial communities from Lake Fryxell liftoff mats and glacier meltwater in Antarctica - MAT-02 (spades assembly) (version 2) ...
CGCAAAACAAGATAGCGAAGTTAACTACTTTTCCATGTTTTCCGAGTTCCAGGACAGTTTTGATGCGTTGGGAACCGCGAATATCTGTTCGCATACAGTCTGGATTTCGTAACCCCGACGCGGTGGTGGGGGATTTTTTGCTTGGTCCCTCGCTTACGCTTCGGGTTGTGATTTGAGGGCTTGGTCCCTCGCTTACGCTTCGGGTTGTGATTTGCAGGAATTTCTCGCCGTGTTGCGTAGGTAGTTGGAACCGACTACGATCAAAATCCATACAATCGCGATTTGCTTTCCTTTCCCTCCTTCCTTTCTTCCTTTCTTCCTTTCTCTCCCTCCTGGATTTGATCTTGAAACGAACATCTTTCCTAGCTGCTTTGCTTTCGTGTCTAGCTATCCCTGCTGCCAACGCTCAGGAGCCCAATCCGCTGTCCAAACTTACCTGGAAAATCGAGCAACTGACCCTCGACGCCAATGAAGGCTGTGCGATCGGTGATTTGAATGGGGACGGCAAGCTAGACGTCGTCGCGGGTCGAAATTGGTACGCTGCTCCGGATTTCAAACCTCGGCCGCTCCGCACAATCGAGGATTGGAATGGCTACGTCCAAAGCAACGGTGACTTCCTGATGGATGTCAATGCAGATGGTCGCATGGATGTCATCGCAGGGTCCTTTGTTCCAACCGATGTATGCTGGTATGAAAATCCTGGCGACGAAGCGCTGCGACTAGGACAGACTTGGAAAAAGCATCTATTGGTCGACACCAAGGCAACGGAAAACGAAGCACAGCTGATGCAAGATGTCGACGGCGACGGCAAGCCGGAGTGGGTCGTTAACAGTTGGAATAAAAAGAATCCCCTGAGCGTTTGGCGATTTACTAAGAGTGAACCGTCCAAGGAGAATAGCGCTATCGTTCAGCTCGAACAAGCTGTCATCGGGAAGTCTGGAAACCAACATGGGCTGGGCGTAGGCGACATCAATAACGACGGCAGGATCGATGTCTTGATTGGCTCTGGCTGGTACGAACATCCCGCCAGCAATCCGTGGGGACAAGATTGGCAATTCCATCCTGACTGGAACATCCAAGGGAGCATTCCCATGATCGTGCGCGACGTCGACAAGGATGGCAAAAACGACTTGCTCGTCGGCGAGGGACATGACTTCGGCTTGTTCTGGTGGCGTCAAACGGAAAAGAACGGCGATGGCAGTTTGCAGTTTGACAAACGGGTGATCGACAAAGCGTTTTCGCAACCTCATGCTCTTGCGTTTGCCGATCTTGATGGCGATGGCGTTGACGAACTCATCAGCGGCAAACGCTACTTTGCTCACAATGGAGGTGACCCAGGCGGAAAGGACATGCCTGAGATCAATGCCTACAAGCTCGTCGGAGGTGAGTTTCGCAAGTCCTCGATTGAACAAGGGCACGTCGGCATTGGGCTTCAGATCGCTACTGGCGACCTCAACGGCGACAAGCGAATTGACATCGCGGTCGCGGGGAAAAGCGGCACCTTCATTTTGTTCAACGTTGGCCGTTAAGCCAGCAGTGGCTCCTAACCTACCTAGCACGACGCGCAGGATTGAGGCCAATTGCAATCATCAGGCCAGATAGCTTCCATCGACCCCGGTCGGTGGAGCAACAACTGATCCGCTAAGAACATAGAAAAATCTCGAAGAGATTGCCCTGCTCCGACCCTGGTCGATGTGGGCTTCGATTCACTCGAGTAGAAAAGTGAATCGCGCCGCCACCGACCAGGGTCGGAGGAGGGCTAGTCGCACCTTTATGGTTGATAGCGGTAGCTCGTCAGTCTTGCTGCCACCGACACGGGGTCGGTGGAGAGTTTGAGAGTCGAGCTACTTTAGAAAGAGAGCGAATGGCAGCAATCCTCTGTTCGCAACTTGGATGCATCCAACTCGCACGTTTGCGATTTCGCGATCCGTATATTTTGATTAGAGCGTCGCATAGGGTTTGGCCGTGTTCGCTCAAAAGGCTGTTTCGATCGCTGCCCTGGTGTGATCGAACTGCAACCTCAAGGGCTGTACGGTCAGCATCGAACTCTGTCCACCAGCAAACGGAAACGAGCGAAATAACAAATAGGACGAGGAGGAAGAAGCAAGTCAGGCTCAACCAAACTCCCGACATCCAAGTCATAGCGCTAAGAAGCAGTGCGATCGCGATGAGGGTTGGCAACATCCGAATCCAAGCATGGAATCGAACGCAGTGTGCCATTTCGTGCAGCACGACCATAGACAATTCTCGATCGTTGAGCCTTTGCAGCAAGGCATCGGTTAGGAGTAGTTTGCGACCGCATCTAAACAGTCCTACCACAGCGGCATTGGCCATCCGGCAGCCTGTAGGCCACTGAAGAATCCTGGGCACCCGGTCGCTACCGAGTCGCCAAGTTTGGTCAACGATTTTCGCGATCTCCTGATCGACTGATCCTGCGCCGATTAGCCAGGTAAATAAATGTGGAATCAGTAATGTGATGATTGACGATGTGGCAAGTGTGCAAATGACGGCTCCAAACAATCCTTGTTCTGGCCCAGCAATGCCCAGTCCGCCAATGTTGGCGACGCGACCAATATCGGCGAGTCCAGCTATGGCAATGGGAAGGCAAAACGGGAAGAGCCAAGTGTTCACAATCACGCGAGTCATGTCTCGCCGATAGAGTGCTGCCTTCAGTAACAGTGTCGAGGCAGGGGGGCGGTTTCGATAGAGAACTGAGCATCGAATGGCTTCGACCAAAACCATGAGCAGGATGCTTGGCGAGAGTAAAAGCGAAAGGTGTAACGCTTGTGAGCTTGACTCAGCGGAAATGCTCTGCGTCCATTGCGTCCAACCTGAGCATACCAAGCAGATCGGCTGCAAAACGCACCATAGCCAAAGCAGCAGCGACTCGCGATTGCGAAGCAAGTGCACGGGCGATATCCAGCCCAGTTCATCGCTTTGGTCGGAAGTAAAAGAGATGTGTCGTTGAGCCAATTCAAGCCAACGCGCTGCCAATGCAAAGCAACCTATCACGAACCACATGTTCAACATGGCCTGCCCCGCAACGCCGAGACTTGAGTGCACGCCCGACGTCAATTCTGTGCCGGAGTAACTCACGAGGTGATTCGAGAGCAAGGCCGAAGGCAACATGAGAAAGTAGACGAACGTCATGGCTTATCGTCCGAGTAGGCTTCGTACGTAGTCTTTGAAAAGAAGCATATCCGCCGGCGCGCCTGGGCCGATGACCAAGGGGCCTTTTTCAGCGACCGGCCTCAGTCCATGACTACCTTGGACCAAGCTTGCGTCCAATGGGATCACATCCATTTTGTAGCGGAAGCCAAGTTTCTTCTGCGTCAGGCGAGCTATAGCACGGGCCTTCGATGTCATAAAGAGTTCGACTGGATCGTATCCAGGTTTTCGGTGGATATCGACTGTGCGTGCGAAGTCAGGAGCGAATGCATCATCAAGCCAATAGTAATAGTTGAACCAGGTGTCGTCCTGCGCCAGCACGATCCATTCGCCGCTGCGAGGATGATCGAGTTCCAGTTCCGCAGGGTGAACGACCGAAGCAACGCCATCCAATGACTGCACGAGACTTTTTACTTCTTGCAATAATCCTGGGTCTCGAACGTAAAGATGGGCAAGCTGGTGGTCTACGACAGCAAATGCTTTGGAGTCGCCGGGTAAGAGAACTTCGCCGAACGGACCTTTTCGCACGGTAAGTAGGCCAGATTGTCTAAGCGCGCGGTTGATGGAAACGGACTTGCAGACTGGTACCAAGCCATATTCGGAGACGACAATGGGTGTCGCACCGATGGACTGGGCTGCATCAATTACAAGTGCTGCGCAACGATCGACTTCAGCCACTCTTTCTTTGGGTGGCGAGGCAAGCCTTTGGAAATCGTAGTCTAGGTGAGGCAAGTAGGTGAGAGTCAGCTCAGGTTGGTTGGTTCGCATGACCAGGGCAGTGGCTTTGGCGATCCAATCCGATGCGGGGAGACCAGCATTCGGTCCCCAGAATGAGAAAAATGGAAAGGCCCCGAGTTGTTCTGTTAACCTACAGCCCGTTTGGTCGAGCACGTCAAATACTTTGGAGCCATCGCAACCGTAGTGAGGTTTTGGTGTGACACTCCAGCGGACGGGGGCGTGTTGATTGAACCACCAAAAGAGTTTGGCGGTTTCAATGCCGTCGTAAATGAGTCCCTGGTGCTCGATGAGGGTGTTGGATTGCTGCCAAAATCGGATTTCCGAGGTGTCGCGGAAATACCAACCGTTTCCAACAATTCCATGCTGCTTTGGTGCGAGCCCTGTCAGCATGGTCGCTTGCGAGGTGCAAGTGACTGCGGGAAATGGTGCATTCCAAGGAGTTGCTGTTCCAAGTTGTCGAATGTTCGGCGCGTATTCGAGCAGTTCAGGAGTAAGCCCAACAACATTGATGATGCAAACTTTAGTCACGATCGTTCCGTCGAAGACGAACTAAGAAGTGACTTTGTTCTTTTTGGGCAGTGGCTTCGGCACTTGATCGTCATAGTAATCACGACCAACCACGGTACCACCATAGTAGCCACCATATTGGTAAGTCGAACCATATCCATATCCGCCGTATCCGCTCTTGCCGTAACCGCCCTTGTTTCCACCGCTGTAATTGTCGTAGCGATAGCCGCCGTAACCATATCCATTGCCGCCAACACCAATTCCGTTCACTACCACACCGAGCATATTGGCGTTGATGGAGTGTAGCATTTGGGCTGCTCGGGTTGCGATCGGCTTGAGATTTCGACGAAGCCGAATGGTTAGGATGACGGCATCTACCAGACCGGCAACGTTGGCAGGGTCGCTGACAACGAGAATCGGTGGCGTATCCACGATCACAAAGTCGAACTGCTCTTTGAGTGAGGTGATCGCGTCAGCAAAGCGTTCACTTGAGAGCAATTCGGCTGGATTGCCAGGTCTACGACCGCAAGTCACTGAAAAGAGGTTCTCGACCGACGTTTGCTGAATCGCTTCTTGCAACTCGACTTTGCCTCCAATGACTTGAACCAGACCGACGTCTTCTTTTAAACCAAAGATCTTTGCAACACGTGGTCGACGGAAGTCGCAATCGATGAGGCAGACGCGCCGACCGGATTGAGCGATAGAAACCGCCATGTTCGCGGCGACGGTGGATTTGCCGTCACCGGGAACAGGGCTGGTAACTTGAATAACTTTGATATTTCCTTGTTGGCAACCGAAGAACACTGCTGTCCGAATTCCCCGAAATGCTTCACTTAGCGAGGAACGATTCTTGTGCAAGGTAACGATCGAACTATCGACTTTCTCGTCGATTCGGTCCGCACGTGAAAGCGTTGCAAGGGGCAGGTGCCCAATGATTGGCATCCCAAGATCACCTGCGATCTCGTCGGGGTTGCGATAGGACCGATCCGCCATCTCGAGCAGATAAGCCAGTCCACAGAAGACTATGAACCCAAGCAACGCACCGATGCCCAGAAAACGGTATAGGTAGGGACCCACGAGCGTTCCGGTATTTGGAAGATCAAGCCTAGTTACGGTTTTCTGTCCGTACTCGGAACCAAGGTTAAGTTTTCGTAAGTTCTCACTAATTTGCTCTGACACAAGACCGAAAGCTTCCAATTCCGCAAGGTTGAGAGAGTATTCGCCGATCAACGCCTGATTCTCCCTCATTCTCGTTTGCAATTCAGCGGCATCCTTACTGTATCGGCCCTTTTCCAGAGTCAACTTTGCTAGGGTCGCCTGCAAGCCACCAACAGCGATGTTTAGGCGGTTTTCAAGAGTCGGAGCATCCTTTGTAGCATTCCCATATTCTTTTTCCAATTCTTCTTCAACTTGTTTAAGCCTGGCTTTACGACGCAGAAGTTCATCTTCAAGTTTGGCAAGCTCTTGTCGAACCGACATATAAACAGGGTGCGATTCACCCATATCCTGCTCCCTCAACAAGGCAAGTCTCGCTCTCATTGGAATAACCTTCTCATCTTCAAAGTTATCCACAAGCACTGCCATCGAGCGACCTACAGTCTTTGACGAATTGGGGTCCAAGATGTTTTTTTCGACGATGTCAAAGGTAGAAAGCGAAACCATCTTGAGCATGTTTTCGATCGGAGTCTTCCTTTCTATTCCTTTCGATATTTCCTCAAGCACCGATTCGATGTTCTTCATCTTATTGTCGATCGCCAAAATAGAATCGTTGAAGCTTAGCATTTTGTCGCTTGCGGGATCCCTTGGTTTCCCATCAACAAATATCAAATCACCTTTGACCTTTAACCTAGCCAGTTCTTTTTTTGCTGTCTCAGATTGAGCCCCGTATTGATCGCTAAATTTTTGGAGTGCTGCGACTGCGTCTTTGGCATAGACTTTGAATTTTTGTGTTACAAAGTCTTCATATCCAACCACGATGGCTCGAACAATCTCGCTGGACAAGTCAGCATCATGGGTTGTGACACCAATATTGATGATGTTACTTGTGATATCTTTTGACCCAAGTCGAATATCTAAGAGTTTCGGTTTTTTGATGTATTCAACGATTTGCTCGGTCGTCTTTCCCGACAACCCTTTGACTTGCGCTAATCCACCAAGTTCGATGGCATTTCGCAAAACCACGGGGCTTTGAACCACGACCAATTCGTCGTTTTTGGACGGTTCCACGAACTGACCGTTGTTGAAAGCAGAGATGTTAAGCTCCTTGCCCGGGGTGACAACCTGAACTTGCGCAATAGCCTTGTACTGTGGCGGCAGTTGCGTAAAGTACAAGTATCCAACGGTTGCTCCGATAACCGATCCAAGTATCGGCAGCCATTTCCATCGCAAAAGGATTTTAAGCAGATCGGGGCTAGCAGTTGTACCCTGAGTGAGCATCGGAATGCCCTCGGAGAAAGGTCTGTTTGCGTCCATGGAAATTTCTTGATTAAAATTGGTGGTTCGAAAGAGAAGTTCTATCATCTTAAGCGACCGCAGCAATCAATCCAGCCAAACAATACCCCCAAATGGAGATTTAACCAAATGGGGAGGTGCTAATTGCTTAAGTTTTGGATAGAACGACGATGTGGATTGCCGCGTTTGGGGGGATTTTGACGGTTTTAGTTACGTTGGGTTTCGAATTTTGATTCGAGTTTTGAGATTCGGTCTGCAATCAGCTTTACGTCGTTTTTTGTCGGATCCAACCTTCGAAGTGACGCCAGGACTTCCTTCGCTACGACGATTTCCTCATCGATTTCTTTTTCCCAGTTGTTCTTATCCGGAGGGTCGTCGCCGGTGATTTCGACGACGATTTTGACACTGAGGTTATCTAGTAAACGATTTGCCAATCGCATATGCAACTTGAAATCGCTACGTTCAAGTTTGATTGCCTCTCGCAGATGGTCAATTTCACCCTTGAGGTCTCCTAGTTCCCTCGAACAATCTGCAAGCCAAATTTTTTTGCGAGACGGCGTTAACTTGGGATCCGACTTGATTAGTTCAGCCGCTTTCTCCCAAAGCAAACGATGGGAAGTAGGGAATTTGGCCTTGGTAAATGTTTCCGACGCAATCGCTTGAAGTAAGTCCCATCGTTGCGGGAACAACTTCACTACCTCTCCATCGTCTTTGCGTTCAATTGCGAGGATTTTCGCGACATTCAATGCGGACCATATATTTGACTTCATCGCTTGCACCAAGACCGCATCAAGCTGACTTGGATCAAACTTGTCACGGTAGACCAGTGTTGCAGCTAATAATTGCTGTGAATTGTGCTGAGAAATCGTCAAACTTGCTGGCAACAATCGGGCCATCTCGCTTCGGTCGCATTGGGTATTGGTCAGGCATCGCCCCCACAGAAGTCGCCAATCGAGAGGGGATTTTGTTTGGGCCATCGCATACCAATTAGCCGACTTTCCTAGGAGCTCCATTCCTTTTTCGCCGCCGACCACATCAATGATTTGGTTTTTCTTCAATTGATCTTGCGTTTGATTCAGCGCCATTTGGAGGAATACGGGTGATGTTTTGCTCCACGATTGCGACCAAGCACTTTGGGGCTTCTCAACGATCACTTGATTCAACCGGTATTCAAAGAGCAGGGAATCTGCAAACGCCCCCATTGCAATGGAGTTTTCTTTCAGTGGCGCAGAATCTCTTGCGAAAATCGCGGCCATGGCTTCCACGCGATAGGGCGACGGTTCCTCATAATTCTGTCCCTCATGCGGCATCTGCTGTTCCTCAAGCGGCTTTTTTTCCTCTGTTTTTAACCAATCCATCATTGCCTGCGAGACAGCCAGCGATTTTACCGAACCCAGAAGCGATACGACTGCCACGCCGCTGCCTGTTGCGACTGCAATCCCGATAATCCCATTGCGAAGCCAAGCCGAATTCTTAGACGGAGGGACTTTGCTTGGCTCTTTGTTGTCGCTTCGACTCCTCTTTTTCGCTGGAGCAATCTGAGCGTTACGAAGCGCTCCTTGAACGGACCCAATGAGGATACAAGCTGGGACAAAAAGAGCAGGCAAAACGATTGCTTGATCGACAAACGAATGGAGTGTCTGACTAAAGACTAAATAGGTTCCTGCCAGTTTTGAAGGGAAGGCAAGCCCCCAATTCTCTTTTGCAGGAGCTATTTGCAGCCCCGAAACGAGAACAATGATTGCGATAATCAGAACCGATAGTCCGAGATATCCGAGTTCCACTCCACATTGCGCAAACACACTTTCGGCGTGATAAAACCAACCTTGTGAGGACGGTTGCTGGAATGGCATATAGGCGAAATGGAATGTTCCGAGTCCGCTTCCCAACCATCCATAAAACGACATTGACTTCCATGCGATGGACCAAATGTAAGCTCGGCCTGCACTCAGTTCGTTTTCGAGATCGATTTCGGAAAGACTTTCAAGTCGGCCATATGCTTTTTCATCCAGGTTAAAGACGAGCATGGAGGTGATGAAGACCGTTAGGACAGCGAAAGCAATGATCCAGTTTCCGCGACTGTGAGTTTTTGAATTGGCTAAAAATGCGGCGACAAAGATCGCCCCTAAAGCGCTGACGGCAGCCCCACGGCACTGACTGATCAAAAGTGCAATCACGATGACAATCAAGCAAAGCATCGCCGAAATTTGTGCCGTATTGATATCCGCCAGAGTGTCTTCTGCAACTCCGCGTATCTTGGACACGAGACTTGTGTCAGGAAAGCGATACCGAACGTCTTTGTTCAATCGCCTTGTATTGAGTAGGGTCCAGCCCAAAAGCCCCAAACAACCCGCAATGCAGATATTGTAAAATCCGCCCGCTGAGTTTTTTGAGACAAAGGTTGCAAAAGAACTACCGGTCCTCAATCCTAAAAAATTGATTGAATTGTGAGAAACTACTCCTTCAATACCAACGCAAGCAATCAGGATCCCGGTCAAGGTTAGCGTTCCAAAGAGCCAAAGCTGCTTATTGGAATCAGAGAAGCAAATCCGTCCCAACCATACGAAAAGGCCACACAAAAACAGAGACATGGCAGCTCCTCGAGTGTGCAATGGTTCAATGCTCCATGCTAAATTGCGATTCGTTTCCGGCACGTTTTTTAGGTCGCATGGCACTTCGGCGAAAAGAGAGGTCGAGTTGCTAGTATTCGATTGCGTTGTGTTGAACATCAATCCTTTTAACGCATTTGGAGCTTCGGCGACTCCCAGCGCCCAGCGTTGTAAGTGAACGGATGGCGGAGCTGTTTCAGTCCCTTGCCAAGTAAATGCTGACTTCGATTGCATCCAAGCGAACAACCCCATTGCAATGAACAACCAAGTTAGCCATGGAACACCTAGGTCCCTTGATTTGCCGAAAAAATTAACAACACAGTGCAAGACAACTGCCCCGCTCAATGCAACTCCAGCCCAGCCGAGAAGGTATTGCGTCTGCCAGCGAACGCTTCCAAAATACCATGGCAAAGCGATGATTAACGCCAGAACGGCCAAACGAAGAATCCATTCCGAAACATCTATGGCTTGCCACGACCTAACGTGGGGCCTGGAGCCCAGAGGCTTTTCGTTGTGTACTTCACCTCGCATAGGCATTGGAAACATTCGACCATTAGGATGTGGAACTTCGTCAAAATCACCCGCACACCATCGTGCAGGTGGCTAGACCGATTGTACTAGCAGACTGCTTGAAATCGAAAACATTCAAATTCGTTTCCTAGAGGATTGAAAAAGGCACGTGTGGCTACCCCTCATGACGGATAAAATCGAGCAAGTGCTAAAACCTCTAAAATCGGTATTGTAGGGACAATCCCTAAATTCCCGACGCTCTCCATTCCGATACCCAACAGAGGGAGTGAGTACCACGGGATCGTTGGACAATCCAACATTCTAGTCTGAACCAAACTTCCCACATCAAGAAAACATTTTGGGGGGATCGGAATGTCCGTTGGAATTAATAAAAAAGCAATTTCGCGCTTAAAGAGTGGATGGCGCGGGCTTGTGAAGAAACGACTTTCGTTATTGCTGCTCGCTTGTTCATCTGTCGTACCCTTCGCAGGTTGTACTGCCTTCACTGGATTGAACAACACCTGGAAATATAACGGGTTTTGGAACGAGACCATGATGGGGCACCGGAATAAGACGAGTGCTTCCAAGGCTTGGCATTGTCGGAAGCACCACTTCTGCAATGAGAAGTACTTGCGAGAGTTCTCGCAGGGCTTCAAGGCAGGCTACATGGAAGTCGCGGACGGCGGAACAGGTTGCACTCCTTCCTTCCCACCTCGTGAATATTGGGGCTGGAAATATCAGTCCAGCGATGGACAAGCGCGAGTGGCTGCTTGGTATTCAGGCTTCCCACACGGAGCCCGAGCTGCGGAGGAAGATGGGATCGGAAACTGGACTCAGATTCAGACTTCTTCAACCATCCAACAGCAGTATTCTCAGCATGGACTGCTGAATTCTTCCAGCAGTGGAATGTATCCAATCGCTCAATCCGCCATCCCAAATGGACGACCGCAAGCCATTGTCGCAACGCAAGGTCTACCGACGGAAACCTATGGCGGAGAGAAGAGCTACATCGCAGACACTCCAGGGTTACCGGTGTCTATCCAACAAGGGCCTGCGGAAATTATTTATTCTCCGCAGTAAGCCAAACGACAATCGTTTCGAAATCTTTTTGAATGTGCGCAAGCACAGCCAAATATAAATACAAACTGCACTCATCAAGTATCTACGCCAACTGGCGAACGAGGTAACTATCATGTCTATGGAATGGAATCCTATGACGCTCGTCCAATCAACCCAAAACGGCAGCCGGGTTTTGAAGCGGCTTTTCAAATCGTTCTCACTGGCGAGTTTGATGGCAGCAGGCGCAATGAATGTCGGCTGCACTGCATTGACTCAACCTTTGGCGGGAATTCCTGTCCGCAGGTTACCACCGCAATTTTTGGCGACTTCGAAAAACAACTTGATTCCCTTGGATCCATCGAGACTGACGCAGGAGCCACCCCGGCAATACCTCGTCGACAAGGGGGACATCCTCGGTATCTACATCGAAGGGGTGCTGCCTTTCTCATCTTCGGACAAGGTACCTGAGCCACCACCAGTGAACTTCCCGAAGGAAAACAGCACACTGGATCCTTCCATAGGTTTCCCGATCGTAGTGCAAGAAAATGGAACCATCGAACTGCCTGCCATCGACCCGATCAAGGTAAGGGGTATGACGCTTGAGCAGGTGAGGGAAGTAATCCGCAAGGCTTACTTGGATGCTCGCGTGTTTACGAACGCTTCCAAAATTCATCCTATCGTCACGATGATGAAAGAGCGACAGTACAATGTAGTAGTCGTTCGACAAGACGTCGGATCGCAGCAGGGGCAGCAACAAATGCAAAATGGATTGGGAGCCAGAGGGGC
>Ga0335395_10002323_pt1 | contig 11823 bp, 9 predicted proteins | sample MAT02_FD_205744 | JGI IMG/M metagenome (GOLD analysis project Ga0335395, IMG submission 205744) | Freshwater microbial communities from Lake Fryxell liftoff mats and glacier meltwater in Antarctica - MAT-02 (spades assembly) (version 2) ...
CTCATCAATACGCAGGTCGATCGCCCGATCCTTGTGACCGACCGCGTAGAGGAATAAATACACCCCGTTGAAGAACCCGAACTCGTCGTCCAGGTAGGCACCACCGATGCCGTTGTAGCTGCCACGATACACCCGGTAACGCACGCGAAACGGCTGACCCGCGTGGCTCACCCGCCACGTCACCTCGTCGACCTTCACCACCTGCACCGGCTTCCCACCCGGCGTCTCCACCACCACCCCGCGCAAGTTGCGGTGCGCCTCCGTCAGCCGGTACGCCCCCGGGTTCCACTTCGGAAGCTGCAAGTCGACGCTGGCGCCCGGGATGTCGCTGAAATTCAGCTCGAGCGAGAACTCGTGCTTCTCCGGCTCATCCATCCCGACCCGGTACACGAAGGCCGCCGCCTTGGTCGCCGGTGCCACCGCGGGCGCCACCGCGGGCGCCACCGCCTGCGCCGCCGCCGACCCCGGCACCCCACTCAGCGCCGCCACCAGCAGCCAGCCACAGCACTTCGAGATCGAGGCCTTCATCGCGGCCAGCATAGCCTCGTGCCCGGGTGACGTCGCAAGCCCTCGCACCCCGCGCCCGCGCTGCTGGCCCCAGCAGCCGCGCCCGCGGGTCCTCACGGCCTGGCGATGACGCGGCCGGCTCCACACCGGCTCCGACCGCCGGCTTTCACGGACCGCATCGCTGCGCCTCCTGCTAAGCTCGCCCGCCCCGTGGCTCCGAACGACCCAGCGCTCGCCGCGTTCGCTCGCCCGCCGAGCGCCGCCCCGGGGTCGCTCCTCGGAGCCGACTGGCGCATGGCCGGCCTCGCCGCCGCGCTCGCCGGCCTCGCCCTCGTCCCGGGCTTTCGCGCCCATGGTCTGTGGTCGACCGGCGAGATCACCGTCCTCGCGCGAGCCCAGGCCGCCCTCGGGGCCGCCCTCTCCGGGCTCGAGCGCGCCCCGCTGCTGCCCGACGCCCTGCGGACTCAGGCCCTCGCCCTCACCAGCGAACCCGCCGCGATCCGCCTGCCCGGCGCCCTCGCCGGCGCCCTGCTGGTCGGCCTCGCCGTCCTGCTCGCCCGTCGCCTCGGCGCCCCGCCCCGCTTCGCCCTGCTCGCCGGCGGCTTCGCCCTCGCCACCCCCCTCCTCCAGAGCCAGACCCGTCTCGCCCTCGGCGACCCCATCGGTGAGCTCGCCGCCACCGCCGCCGCCCTGCTCGGCGCCGCCGCCCTCGCGCATACCCGCCGCCGCCCGGCCCTCGCCCTCGGCCTCGCCACCCTCGTCGCGCTCGCCCTCGGATCCCTCAGCGCCGGCCTCCTCCTCGGGGTCTTGCTCCCGCTGCTCGTGATCGCCATCGCCTGGCCGCAAGGGCATGTCCCCATGGACATGTCCCTTCAGACATCCACCACCTCGCCGGCCCCGCCGCGCTGGCTCGCCGCCGGCCTCGCCGTAGCGATCCTCACCGTCCTCGCGCTCATCGCCGTCCTCGCCTACCACCAGGCCGACGGCTTCATCCCCGCCCTCGCCGCCGCCCGCGACCTCACCCTCGGCGAGCGCCCCTTCACCCGCCCCTTCACCGCCACCTTCGAGGAGTACAGCGACCAGGTCTTCCCGTGGCTGCCGCTGGTCGTCGTCGGCCTGCTCAACCCCGGCCGCGCCCGCTGGCCCGCGTTGTGGCTGCTGACCGGCCTCGTGCTCGTCAGCGGCTGGTCGCTTCGCTACGGCCCAGGGCCGGTCCCGCTGATCGTGCCCACCGCCGTCGTCTGCGCCGCCGCCGTCGAGCACCTCCTCACCGCCCGCACCGCCGCCCGCCGCCTGGGCCTCCTGCTCGTGTTCGCCGGCGGCTTGATCCTCACCAAGGACGTCCGTCGCACCCCCAGCAAGGTCGGCGCCGTGCTGATCCACGGCAAGGGCGAGCACAGCTACCCGGCCCGCGAGCTCGCCGCCCAGGACACCCTCGCCAGCTTCGCCCAGCTCGCCATGCTCGGCCTCCTGCTCGCCGTACTCGCCCGCCGGCCCGAGCACCCGCGCACCAACCTCGAGCGCCTGCGTGCCCGTCTCCCGCCGTGGCTGCCCACCGGCATCGTCCTCGCCGTGCTCGCGCAACAGGCCCTGCGTTACGGCCATGGCCTCTTGCCGCGCACTTCGGAGGCCCTCTCGCTGCACCGCCCGCTCACGCGCCACGCCGCCTGGCACGCCGCCGGTGCCCTGCCTGGCCCGCTGCTGATCCACCGCATCGGCGACCCCGGCGTCGCCCTCTACGGCCCGCCCGAGGCCGATCGCACGATCGTCCTCTCGCGCGAGCCGATCGTTCAGGCCTTCATGGCGCCCACGCCCGCCGCCGCCTTGATCCGCACCAGCGAGCTCGCCCCGCTGTTCCAGCAGGCCCGCGCCGCCCACTGGCCGCTGGTCGTCCTCGACGCCAGCAACCGCGACGTCGTGCTCGTCGGCAACACCCTCCCGCCCGGCGCCACCGACGAGAACCCGGTCCGCCGCGTCCTCTTCGACGCCCCGCCCATGCTCGCGCACACCACCCTCGTGCGCTTCGAGGACTTCGTCGAGGTCATCGGCTGGGCCTGGCGCGAGCCGATCGTGCGCGGCCGCGAGACCACCCTCGAGGTCGCCTTACGCGTCCTCAAGCCGCTCCCGAGCGGCAGCAAGATCTACGTGCGTCTGCAACAGGGCAAGCTGTCGCGCATCAACCCCGCCCCGCACGAGCTCGCCGAGGGCGTGTATCCCCCCCAGCACTGGCGCCCCGGCGACTACATCCTGCACCGCTTCACCGTCGCCGTACCCATGCTCGAGATCCTGCCTGGCGCCCACGAGGTCGTGCTCGGCATGCGCCGCACCGAGTCCAGCAACTTCAAGATCTCCGAGCCCACCACCGACGACAACCCGCACGGCATTCGCTTCCGCGGCGCCACCCACGAGTTCGCCGACGTCGGTCAGGTCCAGGTCTGGTGAGCGTGCTATAAGCCCCCGCGTGGCGACCCCGACGCCGAAGATCTACACCGTCGCGGAGCTCGTCAACCGCGCCCACCGCTGCATCGAGCAGAACTTCAACGGCGTGCACGTCGAGGGCGAGGTCACCAACCTCCGCATCGTCGGCAGCGGCCACGCCTACTTCACCCTGCGCGACGCCGAGGCCATCCTCCCGGTCGCCATGTGGCGGTCCGCGCTCGCCAAGTTGCGCTTCAAGATGCAGGACGGCCTGCGCCTGCGCGTCTACGGCCGCCCCGGCATCTACGCCGCGCAGGGCAAGTTCCAGCTCTACGCCGAGCGCGCCGAGCCGGCCGGTCAAGGCGCGCTGCTCCTGCAGCTCGAGCAGCTCAAGGCCCGCCTCGCCGCCGAGGGCCTGTTCGCCCGCGAACGCAAGCGACCCTTGCCGCAGTGGCCCCGCGTCATCGGCGTCGTCACCTCGGCCACCGGCGCCGCGATCCACGACATCCTCAAGGTCGCCCGCCGCCGCTGCCCCGTCCGCATCTTGCTCGCGCCCGCCCAGGTCCAGGGCGACGACGCCCCCGCCAGCATCATCCGCGCGCTCACCCGCCTGCAAGCCTACCCCGAGGTCGAGGTCATCATCCTCGGCCGCGGCGGCGGTGCCAGCGAGGATCTGTGGGCCTTCAACGACGAGGGCGTCGCTCGGGCCGTCGCCGCCTGCAAGGTCCCGGTCGTGTCCGCCGTCGGCCACGAGGTCGACATCACGATCTGCGATCACGTCGCCGACCTGCGCGCCGCCACCCCCTCGCACGCCGCCGAGCTCGTGGTCCCCGACCGCGACGGCTGCCTGCAACAACTGCATCAACTGCGCCGCCGCCTCGGCATGGCGACCCACCGCCACATCCTCAATGAACAGTCCCGCCGCGAGCGCGCGACCCACCGCCTCCAGAGCGCCGCCCGCCGACTGATCTTCGCACCCCGCCGCCGACTCGCCGCGGCCGTCGCCCGACTCGAGGCCCTCCACCCGCGCCGCCGCCTCGACCGCGACCGCAAGCGCCTCGCCGCCCTGCTCGCCCGCCTGCAACGGCAACACCCACGCCACCGCCTCGACCAGCTCCGCCGCCGACTCGCCGCCGTCGACCTGCGCCTGCAACTACAACACCCACGCCACCGCCTCCAGCAGCTCCGCCGCCGACTCGCCGCCGCCGACCTGCACCTGCAACAACACGCAGGCCAGCTCAGCCAACCCGCCCGCCTGCGCCTCGCCCGGGCCGCAGGTGCCCTCCACGCCCTCAGCCCGCTCGCCGTGCTCGAGCGCGGCTACGCCGTGCTCACCGACCCCAATGGCAAGGTCGTCCGCGCCGCCGACCAGGTCGCCGTCGGCGATGAGCTCCGCGTCCGGGTCCACCACGGCACCCTGCGCACCCGCGTCCTCGCCCGCGAAGACCCTTGAGCCCAGGCCGGATTTCGGTCGCAATGCTCGCATTCATGACCTGCGATTCGCGTAGCAATTGCCTTGAACGCAACTTCCGCAGTCATATAATCGCCGCCGCTGGATCGCATGCCGGTGATGCCCCCATGAACGACCCCAACGTCCCCAAGGACGGCCTGGCAGGCTTCAAGGAGCACTTCCGTGCCGACCTGACCTCTGGCTTTCTCGTGTTCCTGATCGCCCTCCCGCTGTGCATCGGCATCTCGATGGCCAGCGGCTTCGGCCCGGTCAGCGGCCTGTTCACCGCGATCATCGGCGGCGTCGTCGTCACCTTCTTCTCCGGCGCCCCGATCACGATCAAGGGCCCCGCCGCCGGCCTCATCCCGATCGCCTTCGGCTGCGTCGAGGCGTTTCGCCACGACCCACTGACCACCAGCATCGCCTACCAGTGCGCCCTCGCCGTGGTCGTCGCCGCCGGCGTCCTGCAGATCCTGCTCGGTCTGCTGCGGGCCGGCGTCATGTCCGACTTCTTCCCGACCGCAGCCGTGCACGGCATGCTCGCCGCGATCGGCATCCTCATCGCCTCCAAGGAGATCCACACCACCCTCGGGGTCACGCCCTCGGCCACCACCGCGATCGGCCGCATCGCCGAGATCCCGCACAGCTTCCTCAACATGGAACCGGAGATCGCCGTGATCGGCGGCGTCAGCCTGCTCATCCTCGCCGGCATGCCGTGGATCAAGAGCAACCTGGCCCGCCGGATCCCCCCGCCTCTGGTCGTGCTGGCCGTCGCCGTGCCCCTCGGCATCTACTTCGACCTCGACCACCCGCACACCTACACGATGTTCGGCGTGGCGCACAAACTCGGCCCCGACTTCCTCGTCACGCTCCCGGCGATCATCGGCGACGCCATCACCTCCCCGGTGTTCACCCACATCCTCCACCCGATCTCGATCGAATACATCGTCCTGTTCGCCCTGATCGGCAGCATCGAGTCGCTCGCCAGCGCCAAGGCCATCGACACCCTCGATCCCTTCAAGCGCAAGAGCAACTTCAACAAGGACCTCGTCGCCATCGGCGTCGGCAACGCGGCCGCCGGCATGGTCGGCGGCCTGCCCATGATCTCCGAGATCGTGCGCAGCAGCGCCAACGTCAACAACGGCGGCAAGACCCGCTGGGCCAACTTCTGGCACGGCCTGTTCCTGCTGGTCGTACTCGCCTTCGTCCCCTACCTCCTGCACTACATCCCGCGCGCCGCCCTCGGCGCCATGCTCGTGTTCACCGGCTTTCGCCTGGCCTCCCCCAGGGAGTTCGCCCACATGCTCCACATCGGCAAGGAGCAACTGTTCATCTTCCTCGTGACCATCGCCGTCACCGTCGTCGAGGACCTCCTGCTCGGCATCATCGCCGGCATCGTCACCAAGCTCATCATGCATCTCGTGCGCGGCGCCCCGCTCTCGGTCCTGTTCAAGCCGAGCGTCGTCACCCACGAGGTCGACGCGAACACCGTCCGCCTCGAGGTCAAGAAGGCCGCGATCTTTAGCAACTACATCGGCCTCAAGCGCCACATCATGAGCGTCGACCCCCGCAAGAACGTCGTCATCGACCTCTCCGGCGCCAAGCTCGTCGACCACAGCGTCATGGAGTACCTGCACGAGCTCACCGGCGACTTCGCCCGGCAGGGCCGCAGCTTCACCGTCACCGGCCTCGAGCAGCACCGCCCGTACTCGGACCACCCGTTCGCCGGCCGCCGTCTCCCGACCTGAGCCGATCTCCCGGCGGCCAGTCGGCCAGCAAGGTTCACAGTCCCCCACCTCTTCCGACCCCGGCGCGCGACCGCGTGCCGGGGCATTTTTGCGCCATTTCCCGAAACTAGCGACCTGGGCGCAGCCAGCCCGGCTCCAGCAACCGGCCACCGGGCATGTGCTCAATTATCCCACAAAACCCTCCAGACCGGCATTTCGCCCAAAATTTGCGTCACAAAACGATCCAGTGGTTGCGCCGCACCCTGGGCTGCCTTTACCGTGGGGTCCTCCAGCGCGACGTGAAAATCGCGCACTCCGGACCACCTGCACCCAGGAGACCGAAGCGCATGCGCGACGCGGCAGCCCACACCCCCTCCGAGCGACCCGCAAAGGATCCGTCGCACGTCACCGCGAATTCCTTTGCCGGGTCGGCCCCGCGGTGGCTCACCCGTGCACTCGGCTTCACAGCCCTGGCGCTCGTCGGCCTCATGAATGTCTCGTCCTGCTCCCCGGCAGCGACCGCCAGCATCCTGCCCCTCCACGACACCCCCGCCGAGCTCCCGGCCCCGATGCCGGTCCAGGCGATGCACTTCGAGCCCAACGCCGTCGCCCTGCCGGCCATGACCACCTCCACGGCCGCCGACGCCGAGCTCGCCCCTGTGCGCGACGTGTTCTGGACCGCCACCGAACCGAAGACCCCGCAGCAGCTCGCCGCCGACTGGGGCATCAAGCTCAGCATCCTCGCCGAGCTCAACCCCGACCTCGACCCGGACACCCGGCTCGCCGGCGGCACCCAGCTTCGCGTGTACCACCACGACCCGCAAACGCCCCCGCAGTCGATCGGCACGCCCAACCGCGGCAAGCTGCGCAACGGCATGCCGCTCCCCGAGGGCGACAGTTGGCGCCTGCGCCCGGTCCGTCGCCGGGCCTACGGCACCGAGATCACCGTCACCTCGCTGGTCGAGGCCTTCCAGTCTTACGGCCAACAGTTCCCCGACGGCCCGAAGATCCGCGTCGGTGAGCTCGCCAAGCGCATGGGCGGCCGGGTCGCCCCGCACGCCTCGCACCGCTCCGGTCGCGACGTCGACATCGGCTACGTGTTCCGCGGCGACGACAACGGCGAGGACCGCTGGCGCAGCATGCACGAGCGCAACTTCGACGCCGAGAAGAACTGGTTTCTCATCCAGGAGATCCTCAAGTCCGGCAACGTCCAGACCATCTACATCAGCAAGAAGCTCCAGAAGCTCCTGCACAAGGAGGCCGCCAGGACCCTCTCCGAGCCCGAGCTCGCCGCCCTCTTCGAGTACCCGCGCACCGAGGCCAGCCCGCACGCCACCTTGCAGCACTGGCGCGGCCACAGCGACCACATGCACGTCCGCTTCGCGTGCGAGCCGGGCAACCGCCGCTGCCGCTCACGCGGGCACTGACCTGCCCGCGTCGACATGATCGCGTCCCGGAGCCCTTGCCGACCCGGGCCGCGCCAGGCATCGTAGCCAGGCGCGGAAGCGCCCGTCATGACAGCAATCAACAAGGCGCCGATCATCGACCTGTCCGGCAAGGTCGCCATCATCACCGGCTCGAGCCGCGGCATCGGCCGGTCGATCGCCGAGACCATGGCGCGCGCCGGGGCTCGCGTCGTCGTCTCGAGTCGCAAGCGCGGCCCCTGCGAGGAGGTCGCCGACGGCATTCGTCGCGCTGGCGGCGAGGCGATCGTGATCCCCTGCAACATCTCCGACAAGGCCCAGGTGGAGAACCTCGTCGACGAGACCCTGGCCACCTGGGGCCATGTCGACACGCTGGTCTGCAACGCCGCGACCAACCCCTACTTCGGTCCGCTGACCCAGGTGCCCGACGAGGTCTTCACCAAGATCATGCACAACAACGTGCTGGCCAACCTGTGGCTGGTGCGGCGCGTCGCTGCCGGCATGAGCGAGCGCCGCGACGGCACGATCATCATCATCTCGAGCGTCGGCGGGCTCCGCGGAGACGCCTGCCTCGGCGCCTACAACATCTCGAAGGCCGCCGATATGCAGCTCGTCCGAAACCTCGCCGTCGAGCTCGGGCCGGCCAACATCCGCGTCAACGGCATCGCCCCCGGCCTGATCAAGACCGACTTCGCAAAGGCCCTGTGGGACAACCCCGAGGTCTACGCCCGCATCGAGCGCAGCACCCCGCTCGGCCGCATCGGGCAGCCCGATGAGATAGGCGGATTCGCGGCCTTCCTCGCCTGCGAGCGCGCCGCCTTCCTGACCGGTCAGGTCATCGTCGTCGACGGCGGCCTCACCACCACCGGCGCCTGGTGAGCCCTACGGCAGTCCGATCTTGCTGCACGTACAACCCGGCGTCCCCGCGGCGCACGAAGCCGGCGGCGCCGGGTTCTCGGCCGCGAAGTTCATCGGCAACCGACGCCCGGGCGCCTGCATGTGCGCGTCGACGCGGGCCCACACCGAGCTGCTCTCGTTGTCCCCGCCGGCGATCGCCCCCGCGTCTTCATTGGTCAGGAACGGCAGCAGCAGCGAAGCATCGCCCGTGGTCTCGGGCGGCGTGATCGTCAGCAGCGCCGGGTCCGTGAACACGCACAGCGCCGGGTCGAACTCGCCGAACACGTCGGGCGGGCACTCGCTGCCCGTCACCCCCGCGTGATAGAACACGAAGCCCAGCTCGCAGGCCTCGTCCTGGCAGCGGTACACCCACTTGAACGCGAACTCGGTGATCGTCAGACACGGGTGCGCGCAGGTCGACACCGACAGCGCCAGCGGGTCGCCCGGGCGCAGCTTGTCGCTCAGGCACACCTCCCCGCGAAACAACGGCACCGTCGTGCTGGCGATCTCCCCGCTGCCCATCGCAGTGCAGCCCTCGGGGGTCTCGCACGGCACCGGCGGCCCGCCCGTGACCGGTCCGGTGGCGTCACCGGTCGTCGGCACCTCCCCCGTCCCGGTCGCGCCCCCGGTGTCCATGTCGCTACCCGTCGAGCTCGCCGCCTCGGTCGACGATGAAGCCGTCGTCATCTCCTCGCCGTCCTTGCAACTACACACGAGGATGAGCGCCGACAAGCCAGCACGTAGGGAACGCTTCATGATCATCATCCCGGCCATTGTACCGGCGCATCGCCAGGCCCGGCCATGCCGCCATCCCCGCGTCGCCGATCCCCACGCCCGCGCAGTTGCCCCCGCCGCGCCCACGTGCGAGCGTGACACCATGATCGACCTCCGCATGTGGACCCGCGCGCTGCGAGTGATCCCAAGGGTCAGCAAGGACGAGTGGGACCGCCTCGATCTCGTCAGTCGCTGGCTGATCGCCAGTCGCGCCGCTGTCTTCGTCATGACCGCCGTCTCGGCCGGCATCGGCGGCCTGCTCGCCGTACGCGACGGCCTATTCTCCGGGCCTCGCTTCCTCGCCTGCCTGCTCGGCCTCGTGTTCGCCCACGCGACCAACAACCTGCTCAATGACCTCACCGACCACCTCAAGGGCGTCGACAAGGACAATTACTTTCGTGCCCAGTACGGACCGCAGCCGCTCGAGCACGGCCTGCTGACGATCCCCGGGCTCCTGCGCTACATCGCGGTCTCCGGCGCCGTCGCGCTCGCGGCCGGCATCTACCTGGTCGCGGTGACCGGCGGCGTCACGCTCAGCCTGTTCGCCGCCGGCATCTTCTTCGTGCTCTTCTACACCTGGCCGCTCAAGTACTACGGCCTCGGCGAGCCGGCGGTGCTGCTCGTGTGGGGTCCGCTGATGGTCGGCGGCACCTACTTCGTGGTCAGCAACGGTCAGTACGACCCCTCCGTCACCTGGATCTCGCTGGCCTACGCGATCGGTCCGACCGCGGTGCTGTTCGGCAAGCACACCGACAAGCTCGAGGCCGACCGCGCCAAGAACATCCGCACCTTGCCGGTGCTGCTCGGTGAGCCGCTCGCGCGCCTCGGCGTAGTCGCCATGTTGATCGTCCAACTGGTGCTGACTCTCGGACTCGTCGTCGGCGGCGCGCTGGGCTGGCCGCTGCTCGTCGTCCTCGGCGCCCTGCCGAGCCTGCGTCAGACGATCGTCGTGTTCCTGCGTCCGCGCCCGACGACCCGTCCGGAGGCCTTCCCGGCCCACATCTGGCCGATCTACCTCGTGGCCTACGCGTTCCGCTACAACCGCACGTTCGGCCTGCTGTTCCTGATCGGCCTGCTCATCGACCTCTGGCTGCGCTGATCGCCGCCCAACAATTGCGACGACCCGCACCGCGATGCGGTACGGGTCATGCTTCTCGTCAGCGCGTCAGCGCTTCACTTGGCGCAGATGGGCGCGGCGCTGGCGTCTTCCTGGACCTTGTTGGCGACCTGGTAGCAGCCCCACACGACCTCGAGCTCGCGGCACGAGCCGGGGTTGAGCTGGATGAACTTGGCGGCCTTGGCCCGCGCCTCCGGGGTCGGGCCGACGCCCGGCTCGACCCACACGAGCTGCAGGCGACCGAGGATCTCCTTGGTCAGGCCGACATTGATGCTCTCGCGTGCGGCCGCGCTCTCCACGCACTGATTGTAATCAACGATGTTCTGCATCACGCAGACATTGCCCTGTGTCATCACGAAGCCGGCTTCACAGCCGCCCGGCTTGTTCGTGGCGTCGTCCTTCTTGCAGGCGGACGCGCTGAGGACAGTAGACGAGAGGGCGATGACTGCAAAAATACGAAGCATGGGGGGAGCCTCTGGCGTGTTGCGGCCCATCTTATGCCACAGCCGCGCCTCTGGAGCACGAAAATCGCCAATCTCGCTGCAACCCCCTGAGAAACACTGTCCAGGCGGCCCAGTCATGGCTTTTGGCGCTGGTTTAATCCTCCGCGGCCGATGCCTGAGCGACACGCACCCAGCGATACACCCCCAGCCCAGTGGAAATCCATGTGCTCCTCCGCCGGCTGCACAAAGCAAGTCGCGCTGCTCGTCGCGGGTCGCCTTGACCGGGCCAAGCATGTCCTCACAAGGACGACCTTGGCTTACATCGCAGCCGACGAGCGAGCCGCGGTCGCCGTCACCGGCTCCTGTCCCTTGAGACATCCAGGGACAAACGTGTTTCACGACCTCTGACACCCCATGCAGGCGGCTGCGGCGCGCAGTCCTGCGCCCGCGGGATCGCCCCGGCAAGCCGCCACCCTGCGGTGTTACCATGCACCGACGTTGCCCGCGCCGTCGCAGTCCTGTCGCTGTTCGGCGAAACCGTATCCAAGGAGAGGATCGTGAACCTTCCTGCTCTCGGTAGGCCCGCGGATCGCCGCGCCTACCCTCGTGTGACCTGCACGCTCACCTGCGCCGTTCCAGGGCTCGGGGAGGGGCGCGTCCTCAATGTCTCCGACGGCGGCGCATTCGTCACCTTACCGACCGCCCAGGTCCATCCGCCGCGTCACGTCCAGGTCCGCCTCGGACTCACCGACCCGCCGATCGAGTTGCCCGCGGAGGTCGTCCGCGTGACCACCCTGGAGCCCCACGGGCTGTGTCTCGCCCTGCAATTTCGCAGCGTCGACGACACCGCTGGCGAGCACATCCACCGCTTCGTGCTCGCCCGCCTGCTCGCCGAGATCGCCGAGATCATGGAGGGCGACCCGCGTCCGGTCGACCCGCGAAACGTCCAGACCATCAGCTCCGTCGAGTCCGTCGCCGCCGCGATCCGCCAGATGATCGAGGCCGAGGGTCCCGTGCCCGGCACCCTGTTTCAGCGCGACGTCGGCGAGCTGGTCGACATCCAACT
>Ga0335395_10002324_pt1 | contig 11821 bp, 12 predicted proteins | sample MAT02_FD_205744 | JGI IMG/M metagenome (GOLD analysis project Ga0335395, IMG submission 205744) | Freshwater microbial communities from Lake Fryxell liftoff mats and glacier meltwater in Antarctica - MAT-02 (spades assembly) (version 2) ...
CTACATACTCGATGATTTGGGTCTCTTTTGGGATCATTTTGGAAGCATACACGCCTCGGCCATGGATCTCGGAACCACGCACTTCGCAGTAGGCACTCTGGCCACGGTTCCATAATTGCAAGAGCCTACGATGAAGCAGGCTAGGGTTCACAACGGGATTCTTCTTCACAGACATATCAATATCAATCTAGCGGGACTCCTTTTTCGACAGCGGAGGGAGAATCAAATCCTGAGGTAAGGTCGCAAACAGACTGCGAAGATCGTTCACCGAGAGGCCGGAGCCATCGATAAAAGTCCAATCGTTTTTACCTTTGTCCGAGATTGCCACTTGGAATCCGACGCTATCAATCACCAATGGCTTCGGCTCGCCTTCGCGGATGATTCGGAACTTCGTCTCCGTCGGCACCATTACCAACCATTTGTAGAAAATGAGGCTTTCGACCTCCTCACCATTTACTACCTCGACTTTCCTCCCCGGAGAAACTTCGAACGAGCGTGGCTGCCCTTGAGGCTTGAATGAAATCATGCTGATTCCCTGTTGCACCATCTGGCGCGCCACTCCATCGAGCTGCTGGTTGAGCTTTTCCATCCCACCCATGCGCTTGGCGGCGCGGTCTTTCCACCTTGGGTTCATACGATCCACCGCCACATGGAAGCGGCCCAAAACCACTTCATCACCTAATTTACTGACCGCTGCCACTGCCGATGCCACCACGTCCGCCGGGGCAGATGAGGTCACCGCCATGGTCTCCGGCGCAGATTCCTGCGGCGGCAAGGGTGCAAGTGGCTTTTGACCATGGGCGAGCCCACCCGCGAGGAGCATCGCGCAGCAAGTGAAGGGAAAATAGAACGGTTTCACCCGGCAAGGGATGGCCCCAAGACCGGGCTTCGTCAAGTCCGGCTGAATTCTGCTTGGATTTCTTCGTAGGTTTCCTTAAAGCTTACACCCCATGGCGAAACAGGCACTCGGAAAAGGACTCGGAGCTCTCATTAAAAAAAGCACAGCAGCTTCATTGCCCGCTTTAGAGCTCTCGCCGGACGATTCAAAGCGCGTGCGGGACGTGCCCATCGACCAAGTCGTCCCCAGCCCACTCCAGCCTCGCACGCAGTTTGTCGAGACTCCTTTGGACGAGCTGATGGAGTCCATCCGCCAGCATGGCATCATTCAGCCGCTCATCGTCCGGCTGGTCGATGGGAAATACGAGCTCATCGCCGGTGAGCGACGCTGGCGGGCCTCGAAGAAACTTGGCCTCGCCACCGTGCCCGTCATCGAGCGCGAGGCATCCGACCGTGATGTGCTGGAAATGGCACTCATCGAGAACCTCCAACGCCAAGACCTCAATCCCCTCGAAGAAGCCGCCGGCTACGTCCGCCTTGTCAAAGAATTTTCCCTCAAACAGGATGAAATTGCCACCCAAGTCGGCAAATCGCGGGCCAGCGTGGCCAATGCCATGCGCCTCTTAGATCTTCATCAGGACGTCCAATCGCTCGTCGCCCAAGCCCGCATCACCGTGGGCCATGCCAAGGCGATTTTATCGATCAAAGATCAAGACACCCAGCTCCTCGCCGCCGATCAAGTCATCCGCCGCCACCTCACCGTCCGCGCCACTGAGAAGCTCGCCCAATCTTACCTCAATGGCCAGTCCACTGACAGTCAGGATGGAAAAAAAGCTCCACTCCCTCGCGAATTAGACATTCACGTCCGTGCCCTCACCAACCGCCTCCGCGAATACCTCGCCACCCACGTAACGATCCAACACTCAGCAAAAAAAGGCAAAATCGAAATCGAATACTACGGCGATGACGATCTCCAGCGCCTCATCGAGCTCTTAGGGCTTCCCAGCGGAGATTGATTTTTACTCCGCTTGCAACGTCCCACCAAAGCGCTTACTTAACGCCCATCAAACGTCGTTCATTCAGCTTCCTTCTCGCCCGCCGCTACTTGAACCCACGGCGGGCGGTCCTTTCCTCCTTCACCCTGATCTCACTCATCGGCGTGATGTTGGGCGTCCTCGTTCTCGTAGTGGTCATGGCAGTCTATGCCGGCCTGGAACGCAGCGTGAAAAGCCGCCTGCTCGGCTTCACCCCGCACATCCTGCTCACCGAATCCGCCGGAACCTTCGGCGAGCCGAAATTGCAAGACTGGCAGGCCTCCGCCGATCGCGCGAAGTCACTCCCACAGGTCCTCGCAGCCACCGCATTTGTCTCAGACAATGTCATCGTCGATGTCGAATCATGGCAGCGCCCCGTGCTCTTCCGCGGCATCGATAGCTCGGATCCCGCCCAAGTAGCCGGGATCGAAAAAATGCTCGATCTCGAAAATTTCCCCACCTCCAAGGCAGACTTCGGCATCGATGACCGCGTCGTCATTTCCTCGCTTCTCGCTGAGCAACTCCACATCGGCGTGGGCGATCAACTCCGGCTCTACTCCACCCGGAATTTTCAGCAAGTGATGGATGCCTACAAAGCCGCGGAAAATCCACCCCTCCGCGAGGCCCATGCCGAAGTCTGGAAATCCGCCACCGCCCCACTCGCCACCGAGTGGAAATCCGACGGTGAAATCTCCACCATTCCCATCAGCACCCTCACCACCAGCTATGAAAAGCTGGATTCCCTGCGCATCGAATCCCTCCGCACTCCCGAGAGTGACCTGCTCAAATCCCTCCTCATCGCCCTCGAAGCTAGCGAAAAAGACGAAGCCGCAGCCACCTACCGCTTCACCAAAGAGGCCAAAACCGACATCGCCAACTCCATCGAGGCCCTCAACACCACCGACGCTGAAAAAATGGATGGCGAGACCCTCAAGGGCCTCAAAAGCGTGGTCCTGCCAAAGGAGGCCGAAATCATCGGCGTCTATCAAGCCTCGCAAATGACCGTCACCCCGGATCTCTTCGTTCCCCTCCCCCTCGCCCAAGATCTCGCGGGGCTAGGTGAATCGGTCCAAGGCATCGCCCTCCGTTTGGACGAACCATACGATGCGGAAAAAATCGCCGAAGAATCCCGCAAAATCCTCGGCCCCGAGTGGACCCTCCTCACTTGGGGCCAACAATACCAAGGCTTCTTCGCCCTCATCAATCAACAGCGCGTGATGATGTATTTCGCCCTTTCCTTTATCGTTCTCGTATCCGCCTTCTCGATGATGGCTGTGATGTTTACCGTCACCATCCAGAAACGCCGCGAGATCGGAGTCATGAAAGCCCTCGGTGCTGCCCCCGGCCAAATCGTCCGCGTCTTCCTCTATCAGGGCATGTTATTAGGCCTGCTAGGTGCCATCCTCGGAGTAGGCCTTGGTCGCCTTGTCATCCATTTCCGCGGTGGCGTGCAATCGATTTTCCGCAACCTCGGATTTGATCCTTTCGCGGCAAATTTCACTGGATTTGATACTCTGCCAGCTCACAATAACCCCCTTGAGCAAGCCATCATCGCCCTCATGGCCTTCATTCTCTGCTCACTCGCCGCTCTCGTTCCTGCCTTTTTCGCAGCCCGCAGCGATGCGGCAAAATCTCTCAGAAATCTCTGAAAATGGACATCTGGATCATCCTCAACGGCGAAAAAACCGGCCCACTTCGCGACTTTGAAATTCGCCGTAAAATCGAAGACGGCGAGCTCACCGCCACCGTTCCCGCCTGGCATGATGGCTTGCCCGGATGGCAGCCACTCGGCGAGATCGATCTCTTTACCCGCGAATTCTCACTCACCCCCGCCCCTCCGGAACCCCTCCCCATCGAGCCCCCACCCGTCCCTGAAAATTCACCCCCGCCAGCCACTCCCAAACTCAGCCAATACGGACGCCGCTTTCTAGCGCGTTGGTTCGACCTCCATCTATTTGCCGGCATCTGGTGGCTAGCCATGTGGGCCAGCGGGCGCGACATCGCCGCCACCATGATGAATCCATGGATCATGATCCTCCAATTCATCCCATGGTTCATCTTGGAAGCATTTCTACTCCACCGCTTCGGCTTCACTCCCGGCAAGTGGCTGCTCGGCCTGCAAGTGAGCAATCTTGATGGCTCGCTCATGAGCCTCTCCGAATCGCTGCGCCGCGCTGGCCGCGTCTTATTTACCGGCATCGGCTTCGGCTGGAGTTTACTCGCTGTATTTTGCCAACTTCTCAGCCTTTACACCGCCAAGCGCCTCGGCAAACCCCTCTGGGACCACCTCGGCCATCATCAGGTAATCCGCACTCCATTCCAGCCACTCCGCATCATCGGCTTCGCCATCATTTTCGCCGGAGCTCTTTATCTACAAGCGATTGTGACCTCCCCCTACACCTTCGAATACTTGGCAAAAGAGATTCCAGAACTCGAGAAATTCTACGGTAAAGGCCCACCTTGGTGGACTTTGCCGAAACGTTAAACCATTTTGCAGCCTGAGAAAAAATTTCAATAAACAGCTTGCCAAGTTCCGCCCGCCCCCCTAATTCTCCCGCCCCGCGAGAGCGGAATGAAGGCGAGGATAGCTCAGTTGGTAGAGCAGTTGGCTTTTAATCAATTGGTCCTGGGTTCGAGTCCCAGTCCTCGTACTTCCTTCATCGTCAGCGAGTTACAGCGGCGGTTTGAGTATTTTTAAATTGCTCTGTAACTTACTCTTCCGAGAGGAAACGCCGTGCGTAATCACTGGCAACCCGTCCGGTAATTTGCGGGAGATCGTGTTGACGGATTCGGCCTGCTTGGCGGCGAGTCGGGCTTGGAGTGCGATTTTCTCCGCCTCTGGAGCATGTCCTGAGCAATAGTGACACGACCTGCGTGAAGGGTGTCCAGAGATTCATGACACCCACCTTCGCACCGCCACTTGTTTTGAGAGTTTACCATGGGGGATTCACCCGCCATTGTCCGGCTTGTGCCACTTTCTGCCAAACGTTCCGCTGGAATCCTGCTTCCTGCATTCTCGACTCGCCGCAAGCTTGATCTCGGCATCGGCGATACACTGGGTTTGCGTGAGTGGATCGATTGGGCCGCAGCTCACCAAGTCGGATTCATCCAGTTGCTTCCAATTAATGAACATGGCGCGGATGAGAGCCCCTACAGCGCGATTTCCTCCGTCGCCCTAGATCCGGTCTATCTCGCACTGGATGCTGCGGAAATCCCCAGTCTGACTGATGCGGAGCTCGATTCCGCACGCAGCCAGCTCGGTGAGGCCAGAACTGCGAAATCTGTCAATTTCCCTGCTGTCCGCAGAATAAAACGGAATTTATTGGAACTCGCTTGGTCTCGCTTCGATCAGGCCGAGGCCGACTTAGTCGCGGAATTTGACCATTTTCAAAATGAGCATGCCGAGTGGCTCACGGACTACTGCACGTTTCGCTACCTGATGGAAATCCATGGTGAAGCGCTCACATGGGATCAATGGCCCGAATCATGCCAGACTCCGCGAGCGGCCCGTGAGTTTATAGAACAACGCCGCCATCTCGATTCCGCGCTCGTCGCCTATCGCCTCGGTTATTTCGCCTTTGTCCAGTGGCTTTGCTTCCGCCAGTGGCTTGCCCTCCGTGCGCATGCCGAGCGCCTTGGCGTGAAATTGATGGGCGATGTGCCGATTGGGATCAGTTGGCATTCCTGCGATGTGTTTTTCGAGCGAGAGGAATTCCACTTTGATTGGTGCGGCGGCACCCCGCCGGAAGGCATGGGCCAAGGCGATTCATTTCTCCATCAATGGGGCCAGAACTGGGGCGTCCCACTCTACCGCTGGGACGCCATGGAAGCGAATGGCTACAAATGGTGGGAAAAACGGATCAAGCGGCTGACCACCATTTTTTCGATGTTCCGGCTGGATCACATCCTCGGCTTCTATCGGATTTACGCTTTCCCGTGGAGCCCCTCCCGTAACTCGGAATTCATCGGTCTGAATCATGACCAAGCCGCAGCGATCAACTCAGGCCGCCTGCCCCGCTGGGTGGAGCGCCCGGATGATACGCACGAGAATAAAGAGGCCAATCGCGGCGATGGAGATCCGCGCCTGCAAGCCATCGTCGAGGCGGCAGGCGATGCAGAAATCATCGCTGAAGACCTCGGCTGGGTCCCGGAATACGTGAGGCCTCACCTCGCCGATCTGGGCATCGCCGGATTCCGCATTCCTCACTGGGATTGCAATGATGCTGGCCATCCCACACCCGGAAAATTTTTCCCGGAAAACTCCTTCGCCGCCTATTCCACCCACGATCACGATCCCGTAAACGGCATCTGGCGGGGTTGCCTACATGTGATTAAGTTGCACCATGAAAACCCCACCGAGCAGACGGGTTGGTGGGTCAATGATGCGCACAATGGCCTACGGATTCTATCGGAATTTGCCGGTATCCCGATTCCTGAAAACAGCCCATGGCCACCCTACACCGAGGGCATCCGGCTGCGCTTGATCAAGTCCCTTCTTTCTTCAAACTCCCGCTACGCCACCCTGATGATCACCGAGCTCTTCGATCTGGACGAGCGCATCAACCACCCCGGCACCACTGGCGAGCAAAACTGGCGCTTCCGGCTGCCTTGGACTGTCGATGAAATCGAAGCAACCCCGCATCTTAAAGCCGCATGCCAGAAATTTTCTGCAATCATCGGCATCACACGCAGAGGCGATTTAGCAAATTAAGATTTCTTTATCTTCGCGAAAGTCACCTCCACAAAGTCCCAATGCAAATCATTTTCCGCCGGGATCGGGATGGCTGAAATTACGATATCCTAGGTCTCAGCACTCAAATCTATCTTGCTTGCAGAAAAGGCTGTGTTCCATAGATAGTTACACGATGCAGCGATTTCATTTCTCTCAATTCCAAGACAGCGGCCACTTGGCGTGTCTAAAGAATGCCGCTTCTCTCACAATTTCCGTGTGCATTCCTACCTTGAATGAGGCGGAAACCATTGGTGAAATCGTAGATTCTATCCGCCAAAAGTTGATGGAGAGCGTCCCGTTGGTTGATGAAATTCTAGTGATCGATTCCGGCTCCGACGATGGCACTCGCACCCTCGCGAGCGACGCAGGTGCCAAAGTTTTTCTAGCAAGTGAGATCGCTCCGGAGCTGGGTGCCCAACGCGGCAAAGGTGAAAATCTCTGGAAAGCGCTACACGTGGCGCAGGGACAAATAATTTGTTACATCGATGGCGATATCACCAACTACCACTCGGGCTTCATTACGGGTCTCGTCGGGCCGCTGCTCACCGACTCCTCGATCGACTATGTGAAAGCCTACTACGAGCGCCCCTTGGATCGCGGCGAGAGCACCCTCGCCAGCGGCGGCGGTCGAGTTTCTGAAATTCTCATCCGGCCGCTGATCTCTTTATTTTATCCAGAGCTATCCCAAGTCCTCCAGCCACTCGCAGGTGAGTATGCCGCGCGTAAAAGCTTGCTAGAATCGCTCGCATTCCCCACCGGCTACGGAGTGGAAATCGCCCATTTGATCGATCTGGCAAACATGGGAAAACTTTCCAACATTGCCCAGACCGATCTCGTAAAACGCAACCATCGGAATCGGGACGATGAGGAATTGGGGCAAATGGCCTTCGCGCTGCTGCGGGTGGTGCTTCGCCGGCTCGAGCGTGATGGCAAGCTCACCCTTGCGGCACCTTTACCAGACCTTTATCAATCATGGATCGCGGAAGGAAACAGCATTCAGAACATTTCTCGAAATATTCCTGAGCCCGAACGAGCACCGTTCCGCGATTGCTGCTAGATCATGGTTGAGGCGGCGGGCCACTAGGACTGCCATTCCCCTTCCCTGCCTTTTTACCATTAGGGCCACCTTTGAATCTGGGGATGTCTTCACCTGCAGCTTTGGCGGCTTTGATTTCTTCGGGATCGAGTCGGCCGCTGGTATTCGCATCGTATTTCTTGAGAAGTTCCTGGCGCCTAGCTTGCCTAGCTGCACGTTCGGTCCTCATGGATTCGCGCTCGGCCTTCATGGCCACGCGCTCGGCATCGGACAGAACGCCATTTTTGTCGGTATCAAACTTCGCGAGCATCCTTGTTTTGCGCTGTTCGCGCAGGGCTTGGCGTTCTGGCTTGGATAGTTTGCCATCGCCATCTTTGTCGAATTTCTCGATCACCTTCGCTGGCACCTCACGAGGTGGGCCCGCTGGACGCTTGGGTTTATCTTGGGCGGAAGCAAAGGTGAAGGTGGCGAGAAACGCACCGAGTGGGAGTAAGTAGCTTGTTTTCATTGTGAGTTGGTGAGTTGGAGAATCGACAGTTTCGCGAGTCTCAGATGATCATAAAACCTTGCCTTCTCGAAAAGGTTGCGCCGCAAATGCCGGAATGAGTTGCCACACTCGCCGGGGCCGTCTTGGATTGCCGCATTCATGGCAGATTCACCAGTGCTCCCACCCCAGCGGAGGAGAGCCATCTTTCTGAGGCGGGCCCTTAGCACACTGCTGCTTTGGGGCTTGGTCACATCCATTTTCATCAGTCATTATTCATGGGCATTTCTCGCGCTCATGGGCGCATTGGCCATCCTAGCGACCATCGAGTTCTACCGCATGCTGCGTGCTGCTGGGGTACTTTGTTTTCCCCGCTTCGGAATATTGGTAGGGACCGCCTACTGCTTGATTCTCTATTGGCAGCTGCATCAGGGAAATCGCGAAGTTTCCTTCGCGATTGATACTTGTGCGATCTTCATCTCCATCGCCGGAGCCTTTATCCTTCAGCTACGGTACCCGATCCGCGGCCAAGAAGCGCTGGTGGCCGTGGCGGCAAATGTGTTGGGGTTTCTCTACGTGCCCTTTTTGTTTAACTTTGTAGCTCGCCTCACCTTCATGATCCCCGAGGCCGACGTGAATCCGGGCACGGTGGGCGCTAGCGGGGCGATGCTGCTACTCTGGCTTCTAGCGGTGACGAAATTTACCGATATGGGTGCCTACATCACCGGCTCGGTGTTCGGGCGCCACAAGATGATTCCACACGTGAGCCCAGCGAAAACATGGGAAGGCTTCGCCGGGGCGTTGTTCTTTTCCCAACTTGCGGGATGTGGTCTTTATGCGTTTTTCCCAGTGCAATTACAGTTTTTCCAAGCATGGGGCCATGTGATCTTTCTCAGCTTTTTACTATCCCTCCTCGCCGTGATCGGAGACCTTGCGGAAAGCGTGATCAAACGCGCTCTGAGCGCAAAGGATTCGGGTAAAATGCTCCCTGGAATAGGCGGTTCTCTCGATCTGATCGATAGCATCTGCTTCACCGCACCGGCGCTCTACTTCTATATCCGCTGGGTGCTCCTTCCCTAAACATGAGTGAATTTTCTAAACGTAAAGTTGTCTTGTTAGGCTCCACCGGGTCCATCGGAGAATCCACGTTAAAGGTGGCCAAAGAGCTCCCTGATCGCATTGAAATCATCGCCCTCGCCGCCAAGGGAAACATCGAGAAACTTGCACAACAAGCTCGCGCAACCGGGGTCCGCCACGTCGCGCTCTACGATGCCACTCAGGAAAATGCCTTGCGGGCATTATTGCCACTTGGGGTGAGAATCCACCTTGGTTCCGAGGGCCTTGCGGAGCTTGCGACGCTCGCGGAAGCCGATGTGGTGCTAGTGGCAATCGTCGGCATCGCCGGGCTTTTCCCCGCGCTTGCCGCGATTGAGGCAGGCAAGGATCTCGCTATCGCCTCCAAGGAAATTCTAGTAATGGCCGGGGAAGTCATCACCACCGCCGCAACTCGTAAAGGGATCCAATTGCTACCGGTAGATAGCGAACACAATGCCATCCATCAGTGCTTGGCAGGCCACCGTGGCGGCGAGAAAGAAGTTTCCAAATTGATCCTGACTGCGTCAGGCGGCCCCTTCCGCACCTTGCATGCGGATCAATTTCCCACCATCACCCCGGCCCAAGCGCTCAAGCATCCGACGTGGGAAATGGGTGCTAAAATCACCATCGATTCTGCCACGCTCTTCAACAAAGGACTGGAAATGATCGAGGCCCGTTGGCTGTTTGGCATCGGCATGGACCGCATCGAGGTGATCGTGCATCCGCAAAGTATCGTCCACTCGATGGTCGAATTCACCGATGGCTCCGTGCTCGCCCAGCTCAGCCGCACCGATATGTGTTTCCCGATCCAGTATGCACTCACATGGCCTCAACGAGTGAAGGGTGGGCTGCTGCCGCTGGACTTCGCCGAATTAGGAAAGCTCGATTTCGAAGCACCCCGCCGTGGTGATTTCCCTGCTCTAGATCTCGCCCAAAAAGCCGGAACATTAGGTGGGACGCTGCCTGCTGTATATAATGCCGCGAACGAAATCGCCGTCGATGCCTTCCGCAGTGGCACGATTTCCTTCCCCGGAATCTGGCATTGTGTAGCCGCAGTGATGGAGAGCCACACGCCCCAATCTTCCTCAACTCTCGAATCCGTTGTTGCCGCAGACGGCTGGGCGCGGCAAGCTGCAGCGGCCTATTGCCGCAGCACTTCCTGACATTCCGCCCATCTCACGCCCGAGGTGCCAGCCCACTTTACTGCTATGAAATTTACGAGTTCTCTCATTGCCCTGACATGCGGCCTACTTGCCACCGCCTCATTTGCAAGCCCCGCAGATACTGAACGCATCCAGAAATCCTATGAGGCAGCAATGGAGAAATGGACCACAGAAATGCGCATTGCCGCCACTCCTGAGCAACGCGGCACGGTGCTGGCTGCCCGCCCAAATACCACTGCGTATATCAATCAAATGTGGCGGGAAATTTCACCCTCGCTCGCTGCAGAATGGACCCTGGAGCCTGCCGCGTGGATCATCCGTAACAGCAATGGCCTCACGACCACCCTCGCAAACGGATCAACCGCACCCACCTTCACAAAAGAAGCGGATGCCATCCGCAAAGCGGTGGAAGCGCACCACATGAGTAGCAAAAAACTCATCTCGATGTGCATCGCACTCGTTTCTAGCCAAGATCCGCGCTCGCTCACCTTGCTGGAGCAGATCCAAGCCGAGCATCCGGATAAATCAATCCAAGGTGTGGCAGCTCTCGGTGCGGCGATGTTGCTTAAAAGCTTGGGAGAGAACCCGGAATTACTCAGAAAACGTCTCAGCTACATCCGCAAATCCATCATTCAGAGCTCTGAAGTCGTGCTAGATGGGACGACTGTCGCCAAGCTCGCAGAAGACGAACTCTACATCATCCGCTTCCTCACCAAGGGCCGCGTCGCTCCAGATCTAATCGGCAAGGATTCGTCCAACCGGCCGCTCAGCCTCGCCTCCTTTGAGGGAAAAGTCGTCGTCTTACTCTTCTGGAACAGCAGCATGCAGGACTCGGAACGCATCCTCGCCATCACTTCCGAGCTGGAAAAGAAGTTCCATGATCGCCCCTTCGCCATCGTCGGCGTGAACAATGATCCCCTAGAGAATCTCCGCGCCATGCGGGCCGATGGAACCCTCACTTGGCCTAATTTCACCGATCCAGAAAACACGCTTGCCGCCGAATACCGCGTCAGTTCATGGCCACTTGTCTATGTGCTCGATGGCGAGAGAAAAATTCACTACGTCGGCACGCCCGGATCATTCGTCGAGCTTACCGCAGAAGCGCTTCTCGCCGATATCAAAGCTCCGGAGAAGTAGTGAAATTTCCCAACTCGCCATCTGCCGCCCCCTCCGCATTCCACCCCATCATCTCAAATGCCCGCTGGTAGCCTGCTCACCCTCCTCGACGATATCGCCACAATCCTGGACGATGTTTCCATTCTAACCAAAAAAGCTGCGGCTAAAACAGCAGGCGTCCTAGGTGATGACCTCGCGCTCAATGCGCGTAAGCGTCCTAAAATTGTCCTTGTTGGATTTTTGGCGCGGTGTGCGAAGATGGCGGACGGCGGAGTCTATGCGGCTTCTTGTTCGACTTCAGCTTCATCTGCGGTTTTTCGTTGA
>Ga0335395_10002325_pt1 | contig 11820 bp, 12 predicted proteins | sample MAT02_FD_205744 | JGI IMG/M metagenome (GOLD analysis project Ga0335395, IMG submission 205744) | Freshwater microbial communities from Lake Fryxell liftoff mats and glacier meltwater in Antarctica - MAT-02 (spades assembly) (version 2) ...
AGCATGGCAGCCAGCGCCACCACAAGCGCATCGGCGCCCCTCGCCTGCTCCGCCAGAAACAGCAGCAACAAGCCGATCGGCGCATATTCGGCGCAATTGGCCTGCGCGCGGCTGCGGATCAGCAATTCGGCGTTGCCGCCATCCCCCATCGAGATGGAATGGCGGCGCCGAATCAGCGAAACCCGCACGCTCAGAACCACCAGAAGCAGCCCCAGAAGCCCTGCGGCGATCATTGTTGCGTGCATTGTCGCCTCCAGCAGTCGGCCGTTGCCGCAGTCCGCCCTTGCGCTTTGGCCAGTTTCCAGTATGACCGCGCGCTCGATTCCTGCAAGTCCAACCTCATGCCCCGGGCGAATCTGCTCGTCCGCAAAGAAGTACAGAAAAGGTGCCTCATGGCCGTTCCAAAACGCAAGACCTCGCCCTCGCGGCGCAACATGCGGCGCAGCCACCACGCGCTCGTCGCGGTGTTGCCGCAGGAATGCACCAACTGCGGCGAACTGAAACTGCCGCACCACATCTGCCCGGCCTGCGGCTTCTACGATGGCCGCGAAATCATCGCCCAGGCCGATTGAGCTGCGTCGCCGGCAAGCCCTGCACGGGCGTCCTATATGCAGACCGGTTTGTGGGGGCTAAGCAGGCGCGGTGAATAGCCATTCAACCGCCCGGCGTGTGCCGCTCCGGCCCATTATTGCCCTTGATGCAATGGGCGGCGACGTCGGCCCGGCGGTCGTTGTTGCCGGTGCCGAGCTGGCGCGGGAACGCTATCCGGAGCTGCGCTTTCGCCTTTATGGTCGCGACGCCGACATCCGTGCCGCGCTGGCCACTGCTCCGCGCGTTGCCGCCGAAGCCGAAATAATCGACGTCGATGGCGTCGTGCTCGGCTCCGACAAGCCCTCGCAGGCCATCCGGCGGGCAAAGACGACGTCAATGGGCCTGTCCGTTCAGGCGGTAAAATCCGGCGCCGCGTCAGCCTGCGTTTCGGCTGGCAACACCGGCGCGCTCATGGCGATGGCCAAGCTTGCGCTGCGCACGATGGAGGGCATCGACCGGCCGGCGCTGGTCGCGTTGATGCCGACCTTGAAGAATGACGCGGTCGTGCTTGATCTCGGCGCCAATACCGAATGCGATGCGGAAAATCTGGTGCAGTTCGCCGTGATGGGCGCGGCCTTCGCCCGCACCGTGCTGGGTCTCGATCGCCCCAAGGTCGCCATTCTCAATATTGGCGAAGAGGATATGAAGGGCACCGAATCGATCCGCGATGCAGCGCTGCTGCTGCGCGAGGCGGCCGGCGACCTGCCGATGCACTTCCTCGGCAATGTGGAAGGCAACGGCATCGCCCAAGGCAATATCGACGTCATCGTCACCGACGGCTTCTCCGGCAACATCGCCCTGAAAACGGCCGAAGGAACGGCAAAATTGGTCACCGGCCTGCTCGCCAACGCCTACAAGGCCTCGTGGTTCACCAAGGTCGGTTACCTCTTTTCGCGTTCCGCGCTGCGCGCGCTGCGCGATCAGCTCGATCCCAACAACCACAATGGCGCGGTGTTTCTCGGGTTGAACGGCGTCGTCGTAAAAAGCCACGGCGGCGCCAATGTCAAAGGCTTCGCCAACGCGATCGGCGTGGCGCATGATCTGATCGCACAGGACATCAATGCGCGCATCAGCGACGACCTCGCGAATTTCGCGGCCCACCGGCAGCAGCCGGTCGCCATCGCGCGCTAGGCCGGCGTGCGACGCAGCATTATCGTCGGCACCGGCAGCGCGCTGCCGCCGGCAATCGTCAGCAATGCCGATCTTGCCCTGCGGCTGGACACGTCCGACGCATGGATCGTCGAGCGCACCGGCATCCGCGAGCGCCGCATTGCCGCCGAGGGCGTGCGAACCAGCGATCTCGCGGTGGAAGCGGCGACCCGCGCTCTGGAGGCCGCCGGCCTGGTGGCCGCCGACATCGATCTGGTGATTGTTGCCACCGCCACACCGGATCAGACCTTTCCGGCCACCGCCACCATAGTTCAGGCCCGGCTCGGCATGACACATGGTGCCGCCTTCGATGTGGCGGCCGTGTGCTCGGGCTTCATCTATGCGCTGACTGTGGCCGACGCCCTGTTGAAGGCCGGCCCGGCAACCCGCGCGCTGGTGATCGGCGCCGAGCTGTTCAGCCGCATCCTGGATTGGGATGATCGCGCAACGGCCGTGCTCTTCGGCGACGGCGCCGGAGCTGTCATCCTCGAAGCCCGCGCCGGATCCGAGCGCGGCATCCTCGCGGCGCGCATCCACTCCGATGGCCGCCACAACCAGCTGCTCTTTGTCGATGGCGGGCCGGGCAGCACCGGCACGGTCGGCAAGCTGCGCATGAAAGGGCGCGAAGTGTTTCGCCACGCGGTGCAGAATCTGGCCGCGGTGATGGCAGAAACACTGGCCGCCGCGGGCCTCGAAACCAGCGACATCGACTGGGTGATCCCGCACCAGGCCAATGCGCGCATTCTGGAGGCGACCGCGCGCAAGCTGTCGCTTCCGATGCACAAGGTGGTGATGACCGTTGCCGGCCATGCCAACACCTCGGCCGCTTCGGTGCCGCTGGCGCTCGATGCCGCCGTGCGCGACGGCCGGGTGCAGCGCGGAGACATCCTGCTGCTCGAGGCCATGGGCGGCGGTTTCACATGGGGAGCTGTCGCGCTGCGCTATTAGCCAGGCTCCACTTGCGGGGCAGACCGGTTCTTTTTTTCTGACAGCCGGTGGGCCAATTTCCCGCTTCCCCCCATCCGCATACAGGGTTAGCCTGCGGCAAATACAGGGAGGGAGGCCATGCCCGATTCGCAACCACGAGCCGCACGAAGCGTGCCCACTTTGACGCGCGCCGATCTTGCCGACGAACTGCACCAGGCCATCGGGCTGTCCAGGGCCGAATCCGCCGATCTGGTGGAGCAGGTGCTGGACACCATCGGCACGGCGCTGCTGGAGGGCGGCAATGTGAAGCTTTCGTCGTTCGGCAGCTTCATGCTGCGAAAAAAGGGCTTGCGGGTGGGACGGAACCCGAAGACGGGGGTGGAGGTTGCCATTCAGCCGCGCACGGTGCTCACCTTCCGGCCGAGCCAGCTGTTCCGGCTGAAAATCAACGCCTGAAGGATGCCCGAGCTTGGACTTTGCAGACGGCAAATCGGCAGATGCCTTTCGGACCATCCGCGAAGTGTCGGATCGCATCGGCGTGCCGCAACACATATTGCGCTTCTGGGAAACCCGCTTTCCGCAGCTGAAACCGCTGCAGCGGGGCGGCAACCGGCGCTATTACCGCCCGGATGATGTCGCGCTGGCGCAGGCGCTCTGCACCCTGCTGCACAAGGACGGCTACACGGTAAAAGGCGTGCAGAAATTGATGGCAGAGCATGGCGCCGACGGGCTGGTTGCGCTGGCGAACGGTTCGCAAGCGGGCGCGCCTTCAGCGGCCGGCGTTGCCCAGCCACCAGACGATCTGCTGACCGAGCTGCGGCGCCTGCGCGACCGCCTGTCTGCTGCGCTCGCTGCCTGATAGCGATGAAGGCGCTTGCGGTTTTTTCGGTCAAGGGCGGGGTGGGCAAATCCGCCATCGCGGTCAACATGGCGCACGCCGCCGCGACTACGGGCGGGCGTCGAACGCTGCTTTGGGATCTCGATGCGCAAGGGGCCGCGACCTATCTGCTGGAGCTGAGTGCGAAGGCCAGGAAAGCGCGCGCCGCGGTGTCGGGCGAGGCGAGCTTCGCCGATCTCATCCAGTCCAGTCGCTACGGCAACCTCGATGTGCTGCCGGCCGACCGGTCACTGCGCCGGCTCGAAGGCGATCTTGCCCAGTCCGACAAGCAGAAGGTGCTGAAGAAGCATCTGAAGCTGCTGGACGCCAGCTACGATCGCATCATCATCGATTGTCCTCCCGGCCTGTCGGAGCTTGCCGACCGGGTGTTTCGCGCCGTCGATCTGATCGTTGTGCCGCTGCTGCCGTCGCCGCTTTCGGAGCGCGCGCTTGAGCAGTTGCAGACCGAATTGCGCAAGGAGCATGGCAACGAGCCGCCGGTGCTCCCGGTGTGGAGCATGGTGGACCGGCGCCGCAAGCTGCACCGCGAAACGCTTGCCAGCCACCCCGATCGCCTCGTCATACCCTATGCCGCGGCGATCGAAGCGATGGCGGTAAAGCGCGCGCCGATCGGCGCCACCGCAGCTGCAAGCGAAGCCTCACGCGCGTTTGCCGCGCTGTGGTCGGCAGTCGAGATGCAGCTGATCGGGCGTTAGGGCGCAGTTGGTTCAAACGGCATCGCTGTCACGGCGAAAGCTGGCACTTCTTGCGCCGAGCGATCCCCGAAGCCGGGAGATGCCAGCTTTTGCTGGCACGATGACCCTGGTTTTTTGAAGCAATCCTGTGCTGCGCCGCTTCACGACGCGCTGGCCAGTGGCAGCATCACCCGCGCGCTTGCACCACCCTGCATCCGATTGGCGAGCACCACATCGCCGCCATGCGCCCGGGCGATCGAGCGCACCACCGAAAGCCCGAGCCCGATGCCGCCGGTGTCCCTGCTGCGCGATGGCTCCAGCCGGAAAAACGGCTCGAACACCGCCTCCTCGCTGCCCGGCGGCACGCCCGGGCCGGCATCTTCAATTTCCACGATGGCCATGTCGCCGTTGCGGAAAATGCGCGCGTGCGCGCAGCCGCCGAACTTTTCGCCATTGTCGAACAGGTTGGTGAACAGCCGCCGCAAGCCCAGCGGATCGCCGTCCACCACAAGCGTTTCGAGCGCCTCGGCGGTCACCTTGCGTCCGACGAGGCGCATGTCTTCGGCAACGCGCTCCACCAGCGAGCCGAGCTCGAGGCGCTGGCGCACTGCGCCCTCGTGCGCGCCGCGCGCAAAGTCCATGGTGGCAGCCACCATCTGCGCCATTTCCTGCACGTCGCCAGCCAAGGCGTCGCGCTGTGCCTCGTCCAGCGATTCGATGCGGAAGGCCAGCCGGGTCAGCGGCGTGCGCAGATCGTGCGCAATTGCCGCCAGCAACTCGGTGCGATCTTTGACATAGGCCGCCAGCCGCGCCTGCATCCCGGCAAAGGCGCGCGCCGCGCGCGCCACTTCGGCCGGACCGTCGATGGCCGGCGGCGGCTGCGCCGGGTCACGCCCCAGCCGCTCGGCCGCTTCGGCGAACTGCGCAAACGGTGCCGCCATGCGTTTGGCAAACAGCCAGACGATCGGCAGCATGGCCAGCGCGCTGGCCAGAAACAGCAATATAAAACGCTGCTCCCGACTGTCGAACACCGCCCGGTCGCGCGGCTCGTAGCGCGTCCAGCCGCCGGCATCGCTTCTGATATACAGCACAAAATGGCCGAGCAGCGCCGGTTGCAATGCACCGTCCGAGCCGTCGATCACGGAAACAATCTTGCCGCGCTGCAACGGTGAAAGATCCAGCCGTACGGAGGCCGGCGACAGCCCCAGCCGGCCTGCAATGTCTGCCTCGATGCGCACCGCGGCCGGCACGGCACGCGCCTCGCGGTATTCCGGATCTGCGACCGGCCGCGATTGCAGCTGGCTGCCGCCCCCGGGCCGGGCCACCGCCGCGACCACCAGGGAAATGGGTATGGACTGGCTCGGCACGGGCGGTATCATCGCCAGCAGCGCCAGACTGGTCAGCTGCGCCACCACGAGCGTAGCCAGCACCAGCGCAAAGATGCGCGCAAACAGCGAGCTGCGCACCGCCACCTCTGCGGGCTGGCCGGATGTCTGCAGGCGATGCCCGCCGTTCAGTGCCGCACGACCTCCGGCGTGAACAGATAGCCTTCGCCGCGAATGGTCCGGATCAGTTCGTCCGAGGCGCTGGCTGCACTCTCCAGCTTGCGGCGCAGCCGGCTGATCTGCACATCGATGGCCCGGTCATCGCCGTCGCTGCCCCGCCCGCGCGCCTGATCCAGCAGCGCGTCCCGGGTCAGAACCTGCCGCGGGTGCTCCACAAACACCCGCAGCAGCCCGAATTCGCCGTCCGACAAGGCGATCAGCACGGCATCGGGCGAGCGCAGCTCGCGGCGCAGCAGATCCAGCCGCCAGCCGGCGAAATCGATCTTGAAGCCGACCGGCTCGCCAAGCTGCGGTTCCTGGCGGCGGCGCAGCACAGCGCGGATTCGCGCCAGCAACTCGTGCGGATTGCAGGGCTTCGCCAGATAGTCGTCGGCGCCATCTTCCAACCCTGCGATGCGATCGGTGTCGCTCCCCATCGCCGAAAGCAAGATGATCGCCGGACCATCAGGGGCGGCGATGCGCCGGGCGATCGACAGCCCGTCCTCGCCGGGCATCATGCGATCGAGCACCAGCAGATCAAACGGCAGCGGCGATGACGCCAGCGCGCGATCCATCGCAACCCCGTCTTCCGCCATTTCGACGCTGTAGCCCTCTCTGACAAGAAACGTGGCGATTGCCGAGCGGATGCCGGGGTCGTCATCGACAATCAGAATGCGGTTCATGTCAGCGGCCGATCATCATCATTCGAGGCAGTCAGATGCCATACAATGGTGGCAGCGCAAAGCTGCTGCAATGCGCGCTCTTGACAGGACGGGCCGCGCAGGGGATTTCACACCGATTGCCCGTATGACAGCCTAGCCGCTGCAAAAGTGCAACCATTGCGCAAGGGTGCTTGAACATAGCGGTGATTGAACATAGCGGTGATTGACCAGTGCCGATGATCACCCGAGCGCGCGCCAAACAGGCAACCGGCATCTGCTGGATTGCCATCGCCATGCTGCTGGCGCCGTCGCCCTCTTTCGCGCAGGATCCGCGCCGGCTGATGCCACCGCCCAAGCCGGATTTCGCCGCCGCGCGGCTGGCAGATCCCGGCTGCGCGGCCTTTTCCGCCACCGCCTTGCCGGATCAGGCCTTCGATCTGCCGACACTGGTCGATCTTGCGCTGTGCCGAAATCCGCGGACCGCCGCATCCTGGAGCGCGGTGCGATCGGCGGCCGCGCAGGCCGGCCGCGCGCGCGCGGCCTATGGGCCCAGCATCAGCGCCGGTCTCGGCCCCGATATCGGCTTCGTCCGCAGCGCCGGTGGCGGCTTCCCCACCGTATCCGATTGGTCGGCATCGGGCGGTGCCAGCCTTTCGATCGGCTGGCTGCTGTTTGATTTCGGCAACCGCGAGGCGCGCATCGGTGCCGCCGACGCCAACCGCGCGGTGGCGCTCGCGACCTTTGCAGACGCGGCACAGGCGCTTGTGCTGGAGGTGGCGCTGGCCAGCAACAGCGTGCACGCCAACCTTGCCAATCTGCAGGCAGCGCGCGCCAGCCTCGATTTCGCGAAGCTCTCGCTCGATTCGGCGACCGCGCGCGAGCGCGCCGGCGTCGGGATAAGGTCCGATCGGCTGCAGGCCGATGCCGCCTTTGCGCAGGCACTGCTCGCCTTGCGGCAAGCCGAGGGCGATGTGGCAACCGCGCGCGGCAACCTGGCGGTCGCGGTCGCGCTGCCGCCGCAGACGATGCTGCGGCTGGTCGCGCCGCCACCGCTTGGCAGCGCTCGCGAGCTGGGCCGCTCGGCCGACGCGCTGATTGCGCGCGCTGAAGAATTGCGCCCGGACCTGCGAGTTCGCGAGGCAGGGCTCAGGGTATCGGAGGCCAATCTTGCATCCGCCAAGGCGGACCGGCGCCCCAGCATCAGTTTGGGCGCCACCCCCAGCGTTTCGCTCCGCGACAACGGCGCCAGCACCATTGGCAGCACGGCCGGCGTCACGCTCTCCGTCCCGCTGTTCGACAGCGGCGGCCGAACCTATGCAGTCGTCGGTGCCCGCAGCGAAGTGGAGCGCAGCGCTGCACTGCTGGAATCCGCCCGGCAATCGGCCGGGCTCGACGTGTGGACACGGCTGCAGACCTATGAAACCCAGGCCGCCAATCTGGACACTGCGCGCCGCCTGCTGGCCAGCGCCGAAGAGGCTGCGCGGCTGGCGCAGGGGCGTTACCGCAGCGGGCTTGCAACCGTCACCGAATTGCTGAACGCCCAGAGCGCGCTGGTCAATGCGCGGCAGCAGCAGGTGGGCGCCGAGTTCGGCGTCCGGTCGGCGGAGTATCAGCTCGCGCGGGCCGTGGGCAGCATCGGAGAGGCAGTGCAATGAGCATCAGGCGCATCATCGGAATTGCCCTGTTGCTGGCCGGCCTTGCGGCCGCTGTCTGGTGGTTTGTCGGCCGCAACAGCGATAGCGGCAATCGTTTCATCACCGGCGCGGCGGAGCTTGGTTCGCTCACCGAAGTCATCACCGCCAACGGCACCATCAATCCGGTGCGCGTCGTCAACGTTGGCTCGCAGGTCTCGGGCACGGTGGAAAGGCTTTATGTCGATTTCAACGACCGGGTGACACAGGGCCAGGTGCTGCTGGAGCTGGATCCGCAGCTGTTCCGCGCGCGGCTGGCGCAGAGCGAGGGCGGCCTCGCAAATGTGCGCGCGCAGGCGGCCCTCGCGCAAGCGAATGCCCGTCGTGCAGCCGAGCTCAGGCGGCAGGAGTTCATCAGCCAGCAGGACTATGAGTCCGCGCTGGCCTCGGCGCGCTCGTCCGCCGCACAGGTGGCGTCCGCGCAGGCATCCGTCAGCCAGGATCGCGCCAATCTCGGCTTTTCCATCATCCGCTCGCCGGTTTCCGGTGTCATCATCAGCCGCCAGGTTGATATCGGGCAGACGGTGGCGGCATCGTTCCAGACTCCCACCTTGTTCACCATCGCCCGCAACCTCACGCAGATGCAGATCGAGGCGGCGGTTGCCGAAGCCGATATCGCCCGCGTGCAGGTCGGCCAGCCGGTGAGCTTCACCGTCGATGCCTATGGCACGCGCGATTTTGCCGGCACCGTCAGCCAGGTGCGGCTGAACCCCACCACACAGCAGAATGTGGTCACCTTCACCGTCGTCGTGGATGTCGCCAATCCGGATGGCGCGCTGTTGCCGGGGATGACCGTGAATGCCAGCTTCCTCGTGAAGGAATTTCAGAATGTGCTGCTGGTGCCCAATGCGGCGATGAGCTGGAAGCCGGCGGACTGGAACCGGCAACGTCAGGCAAAGGCCGGAAAAAGCGGTGAAAAGGGTGGCGAAAGCCCGGGCGGCGTGGCCGGCCAAGGCTATGGCACCACAATCTTCGTGCTTGGTGCAGACGGCAAACCTGACCCGCGGCAGATTCGCATCGGCGCAGCCGACAATGACAGCAGCGTGGTTTTGCGCGGCGCGCTGAAGGCCGGCGAAAAGGTCATCACGGGCGAGATTGATCCGAAGGGCGACGAGAAGGGCGGTGGCGCACAGGGCGGAACGCGCCGGCCGCCGGGCGGCTGACCGATGGCCGCCGTTCTCGATCTGCGCGATGTGGTAAAAGACTATGCGTCGGAGGCTGGCGCGTTCCGCGCGTTGCACGGGGTAAGCTTTGTGGTCGAGCAGGGCGAGTTTCTGGCAATCATGGGGCCTTCCGGGTCCGGCAAATCGACGCTGATGAACATCATCGGTTGTCTCGATACCGCATCCGAGGGCAGCTTCCGCTTCGACGGCACCGACATTTCGGATTTTGACGAAACCGCGCTCGCCAGGCTCAGGAACGATGCCATCGGGTTCATCTTCCAGCAGTTCAATCTGCTGCCGCGGCTGTCGGCGCTCGGCAATGTCGCACTGCCACTGGTTTATGCCGGGCTCGCCCGCAGCGAGCGCGAAGCCCGCGCCAGAGAGGGGCTGGCGCTGGTCGGGCTTGCCGACAAGGAAGCCAGCCGACCTTCGCAGCTTTCCGGCGGGCAGCAGCAGCGCGTCGCCATTGCCCGCGCGCTGGCCAACAATCCGCGCCTGGTGCTGGCCGACGAACCGACCGGCGCGCTGGACACGAAAACCGGCGCCGAGGTGCTGGCGCTGTTCCGCACGCTGAATGCCGAGCGCGGGGTCACCGCCGTTATCGTCACCCACGATCCCGGCGTCGCCGCCGCCACCAACCGCGTCGTCCGCATCCAGGACGGCCTGATCACCTATGATGGCCCGCCGACACCGGAAGCACTGGCCGGAGGCGCCGGCCATGAATATGCGGATGTGAGCGCGTAATGCCAAGCAACCCGAAGGATGCTGATTGATGTTCGGTAGCATGGTCGCCGAGGCGTGGAGCGCCCTCATCGCCAACCGGCTGCGCTCGTCGCTCACGATGCTCGGCATGATCATCGGCGTCGCCGCCGTTATCCTGATGCTCGCAATCGGCTCCGGCGTGCAGGCCTACATCGAAAACTCCATTTCGTCGCTCGGCTCCAACCTGTTGATCGTCAATTCCGGTGCCGCCCGCTCCCGTGGCGGTTTTTCGCAGGGCGGCGGCACCGCGCCGACGCTGACGCTCGATGACGCCGATGCCATCGCGAAGCTCCCCGGGGTGATCGCCGCCGCTCCGCAATCCGGCTTCGGCAGCCAGATCGTCGCCGGCCCGGCCAACTGGCTGACGCAGGTTGCCACCTCCACCCCCTCCTGGTTTCAGGTGCAGGACTGGTTTCCCGATGAGGGCCGGCCGTTCACCGAAATGGAAAACCGCCAGGCCGCCCGCGTCGCCGTGCTCGGCCGCAAGGTGGCCGACGAGCTGTTCGGCGCCAACGACCCGCTGGGCCAGCAGATCAGGGTGCGCGGCATCACCTTCACCGTGATCGGCATCCTGCCATCGAAAGGCCAGGGCATCGGCGGCGCCAACCGCGACGACACCGTCGTGCTGCCGCTCACCGCGTCGCAGCGGCTGGTGCAGGGCGGCGGCACCTTCCGTCGCTCCATCCGCACCATTTCGCTGTCGGTGGAAACGCCCGAAGATCTTGAAAGCACGGAGGAAGCCATCACCCAGCTGCTGCGCCGCCGGCACCGGCTGGACGCCTCCGAAGTGAATGATTTCACCATCACCAACATCACGGCGGTGGGCGACACCTTCAAGGAGACGACAGCGGCGATATCGCTGCTGCTGGGCGCCATCGGCGGCATCAGCCTGGTGGTGGGCGGCATCGGCATCATGAACATCATGCTGGTGAGCGTGACCGAGCGGACGCGCGAGATCGGCATCCGCATGGCGATCGGTGCATCAAGGGCTGCCATCCGCCTGCAATTCCTGCTGGAAGCCCTCATGCTAAGCCTCGTCGGCTGCCTCGCCGGCGTCGCCATCGGCGCAGGCGTTGCCATCCTGGCGGGCAAGTTCCTGCCCTTCGAGACTGTCATCAGCCCGGCCTCCATCATCGTCAGCTTCGCGATTTCGGCCGCCATCGGCATCTTCTTCGGCTGGTATCCAGCGAATCAGGCGGCGAAGCTGAGCCCGATCGAGGCGCTCAGGAGCTAGTGCCACATGATCGAGCTTGATCGGCGCACGCAGTGGATTGCAGCGGCGCTCGCAGCGCTTGCCGGCTTTGTGGATGCCGTCGGCGTGCTGGGGACCGGTGGCTTCTTCCTGTCTTTCATGAGCGGAAATTCCACCCGGCTCGGCGTCGGGCTGGCCGAGGCGGCACCCTATCTGTTGATCCCGCTGGCGATAATTGCGGCCTTTGTTTCAGGCGTTTTTCTCGGCTCTCTCCTTGGCCGCAAGGCTGGGCACCGGCGTGGTCGTCTGGTGCTGCTGATGGTGGGGTGCATGCTTGGGGTGGCCGGGGCAGTCGCGCTTGCCGGCGCACCCTGGCTTGGCATTGCCCTGGCGGCGGCTGCAATGGGCGCTGAAAACACCGCTTTCGAAGCCGATGGCAAGGTGCGCTTCGGGCTGACCTACATGACCGGAACTTTGGTGCGCCTGGGGCAGGGGGCAGCGGCGGCGTTTGCCGGCGAGGACCGCACCGGCTGGCAACCCTGGTTTCGCCACTGGGTTGCGCTGATG
>Ga0335395_10002328_pt1 | contig 11815 bp, 13 predicted proteins | sample MAT02_FD_205744 | JGI IMG/M metagenome (GOLD analysis project Ga0335395, IMG submission 205744) | Freshwater microbial communities from Lake Fryxell liftoff mats and glacier meltwater in Antarctica - MAT-02 (spades assembly) (version 2) ...
CGGGTTTCTGATTCGGTTAATTCTACTAAAATCGGATAGTATAAATAATGTACTAATGCTTTTTGGCGGATGGCATCGGCTAAGGTGAGTTCGGGTTGCAACACTGGGCCGAAATAATCTAAAATAGACTCGGTTCCCTCTTCGTCAAAGTGTCTTTCTGGGGTAGCAGAAAGGGCGAGGCGTAGTCCAATATTTCGCGGCAAACTTTGTCCTAAACGGGGTGCGCCTAGGTTGTGAACTTCGTCTCCAATAATTAGGGTTTTTTCGGGAAAATAGCGCAGTTGAGACTGCAAACTATCGGACATTAATGTGGCGTTTGTGGTTATAATTGTCAGAAATATTCCCTCGCCCGTTGGCGAAGCCCTCGAAGAGGATCGCACTTTATACAAACTCCTATCCAGCTTATTTTGCCAACTACGGGCGCTATCAAACGCCAAAATAGGTTTTAAACCAAATTTCTCAGATTCGCGCGCCCACTGATTCACCAGGTGGCAGTAGGGGCAAATTACGAGGAGGACTTGCAGGTTAATTTTATTGTATAATTCAGTGGCGATCGCCAATGCAGTAATCGTCTTACCGCTACCAGTCGCCATCTTCAGCGTACCGCGTCCCTGATTTGCAAACCAATTATCAACCGCCGCGCGCTGGTACTGCCGCAATTGCAGCGATGGCGGCATCCTCGGAAACCCAGATTGCGAATGATTAGCCGCCATCGCGATTCACCTTTAAATACCGTTAGATGCAAAAGTCCCTGTACTCAAATGTAGCTTAAGCGCGATCGAAATTTAACAACCCAAACAAATCATTCGCCGACATTTGCAAACCCGACAGCACATCGAGCACAGGTAAAATATCCTCGCCCTCCTTCGCCTCTGGTTGCTGCTGCGGCTTAAAAACAAGAACTAATTTTTCTTCCGGGTCAATCAACCAACCCAGTTTAGTCTTATTTTCGATACAAAACAGAATTTTATCGATCGCGCGAATAGAACTTTCTGCCGGCGACAAAATCTCAATCATCCAGTCCGGTGCCATAATAAACCTATTGTCAATCTCTCCATTAGCATCAAGAGGAATGCGCGACCACTCAAATACTGCTAAATCTGGAACAACAGCGCATCCCCCAAAAGTGCAGCGTAATTCGGGAAAAGCAAAAGCTAAATTTTGCCATTTACCAGCTTGATTAATAGCTGACGACAATTTGATTTGTAACGTGCTATGTTTTCCTTGAGGCATAGCTTTTTGATAAATTTGACCATCAACATACTCGCTAGCAGGCTTAGTTTCTGGTAGCAGCAGAAACTCTTCCAGAGAAATCTTTGATGGAGACTGAATTGACGTTAACATAAGCGATTAAACCCTCAAAAACTCAACTATCGCCTTAAAAAATCCCATCGCTGTCAGTTGCCCAATCAGCGCAACTTTCCGATTCCACACCAGTAGGGTGCATCGCACAAACCAACAAATTTCCGCCGTAAACTTGACCGTGATAGTTAGTACAACCGCGACAAACCGGATGCTGAGTCGGCGAAGGGTTTACATAAGTCACCATCGACAAATCTATCTCATCAAACTCCGGGTCAAAGTCTCGGCAAATTTCAATAATCGGTTCGAGAAATTCATTTAAATAACCATCAAATTCATTTAAATAACCGTCAACTTCAGTAATCAGGTTATTTTGTACGTGTTCTGTAAACTCTTCCGAAATATGAGCCAAAATGTCCAGCATTTCGACAAACTCTTCGCTCATGTCGGTGAAAAAATGCTCTACTTCAGAGACAGCATTTTCCATTACTTCAAAAAAATCTTTAGACCAATCTTCCATAAATTTGACAGCTTGTTATTACAAAATATTTAACAGAGAAGCTAAGATGAGTCGGGCGGGTTTTGCCTTTATGTCTGGGGTTATATCATAAATTCTTAGCTAAACCCGCCCCTACAAGATGGGTCGGGCGGGTTTTGCCTTTATGTCTGGGGTTATATCATAAATTCTTAGCTAAACCCGCCCCTACAAGATACTATTTTTTTTGGCAATGACCTACTTAGTGCATCCAGGACTATTCTATTACGTATTACCCGATATTCATCCACATCTGACAGGGGAGATATTTAAAAAGGGAACTCAAGAGTATTATCCTGAGTTCCCTTCATGCTTTGCTACGCGAACTTGTTTGAGCTTAATCGCGCTTGAGTCGCCGCAATTCGTCTTGTAAATTCTGGACTTGTTCGCGGAGCTTGTCTACGCCGCCTGTTTCTTTAGCATCTTTTGCCGAAACATCTTCTTCCTCAGAAACAATTTCTATCCGCCGAGGTTCAGCGGTTTTTTGATCCCCAGCGGGTTCTACTGGCGGTTGCTGCTGCTGAGCTTGTTGCACCATATCATCAACAAAGCGACGTGCTTCTTCCGTTGACATTTCACCCCGCTTGACTAATTCGTCTGCCAGCTTTTGGGCTTCAGTGCGTAATTCAGTTAACTTGCTGCCAGCTTTTTCACCAGCGTAGGAAGCTAGCCCGACACCAAGGTAAACTGCTTTCTGTAAAATATCTCCGAAACCAGGCATAGGAGCTATACCTCATAAAACTGGGTGAACCGGAGACCACGCCTATTACAAGCATCCCGTATTGCTGCTACCTTCCGGTCCTGACAAAATTTGGGCGTTGGAATCGCGTGGGGCCAGTTCATTTATGAGTATAGCACAGTTATTTATTCTTCAACCACACACCAGTGATAAATTTCATAAATAACGCAACCGTTCTTCACCAGCGGGTCTTCAGCGACGATCGCCTTTGCCTCATCCATAGAACCCGCCTCAAACATCAACATACCGCCGCCCCGCCTCCCCCAGTAACCAGTTTTCGCTCGGTGTCCTTTAGAAATCAACTCTCGGACATAAGCTCTGTGAGCTGGCACGTACTGGTCAAAGACAGGCTTTTCGACAATTCCTTGTTCAATTTTGACAAACCAAGGCATTTTTTATTTTGGATTTTAGATTTTAGATTTTAGATTGGGGATTGTAGATTGGGAATGGAGGTTTTGGTACCGAGCATTGAGCAAATACTCGATCGCCCGTACTCGGCCATTCCTTCCTCACTGCGATGGTATCCTATGAACCAGTCAAACCAGCGATTTTTTATTGCTTTAGTGCCACCTTCCGATATTGAACAGCAGATTACTGAGATCAAACTGTATTTTGCGGAACACTACAATACTCGCGGTGCATTGAATTCGCCGCCCCACATCACGCTGCAACCTCCTTTTGAATGGCTGGCGGCGGATGTACCGAAGTTGGAGGAAAGTTTAAAGGCATTTGCTGCAAATCGGCTGCCAATTCTCGTTACTCTATCCGGTTTTGCGGCTTTCGATCCCCGCGTCATTTATCAAAATTAATGGGTTTAAAACCCCGTCCTTGTAGGACGGCTTTGTGTGAGAATGTATATACCGAGATCAAACAACGGATATCTTGAGAGTAAAAGTCAGGCATAAGCCGGGGCCTCCAAACGATATAAACTGCTTTGTATTTGTACCGATGGATGGTCGGGAAAGGAAACTGTCCGAGGCACTCAGAGCGTCGGGGATATGTGGGTAACTACATATCCAGATAGTGGGTAAAAAACCGTAAGGAAACAACCAGAAAATCTAAATCGTGAGGTTTAGAAGCTTTGCCCTTTTAGGGCGGAGTAATGTCACGTTGATGTTGTCAAATCGCCGGCATTGCTGGAGATGCAACAAGATTTGATGAGTTATTTGGAGGCGAATTTGGGAATTGTCGATCGCATTTCTCAGACTCGCCCATTTGTCCCGCACATGACAGTAGCGTTTCGCGATTTAACTCAGGAGAATTTTCAAGCGGCTTGGTTGGAATTTGCAGGGCGTGAGATCCACTTTGAGTTTACCGCTGCGGCCTTAACTTTGTTGCTGCACGACGGCAGTCGCTGGAATATCAGAAGATCCGGCGGTTAGAAACCGCGTCTATAGAAACAAAACCCGCCGACGCGGGTTGAATACCCGGCGGTTAATATGTTATTTTCTTTAGTCCCTCGCTCGCTCGGACATCGTTTGACAAGAAGCGGTTTCAACCGCCGCCTTTTTTTAGCGATCGCTCTTATTCGGACTTGCAAGTGCGACGGTTCCATAAACCGAAATTCCCGAATCTTTCAATATTTGAATTGCCGATTTAACCGTAGTACCGCTAGTGTAAATATCATCAACTAACAAAACTCGATCGCGCGGGAGACGGCGGCGAAAATCTTTCCCCAAACTTAAAGCATCTTTCATTTCGGCTTTTCGTTGCTGTGGTGTCAGAGCGAATAAAGCCTGAGTATTTTTCACACGCTCCAAACCGTGCCGCTGCAAAGGCAAACCAGTCAACTCGCAGAAACTTGCCGCCAACAGTTCCGCCTGGTTAAAACCGCGCTGCTTGAGCTTTTCTGGGTGCAAGGGAATCGGTACAACTGTTAAATTGTCAATAGCTAATTCGGGAAAACTTAGCCAAGATTCTGCCATCCAGCCGCCGAGGGGTTTGGCTAATTGCGGATTCCCGTCATATTTCAAAGCTGCGATCGCCCGTTTGAGAGTTCCGCCGTACTCGCCCCACACAAAAACCCGCTGCTCTGAATCCCAAAATCGACCGGGATCGGCTAACTGACATCGCTGAAGTTGCTTGTGGCAGTAGGGACAAAACTCTTCGGCAGCCGATCGCTGACAAAGAGGACAGTTAGACTTAAGAAATAGATTGAGAAAAGATTTGACTAATCCCGTCCATTTTCGCTTGTTCATCCTAAAATTGTGGTAAGTGATTAATCGGAAAAACTATCAAAATTCAATCAGTTTCCAAGAACAGGATCGCAGCGTGACAAACCTCTACTGGCTCGACAAAATTCAACCTTCAGACCGAGATGCAGTGGGAGAAAAAGCATTTTACTTGAGCTATTTGCTCGCCCAAAATCATCCCGTTGTACCGGGTTTTGTCGTGCCGGCTCAAACATTTTGGCAGTTTTTGGAGTCGATCGACTGGCTAGAACCGCTGTTTGCCGACTGGCCACACTCTTCGCTACACTTGAATGTCAATGAACCGAGACAACTGCAATCGATCGCCCGCAGCATCCGCCACCAAATCCTCACCACCAAACTGCCAGAGGCACTACTCTCCACCCTAGAGTCTGCGGTTGGCGATCTCAACTCCCAAGCCTTAATTTTTCGCCCTTCCCTGACTTCCAGGAGCCCGAAAACAGCCGGAATCCTGGAATCTCAAGCAGTACGCGCCGAACCAGAATCCATTGAGGCCGGACTAAAACGAGCCTGGGCAGAAGTGTTCAAAGCCCGAAGTCTATTTTACTGGCAGCGGTGCGGCATGGAAATACAGCAAATCAATCCCGCAGTTTTGGTGCAGTCACTTCAAGGAGCAATCGCCACAGGTGAGGTGAAAACTAATGCCGGCGCAGCATGGGAAATCCAAGCCACTAGCGGTTTGGGAATGTCCCTCGCTAGGGGAGAAACTATCCCCGATTACTATGAAGTGCAGTCAGAAACAGGTGCGGTTAAATTCCAGCGGCTCGGTTACAAAACATTAGCATATAATCTCAAAGCTGATGAGATAAAGCCGGGGGAAAAAACGCATATCGGGAATTTTGCAGCTTTCCCAATCCCCGATTCTCCATTTTTAATTCCTGATTTTGCTGACAGTTGCCTGGAAGTTTTGGCGCTGGGCGAGAAATCACAAGCTGAATATGTTTTAGAGGAATCGCAACTGCAAAAAATTATTAAATTGAGCAAAAAAGTTGTCGCAGAATTTGACTCTGATTTAATTTTGCAGTGGACAATCAGCGAGACCGAAAATAATGATGAACCGCAGTTTTATTTTACTCAAGTTCGTCTTGTGAAAGGGGAAAAAGTCGCGTCGGTACGGGAAAATGCGATCGCCCCAGCCAGAATTCCGGCAATTCTCAGAGGTTTAGCAGCATCATCAGGCAAAGCCGAAGCAGTTGCCCAAGTTATGACGAATTCTCACCCAGAAAACGCCCAATTCTTAGCCGGAGGCATTTTGGTAGCCCGCACAATCGAGCCGCACTGGCTGCCTTGGCTAAAAGTTGCTGCTGGGGTGGTTGTGGAACAAGGAGGCATGACAGGGCACGGCGCTATTTTAGCGAGAGAATTGGGGATTCCTGCCGTTGTGGGAGTTGCTGGGGCCACGAGGGCGATCGAGACTGGCGATTGGGTGTTGGTAGACGGCGATAGTGGACAAGTTTTTGCCACCGCCGAACCAGATGGCGATCGACTTCGGGAATTAGGACAAAATCCAGAAATTTACACTACAGCAGCAGAAATGTCAATAGCTAATTACCAATTTTCTACGTCAGATCGATCGTCCAATCCCGCGTCTAAATCTCGCCAGCCTGAGTCTGCCGAATCTGTTGCGCCAACGGCGACTCAACTGCTAGTTAATGTCAGCCAAACGAGTTCGATCGATCGCCTCAGAAATCTGCCAATTGACGGCATCGGATTATTGCGATCGGAATTGATGGCATTGGAAGCTTTGGACTGTCAAAACCCCAAAATTTGGCTGCAAAACGGTCAGAAATCGGAATTTGTCTCGCGCATGGCGGATTGCCTGAGTTTATTTGCCGCTGCGGTGGCACCGCGACCAATATTTTATCGATCTCTCGATTTGCGCGAATCAGGAACCCACGGCAGTTTCAGCGATACCTTTGAACCGGAGTTATTTGATTGGGAGTTGTGCGTACTTAAAAAAGTCGGCGAGTCAGGCCATACAAATGTCAATTTAATTTTGCCTTTTGTGCGCTCTGTTGACGAGTTTGTTTACTGCCGCCAGCGCTTAGAAACTATTTGGAAAAATCGGCCTGCTCAGTTTCAAATGTGGATCATGGCGGAAGTTCCTTCGGTATTATTTTTATTGCCAGATTATGTAAAAGCAGGAGTTCAAGGAATTTCTATCGGCACCAACGATTTAACTCAGTTTCTGTTAGGCATTGACCGCAACTCCCAACAGGTAGCAGGTGGTTTAAACGGGCGCGATCGAGCAGTGATGAGGGCGATCGAGCATTTAATCCTGGGAGCCAGGGCTGCGGGCATTCCTTGCTCGATCTGCGGGGACGCGACCGCATTGTATCCTGAGATAGTTGAATCCTTGGTACGGTGGGGGATTTCGTCTATTTCGGTGAATGTCGATGCTGTAGAACAGACTTGCAGGGCGATCGCCCGTGCCGAACAGCGCCTGCTCCTTGCAGCCGCGCGATCGATCGTTAATAATTAAAAAGATCAGACGGCGGTTGAAACCGCGTCTACACAAACGAATTCCGCCTCCGCGGAATGAAGAAAATAACATAATTTTAACCGCCCGATCTTCTTCAACCCCGGCACCATCCGGGTTTTGTTTGTATAAATGCGGGTTCAACCGCCCGGTCTTCTAAATTAAAAACATCCGATTTTTAAGCTAAGATAGAAATATCACCAACACTTGACCCAAAGGTAAAAACAATGAAATCAAAAATTATTGCAACCGCAACAATACTTGCCGCCCTCGGCTGTCTGCATTCCCATCCAGCATTGTCTCAACCTGCAACAGACGGCGGGAGACAACCCGGATTTTGGCAACCTCAAGCACAGATTGACACTGCTCGCAACATTACCCTCAGACTGTTAAATGAAACCGGATTAAAACTAGAATATGGTAATCAGGTGTTGGCTTGTCATCCTTGGCCGTCGGAGCCAGCAAAAACATCATTGTTAGCGTCAGCAACCGCACCGCCGATATTGCAAAATATTCCGATTAATGTCCAAGGAGGAACCACAACTTTGAAATACGACTATAGCGTTGATGCCAAGCAAAACCTTGTGACGATTCGTATCACCAGATCAGACGGCCGCACTAGGCAAGATCGGTCAGTTTATATTGATGAAAAAGGGCGAATTTACTCTTTCTAAGACTGACGATTGTTAACCAGATTCCCGATCGTGGATCTTGGTTTTAGCAGCGAGATATCCGGGGCGTTGCTGACTCGAAGTATGAATCCATCAGCAGAGACGCGCTACGAGTGCGTCTCTACAAAGGTTTGGAGATCAGGTTAAATTATTTTCATCCCTAAAATCAGCAACGCCCGCTGTTACTTAGTCGATCGAGATTGACTGAGGCCCCGTGCTTTTACCGTTGGTTGGTTCGGCTGTGGGCGCAGTGTAGGAAGTTGAGCCGGCTTGTTCGTCAATCCAGCTTCTAACGGGATCTTCGTGAAGGTTGAGTCGCAGCAGGCCTGAAAAAAATCCGCCCGCAAAGGCAAGAGGCTGTTGCATCAATTCTTTAACTACTGGGATGAGTTCATCGAGGAACATTCAAGAGTCTCCTTGTTCTGCTGGGTTTCTACCTTTACTGTACCGTTTGTATTGCGATGCTGGCAGCGGCCGACAAAAAACCCTATTCTCAAACCCTGAAGATGGGCGATCCTCTTCAAGGGCTTCGCTAACCACCAATTTGGCGGCTAATGGCGTACAATGCTAATCAATTTGCTGTAAAAATTTTATGTGCCGTTTGCTTGGCTACCTGGGCGAGCCGATTTTACTCGATTCTATTCTGTACAAGCCGGAACATTCGCTGATTGTGCAGAGTTACCAGCCCCGCGAAATGACTTCGGGCCTGCTCAACGCTGACGGTTTTGGCATCGGTTGGTATCACCCGCACCTAGATACTGACCCGTTTACTTATAAAAATGTACAACCAATTTGGAGCGACATCAATCTGCCGAGTATTAGCCGGTACGTTGAATCAAAATGCGCGATCGCCTATGTTCGTAGTGCAACTTCGGGACAAGCTGTAGATTTGACCAACTGTCAGCCCTTTGGGTACGATCGCCTATTGTTCGTACACAACGGCTTTGTGCAGAATTTTCGGAAAACTCTTTACAGACCAATTCGCGATCGGCTCAGCGATACCCTTTATCAATCAATTAACGGTACTACAGATTCAGAGCACATCTTCGGCTTATTTGTCAATGAATTAACAGTCGCAAATCTGACTATACAAGCTGCTTTGCAAAACTCCCTGAAAACTTTGGCTGAGCTAGCAAACGTTCACAATGTAGAATTTTCAGCTAATATCATTATCAGCGACGGACACCAGCTCGTTGCCTCTCGCTTTGCTTTCCCAAAAGTCCCTCCTTCCCTTTATTGGCTACGGGACGATCTAAATTTCCCAAATTCTGTCATCATTGCTTCTGAGCCTTTATTTGCTGGCAATTGGCATGAGTGTCCAGCCCAAAGCATTATCAGTACGGGAGTAGACGGTGATATTGAAATCTATCCAATCTTGTAGAGAGGCAATTTATCACGATTTGCAGCAGTGTCGCCGTGGCACTTTTAAACTATTTGCAGACATCGATTATGATACTTTTTGCAGTCAAGCTCATCCTGATTTCAGTCCGGTTGGCTGGCATTTAGGTCATATTGCTTATACTGAGGATTTGTGGCTGTTACAGCGATGTGCTGGATTGCCGCCACTATTTTCTAAGTATCACAAGCTCTTTGCTGCTGATATTTTGCCTAAGAAAGAACGGGTTTTTTTGCCTGCGTTTCCAGAGGTTGAATTTTATCTGGATGCGGTGCGAAAAAAGGTCTTAGATTATTTGGAAGTTGCGCCGATTGAACAGCAGGAACGTCTCTGGCGGTTTATGATTCAGCACGAAAGCCAGCACTGTGAAACTGTTGCTTTTGTGTTGCAAATGCAGAGGAAGGAAGAAGGAAGAAGGAAGAAGGAAGAAGGAAGAGGGAAGGAGGAAGAAGGAAGGTTAGCAACGGATTTTGTAGCGGATTTAACGGATGTCACGGATAGAAGAAGATTAGCAACGGATTTTGTAGCGGATGTAACGGATGTAACGGATAGAAGCAAAGAAGAAGAAGGAAGATTAATTACTGATTACCAATTACCAATTACCAATTACCAATTCCCCATTACCGATTCGTCGATCGCAATTCCGGGCGGCGAATTTTACATGGGAAGCGATGCTGCTGAGGCTTTGGATAATGAGCGATCGCGCCACTTGTGTTATTTAGAAGCATACGCGATCGATCGCTATCCCGTCACTTGCCGTCAATACCGAGATTTTATGACATCCGGCGGCTATCAGAACCCCGATTGGTGGTCTGCTGAGGGCTGGGAATGGCAAAAAGTTCATTTAGTCGATCGCCCGCTTTACTGGTCAGAAAATCCAGCTTTCAGCAACCATCCAGTTTGTGGCGTAAGTTGGTACGAAGCCGAAGCCTACTGCAACTTCGCCGGCAAGCGTTTGCCATCGGAAGCCGAATGGGAAAAAGCAGCGAGTTGGGATGCCACCAATCAAACATATCGCATTTATCCTTGGGGAGAATCACCGCCAAATCCCAGCCTGTGCAATCATAGCAATCATCTTGCCAATACCTCGCCAGTTGATGCGTTTCCAAAAGGAGCAAGTGCAGCAGGCTGCTGCGATATGTTGGGCAACGTCTGGGAGTGGACAGCTTCAACCTTTGACGCCTATCCAGAATTTGAAAGTTATCCTTACAAAGGATACTCTGAACTCTATTTTGATGGAGAGCACCGGGTTCTAAAAGGCGGGAGTTGGGCGACTTTTCCTCAAGCAATGCGATCGACTTTTCGGAATTGGTACTATCCGGGCGTGCGCCAAATTATCGCAGGTTTTCGTTGCGCTAAGTAGTTCATTATGCAATTATAACTGCAATAGACAAGATTGCATTTATTCGCTTTTTTATCTTGAAATTATCTGCGTCAATCTGTGTTTATCTGTCTTGTATCTGCGGTCGATCAATCAAACATTTAAGCAAGAAGTCTAGAGAATCTGGGGGAATTTGCTTGCTAAATGTCAAGATAAATCGCATTTCAAAATATTAAGTAAAAAAACTTGGGAAAATTATTTTTAAGTTTTAATTTGGGGAGCGATCGCCATCTGGTGAGAAAATAGATAACGGAGATCGGCATAAAAAATCAGGCTTAAGCGTGATATTTGGCAAGGTGACTGCGTGCTATACCCATTGTTGCATCTTAATTTTACTCTATGAAATCCCCAAGACTGTCCGACACGACAAACCCAGCCTCAACACAGAAAAACCGGCTGCACTTAGAGCGGCTGGTGAGCGCTGTGGCACCGACAACCGCAGAAATCAATCCTGGCAGCGATGCAGTTAGCGGGTTGACTCAAAACCCCAAAACCCTTCCTCCCAAGTATTTCTACGACGATCGCGGCTCGAACCTGTTCGAGTTGATTTGTCAATTGCCGGAATACTACGTGACACGCACGGAGACGGCGATTTTGCAAGAGTGCGCGGGGGCGATCGCCCATTTGACGGGCAAGTGCGAAATCGTCGAACTCGGCAGCGGCAGTTCCACCAAAACCCGGATTCTCCTCGATGCTTACAGCAAATTGGAATATCCGCTGCACTATTTGCCGATCGACATCAGCCCTACTATCCTAGAAAGCAGCGCTTGTCAACTGTTGGCAGATTATCCATCGCTTCAGATTCACGGACTTGTCAGCACTTACGAATTAGCCTTAGCTAAAATTTCCCCGTCACCGTTGCCAACCCGAATGATTTGCTTTCTAGGCAGTACCCTCGGCAATCTTAACGCTCAAGAATGCGATCTATTCTTCTCGCAAATTGTCGGTGCATTGCAGCCGGGAGAATATTTTCTGCTGGGAATTGACTTGGACAAATCTAAAGATATTTTAGAGCCGGCCTACGATGACAGTCAAGGAGTGACAGCAGCATTTAACTTGAATATGCTGCGGCATTTAAATCGGAGGTATGAGGGAAATTTTG
>Ga0335395_10002329_pt1 | contig 11813 bp, 6 predicted proteins | sample MAT02_FD_205744 | JGI IMG/M metagenome (GOLD analysis project Ga0335395, IMG submission 205744) | Freshwater microbial communities from Lake Fryxell liftoff mats and glacier meltwater in Antarctica - MAT-02 (spades assembly) (version 2) ...
CAGACCAAGCAGAACTCAACCATATTTCTGCCACTCCTACCCTCGTGCGCGTCACCCCCGAACCCATCCGTCGCATTGTTGGTGATCTTTCTAATATCGATCGAGTCCTCCAACTCCTTATTGCCCCTGAAGAACACTAAATCATCCTCAACAAGGGTAATTACAAGTATTGATAATACAAAGTCCAGTTATAGAGGTAGGGGCGCAGTCCAGTTACAGAGGTAGGGGCGCAGTCCAGTTACAGAGGTAGGGGCGCAAGGCTTTGCGCCCAGAAGATTTAAGCATAAATCAATTAGTCTATATAAAGCAGATTTTATATAAATGGCATTTTTTTAGCATATACAATAAAAATTATATCCATACTGAAACAGGCATATAAAATCAAAAAGCTATACAGTTAATAACTTAGTATACTTACAAATTAGTTAACATCTTTATTAAAAAGTATATACTATTATTTGCTTGTACAATTTTTTAAGCTGTATAAATTAAATTCTGCATACATATAAAATAAGCATGTTAATACTTAAAGCTATGTATATTCAAAAATAAGTATTTACACATTCCTATTCTTTAAGAATATATCCTCCGGGACTACTACACCAATCCAAGCGCTTGATCCTCACTTTTTGATCGGCAAAAAACTCATCCACAGCCTTACTTTCTCCCTCCCAAGGAGAATTTCCATAACCATCAAATAACACAACTCCACCAGACACTACTCGCTGCCATAAATGCTGTAACCCGATCGATGCTGGTGCGTAGAGATCAACATCAATATGCAATAGCGAAATGCGTAAACTAGGGTTTTCTTGGAGATATTTCGGGACAGTTTGTTGAATATCGCCCTTAACTAAAATTATCCGTGGTTTGTAGGGAATGAATCGATCGCTATCAAAGATATGAATAGCATCCCGTAATTGTGCTTCAAACTCACTAATTTCTGCCTCAATATTATTATTTTCAGAATTAATAGAATCAAGCTGAAAATCTTCAGAATCTAACTCTTGATAACTCCGAAAATGGTCAAAACCGATGACTTTTCTTTGTCGATCGCCCATATTCCGAATCTCCAAAAAATTTGCCCAAGACATCAATGAACCGCCCCGATGCACCCCCAACTCCACAATATCTCCCGGTAAATTTACAACCTTTTGAAAAAACTCATAATGCGCCAAAAATCTTTTTAAGAAGGCTCGCCTCGTATAAATCTGAAAATTACGACATATTTCCTGCTTCGGCACAGCAAACTTAGCAAAATGATCTTCCAACATCTGTTCAACAGCATCATCCGCAGCAAAATTGGGGGAACATTTCAAATTATTCTCTTCCATAAACTTATTTTCTCTTACAATAAATCAATAACTACTAACTACTTTTGCACCAATAATCATGTTAGCTACTACTCCCACTTATAGCCGCCCCTATCAAGTTACTTGGGAAAAACTGCCCGATGATTTTGTGTTGCCCGATGACCCTGTGGATAATATCAATCAACCCGCCCTTGCTGCGGCTCTAACCGAAAGTCTGCAATTAGCTTGCCAACTCCCAGAAACCGCCCTCACCCCCACCAACTATGGCATTTGCGCTACCATTAATGGCAAATTGGCTGTCAAAGCTCCCGATTGGGCTTATATTCCTCAGATTGCGGTCGATCGATCGGAGGTAATCCGCAGTTACACACCCCGATTGCAGGGAGAAATTCCTACCCTAGTCCTAGAGTTTCTCTCCGACACCGCCGGGGGAGAATATTCCGTCAAGGAAACCTTTCCCGTCGGCAAGTTTTTCTATTACGAACAGATTTTACAAGTCCCCAATTACGGCATTTTTGACCCAGATACCGGGGCTTTAGAGTTATATCGCTTAAACGATCGCCAACAATATGATTTAGAACCAGCTAACGAACAAGGTCGATTTTGGATTCCAGAAATGCAGCTTTTCCTAGGAGTATGGCAAGGTGAGCGAGAAAACCGAAATAGCTATTGGTTACGCTGGTGGGATGAACAGGGAAATCTATTATTGTGGGGGCGGGAACGAGTTGTTCAAGAACACCAAAAAACTGAAGCTGAACGTCAACGGGCTGAGGCTGAACATCAACGGGCAGAACGATTAGCCGCTCAATTGCGGGCAGCAGGTATCGAACCAGAAGCCTAGCTAAAACTATACTAAATCTATTGTCCTTTCAACATTGCAAGGCAGGGAATTAGTTGACTTTGATCCGAAATAACAAAAACTGAGTTACTTGCTCTGGATTGAAATTATCATCACTAACCAAAATTAGGCTCTGGCTACCATCAGCTAACCGAGAACCAAGGCTCATCGCTTCTAGATTATCTAGCTTAATTCCTAGGGTTGCTAAATCTAAGACTAGCTTTTTGCGGATGGGCTGAAAACTGGGAGAAAGGAAGCGCAGACTAGGTATAGAGGAGGTGTCGGTAGCAGGGCCAGTAGTGATTTGGTAGATTTTGGCACTAATTTCTTGGGGTGCTTCCGGTATTTTTGAGCCATAACTTTTTTCTAAACTCAGGAAAAATCCCCGCTCTGGCAGGGCAATTATTTCTGATAGTCCGTGGGAGATAGCTTCTGGGGGGGCGGGGTCTAGTTGGTAGAGGTTTTCAGAAATGAGCAGGGGCGGGGTGGTGTCGGTGATCAGGTAATGGAGGAAACGGAGGGGAGGCAGTTGGTCGGGGTCTTCGGGGTTTAGATCCTGTTGTAGGGGTGATTCGGTAGCGGTAAAGATGCGATAGGGATCGCTTTGGGTATTGCCATCGGCGACGATCGCCAGAGACTCAAACCCCGATTTGGGCAGAATTCCTCGACTAGGGTTAACTTTGGGTAGGTAGCGATCGGGAATAGGCATAGATTGCTTTTTATTGCCAGTTTCTAGGTCATACTCCTCAATTGATGGCTCTGCTTCGCTAGTACCTTCACTGCTGATCAAAACACTTCCCGCCGGAGTGAGAATAATCCCTTCTGCATCTATGGTATTGGGGGGATAGGTTACGCCGTTTTCTTTGAGGAAGGTGACTTTTTCGATGGTTACTGGAGTTACTGGAATTACCGGAGTTACTGGATTATTTCTAGAATTATCTACAGGATCATTATCATTTTCAGAAGTAAGTTGTGGCGTTTCTAGGGCAAGTTTGAGAGTGTAGAAACGGGCAGGGGCGTAATTGCTCCGATCGTCCGAAATGGCATAGAAAACATCCTGAGCTCGATCGTAGGTAATCCCCGAAATTCCCCCCACAGTTGTTCCTTGAAAATCTATTTTAGGTAATTGATATTCCCGCAAAAATTCTAAATTTACATCTAAAAATCCCCGGTCTGCGGCGGAGACTTTGGGTAGGCTACAACTGGTGATTAGCAATAAAAACAGGAGGGCGATCGACCCCCAACCAAACTTCAAAAATTGCCAAATTTTAATAGTTTTAATAGTTCGCAAAGATTTTCGTAAGTTCATCAAATTCATCAAGCTCATAGGTAAAGATAAATAAAAAATGTTGGTAATAATCCCAAAATTAAGATATGAAAATTTAATTTAGTAGCTTTAATAACTTACTTAATAACCAATCGGTGATAACTTATTACCTAAGATTGTCTCTACCATTTTACAGTTCATCGGTTCAGAAAAAAGATATCCCTGCCCAAACTCACAGCCCATCCCCCGTAGCCATTGCAACTGCTGTTTAGTTTCAATTCCCTCCGCCACCACCGCTAGACCGAGTTGATTGCTCAGGGCAATAATTGTACTAACTACTTGATAATTTCGATTCCCCTGTTGCATTTGTCCCACAAAAGATCGATCAATCTTCAAGTTGTCTGCCGGGAGTCGATGCAAATAATTGAGAGAAGAATAACCAGTCCCAAAATCATCAATACTAATTTGAATTTGTCTGTCCTTTAATTGCCATAACAACTTAATAGTTTTGCTAATATTTTCAATCAGCATACTTTCCGTAATTTCTAAAGTAATGGCAGCACCAGAAATCTTTGTAGCCGCCAGAACTCGATCGATCTCCGCTAACAAATTACTTTGATATAGATCCTGAGCCGAAAGATTAATACTCATTTTTAAGACACAATCAGGGAACTGCTGCTGCCACTTTGCCAATTGTTGACACGCTGTCCGAAACACCCATTGATCGATCGGCACAATCAAGCCCGTTTCCTCGGCGATGGGAATAAATTTCTCTGGATTAACGATCCCCCTAGTCGGATGATGCCACCGTACCAACGCCTCAAAACCCACCAGACAAGTCTCTGAAGCCGGATTAATCCCCAACTCTAGAGAGTGTTGCCGATTGTCAAAATTAACAATATCAAAAATTGGTTGATAGTAAATAAAAAACTCTTCCCGCTCCAGAGCCTTGCGGAGGTCTGTTTCTAGGGTCAGACGGTTCACAGCTTGGGTGTGCATTTCCACATCAAACACCTTGTAGAAGCCCCTACCCTCAGCCTTGGCTCGGTACATGGCAATATCTGCATCTCGGATCAGGGTCGAGGCCTGTTGATAGCTCTGAGTTCCCAGCACAATCCCCACACTGGTACTAATCACTACCTCCGTCTCATTGATATAGAAAGGAGCCTGTAAATCTTCTAAAATCCGCTCCGTAACTTGAATCGCTTTTTCAATCCCCGTCACATCCTCAAGGAGAATCACAAATTCATCACCCCCTAGTCGGGCTACGAGATCAATATCCCGGATATGCTCTTTTAGCTTCTGGGCAACTAGAGTCAAGAGCCGATCGCCCACCAAGTGACCAAGACTATCGTTGATAACTTTGAATCGATCGAGGTCAAGAAATAAAACTGCATACTGATAATTTTCAAACCGTCGGGAGCGATTAATGGCAAGCTCTAGGCGCTCTGTGAGCAAGTTCCGATTTGGTAGCCCCGTTAAGCCATCATGGAGAGCATCATAACGGAGGCGTTGCTGCGCTTCGATTCGCTCTGTAATATCTCGTGAAGTAGTTTGCAATTTGATTATTTGCTCGTTGATATCTTTGATAGATTTTGAGAGAGTTTCAAACCAAATATAGTGTCCAGATTTATGGCGGATGCGGTGGGTAACGGTAATGGGCTGCTGATTTAATACCTGATTGTGGGATTCTTGGATCAGAGCACAATCTTCCGGATGGAAAAGCTCGTAGGGATATTGACCAATTAACTCTTTGTAATGGTAGCCCAGCAATATTTCAGAAGAGGGACTGACGTAGACATAGCGACCATCAGGTTCGTGGAGACAAACAAGATCGTTAGTATTTTCGGCAAGGAGTCGATAGCGCTCTTCACTCTCTCGTAGTTCCACTTCGGTTTGTTGTCGATCAAAGCGGACTTGGGCATCCCGGAGTTCTCGCCGCACTGCTTCTGGGAGCCGCTTCAGATTCTCCTTCATTACATAATCATTGGCTCCGGCTTTCATCATTTCCACCGCCAACACTTCCCCGATCGTCCCCGACACCAAAATAAAAGGAATACTCTGATGGTACAGTCTTACTGCTTTTAGGGCGTTAGGAGCATCAAATTTAGGCAATCGATAGTCAGAGATTACTATATCCCATTGTTTCTGCTCCAGAGCTATCTGTAATTCCTCTAGGGTTTCGACCCGTTGCCACATCGGATGAAATCCCCCCCGTCGGAGTTCTCGCAACACCAATAAAGCGTCGTCTTCAACATCTTCAATCAGGAGCAGATTTAAGAGGTCTTTCATAGTTATAGAATAGATACTGATTATCCCTAATTATATTCTCTCAGACATAGGCTCGTTAACTAGGAGCCAATACATTCCCACTTGGGTCACAGCCTCAGCAAATTGATCAAATTCCACAGGCTTACAGACATAACTGTTGGCTCCTAGGTAATAGCTATCAACAATATCTCGTTCTTCGCTAGAGGAGGTCAATATAACTACAGGTAATAAACGAGTTCGATCGCTTGCCCGAATCCGCCGAAGAACCTCCAGACCATCAATCTTAGGTAACTTAATATCCAGCAAAACCAACGTCGGTAGAGGAGCATCACTAAATAAAATATTTAACGCCTCTTCTCCATTGCGAGCTACCTTGATTTCGTTGGCAATTTTACTGCGGCGCAGCGATCGAATCACCAACTTTTCATCATCAGGATTGTCTTCAACTAGCAAAATAGAACGGGTGTCACTCATAAATTAATAAATTAATAAATTAATAAATTATAAACTAATTATTTAATTCAGGCTTTTAATCTAAATCATGGGGAATAGTAAAATAAATAGTAGCTCCACCTTCTACAACTCCCTTAGCCCAAACCCTACCACCATGGCGATGAATGACTCGCTGTACCGTTGCTAAACCAATACCAGTACCGGGAAACTCGTTGGTATTATGCAGTCTCTGGAATACCCCAAAGAGCATAGAGGCGTATGCCATATCAAAACCCGCTCCGTCATCCCGGACAAAATAAACCATTTCTTCGCCCCGTTCTTGGTCAGTTTGGTCAGTTTGGTCAGTTTGTTTACTAGAGTCTGTCCTAGAAGTTTCGATCGTCCCAATTTCAATGCGAGCTGTAGGGTGATGACTAGTAAATTTCCAAGCATTTTGCAAGAGATTTTCTAGGGCAACTCGCACAAGGTTAATATCAGCATAGACTATTAGCTCCGGCGTGATCAAAAATTCGACTTGTCGATCGGGCTGGGATATTTGCAAATCTGTGGCAATTTCTTGGGCAACTTCTGTTAAGTTTACTTGGCTATGTTGTATTTCTGTCCTGGAGATCTGTGAGAGACGTAGCAAGTCATCGATCAAATTTCCCATCCGTTCCACAGCCCGATGGATGCGATCGAAATAATCCCTTGCCTCTTCATCAAACTGATCGCCGTAATCTTCCATCAAGGCTTTACTAAACCCGTCGATCGCCCGCAGGGGAGAACGTAAATCATGAGATACAGAATAGGCAAAGGCTTCTAGTTCTTGGTTAGCCGCCTCCAGCTTTTGGGATGTTTTCTGGATTTTAACTTCAGCTTGTTTGCGATCGCTAATATCCGTCACCCGGACTAAATTCATGGTTTTCCCTGCCACGACGATCGGTTTTGCCACAATATTACCCCAAAAAAAACTACCCCGCCGAGTGACATACTCAAGTTCTCGGCTCCAAAACCCTTGAGTTAACATCTGTTGATCAATAGCCTCTAGTTCATCAGCAGTAAATTGATAGCGCTGGAGAATATGCCCCTTAATCCCAATTAACTCTGCTTTATGAGATACCTCAAAGAGTTCTATGGCTTTCTGATTGCAATCCAAAGTCAACAATGTTTCTGAATCTACCAAAAAAAGAGCATCAGCCAATTCATTAAAGATAGCCTCTCGTAGATCCCGATTCCGAATCACTTCCTGCTCTACGGCTTTGCGATCGCTAATATCCATAGCAATCCCTACCAAATGCTGCACCAGTCCATTTTCATCAAGCTGAGGCTGTCCCTTCGCAAAAACACAACCAAGGGAACCATCTTCTCGGATAATTTGCAGGTCCAATTCATAGGGTTCCCCAAATTTCATGGCTCGATCGACCAATTGTATTAGGCGCTGCCAATCCTCCGGCACAAAATTTCGACTTTGTTGGCTGCGGCTGGGGGCTGACTGGCTAGGATCGTAGCCAAAGATTTCAAACAGTTCTGGAGACCAGTTTACTTGATCCTTATCAATTATAAATTCCCAACTGCCCAAACGAGCAACCTTCTGAGATTCCCTGAGCATAGTATCCTGTTTTTCCAGAGCCTCTGTCCTTTGGGCAACTCGCAATTCTAATTCTTGATTGATTTCTGCTAGGGAATTAATTAGACGCTTTTGTTCTGTAATATCCTGCCCAAAACTCATACTCCTGCCATCAGCAATAGGTATCTGCATCCAAGTAGCATCAAGAATCCTGCCGTCTTTAACTCTCATTTTGCAATCATTCCAAGTAGAATCTGCCTTGATAATATTTTGGATCACTGCCTCGTAGTCGACTGGATCAGGGAAAGACTCTCGCAAAGCATCTACAGTTTGATATTCATCTTTTGTCCAGCCTGTTATTTGTTCTAAGTAGCGGTTAGTTATTAAAATTTCACCCATTGGGGAGCAGATACCCGCCATCACGGGCATATTATCAAAAATCAATTGGAGGAGTTCTTTTTGGTTGTGGAGTTCGAGTTCTGTTTGTTTACGATCGCTGATATCTAGAACCAAGGTATCCCAGACCACATCCCCCTCTGGGGTAGATTCCGGACTCCCTATTCCTTGGAGCCACTTTTGTTGACCGGAGGGAGTAGTAATCCGCCATTCGCACAGCCAAGGTTGGAGAGTTTGGGCTGAGGTCATAACTGAGTTGTACATATTAGCCACATCTTCAGGATGAATCACCTCCCAGAGAATCTTAGCGCTGGCTTCCACTACATCAGCTTCTACTTCCCATAGATCGTAGCACCCCGGACTCATGTATAACACCTGATCAGAGCCATCTGTTCTTAGAGCATAACGAAATACTGCCCCCGGGATATTAGCTACAATATTCCGAAACTTAGCTTCCGATTCTTGGAGAGCCATCTCCGTTTGTTTGAGGGTGGTGATGTCTCGACCCACAGATTGAATCTCTACTAATTCTCCTTGGAGATTAAAAATTCCTTGGTTGAGCCACTGTGTCCAGCCGATCGAGCCATCTCCCCGGCGGTCACGATTTTCGGCAAGGAAACTAGGCTTGGTGGGAGTTAATTCCTTAATTTTTAGTAAAGTATCTTGCAAATCTTCGGGGGGAGCAAAGCTAATCCATTGCTGCCCGATTACCTCCTCCGCAGCACAGCCCAAGGCAAGACAAATAGCCGAGTTGGCAAAGGTAATGCTGGTGTCGGGGAGCGATCGTAATACAAAATCTGTCTGGGTTTCCACGACCTTCTGGTAAGATATCCTCGCCTCCACCAAAGCCTGCTCTGCCTGACGACGCTGGGTAATATCCAGAAACGTAGCAATCACATGGATCACTTGTCCACCATCATCAAAAACCGGATTAGCTACCACCTCTAAGGAAACTACTCGATCGGGATGATGCACCTCTAGATCATCCACCTGCGCCTTTTTTCCTGCCAAAGCCAAACTACTAGGCAACTCATCTAGAGGATAGGGCTGCCCAGTTGTAGAGCGATAAATATGAAAGGCTTGGGGCAGTTCCTCAGCTTTCTCTACGGAGCCACGAGTATTTGTTAATAACTCTTTCCCCGCTTGATTGATATACACCAGATTTCCCCCCGCATCATGGACGGCAATGCCGACAGAAGTAGCATCAAGGAACTGAGTTAAACCATAACTGCGCTTGGATATTTGAGAATTATCCCCAGAATTATCACCGGAGTTATTACCAGAGTTATTATCAGAATCTCTGACCAAATTATTTGCAGAATTGGGTATAGATTGATGTTTAGCTATGACAACATTATCTAACTCCCTCACCAGCAAGGAAGATATTAACTGCTTCACACTCTCTGGAGTCGCTGCCCAGTCCTCGATCGATATCTGCCCTAGGCTATAGTTGCGAAGCAGGCGATCGTCAAGAGGCTGATTATCAAAACTTTCGGGATATTGCTCTGCCATAGTTATTAATTAGATCAATAGTTCTCTTAGCTTAGTCTAGCAATGCTCTTATCAGTTATATATTCAGTTATATCTTTGGTTATGTTAAGGGGGGCATACTTGCCGGGAAAAGTTTTTCGAGGGAGCGATCGCCCTGAATCTCGGCTATTTACCAGCTTCACCCTCACTACTGATCAGGTTTTTGCCATGATTAGATAATTATGATTTTTGTTAAGTTAAATTAAGCTAATTATTAGTGTTTACTCAGCATATGGTTAAGTAATGTAACGAGATTTTGGCAAAAGTTTATCAAATTGTGTCAGATTTTGGTCTGAATCGGTTAGAAATTGTCATTCTCTGTTACAACCTATTATGTATTGGTCAGCAGCAAGTTTTCTCATCCCCCATCTTCAAACCGCCGGGATTGCCAACCGTAGCTGAATCAATGACTCAGGATTAACCATCCTGTTAGATGAATACACCAAGGAGCAGTTACTTTTATGTTCACCAACGTCAAGCCCACCATTCGCCACATTAGCCCCAGCAATCTAAATGGTCGTCACTTGCTAAAGGTGGTCTATGTCGTCTTAGAAAGCCAATACCAGAGCGCAATCTCTGGGGCTGTGAAGTCGATTAATGCCACCCACCCCAGTTTGGCGATCGAAATCAGTGGTTACCTGATCGAAGAACTCCGCAGCCCAGAAAACTATGAAGCTTTCAAAGTAGATGTGGGCAACGCCAATATTTTTATTGCCTCGTTGATTTTTATTGAAGACTTGGCAGAAAAAGTTGTGGCAGCCGTGGAACCTTTGCGGGATAACCTCGATGTGGCAGTGGTATTCCCTTCCATGCCCGAAGTCATGCGCCTCAACAAAATGGGAACCTTCAACATGGCGCAACTTGGGCAGAGCAAGAGTGCGATCGCCCAATTCATGAAAAAACGCAAGGAAAAATCCGGCGCCTCCTTCCAAGATGGGATGCTCAAGCTCCTCCAAACCCTGCCCAAGGTGCTGAAATATCTGCCCATGGATAAGGCTCAGGATGCCCGGAACTTTATGCTCAGTTTCCAATACTGGCTGGGCGGCTCCTCCGACAATCTAGAAAATTTCTTCCTGATGCTGGCGGATAAGTACGTCTTCAAGGGCGACAAAACCATGAGTTTCCAAGAGCCTGTCACCTACCCTGATATGGGGATTTGGCATCCGATGGCGACCCAGATGTTTGAGGATGTGAAAGAATATCTCAACTGGTACAACTCCCGCAAAGATATCTCTGCTGATCTCAAGGATCCCTTAGCTCCTACCGTGGGATTAGTCCTCCAAAGAACCCACCTTGTCACCGGAGATGATGCCCATTATGTGGCGGTGGTGCAGGAATTTGAAGCAATGGGGGCGAGGGTCGTTCCCGTGTTTGCCGGAGGATTAGATTTCTCCAAACCCGTGGATGCTTATTTCTACGATCCCATTACCAAAAATTCCTCCGTAGACACAGTGGTTTCCCTCACCGGGTTTGCCCTAGTTGGTGGGCCCGCTCGGCAGGATCATCCCAAGGCGATCGAATCCCTGAAACGTCTCAACCGTCCCTACATGGTAGCTCTGCCTCTGGTATTTCAAACCACAGAAGAGTGGGAAGATAGCGATCTAGGTTTGCACCCAATTCAAGTAGCTCTGCAAATTGCTATTCCAGAACTTGATGGGGCGATCGAGCCAATTATTCTTTCTGGAAGAGATGGAGTCACAGGGAAAGCGATCGCTCTCCAAGACCGCATCGAAGCCGTAGCCAAACGAGCCTTAAAATGGTCAAATCTCCGCCGGAAACCCAAGCTAAATAAGAAAGTTGCTATTACAGTATTTAGTTTTCCTCCCGACAAAGGCAATGTGGGCACAGCGGCTTATCTAGATGTATTTGGTTCTATCTATAAAGTCATGGAAGCCTTGCAAAATAATGGCTACGACCTGCCTCAACTGCCAGAATCTCCTGAAGCCCTGATGCAGGAAGTGATCCATGATGTCCAAGCCCAATACGCCAGCCCAGAGCTAAATATTGCCTACCGGATGTCTGTCCCTGAATACGAAAAACTCACCCCCTACTCCACCCGTCTAGAAGAAAACTGGGGCGCACCTCCGGGCAACCTGAATAGTGATGGTCAGAACTTGTTAGTTTTCGGGAAGCATTTTGGCAATGTCTTTATTGGTGTCCAGCCGACCTTTGGCTACGAAGGCGACCCCATGCGCTTGC
>Ga0335395_10002332_pt1 | contig 11804 bp, 10 predicted proteins | sample MAT02_FD_205744 | JGI IMG/M metagenome (GOLD analysis project Ga0335395, IMG submission 205744) | Freshwater microbial communities from Lake Fryxell liftoff mats and glacier meltwater in Antarctica - MAT-02 (spades assembly) (version 2) ...
CGAAAGCAGGCCAAATGTGACGGCGGACGCTGCGGTGCTTTGTTTCAAAACAGGCAATGCAACGATTTTACGTGGTGGCAGTGAGGCCATTCATTCGAACAGGGCCATCGCTGCGGCCTTGGCTGACGCGGGTTCTCCGCCGCATTCCATCCAGTTGATCCCATTCACTGATCGTGAAAGTGTCTCCGTTTTGGCAGGGATGGACCGTTGGCTGGATCTAATCATCCCGCGCGGCGGGAAGAGTCTGATTGAGACGGTAGTCTCGCAGGCGCGGATGCCGGTGATCAAACATTACGATGGTATTTGCCATCTTTACGTCGATGCGGATGCCGATTTGCAAATGGCAGTCGAGCTAACTGTAAATTCCAAAACTCAAAAATGTGGCGTTTGCAATGCTCTGGAAACGCTGCTTGTGCACCGGGACATCGCTGCGGAATTTTTACCAAAAGTCGCGAAGGCTCTGAAGGCGGAAAATGTCGAGCTGCGGGGTTGTGAGGCTACTTGTGCAATTCTCAGCGATACCAACTCAGCGACTCCGGAGGACTGGAGCACGGAGTATCTTGATTTAATTCTCGCAATCAAGGTGGTGGAATCCATGGAGGCTGCGATTTCACACATCAATCATTACGGCTCTCATCATACCGATGTGATCGTGACCGAGAATGAACCGTCTGCTGAGCGATTCTTGCGTGAGATTGATTCCGCATGCGTGTTTCATAATGTCTCGACCCGTTTCGCAGATGGCGGTGAATTCGGCTTTGGTGCGGAAATAGGAATTTCTACCGACAAGCTTCATGCGCGTGGGCCGATGGGATTAAGAGAGCTAACCAGCTATCAATACCGGGTGCGAGGAAGCGGCCAGTTGCGGGCGTGATGGACTGAGATTTCCCACTTGATGGGGAAGCAATGTTGTGGTATGTCTCTGATGATTTAACCAAAATCGTTATTATGAAAAATCTCACCACCATTCTTCTATCAGGTATGATGATCTCCAACGTCTGCGGGGAAACAGCAGGACAGAAAGCGGAGACTGCTTACACTAACGGCATCGCTGCGGAAAAAGCCGGAGATGCGGACGCCGCGCGAGTTCATTACGCGAATGCTCTCGCCGTGAATCCGAATCATGCCAACGCTCGCTTCAGCTTGGGCCAACTGAAACTCAACGGGGCTGCGATCGCCGCGAAGGGTCGTGAAGAGAAACTCGGCGGAGTGATGATCCCTACCATTCAGTTAGACGCAGTGACAGTGCGCGAAGCATTTGAGGCACTTGCTCTGATTCTGGATAAAGAATCTGAAGATGGAGCCCCAAACTTCGTGATTCAAGATCCCGGCGACCGTTTCGCGGGCCGTAAAATCACCTTGAATCTTAAAAACATACCCACCAAGGCTGTCATCAAGTTCATGTCCGAGCAGGCCGGTGCTAAGGTCCGCTATGATAAATATGCGGTGGTCGTTAGCCCTCGCTAGTTCAACGGCGGTATTGATTCTGTGGCATCATTCCAAACTGGCCTTGTCCTTGCCCAGCAACCGGGCTGTTCCAAGGAATTTGGCTAGTCTCACTGACAGGGCCGACAGGTTTTTTCTCAGCCGTATCTGTGGCACAGGATGAGAAGGAGAACGCGACGGCGGCCAGTAGCGGGATCGAGCTGAGTTTGATAAGCATGGCTTTTACATAAATCAGGCTCCGCGTGCATGCAAGCCCGCGGAGCCTTGATTGGAAAATACACAGATTAATTTGCAGCAGGCGTGGCAAGAATCACACGGTCTCCCGGTTGGATACGCACACCGGCAGAGACGCTTTTAGGATCAATCTCTGCGATCGTCTGATTGGCTTCGACAGAAGAAGGAGTGACTCGGGCGATTCTGCGGCCATCACGCTCGATGACAAGCTCGGTCTGTGGCGTGAAGCCAGAATTGGAACCAGCTCCGATGACGACGAAGCCCCATTCTTGATCCACCGCTGAAACTACGGCTTGAATGGAATTACGAGCGATGCGTGCGGTGCGGTCTGCGGCGCGCTTGCTGACGCGCTCGGCATCCTCGCGGCTTGTGGCAAGAGATTTTTGAGCGCCGGTGGCGAGAGTCTTAAGTTCCTCAAGACGGGCGGTCTTATCGACCTTAGTTTGCCCGATTTCCTCGATCTTTTCCGCCAAGTTATCAAGTGAGACATCTCCACCAATGGAAGCGGTGACGGAATTTACTTCCTCCATTGCCTTTTCAAGTTCGGTGAAGTCTGAGGCTTGAGCTGCAATTTCTTTATCCAGTTTGGCGACTTCATTTTTTATAGCCGCATTGGATGATCTAAGATTGGAAACGTTGGAAATAGTGGACTCCTGAATTCCCTTTTTGCCGGCGATGAGCGCGCGCTCGTCTTTGAGGTTTTTTTCGACGACCGCGACTTCAGCAGCGACACCTTTTTCGGTTTCAAGAATTTCCAAGCGGTCATTATGCACTTCTTTGAATTTAGCCGCTTGGGCGAAAGAGAAGAAGGCGGCAACGCCAGAAACGAGGATGAGAAGTATAAAGAGAACGAGTTTCATATTAAATCCAGATAGAGGTTTTTAAGGGATTCTAATTTCAGTTGCTGGAATCGGTAGGTATTACTGTTGGCTTGGCACTTACTTTTTCGCCCCGCACGACTTTGTCACCTACGCGGAGGGAATTGTCTGGAGCGAGGGTGCCGGGGATCACACTTGCGGCGGAAGTATTACGTTCGACGGATGTGACAAGAAGCTTGGCGATGACCTGACCACCACGGATGACATCAAGCGTTGAGTTCCCGACGACGCCGGCATTGTTGCCACCGGCGAGTGTGACGAAGCCCCAGTTTGGATAAATCGTCCGAATGCGGGTATTCAGAGTGACGAGAGATTGGCCAGTGCCGTAGTCTTCTAAGGCTTTTTTGGAGAACTCGACGGACTTGGTAGCTTGGGCGCTTTGCGCGGCATAGTTGGCAAGAGTGGCCTCAGCGCTTGTGATTTCTTGGTTGAGCGCCTCAAGCTCTTGATTGGTCTCAGCCATTTTGGAGGCGAGTTCCTTGATGTTTCCGAGCTTGGAGGTTTTTTCGCGAATCTCTTCAAGCTTCGCTGTGTTTGCTGCGAGCTTTGCGGCCTTCGCCTCTGAATCTGCTTTGAGAGTTTCGGCTTCTTTGGTAAGGGTAGCTTCAGTCTCCACTAAGTTTCCGCCTTCGGCTTCGGCCTCGGCGCGCTCACTAATGAGTCCTGCGACCTTGGCATTGACCTCGACGAGCTTGGCTTGCTGCTTTGAGAGTGAATCTTTCTGCGCGGCGATGTTTGTTACTTCATTATCGTAAGCGGCCTTGTTTTTGAAGGCGACAAATCCAGAGAGAGCGAGAACGACGATTGTGAGTATTCCGAAAACTTTTGACATGGGTTTGATTCGTAAGAACTTGGTAAATTGTGTGTGGGCGGACTTTAGGGAGCCTCTAAGGGCCACGGCAACCCAAATTTCACTAAGTTGGAAACTTTGCGAGGGCTTGCCTTTACAAATCGCCCGCCGATGCTCACTGCGCAGCCTCTTTTATGAAGTCCATTTTCCGTGTTTTTTCCTACCTCCGGCACTATCCGGGCCTTGCAATTGCTCAACTTGCGTGTGCTTGCGGGATGACGATGGCAATATTCGTATTCCCAAATGTGACGGGCTTTTTGATCGATGAAGTGATTCCCAAGCCCACTCGCCATGGTGAATTTACTTTTTGGGTGTTGATGGCATTGGGCGGATTTTTGCTCAGAGACGGTCTGAATTCACTGAGAATCTTCATCAACAATATTTTCGAGCAGAAGGTAATCTTCGATATTCGCTCGGATATTTATGAGCGAATCCAGCGCTTGCCGCTCAACTGGTTCGATAGCCGCAGGACAGGCGATATTATGACGCGAGTGGTGGAGGATGTGACCAATATGGAGCGCGTGCTCATTGATGGAATCGAGCAAGGTCTGATGGCGGCCTTGCAGGTGGTGGGTATCGGGGTATTTTTGTTCTTCCTCAATCCGACGGTGGCGGCCTGGGCGACCTTGCCGGTGCCATTTCTGGTGGTGGGAGCGTGGTTCTATTCCACCTGCGGCAGAGACCGCTATCGCAATCAACGTGATGCCTCGTCTGACTTGAACTCGCTGCTGCATGATAACATCTCAGGAGTGCGCCAAATCAAAGCCTACGCAGCGGAGGCGGCCGAGCATGGCCGCTTCAATCGATTCTCGGAACAACTGCGCGCGGCAAACTTACGGATGATGAAATGGTGGGCTCTGTATTCCCCGGGGATGTCATTTCTGCGGATGACGGGATATGTGCTCGTCCTAGCCTTCGGCGGCAGGGCGGTGATGGATGGAGGCATGACGATGGGAGATTTCACAAAGTTCCTGTTATTTCTCTCACTGTTTTATGAACCTATAGATCGCCTTAACTCGCTCAATCAGATGCTTCTCTCAGGACGCGCGGCGGCAGACCGGGTATTCGCTATTCTGGACTCCGAAGAAGAGCTGAATGCGACGCAGGGGAAAATTTTACCAACGAGAAGCGCCGGCCATGTGCACTTCCGTGATGTTTCATTTGCATACCAAGATCGCCCGACCTTGGATCGCATCAACTTGGAAGTCCTGCCCGGCCAGACGATCGCGCTGGTGGGTTCCACGGGAGCTGGGAAAACAACGGTGCTATCGCTGCTAGCGCGTTTCTACGAAGCCACCTCGGGCACCATTACCGTGGATGACGAAGATATCTCCCAGCTCGCTAAGCCATCACTGCGCGAGCAACTCGCTTACGTAACGCAGGAGCCATTTCTCTTCAATGGCACCGTCCGAGAGAATCTGCTACTCGCCAAGAGAGATGCGACGGATCACTCGCTATGGGAAGCGCTGGAAGCGGCGTTTGCCGCAGAATTCGTCCGCCATCTGCCAAAAGGACTGGATACAAATGTAGGCGAGCGTGGTGTGAAACTTTCCGGCGGAGAGAAACAACGACTCTCCATCGCCCGCGCGCTCCTGAAGAACGCTCCGATCTTGCTGTTAGACGAAGCCACGGCATCGGTGGACTCAGAAACAGAGCGGCAAATCCAAGACGCGCTGGACCGCTTGATGGAGAATCGCACGGCCATCGTCATCGCCCACCGGCTATCCACCATTCAGAATGCGGACTGCATCTATGTTTTGGAGAAAGGCCGCGTCATCGAGCAAGGAACTCATGCTGCCCTGCTTGAAGAAGGCGGGAAATATGCTGAGTTATGCAGCAAGTCGTTTTTGGCACCAGAGTCTAACAAGCATGTGCTTGCGCCTTCTTTCCAAGATCCGGAACTTAGAGATTGATTCTGCGGAGGAACTTCTGATAGAGTCCCGATTGTGATGAGTTTACCGAGTTTGATATCCCCCACCACTGGACGAGTTCACCATCGCCTTAGATTGTGTATTTGTCTGTTAGGACTGATGGTCGCGGCAATCGTCAGCGGGCAGGCTCAACCCGGCATTTTAATCTGGAAAGAGCAACCGTTCCACAGAGATTCCACTGCGACTGCGGTGTTATATTCCAAATCGCAGCTTCTTGGCCCAGTTACACAATTCTACGTTAACGGCCAGCCTAAATCATTCACTGATGGCCAATTCTATCGCAACATCGACTTTCTCGACACCGCGATGGTAAAATTCACCGAAGAAGCAGAATATAACTTGCTAAAAAGAAGTTATCAAGAACTCGCAGCCTTCACAAACCAATATCCGAAAGCGCTGCCTCTTCTAGCGGAACGGTTGGGGCGAATGGAAGCAATTATCAGAGGATTCGATGATGGAAAGGTTTTTTATAATAGTAAGTGGATGGCCCGGGTAGAGTATGAGAAACTCTACCGTGAAGAGCAGGATTATCTCGCAGCGCAGAAGTCGCAATCATTGGAAGAGGCGCGTAAGAAAGGAACAACAGTCTTTATCGGAGTCGGAGTTTTTATCCTGCTGTTGATCGTGACTCTGGTATTACGTAAATGGACATGGGTGGGCTTGCTTCTGATCCTTCCGTTGGCGGGCGCGGCGTGGCTCACCTACCAGGTCGGTAATAATAGCTGGACGAAGGAAATTCCAAAATATCTTGAAGTTCCACCAAGTGTGCAACTCTTCATCGAGAAGTGCCGTGATAAGCTTAATTCATTCAAATAGATCCAGGTGCACCCATCATCTGGCTTCGGATCATCGCCTGATAAACCGCGTTGGATTCCCGCAGGCTCTGATGATTTCCATCGGCCATGATCTTGCCATCTTTGAACACAAGGATGCGGTCCGCGATGGTGATTGTGCTGAAGCGATGGGCAATGATAAAGGTGGTGCGGCCTTTTACCAGCGCGGCTAACGCCTGTTGAACCATCGTTTCACTTTCCGAATCAAGCGCGCTGGTGGCTTCATCAAGAACAAGGATCGGCGCGTCTTTCAGGAAAGCTCTTGAGATGGCGATGCGTTGCCGTTGGCCGCCGGAGAGAGATTCGCCGCGCTCTCCTACCTGTGTCTGATAGCCGAGCGGTAGGCTGCGAATAAATTCGTCCGCATTGGCCTTCCGGGCAGCGGCAATTACCTCCTCATCGCTCGCATCCATTTTACCGACGCGGATATTCTCCGCAATCGTACCGATGAATAGCGAAGGCATTTGCGGAACCACGGCAATGCAGTCTCGCAGATCGCTTTTTGAGAACTCGCGGATGTCCACGCCATCAAAGGTGATGCGCCCTGACTGAGGATCGTAAAATCGTGGAATCAAGTGCGCGAAGGTGGACTTCCCCGCGCCACTGGGGCCTACCAGCGCCACCACTTGGCCGATTGGAATACTCAGATTGACATCTCTCAGCACGGGAACATCGACGTAGGCGAAGGAAAGATTTTCAAACGAGATTGCCTTTGTGGGGGGCTGGATCACGCGCGGATTCTCAGGCTCCGTAAGAACATCGACTTGGCCGGAAATATATTCGATGCGGTCCACAGAGGCGTCCGCCTGCTTGAACTGAGAATGGATCGTTCCAAGTTTTTTAATCGGCTCGTATGCCATGAATAAGGCAGCTCCAAGCGCGAGAAACTGAGATTGCCCCATCCCCGAGCGCACTCCGAGATACAAGGCAAAAGCGAATCCGACCGCCGCTACAAGCTCGATCGAAGGGGAAATCAGTGACCGATATTTCACGACTTTCATCGTCAGGATGAGAATTTCACTGGTGCGTTTTTTAAAACTTGAGATCTGTTTTTGCTCAAGATTGTAAGCGCGTATCTCCAATGGAGCTTGCAGAGCTTCAGAAAGAGAAGCGGTCATGCTGCCACCTTTTGCTTGAAGGCTTCTGGCACGGGCTGCCAATTTATTTCCCGCTGCCCGGATCACGAGAATGCAGATGGGAACGGTGGCCAGGGCAATCGTGGCGATGAAGAAACTCTGCTCGGTGAAGGATTTGTAAATGAGGTAGCCGAGCGCCGCGATCAAGGTCACGGGCTGCTTGATCAGATCGCTGGATACGTTCGCCACAATCTGACGTAGGATCGCTGTATCTCCCATCAATCTGGATAGTAAATCGCCAGATGTATTATTTTTAAAAAACGCCAGAGGTAGAGTTTGTAGTTTTTTGAAAAGATCGACCCGGATATCTTCCAACACCCTTTGGCCCACATATTGGATGAGATAGGAATTTGAATATGAGGCAACAGAACGCACTAAAAATATTGCCGGGATCCAAAGACACGAGACCAGCAGCAACGTCTCTTGGGAAACCGTGCCCAACATATTCTCGATCCAGACTCGATACCACTCGCTTTGTCCACCACCCCCCTCGTTGAAAAGAATCGGAAACACCGTATCCACCATTAAAGGGATGCCAGCACCACTTGCGACGGCGTAGATAATCCCGGCAATCACCCCTCCGGCGAACTGCCACTTCACCCGCCGGAGATAGTTGTAATAAGGAAGATAACGCATTCTTGAGAGCCGGGAGACTCCCCTTCCCAGCCACCGACGGCAAGCGCGATTTATCCCCCACCCTCGCTGCCTGAGAATTCCACCTTGTCGCTTGGCTCGGCGATTGCTTGACTGCGGGGGCATGGCCGCTCCTCAGAATATCATTGCCCTGGTTTATGACTATGACCAGACCCTCAGCCCCCGCTACATGCAGGATGATGTGGTTTTCCCGCAATTTGGCATCGATCCCGCGCAGTTTTGGAAAAAATGCAACACCCTCGTCCACGATCAAAAATGGGATGGTGAGCTCGCCTACATGAAGTGCCTGCTCGACTACCTCGGGATGGACAATGTGACCAATACCCGCCTCACCGAACTGGGTGCCGGGCTGAGTTTTTTCCCCGGCCTGCCGGAGTTATTTGAAGCGCTACCCAAGGCGGCACTGCGTCCGGAGCATGATTTAGCAGGTATCAAGATCGAGCATTACATCATTTCCTCTGGGCTTAAAGCGCTCCTCGAAGGCTCGCGATTGAAGCCGTATGTGAAGGCGATGTTCGGCTGCGAATTCGGCGAAGATGCCGAGGGCCGCATCAGTTTCCCCAAGCGCGTCATTTCCCATACCACCAAGACTCAATACCTCTTCCGCATCAACAAAGGCATGCTCGGCTACGACCAGGATGTAAATGATCACATGCCCGCCGAGCAACGGCCGATTCCGTTTGAAAATATGGTTTATGTGGGCGATGGACCGACCGATGTGCCCTGCTTCACCGTGATGACCCGCAATGGTGGCCAAGGCATCGCTGTTTACAATCCCGAGGATAAGTCCGGGCGCTCTTTCAGGAAATGTTTCCAACTCTCCACTCATGCCGGCCGCGTGAAACACATCGCTCCGGCAGACTATCGCGAAGGTTCCCACCTCTGGTTGCTCCTCGCCGAGATGGTCACCGAGACGGCCGATCGCATCCTCCGCCGCCGCATCGAAGAACGGGACAATGCGACCATCGCAGCGCCCACGTTCTAAGCATTTTAGAAAATGCGGCGCACCGTGGACTGCTACAGCCTGCTGTCGCTTTGGGCAATGCAGCCCTGGTGCTAGCCCGGCTCGAAACCTTCGCAGCAGCCTGCATGGCGAAAACCGGCAGCAGACTGCCGCAGTCCAATGACTTCATCAGAAATCCGCAGTTCCTAAGACAGCCTTGCATCGATCATCGAATCAAACTCCGCAACGAAGCCCGGCGAGGTCTTTTCGATAGCTTTGGAAAGCTCGGCAGCAGATGCCGGTTCCGGACGTTTGAAAAGACTCAGCACTTGCACGAATGCCCCCTTCGCTGCCCGGATATCGATCCCTTCCGAAACATCCCTGAACACTTGCCCTAAAAACCGCGCCCTGTCTTGAGTCAAATGCTGTGGAGCGCCGGCAGGCACGATCCCAGGGTGCTGCAGAAAGCGGGCCAGAAAATACGTCACCATCGCCGTCCGTGCCGCACTCCTCGCTGCAAGCCAAAAGAACACTGTCCGGAAGAGTTTTTTCAATGGCTTTAAAATTAACCCCCGGCTCATGGACCCCAGACGGCCGATCAAGGTGCGCCCGCTGCCTGTTAAAATCATCGGAACATCCTTTTCAAACGTCATTCCACGTTTCGATAAAATCATCCCGATCATCGCCCGCCGCTGCTTTTTGATCATCCATTCGTCCAGAAACGGCACTGGAATAAACTCTGAAGCCCCTGTCCCAAGGCTGGCTCCGTGAACGCGGATGGATGGCTTCGGGTAGCCTTGGGAATCTGAAGATGCAGCCATGAAGCAAGAAAGCACCATGCAACTCCGCTTTCAAGCGAAAGCGTGAAGACATCAGCGCCCCGCGTTCCCTTCCATCGCCGCAGTGATCCGGGAAACATAGCGTGCCGTCCCTTCCGTATTTGGATGGGCGGTCGCGGCGAGGAAGCAATGTAGCCCAGTCTGTCCTCTGGCCACCGCCAACGCGCAATGCTTGGCGCGCTTTCCCCGCATCGGATCTCTCGACCATGGTTTAAAAACCAACGTCGGCACTCCAAACATCCCTTCCCATGATTCAAATCCAGACGCTACGAATTCGCAGATCCCCGGGTGGTCCACCGCGATCTCCTTCGCAGCCTTCGCGATCCAATAATCGGATAACTCGCGGAATCGTTGTGAATTTTCCACCGCCCTTTCTCTGAAATTGAAATCATCTCCCTCCATTTCATCCGACGGCATCCCCTCCTCCCGCAGCATTTCCTTGACATCTCCCGTCTTCGCACCATCTGCAAGAATCTGATAGTAGCCTATCACGTAGATTTCAGCATCTGGGAATCGGTTGGAAATTTCCCTCAACACCTCCTTCATCTTCACATAACAGGCCGCTTCCGTGGCGGATAATAGATACTCGGGAGCTGTCATAGGATTGGAAATCTCACCTCCACCGACATCATTGATCCCGCCCTCGATCAAAATTCTTACTTTCTCTGAATGAGGCCTCTGGGCACTCCGCACTTGGGCCGAAATTGAAGGCCAAGGCGTGGGAACCTCTCCGTGGCAGCGCTTCACGCCGCCTTCAGGATCTCCGGTAAGCAAGGCACCGGAATGGGCCAATAAATGAAGTTTCACCCTTTCACCAAACCTACCCTCGATCCATTCCGCCACTTTTGTCCCGACCTTTTCCGGCCGTGCATGCCCCTGCCCCCACAAGATGGAGGAGCCGAAAACGTAAAGTTCCGACCTTTGGCGAAAACATCGCACAATTTTCCCCAAGCATTTTCCAAAAAAATTTCCCGTCATCGTGAAGCAGCGCACGAGCATCACCGCCTTCCTTCGCAAACGCAATCTCCGCCACGTGGATGCTCTTGATAAATTGCCGTCGCGTCGCCATGCATTCGATGTGAAATCTAACCGAGTATGGAACCACGCATCCTACTCTTCATCATCTTCGGCGCGGCCATTGGTGCCGTTTATTGGTTAGAGAACCGCCTAAAGGGCACTTTCCTCTCAGTTCCGATCATTTACGTGGCCATCGGTTGGTTCTTATTTTCCCTACCCCTCGACCTCGGCTGGCTCAATCCCGCCTTCAATGTAGAGGAAACCATCGCCATTGAGCATCTCTCGGAATTCATCGTGATCGTCTCGCTTGTCAGCCTCGGACTCGCCATTGATCGCAGAGTTTCTTGGCGCGGCTGGAAACAAGTACTTCCGCTCCTACTCGTCACCATCCCTCTCCCCATCCCATGCACCGCATGGCTAGGATCTTGGGTCATGGGCCTGCCCCTCGCGAGTGCCTTGCTGCTCGGAGCCTGCCTCTCACCCACCGATCCTGTGCTCGCCCGCGCCGTCCAAGTCAGTCCGCCCGGCCAATCCGGTCGCGACGATGTCCGCTTCAATCTCAGCGCGGAAGCCGGCTTCAACGATAGCTTGGCCTTTCCCTTCTACTACCTCGCTTATGGCCAACACCACGCGGAGTTTTCCCACCTCCCAAAACTCTGGTCTGCAGTCTCATTCACCGTCCTGCTATCCATCGTCATCCACGGCATCACCGCCTCCAAATTCCTCGGTGCCCTCGATAAAAATCAACGGATCGCGGACCTTAAGCGTAGCCTTCGGACGCAAACTTCTTCTTGGCCCGTTGCTTTGCATGATCTTCCAAAACCATTCCATGCCCTGGCACGATCCTCTGAATTGCCAAATCCATCACTCTTTCCAAGCTGGCGCCGAAAGCCTCCTTATCCTTGATCGAAAATTTCAGCCGCTTTGAAAACCCCGGAGTAGGATCGAATCCCAGCCCCACTCCCAGAAGAAATTTCGCCCACCAAGATGGCGGATCTGGGAAATGGAACAAAAGATCGCACACCACCAAGGTCCCCGAAGGA
>Ga0335395_10002333_pt1 | contig 11804 bp, 12 predicted proteins | sample MAT02_FD_205744 | JGI IMG/M metagenome (GOLD analysis project Ga0335395, IMG submission 205744) | Freshwater microbial communities from Lake Fryxell liftoff mats and glacier meltwater in Antarctica - MAT-02 (spades assembly) (version 2) ...
GGCCTTGCGGGCGCCTACATGGCCACCGCCCTGCAAGCAGGCTTTGGGCGCGAGATGACGGCAGGCCGCGGTTACATCGCGCTGGCCGCCCTCATCTTCGCCAAGTGGCGCCCGGTGGCGGCACTTTGGGCCTGCCTTCTGTTCGGGTTCTTCCAGGCTCTGGCGCTGCGGCCAGACGTGGTGCAGGCAGTGGTGCAGGTCAAGGTCCCGGTTCCGTTCCTTGACGCGTTGCCCTACATCCTGACCGTCATCGTGCTGGCCGGCTTCATCGGCAAGGCAATCCCGCCCCGCGCGGGGGGTGAGCCCTACGTCAAGGAGCGTTAGCGATGACCGATGCCGCGACCCTGGCCCACATGATCCGTGCCCGCGCAGGCGATGCACCCGTCCGGCTGGGGCTGATCCTCGGCTCCGGCCTTGGTCACCTTGCCCATACGGTTGACGGCGTGGCGATCCCCTATTCCGACCTGCCCGGCTTTCCGCATGTCGGCGTGTCGGGGCACAACCCAAATCTTCACATCGGCACGCTTGAGGGTGTCCGCGTAGCGGTCTTCGGAGCGCGTGAACATTACTATGAGAACGGCAATCCAAGGGCGATGCTTCTGCCCCTGCAGGTGCTGAAGGCACTCGGGGCAAGTGATCTGATCCTGACCAACGCCGCCGGGTCATTGCGGGCCGACATCGCGCCGGGTGATCTGATGCTGCTGTCCGACCATATCAATTACAACGGCCTGAACCCCCTGATCGGCGAAAAGACCGACGCGCGCTTTGTGCCGATGACCGACGCGCATGACCCCGCGTTGCGCGCGGCGCTAACGGCCGCTGCGGCGCGGGAAGGCCTGCCGCTGCCCCATGGCGTCTATTGCTGGTATTCCGGCCCGTCCTTTGAAACGCCCGCCGAAATTCGCATGCTGAAGACGCTTGGTGGTGACGCGGTAGGCATGTCCACCGTCCCTGAGGTGATCCTGGCGCGTTTCCTTGGCCTGAGGGTCGCCGCCGTCTCGACCATCACGAATATGGCCGCCGGGATGAGCGACGAAAAGATCAGCCACGAGCACACCAAGGCCATGGCCCCCTTGGGTGCGGCAAAACTGGAACGCATCCTGAGGGAATTCCTCCGCACCCTCCGATGAGGCGCTTCGACGTTTGACTTCACTGTCAAAGGCGCGCAACCCTTTGATGATCCCGCCGCTTCTGCTCCCGATTGGGCCGCTTCGATGCAGCTTTACCTCCCCATAGCCGAGATTTCGGTCAACGCTTTCCTCATTCTGGGGCTGGGTGGAATCGTGGGGTTTCTGTCGGGCATGTTCGGCGTGGGCGGCGGTTTTCTGATCACGCCACTTTTGTTCTTCATCGGTGTTCCCCCTGCCGTAGCGGTGGCCACCGGGGCCAATCAGGTGGTGGCTTCCTCCATCTCGGGCGTTCTGGCGCAGCTCCGGCGCAAGGGGGTGGATTTCACCATGGGCTGGGTCCTGCTGGTAGGGGGATTGCTGGGTTCGGCCGTGGGAATCTGGGTATTCCGCCTGATGACCGAGGCCGGGCAAGTCGATCTGTTCGTGCAACTGTCCTATGTGGTCTTTCTGGGGCTGATCGGGGCGTTGATGCTGCAGGAAAGCCTGCGCAGCTTGTTGCGCGCCCGCAAACCCGGGGCGCCGATCCGGCGCAGCCATGTGCATTCGTGGGTGCACGGATTGCCCCTGAAGATGAAATTCCGCGCCAGCGGGCTTTACATCAGCGTGATCCCTCCGATTCTGGTAGGCGCGCTGGTGGGTTTTCTGGCGGCGATCATGGGGGTGGGCGGCGGCTTCATCATGGTGCCCGCGATGATCTACCTGCTGGGGATGCCGACCAAGGTCGTGATCGGCACCTCACTGTTCCAGATCATCTTCGTCACCGCCTTCACCACGGTCATGCATGCCGTCACCAGCCAGACCGTCGACATGCTGCTGGCGCTGATCCTGATTCTGGGCGGCGTCGTTGGCGCGCAGATCGGCACCCGGGTCGGCGTGCGGCTGAAGGCCGAACAGCTGCGCATCCTTTTGTCCCTTCTTGTGCTGGCTGTATCAGTGCGCATCGCCGCCGACCTGCTGCTGAAACCGGGAGAGCTTTATTCGGTCGCGCCCGGGGTGCTGCCATGATCCGCGCGCTGATCCTGCTTTGTGCGCTAGCCGCCCCGGCCTTGGCGCAGGAAACCATCGTATCGGGCCTCAGCCAGAATCGCGTCTCGATCACCGCCGATTTCGACGGGTCCGAGATCCTGATCTATGGCGCGGTCAAGCGTGACACGCCGCCCCCCGAGGGCGGCCCCCTGGAGGTGATCATCACTGTCGAAGGCCCCGCCACCCCGGTCACCGTGCGCCGCAAGGACCGCGTGGTAGGCATCTGGGTCAACAATGCCGAAGTGCAGGTCGACAGCGCCCCCAGCTTCTATGCAGTCGCCACTACCGGCCCGCTGAACTACATACTGTCCGACACCGAAAACCTCCGCCATGGCATCACGATAGAACGGGTGATCCGCGCTGTGGGCATCACCGCAGAGGCTGAGCAGTCAGGCGAATTCCTGCTGGCGCTCTTGCGCGTGCGCACCAACGAGGATCGCTACCGGATCCTCGAAGGCAGGGTGGAGCTGACGGAGGACACGCTGTTTCGCACCGATGTGGTCCTGCCCGCGAACCTGACCGAAGGCGAATACAAGGTGCGGCTGTTCCTGCTGCGCGACAAGCAAGTGATCGCGGTTCAAGAGCGGCTTATCGGCGTGCGCAAAGAAGGGCTGGAGCGGTTCATATTCAACCTCGCGCAAGAGCAACCGCTGATCTACGGGCTGATCTCGCTGGTGCTGGCGGGCATCGCAGGTTGGGGCGCCTCGGCCCTGTTCCGGCTGGTGCGGGCCTGAGATACCGGGGCGAAAGCCTCAGCCCTTCTTTTTCGACAGCCCTGCCTCAAGCGCCACGATCCGCGCTTCCAGGGTTGCGTTTTCCTCACGCGCTTTCTGGGCCATCGCACGGGCTGCGTCAAATTCCTCGCGCGTCACGAAATCACGGTCTGCCATCCAGCGATCCACCATGCTGCGGAACGCCGTCTCAGCCTCGGTCTTGGCGCCCTGAGCCACGCCCATCGCGTTGGTCATCAGCTGACTCATGTCGTCAAAAAACTTGTTGCGGGTCTGCATGGGCCTCTCCTTTGTGGGTCTGCATCATATATGGGCTGCATCCGTCCCGACACAAGCGTGTGAAAGGCGACTGATAGCCGCCGGTTGACAAGCCACAACCGCCCCGCGACAAGCGGGAAAACCCTGCCGGAAAGCGTGCCATGATCCCCTTCCCCGACCTGTCGCCCACGATCTTCGAGGTTCAGGTCTTCGGCTTGACCTTGGCGCTGCGCTGGTATGCGCTGGCCTATATCGCGGGCATCCTGATCGGCTGGTGGCTGGTGGCAAAGGCGGTGCGGACGCCCGGCCTCTGGTCCGGCCCGGCGCCGATGACGGTGGAACAGGTGGAACGCCTGCTGACCTGGGTGGTCTTTGGCGTGATTCTCGGCGGGCGGCTGGGCTATGTCATCTTCTACGATCCCGCCACCTATCTGGCCGATCCGTGGAAAATCCCCCAGGTCTGGGAGGGCGGGATGGCCTTTCACGGCGGCTTTGCAGGCGTGATGATCGCGGGTATCTGGTTCTGCTGGCGCGAGCGGATTTCAATGCTGTCGGTCGGCGACCTGATGGCCATGGCGGTACCGCCTGCGCTGATGCTGGGCCGTCTGGCCAACTTCATCAACGCCGAGCTTTGGGGGCGCCCGACCGCGCTGCCCTGGGGCGTGATCTTCCCGGGCGAGGCCGCCCAAACCTGTGCAGGCGTCTTGGGCCTTTGTGCGCGCCACCCAAGCCAGCTGTATCAAGCGGCGCTGGAGGGGCTCTTGCTGGCGCTGCTCGTGTTGTGGCTGGCCTTCCGCCAAGGCTGGTTCAAATGTCCGGGCGCGGTGATGGGCGTGTTCCTCCTGGGCTATGGCCTCGCACGGTTCCTCGTGGAATTCGTGCGCCAGCCCGACGCGCAGTTCGTCAGCCCCGGCAACCCGATCGGCTGGGCCGTGCAGTTCGGCGGCTACGGGCTGACAATGGGTCAGATCCTGTCGGTTCCGATGATCGCGGCGGGGGTCTGGTTCGTGCTGCGCGCCCGGGCCAGGTGACCCCGCTGGCCGCCCTGCTGGTCGAACGCATCCGCGAGGACGGGCCGATCACGGTAGCCGAGTACATGGCCGACTGCCTGCTGCATCCCACCCATGGCTATTACACCACACGCGACCCCTTTGGTGCTGCGGGCGATTTCACCACGGCGCCCGAGATCAGTCAGATGTTCGGCGAACTTCTGGGGCTGGCCCTGGCGCAGGCCTGGCTGGATCAGGGTGCGCTTTGTCCCTTTACCCTGGCAGAGCTTGGCCCGGGGCGGGGCACGCTGATGGCCGATATGCTTCGGGCAACGAAAGCCGTGCCCGGCTTTCATCGCGCCGCACAGGTGGTGCTGGTCGAGGCGTCTCACCACCTGCGACAGGTGCAGGCAGAAACGCTTGCGCGGTCCGGCGCCAGAGTCTGCTGGGCCGATGGCGTCGACGACCTGCCCGACGCACCGCTTTTCCTTGTAGCGAACGAGTTTCTTGACACCCTGCCGATCCGCCAGTTTCAGCGCGCGCCCGACGGCTGGCTTGAGCGGCTGGTAGGTCTGGTCGACGGGCAGCTTGCCTTTGGTCTGTCGGATCCCCTGCCAAAGGTGCCCGACCTGCCCGCCTTCCGCTCTGCGCCACCGGGCGCTTTGATCGAAGATTGTGCCCCTGCCCGCCATGTGGCTGCAGCCATCGCCGACCGTGTCGCGGGTCATGGTGGCCTTGGCCTGCTGATCGACTATGGTGATTGGCGGTCGCGCGGGGATACGCTGCAGGCGCTGCGCCGCCATGCCTTTGAAAACCCCCTGGCGCATCCGGGCGAGGCGGACCTGACCGCCCATGTCGATTTTGAGGCGCTGTCCGCATTTGCCCCCTCCAACGCCTACACCACACAAGGCGCGTTACTGCTGCGCCTTGGCATCGAGGCCCGCGCCGACCGGCTGGCCCGCAACTTGTCCGGCGCGGCGTTGGAAAGCCACCTTGCCGCGCTTCGCCGCTTGACCCACCCGGAAGAAATGGGTTCGTTGTTCAAAGTGCTGGCGCTGACCCGCGCCTCAGCACCTTTGACACCGGGATTTTGCACCTGATGCACGCGATGCTGGAGATCATCACCTCGGACGCGATTACCGCTCGCCACGGGTTCTTCACCCGCAAGGGCGGGGCGTCTTCGGGCATCTTCACAGGGCTGAACTGCGGCACCGGATCATCCGATCAGGCCGAGATCGTCGCGATCAACCGCGCCCGCGTGGCCGAGGCGATGGGTGTGGCCCCCAACGCACTGGTCACCGTGCATCAGGTGCATTCGGCCAAGGCGATTCCCGTGACCGGCCCCTTCACCCGCCGACCCGAGGCTGATGCAATTGTGGCGGCGACGCCGGGGATCCTGCTAGCCGTCCTGACCGCCGATTGCCAACCGGTCCTGTTTCACGATGCGAAAGCGCGCGTCATCGGGGCCGCCCATGCCGGCTGGCGCGGTGCAGTCGACGGGGTGCTGGAGGCCACGCTGGACGCGATGGAGGCGTTGGGCGCCCGCCGCCGCGACATCAGCGCCGTGATCGGCCCGACGATCAGCCAGCCCGCCTATGAAGTCGGCCCCGAGTTCCTTGAACGCTTCTGTGCCGAAGCCCCCGAAAACAAACGGTTCTTTGCCAATGGCATCGGTGATCGTCTGCTGTTCGATCTGCCCGGCTACGGTGTGCACCGTTTGCGCGGCGCCGGCGTGGGTCATGCCGAATGGACCGGCCACTGCACCTATCTTGACGCCACGCGGTTTTATTCCTTCCGCCGGACCACCCACGCGGGTGAGGTGGACTATGGACGGCTCATCTCGACAATAAGGCTTTAATGCGACTCAACAGGGCATGAAAATGCACCGTTTGCAGCGCAACTTTTCCGCACCCCCGCCGTATTCCGATTGCACCCTTGGTTCTAGGAAAGCATCGCCAACGGGGTAATCCATGATCATCGCACTCAGAACCAAGCGCCGCTGGATCGTATCCGTGCTGGAAGCTGTGGCCGAATCTGCCGACGCTCAGGTCATGGTTCGTGCGACGGTTCGCCAGGGCTCTGGTCGTGGTACGATGAACGCTGGCCAAAAGGGCTTTGCGATGCGTCTGAAAGCTGCGACCCGCCCGTTGGCCGACGCCGCACGCTGACCGCTCAGGCGTTCTTCGCCAGCCGCGCCTCAAGAACGTCAAACGGCAGTCCGGGTTCATCCTTGGCGTAACGGATCACAAGACTAGTCTTCACATTCGCGACATGATCGGCCTTGAGGAGATGCTCGGTCAGAAAGCTTTGAAAGCTGGACAGGTCCGGAGCCACGCATTTCAGGATGAAGTCGATCTCGCCGTTCAGCATGTGGCATTCTCGGACCAGGGGCCAGGCCCGGCAGCGCGCCTCGAACGCCGACAGGTCCGCCTCGGCCTGGCTGTTCAGCCGGACCATGGCAAAGACCTGCACCTCGAACCCCAGTTCGCGCGCGTCGATGTCGGCGTGATAGCCCCGGATGAAGCCCGCCTCTTCCAGCCCACGTACCCGGCGCAGGCACGGGGGGGCCGAGATTCCAACCCGGCTGGCCAGTTCCACGTTGGTCATCCGGCCATCGGCCTGAAGCTCGGCCAGAATCTGACGGTCGATGGGATCAAGCTTGTGTCCGGCCATGGTGCCTCCGTTGCCGACTTACTTACGTTGCAAGCTTGGCTTGCGCAATAATATTTCAACATCGCGCAACAAGACGTATTTCTGCCGGTCCTGACCTGCCTGCATCCCCGACAAGCAGGGGCTTTCCGCCCCGGCGACGCCCGACTATATCGGGGGCCGAAGCATCGGGGGCCACCATGGGCGACACACGGCACACACAGGTTCTGATCATCGGGTCGGGGCCGGCAGGCTATACCGCTGCGGTCTATGGGGCCCGCGCCATGCTGAACCCGCTTCTGATCCAGGGCCTGCAGCCCGGTGGCCAGCTGACCATCACGACCGAAGTGGAAAACTGGCCCGGCGACAGCCACGTTCAGGGCCCTGACCTCATGGTACGGATGGAAGACCACGCCCGCGCCATGGGGGCCGAGATTATCCACGACTATATCACCGGTCTGGACTTGTCCCGGCGCCCCTTCGCCGCCACCGCCGACAGTGGCACCACCTATACCGCCGACGCGGTGATCCTTGCCACCGGCGCACAGGCGAAATGGCTGGGCTTGCCGAGTGAGGAGAAGTTCAAGGGCTTTGGCGTCTCTGCCTGTGCGACCTGCGACGGGTTCTTCTACCGGGGCAAAGAGGTGGTGGTGATCGGCGGCGGCAACACGGCGGTGGAAGAGGCGCTGTTCCTGACGAACTTCGCCACCAAGGTCACCCTGATCCACCGCCGCGATTTCCTGCGGGCGGAAAAGATCATGCAGGACCGGCTGTTCAAGCACCCGAAGATCGAGGTGCTGTGGAACCACGAAGTGACCGAGGTTCTGGGGGACGAGGCACCCTTGGGCGTCACAGCGGTCCGCGCGCGCAGTACGCAGACGGGCGTGACGACCGATATCTCCTGCGCCGGATTCTTCGTGGCGATTGGCCATGCGCCCGCGTCGGAACTCGTCAAGGATCAGCTTCCCTTGCACAATGGCGGCTATGTTGTGGTCGAACCCGGCACCACCCGCACCGCCGTTCCCGGAGTATTCGCCGCTGGCGACTTGACTGACCATATCTACCGTCAGGCCGTCACTAGTGCCGGGATGGGCTGCATGGCAGCGCTCGACGCCGAAAAGTTCCTAGCTGGTCACTGACGTCGATCTGCTGGAGCGCCTTGCGGCGCGAAGGCCTTTTCTCTCGATCCCGCGCCAAGAGGCGCAGGACCGAGGCTGACGTGGGGCGCCGCCCCTCGAACTTTCATGAGTATCTGGAAAAAGCGCAATACGGGTTGCTCTTTTCAGCAAATACTCCCGCCGGAGGCTAGCCCGAGCCTTTTGTGCGCCCCTTTACGCGCAAAGGGCGAGACAAAAGGTTTGCGCGCAAGCGCTCAATTCTTGAACCGCTGGCCTTAGCGCAGTCGATAGCCTGCGCTGTCGAACACCATTGCATTGGCCCCGTCAAAGCCCAGGCCCACCATGGCGCCCGGGTCCAGGCTGATCTGGTCATGCCGCTCGACGATCAGCTTTTCCCCGGATGGCGCCGACAGATGGACATAGGACACTCCACCCAGCGCCTCGGTCAACTCTACCCTGTGGGTCTGACCCGACGGGTCGATGCTCAGGTGCTGCGGTCGCAGGCCGACCGAAACCTCGGCACCCTTGCCGGGCAAGGCCACGCCCGTCGTCAGAGGTTGCGCCAGCCCCTTGGCAAGCACCTTGCCCGTCCCTTCGACCACGCCAGTGACAAAGTTCATCGCCGGGCTGCCGATGAAGCCCGCGACGAACCTGTTGTCGGGGTCGTTGTACAGGTCCAACGGCTTGCCCACCTGCTCCACCCGGCCTGCGCGCAGGACGACGATCTTGTCGGCCAGCGTCATCGCCTCGACCTGGTCATGGGTAACATAGATCATTGTCGCACCGATTTCGCGGTGAAGGCGGGCGATCTCCACCCGCATCTCCACCCGCAGCTCGGCGTCAAGGTTCGACAGCGGTTCGTCGAACAGAAACACCTCCGGCCCCCGCACGATGGCACGGCCAATGGCAACCCGCTGGCGCTGGCCGCCGGACAGGGCCTTGGGCTTGCGGGCAAGGTAGTCATCCAGCTTCAGGATGCGACTGGCTTCCTTGACCTTGGTGTCGATCTCGGCCTTGGGATGGCCGGTCATCTTGAGGCCAAACCCCATGTTTTCCGCCACAGTCATATGCGGATAAAGCGCGTAGGTCTGGAACACCATGGCCACGCCCCGCTCGCTGGGGTCGGCTTTCGTGACATCGCGGCTGCCGATCTGGATCGTCCCTGCCGTCGTCTCCTCGAGCCCCGCGACCATCCGCAGAAGCGTTGACTTGCCGCAGCCCGAGGGGCCGACGAAAACGCAGAACTCGCCGTCTTCCACCCGCAGGTCGACCCCGTGGATCACCTGCACGTCCCCGTACCTTTTGGTCACCTTGTCCAGTATCACGCCTGTCATGGTTGGTCCCTCCCCCTAGTTCGATTCCGGAAAGCGCCAGCTTTCCGCTTCGGCCGCGATGCGTGCCGCAATGTCCTTGGTCAATCCCGCCTGCCCCTCCAGCACAGCAAGCGTGGTCCGCGCCGTGGTCGACGTGACAGACAACGCCCCCAGTACCCGTCCCGACCGTGTCAGGATCGGCACCGCGCAGCAGATGATGCCCTGCTCGTGCTCTTCGCGGTCGAAGGCATGGCCCCGGGCGCGAATCGCCTGAAGCTCGGCCATCAGCTTTTCGGGGGTGTCCAGCGTCTGGTCGGTGTGGCGGTGGAACGACTGTCGGGCCAGCGCCTGGTCCAGCGCCTCGGTCGAGGCCCAGGCCAGCATCGCCTTGCCCACCCCGGTGCAATAGGCCGGGCCAACCTTTCCGGCCTGGGCAAACATCTCCACCGGCTTTGCGGCATTTCGCTTGTCGACGTAAAGCACCTGCCCGAGGTCCATCTGCGCCAGATGGATCGTCTCGCCGGTTTTTGCTGCCAGTTCATCCAGATAGGGCCGCGCGATCGGCGCTAAAGACGACTGCGCCCATGCGGCATGCGCCAGCCGCACCAGCCGCACGCCAAGTGCGTAAGTGCCTTGATCGGGGTCCAGCGCCAGCATCCCCTGATGCGTCAAGGTCTGCAAAAGCCGGTAGAGCGTGGCCTTCGGATACTCTGATTGCGCCAGAAGATCAGAAAACCGGACCGGGCGGCCATGGCGCGCGACCATGTCCAGTACATCCAGCGCCTTGCCGACCGTGCCGTCTGCATGTCCCTCGGCGCTCATGGACCCTCCTGCCCAACGTGGTTGTTGACAGGATAGACGATAGCCGACATAGTTTTCAATATTCAAGACTAAGTTTCAAATAATGGAACCAAACGGGAGGAAACCATGGTCCATAAACAAGCGGGCGCGCTCGCCCTGGTAGCTGCGTTGCTGTTATCGACATCGGCAATCGCGCAAGACAAGCGAATCCTGAAGTATAACGCGGACTATGATCCGATTCCGCTGGCCGCGATGGAAGCGCTGATCGCCGATTTCGAGGCCGCGAACCCCGACGTCGACGTGCAGCTGAACAACTTCGACCACGAGGGCTACAAGACCGCGATCCGAAACTTCCTGACGACCGATGCGCCGGACCTGGCCAACTGGTACGCCGGGAACCGGATGGCCCCCTTCGTCAACGCCGGTCAGTTCATGGACGTGACCGACGTCTGGACCGAGAACGGCCTGGACGAGGCGCTTGCCTCGGCCGCGGCCTCGATGACCATCGACGGCAAGAAGTGGGGCGTTCCCTACACCTACTATCAGTGGGGAATCTACTTCAACAGAGACGCCTACGCTGCGGCCGGCGTCGAGGTTCCCGGACCTGAGGGCGTCGATTGGGCGACCTTCATCTCGAACTGCGAAAAGTTCAGTGCTGCCGGCATCGACTGCCTGACCACCGGCACCAAGGCGCTGTGGCCTGGCGCCGGCATCTTCGACTACATGTCGTTGCGCACCAACGGCTACGAGTGGCACATGGATCTGGCAAACGGCAAGATCGCGTGGACAGATGACTCGGTTCGCAACGTGTTCGTCGAGCTGGGCAAGATCCAGCCATACGTCACCGCCAACCATGCGGCAATCGACTGGCAGGATGCGGCGGCGCTTCTGGTTCAGGGCAAGGCTGCGAACTATGTGATGGGCAACTTTGCCGTCGCTGTCTTCAAGGAAGGCGGCATGACGAACGACAACCTCGGCTTCATGGCATTCCCGGAAATCACCCCCGGTATCCCGCGTGCCGAAGATGCGCCAACTGACACCATCCACATCCCGGCTGGTGCCACGAACGTCGAAGATGCCAAGCTGTTCCTGGCTTTCGTTGCCTCGGCCGACGCGCAGACCAAGCTGAACGCCGCAATCGGCCAGCTGCCGACGAACAAGAACTCGACCGTCGCTGCCGACGACCCGTTCATCTCGGCAGGCTTCACGCTGCTTTCAGAGGCATATGCGCTGGCGCAGTTCTTTGACCGTGACGCCCCGGCGGAAATGGCCAAGGCTGGCATGGAAGGCATCCAGCAGTTCCTGGTGCAGCCGGAAGAGCTGGACAACATTCTTGCCCGTCTGGAGCAGGTTCGCGGCCAGGTCTACAAGTAAGCCTCCCAGCGGGCATCCCTTCGGGGGTGCCCGTTTTACTGCCGCCCCGGAGGTCTTGCAGAAAGCTTCCGGGGTTTTTTCATCATGTCCAAACTGTCCGGGGGTCCGATGTCCGCGTATTGGAAAGCGAACCAGCGACGCCTGGCCCCGTGGTTGTTCCTGGCCCCGGGCCTGCTGATGTTCGCGGTCTATGTGGTCATCCCGATCTTTCAGTCGATGTGGATCAGTTTCTACGACTGGGACGGCCTGGGCGAGGCTACATGGGTTGGCACCGCCAACTATGCCGAGATGACGACGGACCCGAACATGGTCAAGTCATTCTGGAACAACGTGATCTGGCTGGTGCTTTACATGCTGGCCGTGCCGGCGGGCCTGTTCATAGCGATCTTCCTGAACCAGACAGTAACCGGCATCC
>Ga0335395_10002334_pt1 | contig 11802 bp, 6 predicted proteins | sample MAT02_FD_205744 | JGI IMG/M metagenome (GOLD analysis project Ga0335395, IMG submission 205744) | Freshwater microbial communities from Lake Fryxell liftoff mats and glacier meltwater in Antarctica - MAT-02 (spades assembly) (version 2) ...
TGTCTTCGCTGACGTTCTCGTCAAAGTCGAGCTTATATTCAAACCCGCTGCAACCGCCGCCGGTAACTCCGATGCGAAGTGCCACGGTTTCCGGTAATTGCTGTTCCGCGATCACCTTCTTAAGTTCCCGGACCGCCTTTTCGCTAACTTTGATCGCCATGACGCCGATTCCTAATGATTGACGGAATGAATTTTAAGGGCCTGCGTCGCGGTTTCGCGAAACGCTTTGCCGTTGATTGTAGCACTCAGCCAAGTAGCTGATGCAATTGGCGGGCCGTGATCTACGGTGATTATCGTTTTGTCCCATAACCCCTTTGCTGTGAATAGTTTAACGAACTTTGTTGGAAAAAGCCCATCGTTTCCGAATATGACGAAATACCGTCATTCGACTGCGAGGCGATCCGCGTGCGGTTGAGTTTTGCGCCGAGTCTGCTATTCTTTACTTGCATTTTGCTGCTAAGTTCGGTACCCCGTTGTTCGTGATCGAAGTTTGGTCGTGTGACGTTATTTCGACGTAATTTCTATGAAAAACGCCCCCGAAAAGTACGAACGACTCGTCGAACGGATGCTTGAACAGATCAGCATGGGTCAAGGCTTGGACGAGATGCTGAGTTCCGTCTATGAGCAGCTCCGCGGGGTCGTCCCGTACAACCGCATCGCGGTGGCGTTGCTCGAACAATCCGGCAACGTGTTGCGTCTGATCTCCTGTCGCTCGGACGGCGATGTCATGTTGAAGGTCGGTTATGCCGCGCGGATCAGCGGTTCAACGCTGGCCCCCTTACTGCAAACGGGACAACCGCGAATCCTTGACGACTTGCACACGTATCTGTCCGAGAAACCGGAGTCGGCATCGACTTCGCTGATTCATCGCGAAGGCATGCGGTCGAGCCTCACGCTGCCGCTTTTGGCTGACGGGGAGCCCATCGGCGTGATCTTTTTCTCTAGCCGCCAAACCCACACTTACACCCTCGCGCACGCCGCACTGCTGAAGCGTTTGGCTGGTCACATTGCGATCGGCCTCGAACGCAGCCGGCTGATCAGCGAGCTCCAGCAAACCAATCAAAAGCTCGCTGAGGCGAATGCGGAAAAGGACCGTTTTCTCGAGACCCTGCGGCAGGAAGTCGAAAAGCAGACCGAACAGATTCGGCGTTCCGAAAGTCGCTATCGGTCCTTGGTAAAGATGGGCCAAATCGTGAACTCGAGTTTGGACCGGCGTGAGGTCTTCGAGCATGCTGCCGAACAAATCCAGATGCTGCTCGGTTGTGATCGTGTCAGTCTGATTCTCGGGTCGGAGGCCGAATCACTGCAGCTCGGTTTCGCGATCGAGTTCATTGACGGAAAGAAGAATTGGGTTGAGCTTTCCTCACAACTGCAAGTGGACTCCGCGTTCCATTGGGTCCATCGGAATCGGCAACCGCTCGTGGCAAACCACTTAGATGAATCCCATACTTTCCCGGAACAAAAACGACTTCAAGAAGCCGGTTATATCTCCGTCGTCCACTTGCCGTTGACGTCGCGTGATCAGCAAGTTGGCATGTTGGGCATCGCATCGCGACACGACGGCCGCGCTGGCAATTGGGATCTACAACTGTTGGACGAGGTCTGCGTCCAGCTTTCGTCCGCCTTAGATAACGCGGTTGCGTACGGCGAGATTGATCGTCTCAAGCGTGAACTCGAACAACAAAACGTTTATTTGCGAGACGAACTTCATACCGAACATGCCTCGGGCGATATTGTCGGAGAAAGCCGGTCGATGCAGCAATTGCGAATCGCGATCGAGCAAGTCGCATTGACCGATTCCACCGTGCTGATTCTGGGCGAAACCGGTACGGGAAAGGAGCTCGTGGCACGAGCGATTCACGACGCCAGTGCCCGCCGTGAAAATCTGCTTGTCAAAGTAAATTGTGCTGCGCTGGCTCCCAACCTGATCACGAGTGAATTGTTTGGTCACGAAGTGGGCGCATTCACCGGCGCGACAGAACTCCGCCGCGGGCGATTCGAGCTTTCGCATCGCGGCAGCATTTTTCTTGACGAAATCTCGGAAGTCCCAGCCGAAACGCAAGTGATGTTGTTGCGTGTCCTGCAAGAACGTTTGATCGAACGAGTGGGCGGCAGCGACCCGATCGCAATTGATACGCGCGTGATCGCTGCCAGCAATCGAGATCTAAAAAAGTATGCCGAGGGCGGCCATTTTCGCGATGATTTGTACTACCGCCTAAACGTCTTCCCGATTCACGTCCCGCCTCTTCGCGAACGGCGAGAGGACATCCCGGCGCTGCTGAATCATTTCATCGCTCGGTTCGCGATACGGATGCATAAGACAATCACGCGGATAGAACGCCGGACGATGGACGCGCTGATGCGATACGATTGGCCCGGCAACGTTCGTGAACTAGAGAATATCGTGGAACGATCCATGATCGTCAGTCAAAGCGACACGCTGCGAATTGATGCGTCTTGGCTCGCGCAAGATGGATCGCCAGACGATCCTTCCGAAGTCGAATCCCAGCACACGAATCCGAGCAAACGGTCCTGGGCTGAGATCGAACGCGAAGCGATCCTTGACGCACTGGCGCGATGTCATGGAAAGGTTTATGGCAAAGACGGCGCGGCCGCTGAGTTGAATGTCAAGCCAACCACGTTGTACGGAAAAATGCAGAAGCACAAGATCAAAGGCAGTCGGCAACACAAAGCAATGTGAGCGACTGAGTAAACCAGCGCCCACCGAAGAAGATTGCGTCGCCCGGTGGGAATGAAGCGACGGCCTCGAGGGCAACAGTGTGGTAAAACGATTATAAAACACGCACTTGGACTTCGTTAATCGGTCCGATGTCGTCATAACGTTGCCAAACAGCAGTCCCTGGAAAGACGCGATCTACATCAGCCTGAAGGGGCTTGTTCATCGAAATCCGCACTGATTCAGGGACAATGGCTAAGTCGCCACACCGCCACACCGATTTTACTTCGGGACAATTGCCCCAAATCGCCAAAAGCGAACCTTTCGTCTACGCAATTTCTCGGGGACCTCGGGCTTGGTTTACAATCGATTGTCAGCCCACCCTCATGACTCATCTTCCACTTTTGTCCCCGCCAGGAATCCGTTGCATGATTTCCTTCTGTCGTTTGCTATCGTCCCAGCTTCGGTCATGCAACCGACCGAAGCATGTGCTTTTTCTCGCGTCCGCCTTGATCGCTGCCATGGCCATGGTCGGCCAATCGTACGCAGCCGAGAAAAACATCATTTTTTTCATCACCGATGATGAAAGCCCGACGCTGGGGTGCTACGGCGACCAGGTCGCTAAAACGCCCGCGATCGACCAAATCGCAGCCGATGGCGTGCTGTTCCGTAGTGCTTTCGCCACCACGGCCTCGTGCAGCGCCAGTCGCAGCGTGGTGATGAGCGGATTGCACAATCACCGCAACGGCCAATATGGCCACCATCATCATTTCCACAAGTTCTTGACGTTCGAGGACGTCGGACGTTTGAGCTTGCCAAACGTCTTAAACGCATCTGGCTATCGAACCGGCCATATCGGCAAATATCACGTCGGCCCCGAACACGTTTATCACTACGAAACTTACCTGCGCGGCGATGCCCGCAACGCCGTTGACATGGCTGAAAACGCTCGCGGCTTCATTACCGCCGCTGACGATCGCCCGTTCTTCCTTTACTTCGCAACCGAAGATCCGCATCGTGGAGGTGGCGTTGATCGGACATCCTCGCTCGAATTGCTTCCTGATCTTTTCGGCAACAAACCGAATCGTGGCAGTTTTCGGGGTGTGGCCGAAGTCTTCTACAATCCGGCCGAAGTTCCCGTGCCCGCGTTCCTGTCCGACACGCCCGAGACTCGCGAAGAATTGGCCCAGTACTACCAATCGGTTTCGCGAGTCGATGCCGGTGTGGCCAAATTGGTTGAGATCCTGAAAGCGGCTAATCTTTATGACAAAACGTTGATCGTCTTCACGTCTGACCATGGAATGGCATTTTCCGGCGGGAAAACGACCGTTTACGAAGGCGGATTGCGTGTTCCCATGCTTGTTCGCGATCCCTATCAATCGCGGCGTGGTTTCCAGTCCGATGCACTGATCAGCCATATCGATATCACTCCCACATTGCTCGATTTCGCCGGCGCGCTCGACACCGAGAAAAACGCTCCGAAAAATTATGGAGCTACAAACCTGACCAATGCAGACGAAAATGCTCGCAAACCGCAATTCGAAAATCGTGATGGTGGAAAACCATTCAATACCTATCACGGGCGATCATGGTTGCCAGCACTTGCCGATCCCGACGCAAAACATTGGGACACGATTTTTGCATCGCATACATTCCATGAGATTCAAATGTACTATCCGATGCGCGTCGTCCGAGACGATTCTTATAAATTGATTTGGAACATCGCATCCGGCCTTCCTTACCCTTTCGCGTCGGACCTTTGGGCCGCATCGAGTTGGCAAGCACAATACCGCAAAGGGCTCGACGCGCCCTACGGCCAACGCACCGTCGGCGAATACATCCATCGTCCCAAGTTTGAACTTTATGACATACGCAACGACCCCAACGAAATGACCAATTTGGCTGACAGTCCTGGCCACGCGGATGTTTTGGCGCGTTATCAAGAAAAATTGAAAACGTTTCAGAAGGACATGGACGACCCGTGGATCATGAAATGGGAGCATGAGTAAAGGGCCTATTTGAAAAGGGGTCTGACCCTTTGGAGGCAAGTCGATTTTATTGGTTTCCTGGCCTTGCCGGAGAGGGTCTGACCCCTTTTCGAATAGCGGAAGGACGCTGCATTGAACCCTGATCTCCTAGCCGTCCTTGCGCTATTGCCAATCATTGTCGTTGCCATTTTCTTAGTCGGCATGAGATGGCCGGCGCGACACGCGATGCCAGTGTCCTATTTGGTCGCAGTCGCATTGGCCTGGTTCGTCTGGAAGATTCCTGCTGTTTCAGTGGCCGCAGCAAGTTTAAAAGGCTTGATGGTTGCCGCCGAATTGCTGTTCATCATCTTTGGTGCGATCCTGCTGCTGGCCACGGTCACCCGCAGCCGCGCGATCACAACGATTCGCAAATCGTTTGCCGACATTTCGCCCGATCGACGCATCCAGGTGATCATTGTCGCTTGGCTGTTCGGTTCGTTCATCGAAGGCTCCGCCGGTTTTGGCACTCCCGCCGCAGTCGCGGTCCCGCTGCTTGTGGGTCTCGGTTTCCCCGCATTGCCAGCCGTCGTTGCGGGAATGATCATTCAATCGACACCCGTTTCATTCGGAGCCGTCGGGACACCGATCTTGGTCGGCGTCCGCACAGGTTTGGCGGGCGAAGGGACGATCGACGCATTCGCCAATTCGATTGGGTTTTCATCGTCCACCGACTTGTTGTCATTGATCGGCCTGCGCGTGGCGGCGTTGCATGCGATCATCGGGACATTGGTTCCATTGTTTGTCGTGACGCTGATGACGCGATTCTTCGGCCCCAAACGATCGGCACTCGATGGCTTGGCCATCTGGCCGTTCGCGATTTTCGCCGCCCTTGCCATGACGATTCCTTCGGTCACCGTTGCCTACTTTTTTGGCCCCGAATTTCCTTCATTATTAGGCGGCCTAATCGGACTGGCGATCGTCGTCCCTGTGGCACGCAGGGGATTTTTAATGCCGCCTAAAGATCGAGTTTGGGACTTTGGCCCACCGGACCAGTGGGAAGAAAACTGGACCGGTGTTGCCAGCCCGCAAACGATCGAAATGTCGCCACGCAAGGTGGGAATCATAACCGCGTGGATGCCTTATGTGATTGTCGCGGCACTGTTGGTTTTGACCCGCCAAACTTCATTGCCCGGATGGGAAATTTCTCCCGCGACGATCATCAAGTCGATCCAAATTCCGATCGACAATATCTTAGGGACGAAAATCTCACACCAAGTCCACCCGCTGCATTCGCCTGGCACTCTGTTCATTCTTGCTTCTTTAGCGACCTGGGGTTTGCATCGAATCAGCGCCCAGCAATACGTGTCCGCATGGAAAGATGCGGGCCGGACCGTTCGATCCGCATCGATCGCGTTGATATTCACAACGCCGATGGTACAAGTCTTTATTACCAGCGGCGGAGGCGATGCAGGATATGCCGCAATGCCGATCGCGCTGGCTCAAGGAGTCGAACGATTGACCGGTTCGGCATGGCCGTTGTTCGCACCTTTGATCGGAGGCATCGGTGCCGCGGTCGCGGGCAGCAACACAATCAGCAATATGATGTTTTCGCTGTTTCAATTTGACGTCGGCACCAAGATCGGCGTCGATCCGCTGTGGATCGTTGCACTGCAAGCCGTCGGCGGCGCGGCGGGAAATACGATCTGCGTCCACAACGTAGTCGCAGCCTCGGCGGTCGTGGGGCTGGCGGGCCAAGAAAGCATCGTCATTCGCAAAACCCTGATCGTCTTTGCGTACTACGTTTCACTCGCAGGCGGTTTGGGCTACGCAATCGCATGGTTCTCCCAAGTAGGATTTTTCTCAATCGGAACAGTGATTGTATTGGGGGTTTATCTGACACTCGCCATGGTCATTTGGCGATCCAGGCGTCATGAACAACATAAGAATCAACAGATTTAAGCGGGATGAGCAAGAACAAGCAACGCTGCTTCGTGATCCAGTCACGCGAACTGGTAATCATGCGACTGGGCGACAGCGTGGGCCAGGAGTTCAACGATGACACCTTTCTCTCCAAGTTGCTCGGCCCGCTTGCGATGAAGCCGCTATCGGTCCAGGACTAAAAACAAGCGGCACTTGACGGTATACCGTTGCTATCTATGGTATACCGTATGAGCAATTTTAATCCTTCGACCTTTGCCGCGTCCGCTGTGGATCGTCTGCGGCGGGAAATTTTTGCCGGACAACTTCCTCCGGGAACTCGTCTTGCCGAGGCCGCTCAGGCCAAGCGACTGGGCGTTAGCCGCGTGCCGGTGCGGGAGGCGTTTGCTGCGCTGGAGCGGGACGGACTCCTGGAGTTCACTGACACAGGACGCACCGTGGTGAAAACGCTGACCGCTCGGGATTTCGAGGAACTGTTCGCCATGCGACTGCTGCTCGAACCTGCCGCGGCGCGATTGGCCTTCCCGGTGAGCCCAAAACAACAGCAGTTTCTGGAAGAGAATATCTCGGCGACTCAAAACGCGAAAACGCTTACTGAAGTGACCCGGCTCGATTTGGAGTTTCACCAGTTGATCGTTTCGGCATCCGGAAACTCGCGGCTGCTGAAGTTGTGGCTCTCCCTTCGTACCGAACTGGAACTATGGCTGGGCTATCTCCACCAGCAGCATCGTGGCCGGGACTTGGACACGCGGGTCGACACGGCCGTATCGCACGAAGAGATCGTGCGTTGTTTGCAAACCCGTTCCGCCGCCGTCTGCGAGAAGCGGATGCGAGAACATATCCTCGCTTGGCGAGAGTGGCTTCCGTTGATGGAGGTGGAGACATGAAGAACAGACCCCTAGTGAAACAGCTACTGGCGATACTCTGCCTGCCGCGGGTCGCGAAGGTTCGTGCGTTCAGATCCACGGTTGTCGTATTGACCTTGTTCGTCGCTGGTTCTGCAACCGGTACCGACGGCGAATTCGAACGGACGATTCAACCTGTCCTGCGTCAGTACTGCGCGGGATGCCACTCGACGGAACTGCAAGAGGGCGAACTGGACCTGGAACAGTTTGCGAATTCGCAAATCGCTGCCGGGCAACCAAAGATTTGGGAGCAGGTTCTGGCACAACTGGCCGATGGCGAGATGCCGCCGAAGGAAGAACCGCAACTGCCTGCCGAACTCAAAGCAAAACTCACAACGTCGTTGCAGGAAATGTTAAATCAGTTGGCACTTGCCAGCGCTGGCGATCCCGGCGATGTCTTGCTACGGCGGCTTTCGAACATGGAGTACACGTATACGCTGCGGGATCTGACGGGCGTCGCATCACTGGACCCACTCCGCGAGTTCCCCGTTGATGGCGCCGCGGGTGAAGGTTTCACGAATGCCGGCGCGGCACTGGTCATGTCTCCGTCGTTGTTGGCAAAGTATCTCGATGCGGCCAAGGACATCGCGGCTCATGCGGTGCTCACGCCTGATGGTATTCACTTCTCGCCGAGCACGTCGGCGTTTGACTGGACGGATGAAACGCTGGCTAAGATCCGCGAGTTCTACTCGCGATTTTCAATGTCCGGCGGTGCCACAGCGGTGAATCTGCAGGGCATCATGTTCGACACGAACGCCGGTGGCCGGCTGCCCTTGGCGAATTATCTGGCGGCGCTGCAAGGCCAGGCGAGCGTCGATGGTTTGAACGCCAAATACCTCGCCACACTCAAGCAGGCTCTCACCGACACGAAGCCATCTGTGCTCTTGGACCCGCTGCGCGCGAAGTTCCGCGAAGGCAAGCTGAGCGTTGCCGACATTGAGACGTGGCAACAGGCATTGTGGAGTTTCACGAGCATCGGGCACATCGGCAAACAGAACGGCCCGAAAGCTTGGCAGGAACCCGTGACACCGCTCACAGCTCAGCACGAGATGCGCGTGAAACTTACTGCACCAGCCGATGGCAGCGACGTGGTCTTGTATCTCAGAACGAGCGATGCTGGCGATGGCAACGAGCATGACCAGGCCATATGGTCCAGCGCACGTCTCGTATCTCCCGGCCGCGCGGATTTGTCTTTGTCGGCACTGCCCGCGCTGGTGAAGCAAATGGACGTCGACTTGCAGGCCACTGCCCCATCGGTCACCGAAGTTCGCATTCCTGCCTCGCTTGCGGATGGCGCTGAGTTTGTCGTCACGGGCAAGCTCGCTGACAACGAAGGCAGCGTGCAGATGCAGGTGCTCACCACGAAGCCCGAGAATCTCTCCGGTCTGGCCGCGAGCAAGACGGAAACCGTGCAAGCAGCAGGCCAGTGGTCAGACAACAACCAGCGCACCATCCACAGCGCACCGGTTGTCGTGGCGGATGGCAGCCACGCACGGCAGCGATTTGAAGCAGCATTCAACGACTTCCGCACATTGTTCCCGATCGCGCTCTGTTACACGAAAATCGTGCCGGTCGATGAGGTGGTGACGCTGACGCTGTTCCATCGCGAAGACGATCATCTAAGACGACTCATGCTCGATGATGCTCAGGCGAAGGAACTAGACCGGCTTTGGGGTGAACTGCGCTTCGTCAGCGAGTCGCCATTGAAGCAAGTCGATGCCTTTGAGCAGCTCTGGCAGTTCGCCACACAGGACGCGAAGCCCGAAGCCTTTGAGCCGATGCGTGAGCCGATCATGAGCGGTGCGGAGGAGTTCAGGAAGCTGCTCGTCGATGTCGAGCCGGTGCATGTGCAAGCCGTGCTCGACTTAGCCAGGCGCGCTTGGCGACGCGAGCTCACCAGCGTCGAGCAAAACGATCTGCGCACGCTTTATCAAACGCTGCGCAAACAGGACCTGGCGCATACATCGGCATTGCGAATGTTGCTCACGCGAGTGCTTGTCGCGCCAGCCTTCCTCTATCGCGGAGAGAGACCGGCGATTGGACCGAAGGCCGCGCCTGTAAGCGACAATGAACTCGCCACACGTCTGAGCTATTTCCTCTGGTCTTCCGCGCCCGACGAAGCGCTGCGCACCGTCGCCGCCGCTGGCAAGTTGCACTCGGGTGAGATACTGGTCGCTCAGGCTCGCCGCATGTTGCAGGATGCCAGAGTTCGGCGACTCGCGACCGAGTTCGGATGCCAATGGCTGCACATTCGCGATCTCGAAACTCTGAACGAAAAGAGCGAACGACATTTTCCGACATTCGTCGGCTTGCGCGACGAGATGCAGGAAGAGGCCGTTCGTTTCCTTATGGACATGTTCCAGGCGGATCGGTCCGTGTTGACGTTGCTAAACGCCGACCACAGCTTCATGAACGCCGCACTTGCCAAGCACTACGGCCTTGAGTTACAGGGCAGTGAGATACAGGGCGACGACTGGCAGCGAGTTGACGGCCTCCGTGCCCGCGGTCGCGGAGGCATGTTGGGATTCGCCGCCACGCTCGCGAAACAGAGTGGCGCGTCGCGCACCAGTCCGATTCTGCGAGGCAACTGGATCAGCGAAGTTGTGCTGGGTGAGAAACTTCCGCGACCGCCCAAAGACGTGCCGATCCTGCCGGAAGAAGCTCCGGAAGGACTGACGGAACGGCAATTGATCGAACGCCATAGCAGTGATCCCAAGTGTGCTCGTTGTCACGAACGTATCGACCATTTTGGCTTCGCTCTGGAAGGTTTTGATGCGATCGGCAGAGCACGCAAAGAAGATGCCGCAGGACTGCCGATCGACACGGTGGCGAAAGTGCCAGGTGGAGGAGAGTTGAACGGCTTGGATGGCCTGCGATCGTATCTGCTCGAGCAACGACGAGACGATTTTCTGCGTCAGTTCTGCCGCAAACTACTCGGCTATGCGCTGGGACGCAGCGTGCAACTGTCAGACAAACCGCTGCTCGACGACATGCTCGTCCAGCTCAAATCGCGCGATTATCGAGTCAGCACTGCCATTGAAATGATCGTCCTGAGTCCGCAGTTCCGCGAAATCCGCGGGCGAGAATAAGCCCTCCAACCGATATGATAAATAATACCCGCCGCATCCCGCCATCCTCATCCGAGTCAACATGAATCAACATCATTTCTCACGCCGTTTCTTCCTGCGTGGTGTGGGCGTCAGCATGGCCTTGCCGTGGTTCGAATCGTTCAACGTGTGGGGAGACGAACCGCGCTCCAACAAGCCGGCGAGCGAAGCACCGGTGCGTTTGGCAGTGCTGTTTTCTGGTAACGGTTTTCATTCGAAACAATGGTGGGCCAAGGGTGAAGGCCGCGACATGGAACTCGGCCAGGCGTTAGCACCGCTGAGTGATTTTCGGGAAAAACTGTTGTTCGTGCGCGGCCTCTATCACGAAGAAGCGAGAAAGGGAAACATCCACAGTTCGCAGACCGGAAACATCCTCTCCGGCGCGCCCATCGCCTCGGGCGGCGAGATTCGATCGGGAACAAGCTTCGACCAACTCCTCGCACAGACCTACGGACGATCGACAAAGGTGCCGAGTCTTGTGCTGGGCTGTGAACACTCCAACCCGTCGGTCCACAAGAATTACTCGATGCTCTACAGTTCCCACATTTCGTGGAATTCACCCACGACGCCGACGCCGCTGGAGCTTTATCCCGCGCTGGCGTTCGACCGTCTGTTCAAGGACGATGTCGCACCCGGTGACATGAGTGTGCTCGACGCCGTGCTGGCGGACGCCGAGGACCTGCGCCGTCAGATCAGCGCCGGCGACCAGCGCAAGTTGGACGAATACCTCGATTCGGTCCGCGACGTGGAGACTCGCATCGAGAACGCCGGAATACGCGGCGAGGTTCAAGGCTGGCGTCCCACGCTCGACACGCCGAACATGAACCGTCCCGCCGACGGCATTCCCCAGGACATCGCCGAACACATGCGACTGATGAGCGACATCCTCGTGCTCGGTTTTCAGACCGACACCACGCGGATCACGACGTTGAAGCTCAACAACGATCACAGCGCCCTGAGGTTCCCGAATCTGGCAAGTGTCGAGCAACCCCAGCACGGAATCGATTACATGATCCATCACCTGTTATCGCATTCCGATGGCGAAGATTGGCTGAAGGTCAATCAATTTTTCATGGAGCAAGTGGCCTACATCGCTCGCCGGCTCGACTCGATCCAGGAGGGTTCGCGCACGCTGCTGGACAACACGATGCTGATGCACTGCTCGAGCATGATGGCCGGAGCGAAGCACGATACGACCAGCTTCCCGT
>Ga0335395_10002336_pt1 | contig 11799 bp, 10 predicted proteins | sample MAT02_FD_205744 | JGI IMG/M metagenome (GOLD analysis project Ga0335395, IMG submission 205744) | Freshwater microbial communities from Lake Fryxell liftoff mats and glacier meltwater in Antarctica - MAT-02 (spades assembly) (version 2) ...
GGCTGCCCGGAGCCGAACACAAGGGAAACCTCTTTGCGGGCGTTCATGCCGCAGTTTTCACTCTCATGTCCCAATTGATTTAAGGAGTTCACACCATGTGGAGAATTTGGCGTCTTTTCGATCCCCTGCGGGGAATGGTGGTTCAGGGTATTTTCTTGTTTAGCCTGGCTGCGATGATTCACCTCATCTTGCTCAGCACGAACAAGTACAACTGGTTTGACGGTCCCAGGGCCGGTCCTGTGGTTGGGGCGCAAGTCGCGCCGATGCCTGCCGCCGTCCCTGCTGCAAGGCCCTGACTTTGCACGAGGCTTGCAGATGCTGCGTCCGCGCTCCAGCTCAGCACAGCATCTGCGCCCTCCTTCTTCTTTACACGGCTTAACGCTTTCACCACCAACTGAGTCAGGAGGGCCGAATCATGGCCATGCTCAATTTTGAAAAGAAATACCGGGTTCGCGGCGGAACACTGGTTGGCGGCGACCTGTTTGACTTCTGGGTGGGTCCGTTTTGGGTCGGCTTCTTCGGTGTCACCACGCTGTTTTTCAGCATCCTGGGCACCCTCATGATTCTCTGGGGCGCCTCGCAAGGGCCGACCTGGAACATCTGGCAGATCAGCATCGCACCGCCCGATCTGTCCTATGGCCTGCGTTTTGCGCCTCTGCTGGAGGGCGGCCTGTGGCAGCTCATCACGGTATGCGCCATCGGGGCCTTTGTGTCTTGGGCCATGCGCGAAGTGGAGATTTGCCGAAAGCTCGGTATGGGTTACCACGTGCCGGCAGCCTTTGGTGTGGCGATCCTGGCCTATGTCACGCTGGTGGTGATCCGCCCTGTGCTGATGGGTGCTTGGGGCCATGGATTCCCCTACGGCATCTTCAGCCACCTCGACTGGGTGTCCAACGTGGGCTATCAGTACCTGCACTTCCACTACAACCCGGCGCACATGATTGCGGTGAGTTTCTTCTTCACCACCGTGTTCGCGCTGTCGCTGCATGGCTCCCTGATCCTCTCGGCCACCAGCCCGATGCCAGGTCAAACCGTCAAGACGCCGGAGCACGAGGACACCTTCTTCCGCGACACCATCGGCTACTCCATCGGCACCCTGGGCATTCACCGCCTGGGTCTGTTCCTGGCGCTGGCTGCTGTGCTGTTCAGTGCGCTTTGCATCGTGATCAGCGGCCCGTTCTGGAGCCGTGGCTGGCCTGAGTGGTGGGGATGGTGGCTGAACATGCCAATCTGGCCTCAGGCACCCGGCAATTAAGCACAGCACAAACACCACAAAAACGAGGAGCACAACATGGCGCAATACCAAAACCTCTTCACCACCGTGCAGGCCACCGGGCCACTGCACCATGGTGTGCCGCTGGGCCTTGGCAACAGCCCGCGCACTGGCAAGACGCCTGGCAGTTTTTACCTGCTGGGGCGATTTGGCAACGCACAGCTCGGCCCGATATACCTCGGCGGTTTGGGGATTGCTTCGCTGATCCTGGGCACCTTGGCTGTGAACATCATGGGCCTGAACATGCTGGCCTCGGTGAACTGGGACCCGATCCAGTTCATCCGCCAACTGTTCTGGCTTTCGCTGGAGCCACCGTCGCCGCAATACGGCTTGTCGATACCGCCCCTCAACCAGGGCGGCTGGTGGCTGATGGCTGGTGCCCTGCTCACCACCTCGCTGCTGCTGTGGTGTGCACGCACCTACCGTCGGGCGCGCGAACTCGGTATGGGCACCCATGTGGCCTGGGCGTATTTAGCGGCTATTTGGCTTTACCTGGTGTTGGGCTTTATCCGACCTGTGCTCATGGGTTCATGGAGCGAAGCGGTCCCATTCGGTATCTTTTCCCACTTGGACTGGACCGCCGCCTTCTCTCTGCGCTATGGAAACCTGTTCTACAACCCCTTCCATGCTCTCTCGATTGCCTTCCTCTACGGCGCTGTGCTGTTGTTTGCAATGCACGGCGCGACCATTCTGGCGGTGAGCAAGTTTGGTGGCGAGCGTGAGATTGAGCAGATCGTTGATCGCGGCACAGCCAGCGAACGCGCTGCCCTGTTCTGGCGCTGGACCATGGGCTTCAATGCCACGATGGAGTCGATCCACCGTTGGGCTTGGTGGTTTGCGGTGCTGTGTCCGCTGGTGGGCGGTATCGGCATCCTGCTGACCGGCACCGTGGTCGACAACTGGTACCTGTGGGCCGTCAAGCACGGCGTGGCACCGGCTTACCCCAATGTGTTCCCTGCCGTGATGGACCCGGCCCTGATTACCGGAGGCAAGTGATGAACCGAGCAACTTTCTCCTTTCGCCCTTGGGCCACCGCCCTCGCCCTGGGTGGCCTGCTGCTGCTAAGCGCCTGTGAGCGCCCGCCGATGGAATCGGTGCAACACGGCTACAGAGGCACTGGCATGGTCCAGGTCTACAACCCGCGCCTGCTGGAAACGGTGATCAAGGACAACGTGATCCCAGCCGCCCAGCCGCCGGCATCGCCCGACGGCCCCAAAGCTGGCGACGTGTACCAAAACGTCCAGGTGCTGGGTGATCTGAGCGTGGGCGAGTTCACCCGCCTCATGGTTTCGATGACGGCCTGGGTGTCGCCCGAGCAAGGCTGCGCGTATTGCCATGCCGGCAACAATTTTGCCGATGACAGCCTCTACACCAAAGTCGTCGCGCGCAAGATGGTGCAGATGACGCAAACCATCAACAGCAAATGGCAGAACCACGTGGCACAGACTGGCGTGACCTGCTTCACCTGCCACCGTGGTGAGCCAGTACCCAAAGCAACCTGGTTCACCGCCAACTCGCAGCCTCAAGGTTCGAACTTTATCGGCGACAAGGCCGGTCAAAACACACCCGTAAAGAGCACAAACTTCGCTTCACTGCCATACGACCCGTTCACACCGTATCTGCTGGGCAGCGAGCCGATCCGCGTCAACGGTCCAACCGCTTTGCCATCCGGTAACAAGAGCAGCATCGCGAGCACCGAAAAGACCTATTCGCTGATGAACCACATGTCGAGTTCGCTGGGTGTGAACTGCACCTATTGCCACAACACGAACGCCTTTCAGAGCTGGGAAGGAGCACCGCCGCAACGCGTGACCGCCTACCATGGCATCCGCATGGCGCGCGAGATCAACAATGAGCACATGGTGCCACTCACAGACACCTTCCCCGCCAACAGCAAGGGCGAACTGGGTGACGTGGCCAAGGTCAACTGCACCACCTGTCACCAGGGCGCTTACAAGCCACTGTTCGGCCAATCAATGCTCAAGGATCACCCAGAGCTGGCCACCTTGCAGGCTGCATTCGTGAAAGCGCCAGCGGTGGTGATAGAACCTATCGCCACCCTTGAGGCGTCCAAAATCACCACACCCTGAACGCCAATCCATCCATCGCCATGTCACGAGGATGTGTCTCCATGCAAGTTGGCTTGTGTGCAACACCCTTCGAAGCAACCTGCCCACTGGCGCGCACAGCACACCAGTGGGCACTGCGCATGAGCCACACCTGGCGTGCAAGGCCCAACGAGCTGGTGTTACCGGTTCTGCAATTGCCTGGCGCACAGGAGATCGTTTTGTTCGGTTTGCCCTCCGAGCTCACCGAGCCAGTGGCTTGAAGGGTCATGCCATGGGCAACCTTCAACCCGACCTGATCACCCTATCTGGCGTGGTGGTGGTGGTGCTGGTGAACACCCTGCGCGAGCACAAAACCTGGGCCTGGATGCGGTTGGTGCAAGGCACCAGCGCGATCAAGGACACACCGGGTCTGATGTTTGCCAAGGTCATGGGCAGCGGCCACGAAGGCGGTTTTGGCCTGCGCCCCAGCGCCACCCACCAAGGTCTCATCGCCATCTTTGACCACGCTGACCAAGCACGGGCCTTCGTGTCCGGCCCCGTGGTCAACGCCTACCGCGAGCGCGCCGCCGATTGCTGGAGCGGCCTGCTCGAAGTGGTCTCGGCCCGCGGGCAATGGGACGGTCAGGCCTGGGGCGAGACCCCAGCCACCCAGCTCGGCGCCTACGCCAGCGCCGCCAACGATGCCGCACCACCCCGCCCACTTGCCGCCCTCACCCGCGCCAGTATCCGCCCGGCCAAGGCCATGGCCTTCTGGCGCAACGCGCCCGCCGCCCAGTCCGCCATGCAGCACGCCAAAGGCTGCACACTGGCGATGGGCTTGGGTGAGGTGCCCCTGATCCGCCAGTGCACCTTCAGCCTCTGGGAAGACACACCGGCCATGCTGGCCTATGCCCATCAAGGCGCGCACCATGCGGCCATCCAGGCGGCTTACCGGCACGACTATTTTTCTGAATCGATGTTCGTGCGCATGCGCCTCCTGGAGCATCAAGGCCACTGGCCCTCCCCCCTGGCGCAAGCCGCCGCACAAGCGGCGCACCCACTCAAAGCGGAGCCCGACGAACCCACACCTGGTCCCGGTCCATGAGCGACCACCGCGTGGTGGTCATCGGTGCCGGTATCGGCGGCTTGGTCACCGCCTTGCAACTGGCTCACCAGGGGTTGGCGGTGACCGTGGTGGATGCCGCGCCAGCGCCCGGCGGCAAGCTGCGCCAGTTGGTGGTGGACGGCGCGGCGATCGACAGCGGCCCCACCGTGTTTACCATGCGCTGGGTGTTCGATCAGATTTTGGCGTCGGTCGGTACCACGCTGGAGGCCGAGCTCAGCATCCGACCGTTGGACATCTTGGCGCGTCACTGGTGGGACGACGGCTCAACCTTTGACCTCCACGCCGACCCAACACGCTCCTTCGATGCAGTAGCCCGTCTCGCCGGTCTCGCCGAAGCGCAGCGTTTTCGCGCCTTCTGCGCTGAGGCGAAAACGGTGTACCGCACACTGGAGCCACATTACATCTGCGGCCCTGCCCCGAGCATGTTGGGCCTCGGCCGGGCACTCGGCGTCCAAGGGGTGAGCACGCTTGCAAAACTCGGGCCGCTGAGCAGCCTGTGGTCCACGCTCGGCCGCCACTTCCACGACCCGCGCCTGCGCCAGCTCTTTGGCCGCTACGCCACCTACACCGGCTCGTCCCCTTGGCAGGCACCAGCCACGCTGATGCTGATCGCCCAGGTCGAGCTCGACGGCGTGTGGTCCATCGAAGGCGGCATGCACGCCCTGGCCCGGCGCCTAGAAGGGCTGGCCATCGCGCGCGGCGCGCGCTTTCTCTACAACACTGCCTGCGAACAGATCAACGCACAAAACGGGCGCGCGACCGGTGTTCGTCTGGCCAACGGCGAGCGCCTGAGCGCCGACGCGGTGGTTTTCAACGGTGACGTCGCCGCGCTGCGCCATGGCTTGCTCGGCAGCGGCGCGCGTCGAGCGGTGCGTCCGAAACCACAGCCGCGCTCGCTCTCCGCCATCACCTGGTCGATGCGCGTACCCACCGCCGGCTTGGCGCTGGACCGCCACAACCTGTTTTTTCAGCGCGACTACGCCAGCGAATTCCGCGACATCTTTCAGCGTGGCCAATTGCCGCTGGCACCCACCGTCTACCTCTGCGCCCAAGACCGTGGCGCGGGCAACGAGCCCACGGGGCCCGAGCGTCTGCTCTGCTTGGTCAACGCGCCCGCTGCGGGCGATCTGGACACCCTCACCGAGAAGGCCATCGAACAATGCGAAACCACCAGCTTCAACCTCATGCGCCGCTGTGGGTTGGCGATAGCGCTAGGCGCGAGCGCGACAGCGACACGCACCACCCCGGTGGACTTTCACCGCCTGTTTCCGGCGACCGGGGGCGCGCTCTATGGCCAGGCGAGCCACGGCTGGATGTCGGCCTTCAAGCGCTCGGGCGCGAACACCCCGCTGGCGGGGCTGTTCCTGGCGGGGGGCAGCGTGCACCCGGGGCCGGGGGTGCCGATGGCGGCGCTCTCGGGCCAGCTGGCGGCCGCGGCCGTGATGGCCAGCCTCGCTTCGACCAAACGGTCCCCAGCGGCGGCTACCTCTGGTGGTACATCGACGCCCTCAGCGACGACGGCACCCACGGCCTGAGCATCATCGCCTTCGTCGGCAGTGTCTTCTCGCCCTACTACGCCTGGGCGCGGCGCAACGGCCAGTCCACCAACCCCGACAACTTCTGCTCCCTTAACGTCGCGCTCTACAGCCGCAACGCCAAGCGCTGGAGCATGACCGAGCGCGGCGCAGCCCACAACCACAGAGACCGCGACCAGTTCACCGTCGGTCCCAGCCAGTTGCGCTGGGACGGATCCGCTTTGCACCTGGACATCGACGAGGTGTGTGTGCCCATCCCGCGCCGCATCCGTGGCCGCATTCGTGTCGAACCCGAGCAGCTGTTCAACTTCTCCACTCCGCTGGACGCCACCGGCCGCCACCGCTGGGGTCCGATCGCCCCGCAAGCGCGCATTGAGGTCGATCTGCAACAACCCGGCCAACGCTGGAGCGGCCACGCCTATCTCGACAGCAACGAAGGCGACGAGCCGGTGGAGCGCGCCTTCACCGAATGGGATTGGTCGCGCGCGCGGCTGTTGGACGGCAGCACCGCCGTGCTCTACGACGTGGAGCCCGAGCAAGCCGATCGCGGCCGCCTGCTCGCGCTGCGCTTCGAGCGCAACGGCCAAGTGACGCCCTTCGATCCGCCCGCGCAACACCGCGTACCCCGTACCGCCTGGCGCATCGAGCGGCGCATCCGCAGCGAGTCCGCCGTGCAGGTGCAGGAGCAACTCGAAGACACGCCGTTTTACCAGCGCGCCACCCTGCGCCACCGCCTGCTCGGCGAAGACGTCACCAGCTTCCACGAAACCTTGCATGTGCCTCGCTTGGTCTCGCCGGTGGTACAGGCCATGCTGCCTTGGCGCATGCCACGGCGGAGCTGAAGCAAAACCTCAAGTGCGTGGGTAGCGACTGCCAAGATCGATCAATGCGCTGCGTGGCTGATGACTTTGCTCAGTCGCGGCAACAGCGCGCAGTGCCGGGCTCTTTCAAGCCACTGGCTCGGGCTTGAGCAGACGCTCGATGGTCCGGCAAAGTTCTTCCACCGTGTCAGGCTTGTAGACGAGTTCATCAACGCCGACTTCGGGGGCCTGCTGACGCAACTCGTCGCTGATGTAGCCCGATGCAATGGCGATGGGCAGTTGCGGCCAGCGAGCTCGGATCTTTCGAGCCAGCGTCAGCCCTGACATGCCAGGCATGTTGTAGTCCGTGATGCACAGCGTGAACGCCAACCCGCTGGTCTCCAGACGCTCCAGCGCCTGTTCACCGCTGACGCAGGTCGTCACGCGATAGCCTTTGCGCTCCAGCCATCGATGCACCAGAAAGCTCATGGATTCGTCGTCATCCACATAGAGGATATAGGACGCATTGTTGACCTTGGACCCTGGCTTGATGGCCACCGCCGCGCCCTCCCCGAGGGGCTCTGGCACCTGTTCGGTGCCCGCCATGCCGGGCAGCCACACGGTGAAGGTGGTGCCCTGACCCGGTGCGCTTTGCACCCGAAGCGCAGCGTTGTGCTCGCGCAAAATGCCATGCACCACCGCCAGCCCCAAGCCCGTGCCGCTGCCCGTGGCCTTGGTGGTGAAAAACGGCTCAAAGATGCGCGGCAATGTTTGCTCCGCGATGCCATCACCGTTGTCGCTCACCTGAATGCACACGCCAACCCCTGGCCAATCGGAGCCAACCGGGAGCACCTCGACCTCGCCAGCGCGAGCCTTGGGTGGCCATCCCTCGCAGCGGCTCAAGCTGGCGCGCACCTGGCCACCGACGTGGCCTGGCACCGCCTGCAAGGCGTTGCTGATGAGGTTCAGCATGACCTGCTCAATCTGCGTGGCATTGGCCCAGATCGCCGGCAGCCGACTCCCTGTGTCCACCGCCAACCCGACTTCGGATGGCAAGGCGGTTCGCAACATGGCCTGCGCCTCGTCCAACAGGGCGCGCGCACAGGTGGCGGCTCGGGTGTTGTCCTGCCGCCGGCCGAAGGTGAGGATCTGCTGTACCAAGTCGCGCGCTCGGCGGCCGGCCTTTCGGATTTCCTGCAGGCTGACAGCCGTTTCGGTCTCGGGCGGTGTGTCGGCCAGCGCCAGTTCCACATTGCCCAAGATAGCAGCCACGATGTTGTTGAAGTCGTGTGCGACACCGCCAGCCAAAGTGCCCAGCGCCTCCATCTTTTGCGATTCGCGCAGCTGGTTCTCCAGATGGCGGCGCGCTGCCTCGCCTTGGTACCGCTCGGTCAGGTCGTAGTCGATGCAGAAGAACTCGCCGCCCCGACCTTCGCTCGTCGCGTACACATGGCTGGAATACACCGACACTGGCGAACCGTCTCGGCGGACCAGCACCATTTCGCTTGGCGGGATCGCCTGACCGGTGTCGAGCATCGATTGGGCTGCCACACGCACGTCGCTGTGCATGGCTGCAGGAATTATGAGGTCGAGCAGACTGCGCCCCACCGCCTCTTCCCGGCTCCAGCCGTACAGCTGTTCGGAGGCCTGGTTCCAGTACCGGCACACCAGTTGATGGTCATAGCCTTGCACGGACACGTTGGGAACCGAGTCGATCAGCGCACCAAACCGCCGCTCACTGGCCAGAGCGGCCTCGCGCGCCTGCTGGCTGTCGGTGATGTCAAGGATGAACGAATGCCACAGCAAGCCGCCCTCCGCCTCGCGCATGGGCCGACCGACCCCATGCAGCCATTTGCGGCGTCCCGACGGCGTGGTGATGCGCCACTGGAAGAACCAGTCGGTCAGATCGCGCCCAGATTGGACGATGGCTTCGCCAAATGCAGCAAAGTCGCGCGCATCGACCATGCCCCAGAGCACAGAGGGGTCGCTCTCGATATCTGAAGCGCTCAGCTCCCACAGGTCAACGCAGCCCGCGCTCATGTTCTCAATCCGGTCGCTGCCGTCGGCCAGCACCCGATAGCGGAACAACGCGCCCGGCAAGTACGCAAAGAACTGGTCGATAGGCAAGGGTTGCATCGGTGGCTCCAGGGAATCTATCGTTCAAGAAGTCTAGAGGCCGACTTGTTCCAGCGCAAGGCAACGCTCGCAACAAGCGCGTTAGACGGCTCACATCGGGTTAGGCTCTCGTCCAGCGACAGCACATTCAGCACCCAAACAATCTGATTAGTAGCGCGAGACACCGTGCCAACAAGGGAGCGGCGGATAGATCCTCGCGCTTGTCGACCTGTGTGGGGCTGGCGCACGAACAGGCAGTTCCTTCGGAGCCCAACACACCAAGCGCCCGGACACGCGCCGCGATGTCAGTGGCGCCAATGTAGATGAAAGCCAGGGGAATTGGGTACAAAAAAAGCGACCCAAAGGTCGCCTTTTTTCACCGACCTAAGCGGTCAGCGTGGGGTTTTGCGTGCCACTGGGCGCGATGGCGCACCGGCTGGGCGACGCGGTGCGAACTCACCCCGCAGCGCGGCGCGCTCGCCATTGCCGCGATCGGCGTTGCTGCGGTCCGCAAAGCGATCTGCATTGCCCCGTTCGGCAAAACGATCGCCACCGCGGTCGTTGCGAGCGGGGGCACTGGAGAAGCCCGAAGGGCGTGCGCCCACGCCGGGTGCGCCACGGTCGGCGAACGCCCGAGGTGCCGGGCGGCTGTCGCCAGCGCGCTCAAAGCGGTTCTCGCTGCGGGGAGCAGCGCTGCGGTTGTCAAACCGGCCAGCGTCACCGCGCTGCTCAAAGCGGCCTGCATCGCCCGACGGGCCATGACCGGCGTTGCCGCGCGGTGCACCGTCAAAGCGGTTGCCTTCGAAACGCGGCGCATCGCTGCGGCCTTCAAAACGCGGGGCTCCCCGGTCTGGCGGGCCACGGCGATCACCACCAAAGCGATCGTTGCCACGCGATGCGTTGGCGTAGTTGCGGCCAGGCGCGCCACGGCCCAAAGGCGGTTCGTTCACCGGCGCGCGTTGGCGCGGCTCCATGCCCTCCACGGTGGCAACCGTGATGCGCTGGCGGGTGAAGGCTTCGATGTCGAAGATCTTGCGGCGGTCACGCATCTCGGCAAAGGTGATGGCCAGGCCATCGCGCCCCGCGCGGCCGGTACGGCCGATGCGGTGGGTGTAGTCCTCGGCCTTCATCGGCAAGCCGAAGTTGAAGACGTGGGTGATGGTGGGCACGTCGATGCCGCGAGCGGCAACGTCGGTGGCGACCAAGATCTGCACCTGGCCGTTGCGCAGTGCCATCAGGCGGCGGTTGCGCATGCCTTGGCTCAGCGCGCCGTGCAGTGCCACGGCGGCAAAGCCGACCTGCTGCAAATCGGTGGCCAGGCCATCGCACTCGATCTGCGTGCTGCAGAAAACGATGGCTTGGTTGATGCCGGTGTCGCGCAGCCAATGGTCGAGCAAGGTGCGCTTGTGCTGGGCGTTGTCGGCCCAGTACAGCTTTTGCGCGATGTTCACGTGTTGCTCTTGTGGCGAGTCGATCTGCACCTTTTGCACATGCTTGCCGCCTTCGTGCATGACGCGCATGGCGAGCTGCTGGATGCGGGGCGCGAAGGTGGCGGAGAACATCATGGTCTGGCCGCGCTGGCTGGTCAGCTCGTTGATCTCGGCGAGGTCGTCGGAGAAGCCCAGGTCAAGCATGCGGTCGGCCTCGTCGACCACCAGAAACTGCACCTTGTCGAGTTTGAGCTGCTGCGAGCGCTGCAAATCCAGCAGACGGCCGGGGGTGGCGACCACCAGATCTGCGTTTTGCAGCTTGGCAATCTGCAACTGGTAAGGCATGCCGCCCACCACGTTGGCGATGCGCAAGCCACGGCAGTGGCGCACCAAATCGATGGCATCGTTCGCCACCTGCTGGGCGAGTTCGCGCGTCGGGCACACGATCAGGGCACCGGGGACGGCGGCCTTGAAATTGCGCGCGCTGGTCGGGTCTTTGCGCTTGGGGCGCTTGGGTGCGGGCTCGCCCCGGGCCAGAGCCTCGGCGCCTGCGCGCTCGAAATCGGCGCGCTCTTTGTCTTCGGCGGCGGCTTGCTGCTTCAGCAATGTGTGCAGCACGGGCAGCAGAAAGGCGGCGGTTTTGCCGCTGCCGGTCTGGCTGGAAACCATCAGGTCGGCGTAACGCTGCTCGCCCTCAGCCAGCATGGCCTTGGGGATGACGTTGTTTTGCACCTGGGTCGGCTGCACATAGCCGAGATCGACGCAAGCCTGCACCAACTCGGGCGCCAGGCCCATCAGCTCAAAGCCGTTGGGTTCGGTCACTGCGGGTTCGGTGGTGTCCATTTCAACCTCGGCGTTCAGGATCTCGCCTGCGTTGTCGGAGGCGGTTGAAGGGTTGGAATCGGGCGTGAATTCGCCGCGTTCTTCAAAAGAGTCGCTCATGTTCGTCCTTGCGCTAGCGCGCAATTGATCGAATCAAGCACAGGAATTGACGCCGCCATGTTAGGCGGGCGCTCCCGGGCGCTGAATCCGTTCGTGGTTACAAAACATCAACCATCAAACGGGCAACGCGCCTTGGGTCACGAAATATCGGGTGACGCCGGGAGCGAATGGCCTTTTCCGCATGGCCGCTGGGGTTTGCCAGGGCTGCCTGCTTATTCCTTGGAAGGAATTCGCCAGCGTGGTTCGGGAGGCCTGTGTGTGAGGCAGATGCACAAATCAACGCAGTTTCCTGCGCAGCCTACGATTATGGCACGCTTCTGGGGAAAACCCTTGTTTTATTTCTCAGCCCAACACAGCCGAGACGATGTGAAACAAGATCGCAGCCAGCACGGCGGTAGCAGGAACGGTGATGATCCAGGCAGCCACGATGCGCAGCACAGCCGAGCGCTTGACGATCTCTTTCTTGTAGGCCTTCTTGAAAGCCCGGCGCTCGTTCTTGGCAAACACCGCGCCTTCGCTCTGCTCACGCA
>Ga0335395_10002337_pt1 | contig 11796 bp, 7 predicted proteins | sample MAT02_FD_205744 | JGI IMG/M metagenome (GOLD analysis project Ga0335395, IMG submission 205744) | Freshwater microbial communities from Lake Fryxell liftoff mats and glacier meltwater in Antarctica - MAT-02 (spades assembly) (version 2) ...
ACTTTTGCAAATCTTTCTCATAAGCAAATTCACTTTCTTCTCTTGCAATTTCGTCCTCTTCTTCGTCCTCCGATACTGTTCCTTCTTGGTCGCTGTTAAAACGAAAAATAAGATTTTCAAAAAATTTTATTCGCGATTTTCCTTTGTCGGTAAGTCCCGAAGTCCAAACTGTTTCGCAAAAGTCGCCAAGCAATTTTTTGTCACGAACTAATGTTATAATTTTTGCTCGTCTTAAAGTGCTTGAATAAGATTTGAATTTGTCTGATGAGTTTTTTATTTCGTCACACTCTTGTTCAAGTCCGTTTGCGTTCAAAAAGTCGTAAGCGTCAAAAAATGAAAAGTTCTTGTTATAATCCATATTGTCATTGTCGTCTTAGGGTTGCTTGTAACGGTTAATATATGAAAAGTAGGCGATTTCGAAGCACTAAAATTTCGGTTTAGCACAAAGTTTGATACGAGCCAAAAGCCTTGAATTTAGAACTAATTTGCGTATTTTTTATATACAATGTGTGCGCCCAGCATGGGCGAAGGTATCGAAAGATACCGAATTATTCCAGAGGGTGTAAGTCCCTTGCAGGCAAGTTAGTAATGCCTGCCCCTGCACCAACGTAGTGTAGGATGGATATTGACCAAGACAAAAGCTTTAAAGGGAGCAAGATGAAAACTTTAGCTTCGTTAAGAGCAATTGGGAAATCATATCCAAACTTGTTTCATCATTGGGAACTTAGGTACAAGTTATTCTGAAAAAAAAGAATAAGAGTTTTTGCCGCTACAAGAAGTTGGCCTTCCGATAGCTATCGGAATCGAAGCACTAAACTGTCTTGCATCACTCCCGATAGCTATCGGGATCATTTAACCACTGAACCGCCAATCTCTTGTAGGTGCTGTTAGTGGCTGTTTTTATTTCATTTTCAAAATTTCACTGTGGGTTTTTCTTACACGGTTATTATATTCAAATTGTTGCTTTCTAACTTCTTCTAAATTTCCTTGTCCTTTTGATGTGAGTTCTCTGATACTATCCATTAATTTGGTTTGTGATAAAGTCATTTCTTGTCCGTAGTTTTTTGAGAATTGTGCGTAATTCTGAATGTCCCAATTAATTTCCAAAAGTTTTAAAAATGAAGTTTTAATTGTCCCGTTATACTTATCAATTTCAATTCTATTTTTTTCGTTTTGTAAACTGTGAAGCGAAAATATTATCGTTGAAACATTTTCACTAAAAATGGTCGCTTGTTTAAAAAATAGGTCAGCCCATTTGACTTGCCACTCTTTTTCCTTTAATACTTCTATTTTGTTTTTTTCAAGTTTTCTTGAAATCAGTAAACCTGCAACTAAAACCAAAATCGGTGTCAAAAGCGAAATACATAATTTTAAAATTTCAAAAGTCATTTTGGTTTCTTCAGTCATTGTTGTTTGTCAATTTAAGGTTTGCAGTGGTGTCGTCCTAAAATAGCCACTAACGGTTTGGCGCTTAGCGTAGAAGCGGATTTCGAAGCACTAAACTGTCAACCCAGTACAAAAGTTGATACGAGGAAGAATGTTCAATTAACCACTGAACCCGCTTTTTGGCCAAGCGCCTGTTATGTGATGTTATTTATTTAAGTATTTGGATAATTCTTTAAATGCTTCCTTGTATATTTCTTTACGTTTACTAATTTCATAGGGGATGATAAATTGATTTTTAATATATTTTTTTAATAATTCATTTAGAATGTTGCCCTCTTTAACTTTAAATGGCATACTTGTGATTTCTTGGATAGAATCCACCTTATTTAATAGTTTCTTATCAATATTTTTTAAGTTTGTTAATAATATTGGTTTGAGCTTAAAGTCATAAATCTTATAGAGAACGTATTTTTCATTTTCTTCGACAATGCTTGCATTATCAGTAACAAATTTGCGGAGCCTTTTTACTTTACTCTTAAAAAGTGATTCATATTTATTTTTCTGAATTAAAATTAGTCCCCCTCCTTCTGGCGCAACATTATTTTCTTGGTAAGTAAGATTTATTTTAGTGTCAAATTTAATGTCAAATAGAAAATTTTTATACTCTGAAATGTCAATTTCTAATTGGTTCTCCTCACTTAAAAATCTAATAAATTTAAAATCATCTTTCACTCCGTTAATAAAATATTCTGAACTAAGAATAAACCCATCAACTCCATAGATTAATTTTGGATCATGAATAATATCAGGATTTTTTAAAAAAATCTTACTACTTATTTCCGTATTCAGAAGTTGAGCAATAAAATGTTTTGAGGTTTCTGTCATTAATTCCTTTTCAAACGGGAATTCATCACAATCAATGTCATTTCTATCAAGTTTTACAGGAAATACCCCTTCTTTGTCAACTATCAATATGCTCGGCTTATCATTAATTAAAATTGGTTTTTTAAGGTGATATGGAGTTTCTTTGCTATTATGTTCAGGGTATGAGAACGTATGTGAGTTATAATTTTCTGTGATTATAATTCCATTGCAAGCAATTAAATTTATATTATATTTTCTTTCTCCTTTTATTGCATAACTCCAAGAAATTTTTTCGAATTCAGTAGTTTCGAATTCATAAAATGTTACATCCTTAATTACATTTGTAGGAGTAAGGATTTTTTTGTCTACCAAAAAAATTATTGTAGGGTCATTAAACAACAAATTTGACCATTTTATTGATTTATCATTCCATTCAGATTTATGGTTAATTAATTTATCTCTATTTTCGTTCGCGATAATTATAGAAATAGTTGTGCCGAAATCCTTTTCGGATTGACTTTTAGTGACATTAATAAATTGGGCATCTATACTTGCTGTAAACGAGTGAAATTCATTAGTGAATATATTTTTAGTAGTAACAGTAATTTCTTTTCCTAATAAAAATGAAGCCAAAACGCCAATACCAAATTTTCCATTGCGATTTATTTTTGTCTTTCCTTCCTCATTTACAAATTTCTTTTTCCAATCCATACTCTTTCTAAATGAACTTCCAACGTTTAGAAAATAATTAATAATTTCATCCGAAGACATTCCTTTGCCGTTATCTTTTATTAAAAAAATACTTTGATTATCGTTAATCCTATCAATTGAAACCTCAATTGCTGGAATATAACTGTAATTCTTTTTTTGATATTCGATTTCCTTTCTTTCAAAACATGCATCAATTGCATTTTGTAATAATTCACGAACACCAAAAGTTGGATTATCTCCATACAAGGGAGCAACTAATAATTTTGACAAATTATTATCGACTTTAAAAGTTATTTTCTCAGGAATATATTCTAGTTTCCCTAAAAATAATTTATTACCAAGATTGGATGAAATTCTCCTGAACTTAATTGCAGGTTTATTAGTTGGAATAAAACCATACACTTCTCCTAAAATTGCCCAGGATTTGTCTAGTTCATTTTGTATATCTGAAATTAGTGTGTTTATTTTTACAAACATTTCACTATCAAGCGGATTAGAGTCAACATAAATATTTTCTTTATCTACATTATTGAAATTTAAAGAATTTATAGATAAATGAGTTAAATTTTCTAATTGAGAAATTGGACTGTTAAAGGTTTTAATCTTCAATAAAAATGGGTTTACCCGGCTATTATCAATTTGTATATAATCAGCAATTCGTATAATAACCATTAAGTAGATTATATTACTGCCATGTGGGTTCCTCCAGCTATCATGTGCGATATCACTTAAATACAAAAAGGTGTCACGAACATTCATGCTATGGCTTCTTGCCAATATTCCTGCTAATTGTTTTGTTTGTTTATTTAATTTATTTGTTCCAAATTCTATAAACCCATTTTCGCTTTTTAGTCCTAATAGTGAAACTTCCTGCGCAAATCTTCCGTGGTGTCTGCGAATAAATTCACCAATTAATTTTTTATCATACCCTGTTAAATTATCTTTATTTGATAAATCAGGAATAACAAAGGGCATTGACTCATCACCAAATATATTTTTCTTTTGTATGGTGCTAAATCTCTTGACTTCGGTTAAATATTCGTTCCATAATTCGCTCCAGGTTTTATCATCGATGATGCCATTTATGCAGTTGTCGTATTCTCCATTGAGCATTGAATTAAAAGTCGATAACTCAACGTGCATTCCTAAGTCATGTAAAATAATAGACAATATTAAAATAGAAACCTCATTAGAAGTTATATTTTCAAAAGAGTCATCGGATATTATAAACTCTGCAGATTCTAAAACCTTTTCAATGTGGTTAATTCCATGATCTGTATATTCTTCAAAAAAATATAATTTGTTGTCTTTAAATATTGGCTCAAACGAAGAAATAACATCAAGTACAATTGAATGAGTAGTTTGATTTTTTGAAAGAATATCTTCAAATTTTTTCGGTATTTTCATTTTGGTCGGCTTTTTTAATATAATATCACATAACGTTTTGCAGATACAAGAAGTAGGCGATTTCGAAGCACGTAACTTTCTGCCACCACTAAACTTGATACGACCTGCCTGCCTGCCGGCAGGAGCACAAAGCTTCATTTAACCACTGAACGGCCAATTTCTTGTAGGTGCTGTTAGCGGTTCGGCTTTCTTTCTCGGTCGCTACTGGTCTGTCCGATGTCGCTGTGTCAGTGCGGTTGGGAAGGCATACTCTTTTGCAATTTTGGGTCTGTGCGCTGGCTTGTGCGAATTGCAAATGTGTATGGCTGCGAAGGGTTGGCTTACTCATTGTCAAAGTGTCGGTTAACATAGTCAAATGGTATTTTTTCTTGTTCAAGTCTCCAGTTGTTTGTCTTTAAGAGATTGTATAGTTCTCTTTCTTTGTCAGTCAAATTAAGGGTTGATGTGTCTGTGGTCGGCTTGCCTGAATCATTTTCAAAGTATTTGTCAAAGGTTGTCTTGTCCATTAAAACACTTTTAGTGTGCTTGAAGTGTTTTCTAATTCTTGATAGTATTTCAAATCCGTAAGCATCAATGTCGCCCCAGTAAAGAACGGTTAAGTCGTCTAACCATTTGGCGTTTTGAATATTTGTAACTGCATTACCTTGTCCGAAAATTGCAATTGTATTATCCATTTTAGGCAATGTCAAAGTCGTATAAAGTGTTGTCTTATTCTCAACAACAAGCACTTTTTTTAAGGGTAGATTTAGGCTATCAAATTGACTAACAGGGATAGCAATATCATCAAGGTTTGAAAAATAGGTTTGACTTATTTTTTTGTCTAATACTTTAAATCTAACCAATGGTTCACGAAACTTTAGATTGAAGCGTTTTTCAAATTCTCTTTCGTTAGGGTTAAAATGATTTTGAATAATTATATCAAGTAGTTCCGTTAGGATACTTTGATTAGATTCAATAAATTTAGTATGAACACTTGCAGGTAATTCTCTGATATAAAGATTTGGTTTCGGACAGTTTTTGAAGTAGTTACAAATCTTTAAGATGCTCTCCCATCTGCCTTGATGATGAATTATTTTTGTTGGGTTTTTAATTATCCAATCTTTTAATTCAGGAAAATTAGAGTGAATCAATTGCCAGTTATTATTGAAAATATCGACTTCCTTTTCCTTACCTAAGAATCTTAAAAAGTCTCTTTCCGTATCAAAGTATATGCTTATCGGAAGGCTTTGCGTTCCAATTGTCTTTGTTTTAATTGTTTGGTAGTCTATTGTGTAGCCAAATCCTTTTTTCTCTTTAGACTGATTTACAAGTGCCAAAATTTCCTTCTCAAAGTCAGCAACAGATGTTTTAGTATAAGTCTTATCGCCTGGGATAATAACTTTAGAAAAAGGGATTACCTGAACAACTGCTTGCAGAAAAGTAGAATATTTTCTTTCTGCCTTTGCTTTGATGTCATTCGGGCTTATCATTTATTTATGAATTTTTCTCTTTCTTCTTTAAACTGCTCAATAGGCATATCGTAAAGCCAAGAATACTTTTCATCTTTCCTTTCTACAAAATGTACAAATGAAATTGCATCTTCAACGATATGTATGTTGTCGCTTGGCGTTACAACCAAAAGTTGTAGATGAAGCTGTTTGCAAAGAGTAATTAGGTAACGAGCTTTGTCCTCATCTTGTGATTTGAACGCTTCATCAATGGCTATAAATCTAAACGAATTAGTCTGCAATCCTTCTTTTGTTAATCCAAATTGATAGGCAATAGCTGAACCTAAAATTGTGTAAGTCAACTGTGCTTTTTCTCCACCAGAAAGTTGCCCCATATTTTCATAGGTTTTGAATTTCTGATTAGTTTCCTTATAAAATTCTTCTGCTTTATAGCTATACCAAGAACGAACTTCAATTACCTCTTGTCGCCATTTCTCATTATCCAACTTGGCAATTAAAGGTTCAATGTTAGTGTAAAAGTGATTTTTCTTTCCATCAATGGTTGCCGCTATTTCTTTGAAATTTGGAATTGCCTTGTAAAGCAAATCTCTAAAGTCATCAACTAATTGATTTTTCCTTCTCTGTGAAATCAGTTGGATATAAGTAATTGGGGAATTTTTGAAATCAATTCCTTTCAGCGATTCATTTAAAAGGCGAATATTCTCCTTGATAGAATCTGACCAATTTTCAAAAAACATTCTAAAATCACCGATTTTTCGTAAAATGGTATCTTGTAAATATTCATTAAATTTCTTTTCAAACCTTGGTAAATCATCTGCTATCAATTTTTGATAGAAACTCTGATATTCTCCAAGTAAATCAATGTTATTTGAATCAGGCAGTCTGCTAACATCTGAACGCCAATCCTTGAACTTATTAGTTATCTCAATTGACGGATTTTTAAATTCAATAATCAATTTGATTACCTTTCGTTCTTTACTTTCATTTGAATTTTCTAAGTCTTTAAGTTTAGAAGCGTTGTTTTTTTGAAATTCTGTTTGCTTATCTTTTATGTTAGCAAACTCTACTTTTAGTAATTCTAAATTCAGCGATTCAAATTCCGAAGTGTCTTTCTTACCAATAGGATCAAGTACTTTTTGATTTAATTCTAAATTACTTATAATGCTTTTAATTAAAACTTCTTCTAACTGAAATATTTCTTTGTTTTTATTTTTAATGTCAGTATCAGTTAATAATTTTAAGGTTTCTCGAACTTTTGATAGCTGTTCTTGCAATGCTTTAATTCTGTCGTTTGTAGCCTCAAGTGTTTTTTTTGCATCTTCCTTTTCCTGAATTTGCTTAGCATAAGTTTGCCAATCAATATCATCAAATTTAGTGAAGGTGGAGCATATGCTAAAACAATCTTCTTTCAAATTACCAAATCCTTTAATTAGTGTATTGATTGCTGTTAATGTTTTCTTGTTTGTTACTTGTGAAGTTTGAATTGTAATCAAGTCCTTTTTTAGATTTGCAATTTTCTCTTTATTGTCCCAACCTAAAACATAATTTTCTTTCTTTGAAATATGTGGTCTGTCGTCTTTTTCGTGTTTCCCTTTTCCGAATTTTATTAAGCCTTCCTTTGTAATTGCTCTCTCGTCATAGCGGTTGAATTCTGTTAAGTCGTTTACGCAAGCGTAATTATATTGATTCGCAATAACATCTTCAAGCCAAGGTGAGTATAAATTTTTTGGTTTGAATTCGATTTTATTTACTAAGCTATTTTGAGAAATAGTTTTTGTGGTTAAGTTCCCTAATGATGTAAAGCCTCGATACCTTTGGTAAATTATTCTACCACCAAGGTTGGTTTTGTTCACATACTCATTCACTTTTGAATAGTATTTGTCGGGAACAATTAAGCGTAAAGCAAAATTGTGTAATATCTTTTCAATAGATAGTTCCCATTCTTTTTCTTCTTCACAAACCTTAGTAAGTTCTCCAATGAATGGGATTTCCTCTCTCGTAGCACCAACATAAGCAATAATATCTTCACGAATATCAGCTTCCTTGCCTGAGATATTGTTTTTGTTTTTTTGAAGTGCTTGAATTGTAGCAACGATTTCATCACTTTGTAATATTAAATTGTCCTCTTCGTTTTTGAGTTTTCTTTGGTTTTCTGTTTCGGCATCAACTTTTAACTGATACTCAATTTTTTTATTTTTTGCTTTTTCTCTGTTTTCTATGAAAATATCAATGCTTGGATTTGAAGAAAGTTCTATTCTTTTTGCTATGATATTGTATTCGTCTAGTTTTAACGTTTTTGCATCTTTGAGTTTTTCTAATCGTCCAATTTCTGTTTTAAGTTTTTCAATTTGATTTCCAACTTCATCAGTTTTGATTTGAACAGTTAAGTCAGTCTCTTCTCCTTTTAGGTCGGTTTCTTTAGATTTCAGATTTAATAATTCATCATTTAAAATACCTAACTGGGCATTACTTTTCGATAGTTCCAGTTCAAATAATTCGATTGATTTTTTGGCGAACCAATAGACAGCCATTTCCTTTGAAATGGTAAGTGTTTTAAGTTCGTCTTGGATTTTTGATAAGTCGTTTGCTATTTCATTAATTGGTGCTAATTGTTCAATTTGCCCTTTGGCTTTTTCTATATTTGTTTTCGCATCAATTAATGTTTCAAAACTTGATTTCAACTTTATGAATTTTTCCTCTGCATTTTCATTATCTTCTTTATACTCTTCGAGCATATTAGTTCTAATGAATTCATCCAAATCTTCCAAAACCTTTACGCCAACAACTTGATTAAATAAACTCAAACCTTTTATTGACCGCATTCCAAATACATTCGATATTCTTTCTCCATAAGAAGAAGGTCCCTCGAAAAATTCAATTTTCTTTTTGGTTGAGTTTGAATTGTAAGTTTTATCAAGTCGTTTTTTCCAATTTCCTTTTCCATCAAATTGGCTAAAATCTTTTTCAAGTTCAAGTTGAACGTGAGCAACTCCAAATGCTTTTTTCAATTCACCATTTGAAAACCATCTGACTTGAAAAAGTGTAATATTTTTTTGGTCTGTATTTGAGAATGAAGCTAAAAGAACGGAATAGGTGTCTTTACCTCTTAAAGTTTGTGTTGTTGTGCTTAATTCTCCGTCACGTTGAATATTACCATAATGCCCGCAAACATAAGTTTCCTCGGTTCTGTCGCCTTTCTTTTCTACTCCTGATGATTGGTTGTAAAATCGGTCTTTCTTAACTGGAACGAGTAAGGTTAACAAAGCATCAATAAATGTGCTTTTGCCCGATGCGTTAGCACCAGTTAAAAGTGAATTGTTTCCTTGCGGATTTATTTTAAATATCTTTTCGTGAAAAGTGCCCCAATTATAAACCTCCATATATTGAAGTCTAAATCCAGCCTTGTCCGAACTTGTGCTAAATAGACTCAACATATCCTTGTAATTTTGTTTTAAACTCTTGAAGAATGTCGAGAGAGACTTTCTCCTTAATGATTCTTTGAATTTGGTATTTGGTTTCGGTTTCTTTTTTATTCGCTTCTGACAAATAGCCCAACTCAACTATTTTCTTAATGTAACTATCTAATTCTTTCAAAAATTTGACCCTGTTAAATTTTTCTGGTAGAAATAATTCTACTTCTTCTTTTATCTCTGAATCGGTAATAAATTTTTGGGAAACTTGAAATTGGGTTGGATTACTGTCAAAATCTTCAAGGCTTTGTCTTAAAACTACCAAGACAATTGAAGTTTCAAATCCGATTTGTCTTCTTGTTACAAGCCCTAACGTATTGCCTTCACTATCTTCAAACTGTTTTATAAAGGCAAAGCCTTCTTCTTTTTTTAAAATCAACTCTAACCCTATCTGACTTATATAATCTTGAATTTCTATTTGATAATTCACAACGTCATCCCAAACATTAGAATGTCTTTCAATCGAACCTTTAAGCAATTTTACAATTGCTTTGGAATATGGGTTTATGTTTCTTTCTAAACTATTCATTTGGTCAAAATTATTTCAGGTATTTGTATTGATTTTTTATTTTCAATATCAAATTCAATTCGTTGTTTTTTATCGGGGTTTATGGAATGCTTAAATTCTTTAATTATTCCAATATATCCAAACAGTTCTGGAAGTCCCTTTTCGATTCCTCCAAAATTCTCAATAACTTCTGCAATTGTTGTCTGTGATTTATCTCTAAGAACATCTTTAATTCTTTTCCGAAGTATTTCTTTGTCTATTACTGACAAATTGAATAATTTATTTAGGTGGTTGGAATGAGAAATATCTTCATCCGCCAATTTCGGTTTGGTTTTGTATATGAGTTCTTCCGATTGCTCAAAGGTTAGTTTTCTTTCAAAAGGAATATTAATGTCAATATCTATTTCGAGTTCAAATGAAATGTCGGGCCTTATTTTTACTCTACTAATTTCAACTAATGACTTCTTAATTTCTTGAATGATGTTTTTTGTAACCTCTGATTTTGAGGTTTCATTCTCCCTTATTATTCTGCTCAACTTTTCAGCCATCTTATCATTCGCTTTAGAAACTTTTTGACCAGATGAATGGAGGTTTTTTTTCATTCCTTTCAAGAAATAATCTGTTATTTCAATTTCCTTTTCTTCAAGTGTTTTATAAAGTTCCTTTGTTAAATTGCTCCATTCCTCTTGCAGTGCAGGGTTTAGGATGAAAGTATAAAAGGCATAAAAACTTTTGCCTTGTGGACTATTTTTTAATTCGTCAATTGCATCAAAAGTAAATTCAAGAATATGGCTTTTAGTTAAATTCCCTTCTGCGTGCTTGTGATAAATACCTTTTGTTATTTCCTTAAAGTTGTCTTCAACTTCTTTGAAGTCAGAAAGCAATTCCTTAGCGGATTTAGTCAACTGATTGAAACGAGGAACTATTTCAAACTCCTGAAATACTTTAACATCTTCTCCGATTTTGATTCTCTGTATTTGTTGTTCTATTTCTAATTTTTTATTTGCGAGTAATTGTATCCGTTTTTCAATATCTTCATTGGTGAACTCAACAAGTTCTTTCAATTGATTGAATATATTTTTAAACTTTGATTCAGCTCCCACATATTCTTCTTTTTTCAAACTTGAAAGCCAGTCAAGTGTTTTGCTTGAATGTGATGAAAGTTCATAATATATATCACCTGCTTCGTCTTGGTAGTTTGTCAGAAACCCTTTGTTAGTCCAGTTTTGAATGTATTTTTTTGCTTTAATTTCATAAGTGTCAGCAAACAAAATTTCACTCTCTTCGTCAATTTCTACTTGAACAGCCTCCAAATAGTCGGCAAGTTGGGTTTGTATTTTTTCAGATGAAATTGCTCCTTGTTGACTTGAAAATGTATTGACTAAAAAAGTGATAATAACCTCTCTGTTCCGAAGTTTAAGAAGGTCAACGCTTGGTGAGTTGTTTAATATGTCTGCTATTTTTGAACTGTCAATCATTTGTCGTAGCGGTGTTGTGGGGTGGCAAAATTTAGCTCTTTTAGTTTTGCGAAGCGTTGGGTGTCGGGCAAAACCAAATGTGCTAAGTGTGCGGTTGGCTTTTCTGTCTTGTATGTATTTCTATTCATTGTTTCTGTCGGTTAATGTTAGCACTGTCGGTCTTCATAGGGTGAAGTATAACGTTTTGCAGTTACAAGAAGTTGGCGATTACGAAGCACAAAACTGTCTGCCACCACAAAACTTGACACGAAGCACAATGCTCCATTTAACCAATGAACCGCCAATTTTTTGTAGGCGCTGTGTGCGCCCAGCATGGGCGAAGGTATCGAAAGATACCGAATTATTCCAGGGGGTGTAAATCCCTTACAGGCAAGTTGGCGAAGCCTGTTAGTCCCGCTAAAAAGCTGGATCGTTGATAAGTCGCAATGCCTGTCCGGCTTTTCAGCGGGAGTGGTTTGCTGTGAAGCAAGCACTGAAGCCCGCCTGAATGACGAAGTCGGGCAGGGAAGCGAGACTACAAAGTC
>Ga0335395_10002338_pt1 | contig 11795 bp, 13 predicted proteins | sample MAT02_FD_205744 | JGI IMG/M metagenome (GOLD analysis project Ga0335395, IMG submission 205744) | Freshwater microbial communities from Lake Fryxell liftoff mats and glacier meltwater in Antarctica - MAT-02 (spades assembly) (version 2) ...
CCCGTGTTGTCGGCGAAGTCCGCCAAGGCACAGACACCATCTCTACAGCATCGGCGCAGATAGCCGCAGGCAACATGGACCTGTCGTCACGCACCGAGCAGCAAGCCTCTTCGCTAGAAGAAACCGCAGCGTCGATGGAAGAGCTCACCAGTACCGTCAAACAAAATGCAGACAACGCCAGGCAGGCCAACCAGCTGGCTGTTTCAGCGTCTACTGTGGCCGTCAAAGGCGGCAGCGTCGTCTCCCAGGTGGTTGACACCATGAGCGCCATCAACACATCGTCCAAAAAGATCGTCGACATCATCGGCGTGATTGACGGCATTGCGTTTCAGACCAACATCCTGGCCCTCAATGCAGCAGTAGAAGCAGCAAGGGCTGGCGAGCAGGGCAGAGGCTTTGCAGTGGTAGCCGCAGAGGTCAGAAACCTGGCCCAAAGAAGCGCCGCAGCCGCCAAAGAGATCAAGACCCTGATTGGCGACTCGGTGGACAAGGTTGAAGAAGGCAGCAAACAGGTCGCTGAAGCCGGCAAGACCATGGACGAGATTGTCGGCAGCGTCAAACGCGTGACCGACATCATGGCCGAGATCACCGCCGCCAGCCAGGAGCAGACCCAGGGCATCGAGCAGATCAACCAGGCGATCACGCAGATGGACCAGGTCACCCAGCAAAACGCAGCGCTGGTTGAAGAGGCAGCCGCTGCAGCCTCATCCCTGCAAGAACAAGCCAGTGGCTTGAGTCAGGTGGTCAGCGTCTTCAAGCTGGACAACCAGCAGATCAACTACGTGGCCCCACCCCAGCGCAGCAAGCCGGTTGCCCAGAGCACACCCCGCCAGCCACCAGCCGCCAAACACGCGATTGCTGCGCCCCCGCGCAAGCACGGTCTGGCGGCCAGGCCCAAGCAGCTTGCAGCAGCAGGCGCAGGCGGTGATTGGGAAGAGTTTTAACGGTAGATTTTGACGTGATGTTTTGATGGCAGGCGCGGGCACCTTCAAGTTTCGGCCCGGCCTGCCGTTAAAAGATTAGAGGTGGTCGTCATGAAACATGTGGTGTGCGGTTCAAGGCTCTAGAAAGAGAAGGTTTATGTCGAACAATATGTTTTTTACCGGGCTAAGCGGTTTGAATGCGTCGCAGGCCGCCTTGGTGACCACCGGCCACAACACGGCCAATGTCAACACGCCCGGCTATAACCGCCAGTCTGCGGAGGTTGCTTCGGCGGGCGGTCTTTACAAGGTGGGCGTTGGCTTTTTTGGCAACGGCGCGAGGGTGGTTGATGTCAACCGCAGTTACGACCAATACCTGTCTGCGCAATTCAATCAGGCCCAGTCCGCCAACCAGTCCCTGAGCACCTATTACACCCAGATCAGCCAGATCGACAACATGCTGGCCAACCAAAAGGCCGGGCTGGCGCCGCAACTGCAAACTCTTTTTAGCGATGTGCAGGCGGTCGCGAACACGCCGGCCGACCCGTCGGCCCGTCAGCAACTGATCAGCTCCAGCCAGGCGCTGGCCAACCAGTTCCGGACCATGGACCAATACCTCACCAGCCTGAACAGCAATGTCAACGACCAGATCTCTGGAAGCGTCGATCAGATCAATGCCTATGCCGAGCAGATCGCCAGCCTGAACAAGCAGGTCACCATGCTCAGCAACGGGAACCAGGCACCGAACGACCTGATGGACCAGCGTGACCAACTGGTCAATGAGCTGGGCAAGCTGGTGGGCACCAAGCTGGTGGTTCAGGATGGCGGGCAATACAACGTCTTCATTGGCAGCGGGCAAACGCTTGTGCTGGGCGACAGGGCCAGCCGCCTGGCAGCGATCAATTCGGCGAGCGATCCAAGCCGTACCACGCTGGCGCTGGTCAATGCTGCCGGCAACAAGGTCGAATTACGAGAGAGTGTGATCTTGGGCGGGTCACTCGGCGGGCTGTTGCAGTTCCGCAATGAGGCGCTTGCCGCGTCCCAGAACTCACTCGGGCGCATGGCGATTGCCCTGGCCGATTCGTTCAATGCCCAGCAAAAATTGGGGGTTGACCTTAACGGTGCGCTGGGTGAAGACTTTTTCTCGCAGGCTGTGCCTGGCGTTCTTTCAAACAGCAGAAACACCGGTACCCTCGGTGTGACCGCTGCGTTTTCTGACACAAGTCGCCTGACAACCAGCGACTATCGGCTTGCCGTTGGTGCCGGTCCGAGCTTGTCAGTCACGCGGCTATCAGACAACAAAATTTTCAGCGCTGCTGATCTTGCGGTTTCTGTGCCGCCCAACACTTTTGACGGTGTCACACTTGCGTTGGCAGGCACCGGGGCCGCAGGCGACTCGTTTTTGATTCAACCTACCCGTACCGGGGCACGTGACCTGACGGTCAAGGTGACGGACCCAGCCAGGATAGCCGCAGCGTCGCCCTTCATCACAGGCAACACGGCGGGCAATCAGGGCAGCGGCGCGATCAATGCCGGGTCGGTGAATGCCAGCTATTTGGCGACGCCCCTGGCGGCCAGCGTCACGCTCACTTACAACAGCACGACGAATCAGTTCTCCGGTTTTCCAGCCGCAGCAGCCGTCACGGTCACGCTGGCCAATGGCACGCCTGACCCCGCCAGCCCGTACGCGGCTGGTGTGCCGGTGACCTATTCTGCTGGCGCCAAGATGAGCTTTAACGGCATCACGGTCGCCATCAGCGGTACGCCATCAAATGGCGACAACTTCACGGTGGCCAAAAATACCGGCGGCGTGTCTGATGGCAGCAACGCCTTGCTGCTCGGCGCGCTGCAAAACAAAAAAACCATGGGTAACGGCACCGCCAGCTTTAACGACGCCTTCGGGCAGCTGGTCAGCAGTGTGGGCAACAAAACCCGGCAGGTCCAGATTGCTGGTACCGCGCAGACCAGCCTGACCACTCAGATCCGCTCCCTTCAGCAGTCGGTGTCGGGCGTCAATCAGGACGAAGAAACTGCCAACCTGCTGATGTTCCAGCAAATGTACCAAGCCAATGCCAAGGTGATCCAGACCGCGTCAGCCATGTTTGACGCGATTCTGGCTATCCGTTAAGCCCAACAGGAGTTCATGATGCGTATCAGCACCCAATCTTTTTATGAGCGAAGCATGACAGCCATAGGCGCGCAGCAGGGCAATTTGCTGCGTGTCCAGCAGCAGCTTGGCGCTGGCAGCAAGATTCTGGCCCCATCAGATGATCCGCTTGGCGCGACCCGCTCGCTGTCGGTGTCACAGTCCATCGCACTGGGCGAGCAGTACACAGCCACACGGGCTCAGGCCAGACAAACACTGACGATGGAGGAAAACGCCCTGCAAAGCGTGACCTCCGTCCTGCAAAACATCAAGGGCCTGCTGGTGCAGGCAGGTAACGGCACCCTGACCGACGCCGACCGCGCCACGATTGCTACCACTCTGCAAAGCAACCTGGACCAGTTGCATGGTCTGGCCAATACCGATGACGGTAACGGTCAGTTTTTGTTCGCCGGTTTCAAGAGCAGTAGCGCCCCGTTTGTAAAGCAGGCCGATGGCAGCATCCTTTACGCTGGCGACCAGGGCAAACGCCTCATGCAGGTCGATGTGTCGCGCCAGATGTCCGGGACGGACGATGGGCGCAGTATTTTTCAGACAGTTCAGGGCGGCGCGGGTTACGTCAGCTCGTCCGGGCCAGGCAATACGGGCAGCGGTGTGTTTGGTTCAACGACAGTGACGAACAGCGCCGATCCGAACTATGGCAAGGAATGGGTCATCACCTTTTCTTCACCCACGTCCTACACCGCAGACACCGTGCCGCCGCTGTTCCCTGCGCCTGCTCCGGCCATCTATTCGACAGGCAGCCCGATCACTCTGGGCGGCTTGCAGATTGCCATCAGCGGCGCGCCTGCCGCCGGAGACACGTTCAACGTGGCCACGGCAAAAAACGCGGGGACTAACATTTTTGCGACTATCAGCGACGTGATCAAGGCCCTCAACACCAACACAGTCGGTGGAGGGCCTGAAGCCCAGGCCAAGGCCCTCAATGCCCTGAGCACGGCCAACCGGAAAATCACCAATGCCCACGACAACGTCTTGACCGTGCGCTCGTCAGTCGGCTCGCGCCTCAATGAGCTGGACGCGCTGGCCGCCACTGGCGACAACCGGACGCTGACCGACAAAAGCTACCTGTCCGACCTGCAGGACCTGAACTACGCCACCGCCATCGCCGAGTTTTACCAGCGGCAAACCGCGCTACAGGCGAGCCAGCAAACCTTTGTCAAAATTCAGCAGATCTCGCTGTTTAACTACTTGTAGGCTTGGTGGTGTCTGATTTGTTGGGTGGGTCGGGTTTCGCCTTCGGCTGACCTGGCCGACTTGGTTCCTGCTGCCGTACTGGCGAGTAAGTCATGCTGCGGCGGCTAGGTCTGGCCTACCGCAGCAGGGTGTTGTGCATGTGAAGTTGCAGCAGCAATGCCTCAAAGAGCGACCTCATCAGGGGTGACTGGGCCGCCAGCAGCTGGCGCAGCCCTTCTCCACCGATTTCAATGCATTCGGTATCTTCCATCGCCATGGCAGATGCGCTGCGAATGCCAGTGGACAGGATGCATTGTTCACCAAACGATTCTCCCTGAACCAGCGTCGCAAAAGGATGGCTGGATCGGGAGTCAAGTATTCGTATGGCGCCCTTTTTCATAATATAAAGTTTGTCAGCCACATCTCCTGCCCAGAAGACGACGTCACCTGCTTTGAACTTCACTTTGGCGAAGCCGTTCATTGCAGGTTCTCCGGAATTTTTTGCAAGTTCAGCGTCCGCATGATAGCCGTGCGGCAAATACTGCGCAGCCCGGCATTGGTCTGCATCAGCTTCTGCTGCGCATCGTGAATGGGAATGAAGCGGGTGTTGACGGCCGTCGTTGCGGTGACGGTGAAGGAATACGGCAGGTTGGCCATGCCCTCGGCCAAACCAATAACGCTGCCAGGACCGTAGGTAAAGTTGTTTTTTTCGTCGCTGGCTGTCATATCTCCCGAGATAACAATCTGCGCGAAGTGCACCCTGTCACCGCGCACCGCGATCTTTTCGCCGGGATTGAACACGCAATGACCCAGAGTGGTGTTTTGCCGCAGACAAAAAAACAGCCTGTCCTGGGCACTCAGGCCATGGCCGTCATACATGCTGACCGCGTCGGGGGACAGCGGATTGCCGACATCAACGAGTTTTATCTTGTCCACGTTGACCGAAAAGTGGGCTAGTTTGGAAGTGTTGGAGTTCGCGCTGGTATCAGTGTCTGTCTTAGTGTCCATGAAAGCAATTTCCTTTTTAAATGATTGCTATTAATTTAATAGCTGTTTACGCCCGTAATATAAGGGAAAAAGCATTAAAACCATAGTTTTTTGTGTCTTTTATGCCTGCTCTCATGCACTACGGGCGCAAACCCTGGAGAAACCCGCCGGTTGCGGCAAACCCGGCTGCAAAGCGCGGCTCCAGAAAAGGCCCGATGTACTGCATCAACAATTGCAGCATGGCGATGCCTGCCAGCAGCGTGATCGGAAAGCCGACCACAAAAATACTGAACTGGGGTGAAGCGCGGTTCAGGATGCCCATGGCCAGGTTGAGCGTCAGCAACGCGGCGATCAGCGGCAGCGCCAGCATCAGGCCATCAGAAAAAATCCGCCCGCCTGCCGACACCAGTTGAAACCAGCCGCCTGCCGCCAGCGGGGCATCGGCAATCGGCACGCTGTGAAAGCTTTCCACCAGCACCAGGACCAGCATCAGGTGGCCATCGAACGCCAGAAAAAGCAGGGTGGCTATCACGTTCAGCAGGCGTGCCAGTACCATCGTCTGGCCGCCGCTGTTGGAATCAAAAAACATGGCAAAAGACAGACCCATCTGCAGTCCTATGTATTCACCGGCGGCCTGGACAGCGGCAAAAACCAGACGCATTGAAAACCCCATGGCCGCGCCAATCAGGATCTGCTGGATGAGAATCCAGAAGCCGGCGGCGGACACCAGTGGCACATTGGGCAAGGGCCCGAGGGTAGGTGCGATGACGATCGCCACCAGGGCGGCCAGGCTGATTTTGGCCGAGCGCGGCACCGAGCGTTCGCTGAACAGGGGTGCCGTGCTGATGAGCGCGAGCATGCGTACAAACGGCCAGAAAAAGGTCACGATCCAGACAGTCAGCTGCTCCGAGGTGACCGAAAAAACGGGTGCCATCAGCCCACCAGCTGTGGGATTGATGAAAACAGGGTACGCATGTAGTCGACGGTTATTTCCAGCATCCATGGCCCGGCTATCACCACCGTCGCGAAAACGGCCAGCAGCTTGGGAATAAACGACAGCGTCATCTCATTGATTTGGGTGGCCGCCTGAAACAGGCTGATGATCAGGCCGGTGACTAGGGCTGCCAGCAGCAGCGGCGCCCCAAGCAGCAGCGTCACCTTGATGGCCTCGTGGCCCATGGTCATGACGGACTCTGGGGTCATGTCGGTTCTTTCTTCATGGGGGTTGTCAAGGCTGCGTCAGATGTAAAAGCTCTGGGCGAGTGCGCCTATCAGAAGCTGCCAGCCATCCACCAGAACAAAAAGCATCAGTTTGAAGGGCAGCGCAATGGTGGCTGGCGGCACCATCATCATGCCCAGTGACATCAGCACGCTGGCCACGACGAGGTCGATGATCAGAAAAGGGATAAAGATGGTGAAACCAATTTGAAAGGCGGTTTTCAGCTCACTGATGACAAAAGCCGGCAGCAGGATCCGCAGGGGTACCTGTTCTGGCCCGTCCATTTTTTCAATGTTGGCAAGCCTTGCAAACAGCGCCAGGTCGGCTTCGCGGGTCTGCTTGAGCATGAACTGCTTGAACGGCTGAATCCCGCGTTCAAGCGCCACCTCTGCGCTGATCTTGCTTTCCGAGAAGGGCTTGTAGGCGTCGCTGTGTACCCTGTCGAATACCGGCGACATCACGAAAAAGGTTAGGAACAGTGACAAACCCACCAGAACCTGGTTGGGTGGGGATGATTGCGTGCCAATGGCTAAACGCAGCAGCCCCAGGACGATGAGGATGCGCGTGAAGCAGGTCATGGACAGCAGCAGGGCCGGCAAAAAAGACAGCGAAGTCAGCAGTACCAGCGTTTGCACGCTGAGCGACCAGGTCTGGCTGCCGCCCCGGCCCGGTGTGCTGACAATACCGGGCAAGCCCTGGGCTGCCGCCGTCGAAGGCCACACCGCCATCAGCAGCAGGCAAAGTCCCGCGAGCGCGAGCAACGGCAGCAAAACCGTGCGGGTACGCTGAGTTGAGGAGGTCACACGCATCAGGGTGGCTTTTTCAGTTGATTGAACTTGCCCAGGGATTCAAGCAATTTTTGCGAGAAGGCGTTGCCTGACGCTGCTCCCGCCTGCGCCGTTACAGGGCTGTCAGGCACGCTTTGCGCTGGCATGGTGTGCAGGGCACGCACCTGCCCCCCGGCCACACCCAGCACCAGCCATGAGCCGCCAATTTCCACCACCACCACGCGTTCCCGCTGGCCGACCATGGTGCTGGCCACCACCTGCAGCAGCCGCCCACCGCCAGGTTGCCGCAGGCCGAGACGCCGGGCGACCCAGCCGCACAGGAAAATCAGCGCCAGTACCAGTGCCAGCCCGAAAGCAGCCTGCACCAGGCCGGCCATGCCGATTGAACGCACAGGTTCAGCAACCGTCGTGGGTACGGTAGGTAGCGCAGCGCCAGCCATCAGGCTGAACCACGCGAGCGAAAAAGCTGCCAGGCGGGGAAGTAGCCGGTGCATCATCGGTTCAGCTTCTGGATACGCTCGGACGGCGTGACGATATCGGTCAGGCGGATACCGTACTTTTCGTTCACCACCACCACCTCGCCTTGCGCGATCAGGTAACCGTTGATGAAAACATCCATCGGCCCGCCTGCCAGTCCGTCGAGTTCGACGATCGATCCTTGCGACAGCTGCAGCAGGTTCTTCAGGGTGATGCGCGTACGGCCCAGTTCCGCCGTCAGCTGAACCGGCACGTCCAGAATTCTGTCGATGTCGCCTTGGGCAATGCCCGACCGGGCTTCGCCCTGCAGTGGCTGAAAGACGTGTGCAGGCGCTGGGGGCGGCGGCGGAGCCGGAGCAGCAGCAGTTGCCTGCGCCTGCTCGGCCATGGCACTGCCCCAGTCGTCATCTGTGGGCGGTGCCGCTGGAGCAGCGGCAGTAGCCTGCGCCTGTTCGGCCATCGCGCTGCCCCAATCGTCGACGGTGTCTTCTACGGCGCTGTCTTTGCTGTCTTCACTCATGGTCGCGCTCCTTGCGTGAATCTCTGTCACTGTGATTGATCATTTTGTTTACCCGCAGGGCATAGTGGTTGTTGGACGTGCCGTAGCCGCATTCCATGACAGGAACGCCGTTGACCTCGGCAACAATCGTGTCTGGAATCTCGATGGGTAGCACATCACCGATCTGCAACTTGAGCAGTTTGCCGATGGTGGACGGAAAGCTCAGAAAGCGTGCCTTCAGCTCCACATCAGCGCTTTGGACCTGCTGGGTCAGCTGTTTGACCCAGCGTTTGTCCACCTCAATCTCGCCTTGCAGCGGGTTCGTCAGGAGGTCTCTTATCGGCTCGACCATTGAATACGGGATACACACATGCAGAGCGCCGCCTATCGGGCCGAACTCGATGTGAAAGGTGGTGTTGATCACTACCTCATTGGGGCGGACGATGTTGGCCAGACGGGCATGCATCTCGGAGCGGACATATTCAAAATCGATGGGATACACCGGTTTCCAGGCCTGGCCGTAGCTGTCCAGCGTCAGGTTCAGGACCCGCTTGATGATGCGTTGCTCGGTCTGGGTGAAGTCCCGGCCCTCCACGCGAACGTGGTAGCGGCCGTCGCTGCCGAAAAGGTTGTCCACCACCAGAAACACCAGTTTGGGGTCAAACACAAACAGGGCTGTGCCGCGCAGGGGTTTCATCTGCATCAGGTTGATGTTGGCTGGCACGGGCAGATTCCGGACGAATTCGCTGTACTTCTGGATTTGCACTGCGCCTACCGAAATATCGGCGCTGCGGCGCATGAAGGTCAGCAACGCTGCGCGCAGGTGCCGGGCAAAACGTTCGTTGATGACTTCGAGCGTGTGCATGCGGCTGCGCACGACATGCTCGTCCGAGCCGAGGCTGTACACCGGGAGCCCGCCCTGGACCGGCGGCGGCGGGGTGGCCAGCTGGCTCTCGCCATTAACCCCACTCAGCAGGGCGTCTACTTCGTCCTGGGACAGTATTTGTTCATAGGCCATTGACGAATCTCATTGAGCGGACTTACTGCAGCATGAAGGTGGTGAACATCACGCTGGATATTGTTTGCGGCGGCTGGTTTGGTAAAAATGGCTTGTTTAACGCCGCCAGGATTTCAGCTGCGAGCAGGGTTTTCTCGTCGGCGGTGGTCAGCGATTCGGCATTCCGGTTGGACAGTGCCGTCAGCACCCGGCTGCGTACCTCGGGCAGATACTGAACGATATGGGCCTGGGACTTGGTGTCGCTGACTTTCAGCGACACTGCGACGTGCAAAAAGCGGCTCCGGCCGTTGGGCTGGAGGTTGACGGTGAAGGGGTCTAGCGCAACAAAAATGGGCGCTGCGGGCGGCTTGGCAACTGCTGCTGCAGGGCTGGCGCGCATGACAAAGTAATAGTAGGCTGCGCCCGCTGCGCCTGCCACAACGCCAAGTACCAGCAGCACGATGATGATCATGCGGCCCTTGCGGCTTGGGGAGGCAATAGCGGTAGGGGGCACCGGGATGGAGGTTGTTGCCATAGTTCTGATGAGTAGGATTGAAGTTGGATTGTTGGACAGAAGGTCTGCATTGCATCGCTGGATCAGCAGGCGGAAAACGCTTCAACTCTGGCATTTGTTCCAGGCGCATTCCATGACGCCCGTCTGGAAAGCCGTCAGGCGTATGTGTCGACTCCAGCCCGGTCGATTTGCTGGCCCGGCTCCGTGGCAACTGGCCCCGCGCCGCTGGCCAGTTCCCTCATGCTGCTGCCGGGATAATTTCGCTGACCGGGACGCCCTTCCTGGCCTTGCCCGGCATCTGCCGGTTGCCGGCTGTCGGAGCCGACCGAGGCCTCGCCCAGGCTGAGCCCGCCGTCCGCCATGGCAGCGCGCAATTGTGGCAACGCGGCCTCGATCGCTGCCCGTACCTGGGGGTGGGTGGAGATGAAAGCGGCCTGAATCTGCTGATCGTTCATGCTCAGGGTAATTTTCAAGGGGCCCAGTCCCGGCGGGTTGAGCTGGAGCACCGCTGTGTCCTGACCTGCCTGGCCCATGTGCAGCATGTGCTTGCCCAGCGCCTTGCTCCACTCGCTGCTGCCAACGTCCTGCGGCAGGACGGGCGAGGTGGCAGTCGGTGCGACGGCAGGGCTGCCGATGTTCGTCTGCCCTGGTGCTGCAACGCCCGTCATGGAAAAGCCCGGCGTTAAAGCACTGGCCTCGGAGCCGGTTCTTTCGGCCAGGGCGGGTTCCGTGAAACCGCTGGACGACATGGATGCGATCAATGCTTCAAACCGGGCTTGCGTTTCGCTACCAGTTGTCAAGACGGTTTTGTTGGCGGTTGCGGCCTTGTTTTCGGGGCCGCCAGCGGCTGGCTGCTCAGGACTGGGCAGCGCGGGAGATTCGTTCGTCCGGGTATCAAGCGCCATGCGTGGTACAGCGGTTTGCGCGCTCTCTGATGCGTCTATGGGCAGGGCGGTTTCTTTTCTCGCCCCCGCAAGGCTCTGGCTGCGGTCTCTGGTAGCCAGGGCAGCAAGCGCCATTACCTGTGCGGGTTCGGCCCGGGCAGTCATGTCGATGGCGACATCGGTCAACAGGGCGGCATCTTCTGCGGGCAAGAAAGTGCTCGGCAGGGCCTTGCCTGGCGGGCCTGCGGCGGCTGGTATACGGGCCGCGTCGCCGACCAGATCTGCGGTGGCTGGCAAGCGGACCTGGTTGCCCAGAGCTGCGGCCTCGCTGCCCAGAGCCAGCGGGGCGCTCCTGCTGTCAAGCGTTGTTAGCATCAACCCCAGCACGGGCGTCGGTTCGGCAGGCTCGTCCTTGTCATTTTCGGGCTCGCTGGAGCGCCGTGCCGCAGGCTTTGTGGTGGCTTTGTCTGCCGGTTTCGCTGAGGTTTCTTCTGCGGATTGGCTGGCCCGCGACATGGCTTCGCCAAAACTGCCGGCTGCCGGGGTATCGGCGTCGTTATCGCGCGCTGCCGGGCGGGTGGATGGCTGCACGGCAGGTTGCACAGACGGGGCAGCGATGAAGGAAGGAAGGGCTAAAGTCATGGTGTTATGCCAGTAAATCTTGGGTTGGATGAACAGAGCGCAGGTAAAACTGCCGGGCCGAGCGCTCGTCGCTGTCGCGCTGTTCTTTCTTGTTGAGGACCTGCAGCTCCTTCTGGCGAACCCGGTCGGCGAGCGTGTCGAAGGAACTCAGGCGGCGCCTGGCAGCCTGCCAGTCGGTCTTGCCGTGCATCAGGCGGTTGTCGGTTTGCTGCGTCATTGCGCGTTGCTGCACGATGGCGCCATCCAGTGTGCAAATGAAGTTCTGGAAATTGCGCAGCTGGGCCGACGACAGGCCACTTTGCATTTGCACTTGCAGCTGGTCCAGGTAATCCTGGCGGTACTGCGTCAGCATGTCCAGCTTTTCTGCAGCGCTGAGATGGGCGCTTTGCAACTGGCCAAGCCGACGGGTCGCCTCGTCGGTCTTGCTCTGCGCCAGTTCAATCAGGGTGGTCAGCGGTAGCTTGTTGGGCATGGTTTCTCCGTTGGGTGTGGCGGGGTGGGGTGGGTCAATCGGCTGCGGTCAGGCTC
>Ga0335395_10002341_pt1 | contig 11789 bp, 9 predicted proteins | sample MAT02_FD_205744 | JGI IMG/M metagenome (GOLD analysis project Ga0335395, IMG submission 205744) | Freshwater microbial communities from Lake Fryxell liftoff mats and glacier meltwater in Antarctica - MAT-02 (spades assembly) (version 2) ...
TATTTACCAAAAAAACTATGGTAAAGTACAGGGTTACATTAACACAGCTAGAAAGAGCAGACTTGATGTCCATTACTAAGAGTGGAACGCATACCTCCAAAAAAGTAATTCACGCATTGACATTGTTGAACTGTGATGAAGGCGAATTTGCGGATAAGGTTAATAATGAAGACATCGCCAAAGTTCTCAAAATTGGCATGCGCACTATTGATAGACTTAAAAAGAAGTTTGTTGAACAGGGATTTGAAGCAGCATTGCAGAACACACCTACTACTAGGGTATATGAAAGGAAGGCGAATGGCGATTTGGAGGCACATTTGGTATCGTTGGCCTGCAGTAAGGCACCTGAAGGATTTTCAAAATGGTCATTGCGATTACTTGCCGATAAAATGGTAGAACTGAAGTATGTAGATGATATCTCTTATGAAACCGTAAGACGCGTTCTAAAAAAAACGAATTGCAACCTTGGAAAGTAAAGGGATGGTTGATCCCCCCACTAAAAAATGGCGATTTTGTTGCCAACATGGAGCGGGTCCTTGATATTTATAAACGGCCGTACAATAAAGATTGTCCGGTAGTGTGTATGGATGAGTCACCTAAACAGCTGATCAAAGAAACAAGGACTGCAATAGAAATAATACCTGGCCATGCTGCCAAGGAGGATTTTGAATATGAACGGTGCGGTGTGTCAAATATTTTTTTGACATCCGAACCACTGACTGGCAAAAGGTATGTGGAAGTTACGGAACGAAAAACAAAGGTGGATTGGGCAAAGCATATCAAGCGCATAGCAGATGAATGGTATAGAGATGCGCCAAAAATTATATTGGTCATGGATAATCTGGGAACGCATAAACCGGGCGCACTCTACGAAATATATGAACCAAAGGAAGCAAAAAGAATTTGGGACAGGTTTGAGTTCGTTTATACTCCTAAGCACGGAAGCTGGTTAAACATGGCTGAAATAGAGTTGAACGTATTAATGGGGCAATGTTTAAATCGCAGAATAGATAATATCGAAACAATGAAAAAAGAGGTGGAAGCATGGCAAAATCATAGAAACAACAAGGAAGCTAAAATCAATTGGCAATTCTCTTGCAAAGATGCCAGAGTAAAACTACTTCGTCTTTACCCGTCGATTCATATGTGACATGACACTAGTCTATTTCCCTGTGTAGGTTTTGATCATATAGTGATCTAAATGATCTTTCTGATTTCCATCGGGAAATTGAAAAATCCGGTAAATTCTTTCCAGTTTTCCCGCCAGCTTTTTATGGAATAGCTATTTTCTTCAAATTGATGATCCAGCAACTTTAAGTCAACAGTCAAAAGAATATTTTCTTTCATAATGTACCATACGAGATCAGATTATTTCGCTTTTTACTTTTATAGATTGAATCACAGATACGATGATACTGGAATCTTCTGGACTAAGATTTCTAAATTGCTTTGAAAAATTTTTGTTTTTAAAATGGTTCTCTTTTTTATAGTCCATTTTATTTATTACATCAAAACCATATTTTTTATTCAACTGTAAATGCATTGACTGCGGAATCCTGTTAAGTACGATTTTACTATTTCCGTGAATAAGTTTCCATTCTAATTCAGAAAATGTCCAATGCCCGTTCCATGATTTTGTAATTTTATGTGATGAAAAATCAATGCTATGCGACATTAGACCCCCCACCTTGAGCCAACTTTCCATGTGTGCATAAGTATCATCTAGGTCATTCACGTATTGTAAGACAGCTTGAGAAAAAATCATGTCAACCGTGCCATTTTCAATATTTTCGTTATTATTCCAAGGGATAAAATATCTGATGATGTTGTTGTTCTCCTGGTTTTCTAGGCTAGTGAGTTCCTTACGAATTTTTTGTAACCTTTCCTCCGATAAAGTATATTCCAGATGCTCATCGCTTAGGATATGAGCTGGAAAACTGTAATCCTTTAATGCTGGCGTTACTCTCGGGAATTCGTTATTATCGGGAATAGGTGTTCTGTTTCTTAATAATTGAACCAATTCATCAAATATTTGGATATTTCTTTCCAAGTTCCAGAATTTATGAACATCCAGCACATAATAATTGCTGGCTCCAGTAAGTAGGGCTGTTAAACCGATTCCGAATGAATCTCCGGGACCTAATTCCGCAATGGTATGAGGGATATTTTTAAGTCCGCTTTCATAGGCCATCGAAAGGTGTCTCAACCAAACAGAATAACAATATCTGCTGCTAATAGTACCGCTAGTACTTTTATCAAAATTTCTTTTGACAAATAGTTTTTTAATGATCCCCTTTGCAAGGGGGATTATTTTTTCAATATTCATTGCATCCATAGTTAAATCTTTAAAAATTCAGGGTTGAGAAAATTATACTATATATATAACCAATTTATAAGTTACTCATCAAACACAAATATTATTTTATTCTTTACAATTAAATTTTTTTCTTTCACTATTCATTTGTATTCAACTATTTATCCGAATTTATCAATTAGGAAAATCCTCTCAAAACTTTATTAGTGATCAGAAAACTGCAATGCATAAAGTTATCAAAATTCACCAAAATAGTTAATCTCCCTATAAAGTATTTCAGATTAGCCTGTTACTTTTTTTGGAGAATTGAGTTTGATGAAGCGGTTTATGTACCATCCTACGATCAAGTATTGCCTAAGCATAATTGATTTACCCCAGCCTGGATACAATCGGGGCTTTGATCTGGTTGAGATTGTCATCTCTTTTTTGTTGCGCATCTGGATTGGTTCAATCTGATATTTGCAATGGGAGAACTACCTAGAGGAAGAATAGCTCAACTATGTCAATGGATTTAAAGATGTACCCAAACGTAAAAATCCATTTGTGTGGGCTGGATAACTGGAAGGATCTCACTAAAAGTGTCGGGCTGAATGAAATGAGATTTTCTCATGAAATGGGTAAAAATAGAAAGTACATTGTGGTAAAAAACAAGTGAATTACGGCCTAAATCAGAAGAAAAGGAACTTTTTGCGGATTTTCTGATTATCGGTTCAGTTGCTCTGTGAATAATCTGAATTTTTCTTTGGATCAAATCTGGAACATCTACAACACCAGTCCAGATTGTGAAAAATCAAAGAACTCAACGAAGATTTGGGATTGGAAAGCTTTTGTCTTCAGGATTTCTGTGGCACAGAGGCCTCTTTCTGCTTGATCATGTTGGTTTACAATATTATGAGGTTATTGTTATATTTTGCACACTCAATCAACATAATCGAGCCACTTTAAAGACCCTCAAATCTTATTGCTTTGCATTGAGAGCGTGGAAGGTAAATCATGCATATATCGAGGTATTAAAAATCGCCTTACTTGTTAAAAAAAGGCCTTAGATGGATAGATGAAAATTCGTGAAAAAAATCTTAGTTCATTTTTAATTATTCTAATATGTGTACCATCATGATTGCGCGTAAGGGTAAATTGATGAAAGAACTTATCTGTCAAAAAGTTTTTCCCAAAAATATCTTGTTGACCTTGTAGACGAATTCATTGAGGTAGTTCTGGAGATACTTGTAAGTGATCATATGGTTAATTCCCAACAGTTTTCTTTTCAGATTGCGGATCGCCTTGTGTACCCATCTCAAGGAGTCATTGGCTACATCTTTTCACGATACCACTGTGAAATGGGTGTCCAGAATATACTTTAGATCAACGTAGGCTGTATTTTTATCTGTAAAAAGCGCAACATCCCATCGGGTATTTTTCTTGATAAAACCCTTGACATGATCTCTGTCCACCTTTCCCAGTACTTCCATTTTGAAGTATTCGCAGACTTTTCCGGATTTTTCCATCTCTGGGTTTTCAACCGGAACGATTTCAGTCTCTACCGCCAAAGATGCCTTGTGTTGGCTTCCTTTGCCTCTTTTCAACTTACCGATCTCTGACTTTTTGGTGGCCACTTTAACGAAGCAATCATCGTATTCAATCATGTCTGAAAGTGTATAAAGTGCCTCACGCTTACTCATACAGACTCTAATCTTATGCATCAATCTAAAAGCGGTACCATTCCTACTCAAACCCAGCTGACGCTGAAATTCTAGACAAGAAAAGCCCTTTTTGGTAGCGGAAACAAGCAAAAGAGCCAACAGCCAGAGTTGGGGAGGCAATTTACTATTCTCCATTACCACTCTTGAGGTAGCTTTTACGTCTGCACGTACTACATTCGAAGAACTTCCCTCCGGTACACTAATAATGTTTGGTGACCGATTGACAGCTTATGCACCACACCCTGGTCTTCTCATGGAAGGACTTAAAATATATTTCACAGCTCTCTTCATCAGGAAAATGCTGCATAAGATTGATCAGATTCATGGCTTTGGCTATTTTTAACCAAGTAACATCCACCAATCTAAACAGGCAACTTAATTTCACAACCTGTCATTATTTGGCTACGTTCAGCGATGAGGATACACATATTAAATAATCAGGATTTAAGATCCTAAAAGGGATGTAGTAATAAATTGAATTTTTTTTAGTCTAAATACATGGTGTTTTTGATATCACAAATTAGTCACATCAGCCTGATTTTTAAATTTATATTTTTAAAAATTTGCCATAATATCTGTAAACCCGAAGATTTAACTACAAATTCATCAAAGTTATCTGTATGTCCTGGATCTAATCGCTTTAATTTAAAAGGGTCGGCAAAGGTTGAATTATAACCGTTCTTGGTAGTTAAACTATATTTATATCCAGCTAGCTTTACAATTTCAATTTCTCTCGGCGTAAAATCTCCATTTGGAAATGCGATTGCATTAATATCAAATCCATATTCTGATTCAAGATTTTTTTTGCAATTAATAATTTCGAATTCAGCTTCCTCTTTTTCGCATTTTGGTAGGCATGGATGAAACACTGTATGGGACTGCATATCGATGAATTTACTCATTTCGATAATTTGGTCTTTAGATAAAGCTTGCGGATAATCATATTCCTGATCTTGTCTAAATCCATGTTGCCCCATTAGTTCTAATCGGGCTTTATTAGATATTTGTTTAAGCGCTTTATTAGAAAATAATTCCCGATTGTATTTAAACCAATAGTGTCTTTTAGAATTGATTATACCAGAGTTTAGAAAAATAGTAACTGGTATTTTATGTCGAACAATAATATTAAGTAAGCTATAGTTACTAATGCTCCCATCATCGAAAGTTATTACAAGAGACCATTTTGGCAGTAAATATTCATTTTTATTTTCAATTACTTTAAAAAAACTTTGTAATGAGATAATGTTATAATTTTTCTTCAAGTATAAAAAGAATTTTTCAGCAACTAAAGGAGTTAGCTCGTGAAAGGTCAAAATTGTTACATACTTTCTTTGAAAAAGAAGTCTCATCAAAGTGGGTAGTCCTGAGTAGCGAAGAATTTTAAAAATTAAAGATTTCATAGATTAATTATTTTATTTGAGCTCTATGTTATAAAAGTTTGCTAACTTTTTTGAAATTGTGGTGTTGGTGAACTGTTTTTTTATTAAAAAAGCTTCTCTTATGCCTTTATTATCATTTTTAAGAGTTTTATCTACCAGTTTTGCTAACTCTTTGGCATTATGAGAAGCGGATATGTAACAATTGGGTATATCTTGGATCATCTCTTCCACATCACCAACTGGAACTGAAACTATAGATAATCCGCATGATAATGCCTCTTTTATTGACTGAGGTGATCCCTCAGTTTTTGAGGTCATTAGCAAACAATCTGCTTGTAACATTTTTTCCTTTACTTCTCTACGTGTCACATTTTCCAGTAAGATTATCTTGATCTTATAATTATTTAACGCTTCTAATTCATTTATTACCTGTAAAAATAAAGGATAATTTTTAACCTCTCTTGTAGGACTGCTGGGAAATAAAATTAATTTTTCATCCGTTAGATTTTTTATTATATTTTCAGGATTAAAAAAATTTGTATCAACACCACATGTAAGCACTTCTACATTTTGATTGTATTTAAGTGCTTGTTTTTTCATTGTTGGATTCTGAACAAATACTAAATCTGCTTTTGAAATTATTCTTCTGCTTAGCCACACCTGTAGGTAGTTGCTTCCTCTGTTATTGAAATCGCTTCCATGAAGCGTCAAGAAAACATCCGTTTTAGGTTTAAAGAATAATAAAAAAAATCCAGATAGTCCATAATGGATATGGATGATGTCAGGTTTGAACCTATCTATATATCTATATATGTTAAGAACACTTTTGAAATATTCCAATTTAGACTTATGGACAGATTCAATTAAGAATATTTCATATATAAAATCATGATTTTTTGTTAAATCTTCTATTTGTTCTTTTATAAATATTCCATGTACAGGATGCTTATCCGAAGGATACATGTTTGTTATAAAGAGTAGTTTTTTCATAAAATCTTAAAAAGGAATTAATACATTCATTTTATTATTTTTAAGCAGAAGTAGCTACTTAAAAAGGACTACATTAATAGCAGGAAATTACTTTCTATAAATTAGATCTTAAACTTATTAAGGAATTATTTTTATTTTATTTGTAATCTTTGCTAAATATAATTTTTCTATAATTCACATTAAATTACTCATTTTTTTTTGATTCAAATATTTTAAGTAAATATTTTCATGTTTGTTGCTGCATTTTTCTATTGAATAATTTTCTGTAAAATATTCAATCAATTCATTTTTTCTAATTTTATTTGGATTTTTAAGATATTTTTTTAGTGCCTGATAATAACTCTCTTCAGATATGTCGCTAGATAAATAACCGGTTTTTTCTTCTTGAATTATGTCTTTGATACCACCGACAGGTGTACATATCGGTATACATCCACATGATAATGCTTCCAACAAGGAAATAGGAAGTCCTTCAAAACGAGAGCTAAGACAAAACACGTCACTTAGATAAAGATAATTACCAACATTATTTTTTTCACCTAAAAAGAATATTCCCTCTTTTGCTATTTCTTTTAAAAATTCAGCTTCCTTTGTTTCGTACCCTTGACCAATAATTAGTAGGATAACATTATTAAAATTACTTCTGATTCTATTAAAAGCATTTATTAATACACTATGTTGTTTTTGGTTCTCAGCGAATCGTGAAAGGTGTATAAATACCAAGTCATCTGAATTAAACTTTAATGAGTTTATTTGTTTTTTGATTTCATTAAAATTATCTGTTTTAATTGGTTTTGAACAACCATTATATATTACTTCTGAATTGTTTAAGTTATAATATTCTCTATAAGAATTTTGGCTTTCATTTGATATAGTTAGTGGTATTATCAAATTCGTTTTGTAGAAAAACTTTCTAATAAGAAATTGATATTTTTTACTAGCATCAAATGATGCGTCATTGTGAATTGTATGAAAAATTACACCTTTCTTACGACAAATATTACGTAATAAAAAATAAAAAACAACTTGTAGATGCGTATGGATTATATCAGGTTCTAGTGTATCTATAAATTTGTTTAGCCTATAAATATCTTTTAATCGAAATCCATTGCTTATTGGAAAATTTATAAATTTTACTTTATCATTTAATTTTTTGTTAAATAAGTCTGAGGAATTTGCTCTTAGAGTTATAATATACACTTCATGGTTTTCAGATAACTTATTTGATAAATCTACAACAAATTTTTCTGCACCTCCCTGTATAAGTGCATATATTACATGTACAATTTTTAAATTTCTTTGTGTCATTTTATTAATTTATTTTTGAATAAATAGAGACTAAACCTTGTACAATTTTATTCCAGCTAAGATTTCCATTAAAATTTAAAATTTTAATATTATCTCGCATTTCTTCAATAATATCTGGATTTTTAAACATCCATTTAATGCTATTAGCTAATTGGGGAATGTTATTGGGTTCTATAAGTAAGCCTGTTTGATTATGAATTACCATCTCTTTCAACCCACCCACATTAGTGGCGACTACCGGCTTATCTAAGGCAAATGAGGTCATAATAACACCGCTCTGAGTAGCATCTTTATACGGACAGACCACAAATTGTGATTCCTGAATCAATTGGACTAACTCATCGTTTGGAATATATCTATTTAAGAAAACATAATTTTGAGAAGCCTTGAAATCTGCAGTGTTAAAATTATACTCACCACTTCCCGCTATAATTAATTTCGCATCAGCATATTCAGTGACTACCAAACTAAATGCCCTACACAGTTCTTCAATTCCTTTATAAGGTGAGATCCTCCCAAAAATCAATATTTGATTGCTTTTTTTAATCAATACGTTCTCTTGAATGTATTTTTTAAGAAAAGAATAAGAACCAAGACCTGAGAAGTAAATATTATCAGGAGCTTTACCGGAATTCTCAAAAAAAGCTTCTGTTTGACTTTGATTAAGTAAAATTATATTTTTGAAAAATCTGTAATTTAATTTTCTAATAGCAGTATCTTTTTTTGAAGATTCTCCTGAATGAGGTAGCGGATCATGTACTGTAAGGACTTTGGGAATTCGGCTGGAAAGCAAAAAATATGTGAAATTGAAATTAAGAAAGTTATTGCAATGGATCACATCGGGATTTATCTCTTTGATCGCTCTCGTAAGCTTATATTGGAGTAGTAAATTCGAAATTGAATATGTTTTTTTTGAGGTTCTGTATATTACAAAGGTTCGGTTTAAGTCAATGTAATCGGTAAATTCTTTTAGTTCGTCAAAAAATGTTGCTGGATATATTCCAGCTTTATTTAAAATGGTTTTAAAATCCAAGGCAGTAGATTTTCTTGAATAAGGGGGTAGATCTATGAAAAAATATAAATCGGTTTGTTGAAAAAGCTCCTTTGTAAGGGATAAATCCATGTCAAAAAAGGATGGATTTGATATGTATACTATTTTCATGTCTTAGGATGGGACTATAACTTCGGGTTTGATTACCAAAATTTTCTCCCTTTCAAACTGTCGTGCAAGTTTACTTTTTATAATAAATTTTAGAATTCTCTTCAACTGGTTTTTTTTATCCAATTCAACCTGATTAAAAATGAACAAAACCAAGGCAGTGCTTATTGCATAGCTGAGATTGTATATGCTGCCTGATGTAAGAGAAGTGAATAGGATCATCCAAAGATAATATTTGCAATAATAGTATTCTTTGGGTAATCTGACAGTAAATGCTTTGTACCAAATTAATAGCCAAGCAATTATTGCCAAAATCCCCGCTTGTGAATATAAACCAATGATTCCAACATCCTCAAGCCACATTCCTCTATTTGTTAATTGGGAAGTAACTATGCCATAAGCGCTCTTTGCATTTGGGAAACCATTTCCAAATATTTTTGTATAGATAGTATCAGAAAACTCTGTTAAATAGTAGCCACCTGTTATGAACCTGATGTATTTGGTTCCTTCACTTTTTGTTTCATTAGTTTCTTTAAATATTCCTTCAAAAACAGGTAAATCCAGTGTAGTTATGTAAAAAGCTATAAAAACAATTAAAAATGAAATAATTATTTTTTTCGCAAGAGATAAATGGAATCCAAAATGTAGGAAGTATAAAACAAAAATAAATGCAATCAACTGTCTTGTCGCCTGCAGTACGGGTACTATCAACCCATAGATCGCAAGCGGTATTATGATATATTTATTTCCTATGTTTGAAATAAATTTGCTGATTGAAATAAAACAGGCCAGCCAGAATATTCCTGCTCCTGGGAATATAATCCTGGTAACTCCTCTACTTTCCGTATATCCTCCCGAGTCGTCAAGCAATGCATGCCCGAAATATGCAATTGAGGGATTTAAAAGTTGAAATATATTCAGTACCAAATAAATATAACCGAATACCAAAATGACGTTTTCCAATATTCTGATGGGAAATTTTAAAATATGCAAAAGGAAAAAAACTGGAATAACTGTTAACGGAATAGTACTAACCAAACTATCTATGATAGTTTGTCCCCAGACTAAATAGGACGTAACGATAGAAAAGAGCATAGAAAAGGTCAATAGCTGAACCGGAAAAACAAAGTTACCTTGACAAGAAAAGAAATATTTTAAAGAAATTGATACTAAGATTAGAACGAATAAGAAAGGCAGTTTTGTACCGATAATATTACCCAAAAATCTGACTTCAAAAAATCTTAGTGAAATCAGGATGGTAATAAAAATAATAACGCCGAAAATATATTTATTCATCTTGATAATCCCGCTTAAAATTTCTTATAAAATAATATCCTATAATAAATAACATTAAAATTGAAATCAAAATTTTAATTGGCAAAACGATGTAGCTGATAACAAAGGTGCTGATCAAAAACAAACCAAGAATTAGTAACCAACATAATACATCTTTTTTGATTGAAATATTTAATAGATTAGTAAAGGATCTCCAAACAATTACTTCCATAATTGCAAATGATACCACGTAAGCAACCGATAATCCATAAGCTCCGTAATGACTTCCATAATATAGCATTGGAATAGAAATCAATCCATTAATAACAGCAAGTTTAAATATTAGTTTTTCTTTATTAACTGATCCGAATACTGTTGATATCGTTAAATTGACAGACATTAATAGGGTATACCAAACCTGCATTTGGGTAACCTTAACCGCGGGTAGATATTCTTCTGAGAACAAAATAACTACTATTTCTTCAATAAACATATTAAAAAAGAATGCCATGGTCATTCCTATAATTAGAAAATACTGGAACCCATTGGTAATCAATTTTAAAAATTTATCTTTGTCCTCTATCCAAAGCGTAGATAAACTAGGAAATGCCGCTAAGACAGCATAGGTTAATACCATCTGGACTGGCGCAAGCAGTTTTATGGCTAAATTAAAAAATCCTATTTGTTCAACATTTGAATTAAGTTCTAAGTAAATATTATAGAACTGTTGAACTGGGATCATAATTAACATTACACTAAAATAGGGCCAACTTTGGGCAAGTATTTGTTTAGTTGAATTAAAAAATGATAACCTCTTACCTATCATCATTCCTTTAAGCTTTAAAAGCATCCCCAAAGCTATACCTTGAAGGATATTTAGTCCCATGAAAATAAAAATAAGATTATATACAGAGAAAGATTCTTGAGGCAGCAACCATACAGTTCCAAACCAAAGAAATCCATACGTGATTTTTATTAAGGAGGCTAAAAACATTTTTTGATGTCCTAAAAATGCATATTCCAGAATTGTCCAAACAGCGTACACCAATGCGCACAATCCTACGAATAACACCTCCTTAATAGATAGAATTCCGAAAAAGTGATTGTAAACAAAGTAAATCGATGTGAGCAAGGTAATAGTTAATAACCTTAAGATAAGGCTATTAAGAATTAAATCCCTTGAGTTGCTTTTATCCCTTGCAATAGACCTAACTATAATAGGTTGAATTCCTAAATCACTGATGTTTAATAATAACAATCCCTGAGAGGTGATAAATGTATAGAGTCCGTAATTGTCAGGAGCGAAAAAATGAGTAATTCTTAGAACTGTTACCAATGATAGAACTTGAGAAATGACATTAGCTAATGTCATAAAGGAAAAATTCTGAATTACTTTATTTTGACTTAATTTCTTTAATACTATCATTAGGTGATTACAAAGGTGATACTTATTGGTTGTTTATGAAACTGTATTTTGTACAGTTCCGCTTTTCTTCAATCAGTTACACACTAACTAAGTAGACAAAGATTTAGGTAGATGGTTTTCTCTCTTTGTAATTCTTTGCTGTCAATCAAGGGAAATGGGGTTATATTACTATGATTTAGAACTTAATTACTTATTGAAAAGTGAAAAACATCTAATATTCTTTCTTGTTAAATTTTTC
>Ga0335395_10002342_pt1 | contig 11789 bp, 10 predicted proteins | sample MAT02_FD_205744 | JGI IMG/M metagenome (GOLD analysis project Ga0335395, IMG submission 205744) | Freshwater microbial communities from Lake Fryxell liftoff mats and glacier meltwater in Antarctica - MAT-02 (spades assembly) (version 2) ...
CCACCTGTTCGCCTTCCTTCACGCGCCGGCCCTGGGCGTCGATGCGCATGTTCATCGACGCCTTGCGCGCGCAGGCGCAGATGTTCTCCGTATGTCGAATGTATAGTCCCGGTTTGACCTGTATGACTGACAAAATGAAGTCTACTTTCATAGCTGAGGCGTACTCTTTCGAGTCGGAAATAGACTACATCCTGCCGATAGTTGTCGTTTAACCTGTCACACGCACCCGTTTCAGCAGGCTTCGCAGGGTTTAGACGACATTTGGTACTTCAATCAGTTCCGCCACCGTTTCCGGTTCAACGGCGCCGTTGAGCACTGCTTGCTGACCGCTCGAAGGTCGACGTGCATGGTGCCTACATGGCAGCTCTGTAAGCGGCGAAGTCGATTGGCGCCACCGTGCCCAGCTGCTGAAGTCGCTGCAGGAAGCTAAACAGGAAGAAGACCAAGCCAGTGTCTAACGCCGAGGTCTGGAGCTGCATGCCGCGCTGGTCGCGCGAGATGTCGAAGGCCTGACTGTCAGCAGCGCACACGAGGTCGAGCATGTGCGCGTCATCGAGCCCTTCGACATGCTTGTGCAACTGCTCGGCCACGTTCTCACAGGCCCAGCCGATGTTCGTCGTGAGCAGACCAGCCAGAATAGGGATAGGCGGCTTGACAGGGGTAACCCCGTGGATGTCACGCACCGACACACTCGTGCGGTGCAGTCGCCGCACCGAGGCCGCCTTGTCGGCCGCGTAGGCCACGTGCCCCGCGTCCAGGGTCTGTTTGACCTCGAAGACCGCGTAGACCGCCTCTGCCGGGATGTAGCGGAAGCCCGCCTGCTCGAACACCAGGGGCGAGTGGTGACGGTCATAGACCACCAGGTCGATCGAATCGCTGGTGCCGCCACGGCTATCGATAACCGTCGCCTTGTCAATACAGTAGCGGCCTGGCAGGAAGCTGCGCAGCAGCTTTAGCCACTCAGTCTCCGAAACCGTGCCCTTGTCGCCTGGGTGACCAATATGGACCCGGGCTAAGCGCAACTGGGCGGCCAGCTGCTGCTGGCGATCGGCGAAGAGCTGACGCAGGTCGATGGCCATGGTCACCAGACGAAGTTGCTGTAGCTCGGCTGCGCGCGGGCAACACCAGCAGCGGTAGCGATCGCTGCACGCTCGGTGGCCGTCAGGTCGTCGGTTACAACGTTGTTTGTGTTCGCCGGATCCACCAGCCGGGCGGTGCGCATGTTGTCGCGCAGCCACTCCAGCGCCGCGCTGGCGTTGTTGGCCAGGTCGCCCATCCGCCGGCCGTGCAGCGCCTGCAGCACCGCGAGCTCAAGGATGAAGCTCGGGAAATCCAGGCCGGCCAGCGTGCGCCAGCGCTTGAGGATGCGGATTTCCTCGGTGCGCCCCGACTGGGCGACGGTCTGGATCTGAAGCGTGATGTTGGTCTGGGTCCAGGTCTGAGCTTTGTTGCGCCACAGGGAGAACCAGTTCTGGTACCCCGGCTGCATGCGGCCAGGCACTAGGTCGAAGTGATAGCCGGCCACCTGGATGCCAATTGAGACGTTCTGCCGGCGGGCACTCCAGGGCTGCTGGGCCGCCAGGTTGTGCAGCGACTCGTATATGTCCTTGAGCGTTCCGGGCGTCGTCGAGGACATGGCGATGAAGAGATCCATGTCGTTAGCCCTGGCGTTAGCCGTGCCCTTCGCAACGGAGCCTGACAGGTCGATGCTGCTGAGGTACTGGCCGGCCCAGCGCTGCACGAGTGGCGCTATATGCTGCAGCGCGACCGCCTTGGCGCCTGCGGCGTTGACCTGACACTTGGCAAGCACGCTCCGTAGGTACTGGTCGGCGGTCATCGCGCTCTCTGGTCAGCTTTGCTCGTCGGCGGCAGTACGTAGCGCGGCAAGTCGCGCTCTTTGAGTCCGCTGAAGTAATCCTTGGCCTGAGTGAAAGCGCGGTCGAGGTCCTTTCCGCGAGACTTGTGTTCGACAAGCAAGTTGCCCTTCCACAGCAGGTCGATGAAGCCGCCCTTGCCGTCACTCTTCTTGATCGGCTCCTCGAAGGACGCCACGCGGCGCCGAGTGATGCCGAAGACATGGAAGAAGGCGTCCCAAAAGCTCTTGGCCTCCGCGTCTTCGCTGAAGTCCTTCTCGTATTCCTTGGAGAAGGCGATTGCCCGGTCTTTGATCTCGTTCCATGACAGCGGCATACATGCTCCCTAACTGCGTACGTCCGGTGGGTTCTTTGCAGCTCATGGCTGAGCTCGCCGCCTACCTGTCCATCATTGTGGCTGACCTTGGTCGGAATCTCCGGTTGGTTCAAGTTGGGAATGGTGGCGGGTCTAGATCAGGCTCGCTGGCGCACTTAAGTCCGGAGTGCGCAGACATATGTGCCAACCGCTTGGGAAGCCCCACTCGGCGCCTGTCAGCCGCCTTCTCGCGCCGAACCATGACTGCGATTTCACGGGTCGAGCCCAGGAGGATGACCTGAGACTGTGCCCGCGTGATCGCGGTGTAAACAAGGCTTCTGTCCACCATCCTGCTGCCCGCCGGCAGGCACACGATCACGCGTCGCCACTGCGAGCCCTGGCTCTTGTGGACCGTGAGGGCGTAGGCCAATTCGAGACTGTCCAGGAACGCCGCGTTGAACTCGCGCAGCTGTCCGTCATCCCACTCGATGTACCCTAGGGCATCCTCCCGGTGGCCCTTCATGCTGACGATGCGGCCGATCGATCCGTTCTGCAGTCCGAGGTCCCAGTGGTTACTCGTGCAGATGACGAGGTCTCGCTCCCGGAGGCCGCTGGCCTCCCAGCACTCGAACTCATCGTTCCACACGCGCACCTCAGGCCTATCGCGGCCAAGGCTCTCCTGCACGCGCTGGTTGATCCCGGACGATAGGGCGCGTGTGGCGCACAGCACCACCGAGTCCTCGGGTGCTGCAAGGTAGAGCGAAGTGGCAGTGTCTGCCATGGCGGCGTCTGTGGTCTCGACGTGTGAGACCTTTCCTGACGCGTCGCGCAACACAGGCAAGCTACCGGCCTTCACGCTGTTCGCGAACGCCGCAATCTCCGAGCCGAAGCGCTTGGCGACCGTCAGCTCGATGTGGGGCACCCTGCCATCCGTTAAGCAGTGCAGAACGAGCCCTGGGCCTACGGGAGGAAGTTGATGTGGGTCGCCGATCAACACGATCTTGACGTTGTCCGCGAGCTCCCGGACGAGCCCGGAGAACGACAGCAGGTCGACCATGCTCGCTTCATCGATCAGGATGGCCAGGGGCTGAGCGTCGACGCGGACCGCGCCTTGCTCTCGATCCTTGTTTAGCTTCTTCAGGAACGAGGCCAGGGTCACCGCCGCACGACCGGTGCTCTCCTGCATGCGCTTGACCGCCTTGCCCGCCAGGGCCAGTTGAACGATTGCGAAGCCTTGAGCGTCCAGCAGCTGGCAGACCGCCTTGAGCACGGTGGTCTTCCCACAGCCGGCCCCGCCAGTGATCACGCTGAAGTGATGGCGGGCAACCATCGCCACCGCCGCGCGCTGCTCATCGTTGAGTTGGAAGCCGTGCCCCTCCTCGGCCTCGTACGCGGCAATTAGGGCTGATACGTCGCAGGCGGGGCTCGTCATGGCCTGACGCGCGACGATGGCATCGACCACGCGGTTCTCAAGGATGCTTGCCCCAAGGCTGTATGCGTTGTCCTGCTGATCGAACAGCAGACGCCCCGACGTCTCCGCAACGGCGATGGCCTGGTCGACCACAGAGGCTGCCGCACTCTCGCCCGCGAGAAGCTTACTGATCCCGCTCACAAGGTCCGCACGGGGCACGAAGGTGTCACCCAGGCTGAACCGGCGGGACACGACTTCTTCGACGACAGAGGCCAGGCGTCTATCGTCCAGGGGCTCGACGCCCATGCAGGTCGTCGCAAGCCGATCCACTTCGGGCCACCCGGCAGCGAAGCTTGTCAGCCTGTACGGGTTCTCTTCGATTTTGGACAAGGCTTGCGCGCCGAAGAACCTGATGATCCGCCGCCCAATGCTCAGGCTGATGCCGTTGGACTGCAGCCACTGCAAGGTCTTGCTCAGGCCCTCCTCTCTCCAGCCTTCGATCAGCACACGCGCCTTCTCAGGGCTCACGGCGTCGACAAGCGCTTGATAGTCCCCCTGGTCCAGCAGAGGGATCAGGCTCTCTCTGAATGTCTCCCACAGCTTCTCGGCAGTACGTGGGCCGATGCCGTCGAACCGATGGGCCAGGAAGTCGACGATGTGCGCGCCCGACGGCAGACGAAGTGAAGCGCCGCCAGGACCGACCTCCAGATGCTCCTCCGTCATCTCGAAGCCGCTTGCATTGATGAAGGTCTTGACGCTTAGCTTGCCCGTCAGGTCCCACCACTGGCCCTTCACCACCTTCACGCCAACCGCCTTGCTGTGGACCTGCGCGGTGACCTCAGTATGCGTGTCGACGATCTCGCCATCGTCGGTGATGCGCTGGGCGCGCAAGATGCAACCGTTGCGGTTCTGGACACGGACATTCAAGACCCGGACCAGCATCGACTGCTGGCTCGCACTCACCATGGGAGCCTCCCGGTCGTGCGGAGGATCTCCTCCATGCCGCCGTAGCGCTCGAGCTGCCTGCGCAGCTCGCGGTTTTCTGCCTTGAGAACTTCGTTCTCTTCCTGAATCTGCTTGACCCTTGCGTCAGACGCCGCTGACCTCTTGTGCTGCGCAGGCATCACCTCAACGGGGTTCGCAACCCGCGGACGCAGCACCCCTTCTTGCTCCAACTTGTGCTCGAGAGCCGGCCACAGCTTGTCCCTGATCTCAGGGTTCGTGTAGAGCACGTCGCGCAAGATGCCGGCCTCCCTGGCCACTTTCGACTTGCTCAGCGTGCCCTGGTGCAGGAAGGGCTTGAAGTCCTCGACCTCTGCCTGCCAACGGAGGAACCTGGCCACGTGCGCCTCGCCATCTAGCTGACCGTTGCTCCCCTTCCTGCTCATCTCGACACCTGCGTGAAATCGTGATCGTTGACCCGGGGCTCTGCCCCGGACCCCGCGCTCGCCGCGCGGCAGGGGGTGTGGCACTTAATGCCCCACCCCTCAGCCGCAGAGCTTGGACGCTCCGTCGGCATCAAGGGCTTTCGCGGCATAAACGGGTGCCCTCCCGCTGCGCGGGCCCCTCCCATTTATTCCACGGTCCCTTGACCCCGCCTACGCTGCTTTCTCACGTGGCATCACCGGAGTAAAAGCACCTGGCGCAGACCGCTCTGTACCGGGCGTTGCCGCCGATCTCCACCTGAGGCCCATCGGTGACCCGACGGCCGTCAGCGCCCACACGCGCGTTCATGGTCGCCTTGCGGCCGCAGGCGCAGATGGTCCGAAGCTCGTCCAGCACATCGGCAAGCCCGAGAAGCATGGCGGCCCCCGGGAACAGTTCGCCACGGAAGTCGGTGCGCAAGCCGTAGACCAGCACCGGCACACGGTGCTCGTGTGCATAGCGATGCAACTGGCGCACTTGGTGGGGGCTGAGGAACTGCCCCTCGTCGATCAGCACACAGGCGGGTTTGCCGATCAGCTCAGTGTCGAACTCAGTGGCAGGCCCGAAAACGTGTGCCGGCCGCTTGAGACCGGCTCGCGTGGCGATGACACCGACGCCATCTCGATCGGCAATTTGCGCCGTGTAGCAGACCACCTCGTGGCCACGCTCCTCGTAGTTGTGCGCCACGGACAGCAGCGCCAAAGACTTGCCAGCGCTCATGCTGGAGTAGCGGAAGAACAGCTTCGACATGCTGGTCCTATCCCTTCTTTTTCGCCACAGCGTGCCGCTCCACGAGCACCGGCCATGGTGGCCGGTTGCTCAGGAAGAGCATGAACTCGTCATAGTGCCTGGCGCGCTCGACCTCGAGCGCTTCGCCCAAGGCGAGGACTCTCGCTTCGAGCTCGGCGACTCGGCGCTGTAGGACTGCGCGGGATGCGGTCGTGTACTTTGGGGCCTCCTGCTCGTGCAGGCGCCGCTGGACGCTCTTTGCTTCATCGAACGCCTCGGCAATGAGCTTCCTGCCGTCCCACGACTTCTGTGACAGCACAGTGCGATGGAACTCATGACCGAACTTCTTCTTGGTGTGGGTAACGATGTTGGCCCATGTAACAGGGACGCGCTCACGAGGCATGCGCTTGACAAGATCCGCGATGGTGCGCGCCATGTTCAGCGTCAAAAGCTCGGGACGGCCGCTCGTTCGCTTCGTCGGCTCAGGCTGCTTCTTCATCGTCATCCTCCGAGTCGTCGGCAAGCAGGTGGCTCTCGTCCTGGAGCCCCAACGCCGTGGGCGCGAACTCCGGGTGCTGCTGGTAGAACAGCTCGGAGGCCTTCTCCATCGCCTCCCGGCTGCCGAGCCGTGCCTCGAGCGCGCGCTCATGCCCCGGCGCCGCATGGCGTGAAGGGTTGTGGTACTTGATGATCGCCCCGCTGGTTACCTTCGGGTCGTCGAGCTTTTTGACAACCTCCCTCGCTACGAACGCATCGTGCAGCTTGGACCGGAAGCAGCGGTCTTCGATACGGTCCTTGACCTCGTGGAATCGCTCGATCAACTCCGTGGCCATTTGCTTGGCATCCAGCCCCTCTCGAACCAGCGAAAGCAGGTGCTCATCAAGGGCCGCGGGATCGTCAGCGATCTCGTAGTCGCGTGCGGTGAGGAGCGCCTGTAGCTGGTTCACGATGCTGCCGAAGTAGAGATCGTTCTCTCGGCGCCAAGCGTCGTTGGTCGGCATGTGCCCCTTGACCGCCATCTGTTCGTTGCAGCCCACACACTTCCTGTACGAGCGGCAAGGGACCTCGTGATGTTGATGCAGGCAGACCCCAAATCGCGTCGGGTACAGGACGATGATCTGGTTGCCGGTGCGCGCAATCGGTCGATTTTCCGTAGCCCGGAAGACCGCATCCACGCTGGTGACCGCAATGCCGGCGTCGTGCGCGACAACGAGCTCGGTGGACAGGCCGTACTTGGCCTCAAGCGGCTCGAGTTTGTCGAGCCCTGACGTGATATCGGCAAGCTCTTGCGGGCCCGTCAATGCGGCCTGATCGGCCCTCTCTTCATCGGAGCGGAGGTCGTAAGCGGCAAGCTGGCTGAGATCGAGACGATTGGCCCACTTGTTGATCAACACATCCGACAGCCTCTCCTTGGCCTTCAAGGCCATAGTCGTCAGCCACCGGCGGGGGTCGTGGCTTTCGATGTACGCGTGAACCTCGCGTCCGTCTTCCACCATCCGGATGTCGAGCTTCTCGAAGATTGTGGGCGGCTGAATAGTCCGCTTGTCCGCCGTGGTCTGCTTGAAGCGTGTTCTGAGCCAGTCGTAGTTGACTGCGTAGGGAAGATAGGGCGTCCACTCAGAGTCCAAGAGCACCAGCATGTTGGAGAGCTTGCCCTCGTAGTACGTGGTGGAGCTGATCATGCGAAGTGACGCGAGCCGCTCGTTCACACGTTCCAGCAGACGGGGTTCAAGGTCGTCCCAGGAGACAGCGCTGATGGTCTTGAAGCGGCTCAGCTGTCCGTCGGAGCGCACGATATTCGGGTTCGCGATCTGCCTGACGATGCCGGCCTTCTGGAAGACCTCCCAAATGCGCATGGTCCCGACACCATTCTTCGGCACTGGAGCGTCGGTCAGATTGACGATCCGCCAGAGATCGGCCTTGGAGATGTCCTGACCTCGCAAGTGCTCCAACTCCGGTGGCAAGTACAGCTTGGTGGGGTTCTTCTCGTACCACGACAGCAGCATGCGCGACCGCTTGCCCAGTTCAACGAGAACCTTCCAGCACGCATCGACCAAGCCGACCATGAAGTTGAGGATAGGCTTGGGGCTCCAATCCGCGCCCTTGCTCCCCTTGATAAGCAAGAGCTGATGGACGCTGTGCAGGTCGTCTTTTTCCCGCTCCGCGGATCGCGTCGCATAGTCCTCAACCGTGTAGCGGTCGCCCACACTGAGACACAGCGGCTCGTTGACCCGTGACGGCGCGCACATCAGGATGTTCATGACGGCCAGCGCGGCCCGGTCTTCGTTGTTGAGGCGATCGTCCCCTTTGAGCAGCGCACGCGTTGCATCGGCAAGCGCCCCTATCTTCTTGTCCAGCGTGGCTGCCTTCTTCTCCCGGAAGGTCTTGCGATTGCTCTGGCCCAGCTTGATCAGTTTCGCCTTGGTGTTCGGGCTCGGCCCCCACGCCAGGCGGTCCACGACTCCCCGGCGGCCCAGTTCGTCCAGTTGCCTGCTCAGAATTTGCAACCTCGCCAGCAACCGATCAGCAGAAACCTCTGTCGCTGCCTCAACAATCGAAGCCTCCAACTTCATTAGATGCTGCCGTGTCATCGACGACAGCGGGGCATCCACGGCGAGCAGCAGCCGCCAGGCGCCGAGTAGCGCTCTCGGCTCTTTAGTCTTTCCCTCGAGCGCCCGCTCAGCGGCAAGACACCGCAGCGCAAGCATGTACGACGCGTGGCGCTCCGCGAAGGCCTCCGCGGAGGCGCTCAAGCTGAAGTCCAGAGACTTGGTCTTGTACAGCGTATGCAGAGGCCACTGTTTTGCATCGAATTTGATTTCGGGCCAGCGCTCCTTCATGCGCGCTTGGCACTCGTCCGCCCACTTCTTGAGCGCCCCGGACCGGCGGACCTGGTCGAGGTCAACCATGCTTGTCATACCGCTTCTCCCTCTGCCTCGCGCTGCGCTTCAGGAGCGGCGTTCTTTCTGTCGCAGATGGCAATCACCACGCGGATGGCGTTGCCGATGTGCTTGTACTTGGCCAGCTCGCTGCGCATCGGGAGACCGTGGCCCTCCGCGTGCTTGATCTCCCTTTCAACCACGGCCAAGTTGATCGAATGGTCTGCGTCATAGCAGGGTATGAAGCGCTTGCACGTGTAGCAAGCAATCGGCGCGTAGTCGCACGCCGCGGTTCGCCCGCACTCTCCCGTCACCTCGGTGCGTACGGTCTCCATGTCTTCGCTCGTGATCCTTCGCGGGAGCGGGATGTTATCGAGCTTAGACCGCATGACATCGAACACCGGATAGTGCTCCTCGAAGGCCGGCTCCATCGAGTCGCTCAGCTGGTCCAAGACCTTTTCGAAGAAGAGGTCCACGTAGACCTTGGCGGTGTCTTCGGTGCCGTGCTTGAGCACGCTGGCAATGGTGGTTTTTGAACTGCCCATCAATGCCAGTTGGGTGCCGACGGTATGCCTCAGGCCGTTGAAGGACAGCTTCAGGCGGGTAAGTTCGCGAATCGGGTCCAGATACGCCGATCGAAACGAGGCCGTTGTCGCAAGCATCCCGAGGTTCTTGGCGCTTTTCGTGGCGATCGCAACTCGGATTGCCGGGAACAACGGGAGATCCGCGTAGTTGGCCGCGGACGTTACTTCAGACTTTTTTTCCACGAGCCACCCGTAGTCGCGAGCCACCGCCTCGCGTTGCTTCTCCAGCAGACAGCCTACTTCGGCGTTGAGCTTGATCGTCGCGCGCGGCTTGTTGTGCGCACGCGTCTTGGGCAGGGGCAGGTCGACGAAGTGGGTCTTCATGCCGGTATCGGGATTCGTGTCTACGCGCAGGTCCCTGCACCGCAGCACGCGGTAGCTCGCGGGTCGCCCGAAGACGTGCAGCGCGAGGCGGATGAAGCTGTAGCGGGCAAGGTCCAACTCGCCCTCCTCATAGGCTGCCTCCACCACATCCAGGATTCGAACCAACTGCCCGCGCGTCAGCGCCGCTGACAGGATGTTGTGCTTCCTTGACCCAACGGAGCCGCGCTTGCCTTTGCGCACCGGAAAGTCCCCGGGACGGAGGTCGCGGGCGAACAGGGCTTCATTGCCGCGTTGTGCCTTGAACAACGTCGTCAGCGTTTTGAGATAGCCCGCTGGAACGAGATCGCGCTTGTCGGACAGGCCTCGCAGGAAGGCCCCGTCAATGCGTTCCACCACATGGCCCGCGACGCCTTGCTCGCGGCTGATCCTGAGCAGGTTGCGGAACGCCCCGACTCTGTAGTGAATGGTTTGCAGCCTCACCCTGTGACGTGTCTGGATCAGGGCGTCCTTGATCGCCACCAGGAACGTTTCGGCATAGCCCTCGCGCTGCGAGGCCAGTTCGAATTCCACCACCTCCTCGCAACGGTCCTTGCCCTTGCCGGTCACCTCCCGCATAACCCACTTCAGCGGCTCGGACTCATCCCACTCGGCAAAGGCATTACCGACTTCTTGTCGAATCAACATCAGGCCCCTTCCTTCTTCTTCCGGGCCTCGATCAGCGAGTCCAGGAACTCCATCAGGTCGACACTAGCGCGGTCGCTGATGCCGCGACGCGCATACAAGGCTGGCATGGTGCTTCCCACGTTCCAGCCAAAGCGGTCTTCCATCAGAGACGTTGCATCCGGCTTGTCCGCGTTGACCTCGTAGAAGAGCGACGCAGCAGAGTGGCGCATCAGGTAGGCCACGAAGTCGTATCGCTCACCCTCGAGGTACGGGTCCGTCGGGGCCCTGGCCAACAATCCAAGAGGAAGAAGGCCGCACTCGGCTCGCTTGAACACCGCAGCCAGGGTTGCGCGACTCGCAATGGGCCCGCCGTGCTCACCAATGAAAAAGAAGCCCTTGCTCGGGTTCTTCATCGTCTTGCCGATCACCGCCTCGCGCTCTCCGTCCACGTACTCTTGAAGCGCGGCACAGGTCGTTGGCCACAGCTTGATAGTGATGTCGGAGTTGTAGCGTTGCTTGCTGCGGATGCCCTTCTGGGTCGGGGTGGCCGGCGTGATGCGCGTTCCGCGCTTGGCAATGTTGTCCTTGATCCGCAGGTAGCCGCCTGCGCGGCCTCCGCTCCACTTGAAGTCTGCGAGTTGGACATTCCCGATTGCGCCGGGACGCACACCCTCGGCGGCCAATAGCACGATGGCTCGATCGCGCGTCAGGGTCGCTGAGGGCTTTCCACTGGGTGCAAGAAAGACCGCCTCCGGCTCGAGATAGACCTGCCGGTAGATGGCCAGGAACGATTCCTTGGGCGCTGAACGGATGGAGTGAGGGTGCGATGCTTTCGTGCCGCCGATGGCGGTCTTCAGCCACTGACAGCACGACTCGTAACTGCGCCTGAGCGCGTCCGTCGTGGGCGACCCAAGGGGCATCCCTGGCTCGATGATCACCCTTGCGTACCACTCCAGGAATCCGGCGATATGACGAAGTCTCTGAGCCGCGGTGTTGGGTTCTACAGCCCCCACCCTGTCACGCGGCGCGAGGTCGCTCGTGGTCTTCAAAAAGCGCTTGACCATCGGCAGAGACATCCGTTCGATGTCGTTGATGTGTCGATAGGCCATCTGCTGTAGCGCTTGCTTCTCGACCTCGGTGAGGCACTTGCCATCCAGTGCCCTCTCCTCGAGGTTGACGCCGAAGGCGCGGATGAACAGGTCGAGCAGACGCAGTCCCGTCGCAACAGACGCCCGCGTGTGCGGGCTATCGAGCTCCATGTTCAGGTAGAGGCTGAACGGGGCGTGAATGGGACCTTCCTCAGTGATCACCAGGGTTCGCTCTTTGGCGCTGACGAGCTTCATTAAAAAACGAAAAGTAGAAAGGCAAACAATATTATTTGACAGGTTAAAAAAAAACGCAACAGAAGGCGATTGCTGCGGAAGTTCTCCGAGGAGAAACAGGAAAAAAACAACAAAAGTCCTATACGTTGAACATCTGTCTTCATTTCTTCCACATCGTCTGCCAACGTCAGTAGAGCGGCTGCGCCGGGGAAAGCCTGCGCTCGAAAATCGCTGCGCAGGCCATAGCACAGTACCGGCAGGCGCCGCGTGTGCGCCAAGCGGT
>Ga0335395_10002344_pt1 | contig 11786 bp, 8 predicted proteins | sample MAT02_FD_205744 | JGI IMG/M metagenome (GOLD analysis project Ga0335395, IMG submission 205744) | Freshwater microbial communities from Lake Fryxell liftoff mats and glacier meltwater in Antarctica - MAT-02 (spades assembly) (version 2) ...
AAGTCGGCATCAATTGATCTAGAGCTTCAATCATCGTAATTTCGCAGCCGAGGGCTGTGTAAATATCCGAAAACTCTAAACCGATATAGCCACTGCCAATAATTGCAATCCACTTCGGTAGCGATTCTAATCTGACAGCATCATCGCTGGTAAATACAGTTTTGCCGTCAATTTCTATCCCAGGAGGGACGAAGGGAATCGAACCGGGAGCGAGAATAATATCTTTGGCGGTAATAGTTTTCTCGCCTTGATCGGTTTCGATGGTAATTTTTTGAGCAGCAGCGATTCTGCCCCAACCTTGGATGATATCGACGTTTAAACGTTTGAGGCTGTTGGTCAAGTCGCCGCGAAGTTTGCTAACCATAGTATTAGCATGATTGGCGATCGCCCCGCGATCGAAATCCACACTTCCCAACTGAATCCCAAAAGTCTTGAGGTGGTGGGCATTCCGCAACTCCCGCACCCGCCCCGCAGCCGCCAACAGCGCCTTGGAGGGAATGCAGCCACGGTTGACGCAAGTCCCGCCCATGTCGCCTGCTTCGATAATTGCCACTTTCAGCCCGCAGCTAACCGCGTGTATGGCGGCACCATGTCCGCCTACGCCAGCGCCGATAATTGCTAAATCGTAATCAAATCCCTGAGTCACCTGATTCTCCTAGTGTTATTTCTATCTGAGACTTAAGCCAAAATAACGTATTTCCGTCATTTCAAGCTGGTGCGTTGCGATCGCAACCCTTTAACAGCGGTAATAGTTACATAAGTCCTGTCTCCTTATTCTCGACTAGACTAGGGTTAATTAGACAACTTTGACCAATAACTGAGATTTTTCGGTCATTCCCTTTTTGGCTTCGCTTGTTTGTTTTAATCGGGTTTTTGGGTCTAATGTCTGTAAGCTTTGGGAGCTCGCAGAATTTGTTTGCAATTTTTACGGTTTTCTGGAGGATACTTATGATGGAAGACGATGACCAAAAAGATTCACGCCGCACTTCGGCTCAATCATTTTTTGAGTCCCTTGATGAGCTATTTGATTCTATGGAAGCCAGTAGCAGTCCAGCGGCACAACCTCAGTCTCCTGCTGTTGATCCCAAGCCTTCGAGTCCGCCGAAGAAGGCTAGACCTGCGAAAATTAATTTGTCAGATTTTGAAGATGCGATCGCCGATTTGGAACAATTCATCCAGAAAAAACACTCCAAACGCCCAGAATCTAATCAATAGTGGTTGCGCCCAAATAATATAGAGGACATGGCAGTGCCGTTTCCCTACAATGTTATTTTGGGTAGGGACACGGCATTGCCTTGGACTAATTTTGGCTATTAATAATACAGATTTACTATGGCTGCCGGTCAGTGAGCGAAGTCGAAGTTTTTAGCTTTGACGACTGCTGGGGTAATCGGCGCGATCGCACTTCGATGGCCCCATCGCCGATCGCACCTAAAGACATTTCCTCTTCGTCAATATCATGACGGAACTTCACCGCAATGTCAGCACCATTAATAATCGCCCCCAACAACCGTGGCGATTTACTCGACTCCTCGTCGTCAGATTCCAGCAACTGATCCGCAGCTTCCGACAACATACTAGACAGAGTATAACCAGGCCGCGCCACCAAAATGATCCCGTCAGTATAGGGTTCCAAAGTCAGCGCGTCGTTGCATTCACTCAAAGCCGGAGAGTCCACAACTACAAAATCAAAGCGGTTGCGAACATCCTCAAATAACCTCCGCATTTCGCTCGATTCGAGTATGCCCGCAGCCTGTCGTAAAAATCCCGGACTTGCTATGACATATAGGTTTTCCACATCTGGGACTAAACGGACGCACTCGCTGATATTGCCGTAATAGTGCAAAGGTTCCACCGCCGCCAGAGGATCGATCGCAATTTTCAAAGATTCAATGTGAGAAGCCGATCGCAAATCTGCTTCAATTAATAAAGTCCGTTTGCCCGATCGAGCCGATGCAATCGCTAAATTGTAAGCACTAAAGGTTTTACCCTCAAAATCAGCCGCCGAAGTCAGTAACACCACCTTCACTGGTTTGCCCCCAATCCGGCGTAAATTACTCCGTAGTCGCTCGTAAAACTCCAAATAGGGCGAATTGATATCCAAGGCGATCGGCATCTCCAAGCCATAGGAATCAAGGATAGAAACTTCTGGTAAAATAGCCAGTATCGGCACTTCCTTTTCCACCAAAGCCGCCCGCACTTCTTCCCAACTGTAAAACTTGCCATTGAGCATTCCCAGCAAAAATATCAACCCGCCGCCCAACAGCAACCCCACAAATCCTCCCACCGCCAGCATCACAGGTTTACCTCTCTTGCTGGACTCAACGTCATCAGTTTTTGGCAGTTGGGCGATTGTCAAACTTCCGGTTGTTTCTGCTACCGCCGCTTCAGCATCTACTAAAGCCGACTGCATTTTATCGTAGAGAGCTCTTTTGAACCCTACTTGTTGTCCTAATCGCGCTTGTTCTAATTGTTTGTTAGGAATTGTCGCGTGTTGTCGGCGCAATTCTCGTTCTGTTTTTTCGACTCCTTTGATTTGCTCTTCCACAACTTCCTTTTGTGTTTGCAAAGCAATCAAATTTTGAGCTAACTGTTGTCTGGCAGGATCTAACGAAGAATCTACCCGAATGCGATCGGCACTTCTCAGCGGAGCCCCCACTCCATTACCTCCCAATACCTCCGATTGTCGCTGTTGTAACTGTTGATCAAAAGCTTGTTTTTGTTTGAGTAATTCTACAATTTTTGGGTGTTCTTCCTGCAAGTCACTGCGGAGAACTTTGAGCTGAGATTCGAGGGAAAAAATTTGCACTCGCAGTTGTCCAATAATCGGATCGGCGGAGAGTGCTTGAGCGACGTAAGCTTGCTCTACATTCAATCCCAAGCGATTCTGCAAGCTTTTAAGTTGAGCTTCAATTCCTGCTAATTGGATTCGCAGTTGCCGCTGTTGCTGTTCGCTACCCGTGATTGCTTGGGGTAAAATACTGCTTTGAGCTGCTAAAATGGAGGTTTGTTCTCGTTTTTCGTAAGCTTCAAGTTTGCTTTCTGTCTCTCTGAGTTCCTGTGTTACTTTTGGCAAACGTTGGTCAATTTGGGCGATCGTTTCACGTAGTCTAGAAGTATTAATTGTTTGGCTACGAGCCACCATTTCTTTCATCAACGCCTCTGTTACCGATTCGGCTTTTTTGCGATCGGCATTTTTGTACAATACTTGAATCAAAGCGCTGGGGTCATTATTCTTGACCGGCATTTTGACTTGCACATCATCTCTCAGTTTTTTAGCAGATACTTTTAGTTTTGTTGCTACTGCTTCAATGACTTTTTGATCCAGCAACATATCTTTAGTTATTTCTTGTCCTTCCTGTTGAATTTTAGTCGTAGTCGATGAAAAAATCACCGCCGGGCGGCGGTAGGCGAGCATACCTGCCGCCACGTAAACCGGCCGCGGAGTTGGCTGCATCGCCACTACTCCCGACACGCCCACAGTCACAGCAAGAGTAGCCAATCCCACCCACTTATATTGGTCGAAAGCAATTAAATAACGTTTAACAACTGATAAAGTCATAATGATTGTTGACTGTTGACTGTTGACTGTTAGTTGTTGACTGTTGACTGTTGACTGTTAGTTGTTGACTGTTGACTGTTAGTTGTTGACTGTTGACTGTTGACTGTTGACTGTTGACTGTTGACTGTTAGTTGTGGGTTCTAATAACCAATACACCAATAACTAATAACCAATAACCAATAACTAATAACCAATACACCAATAACTACTTATTAGAATTAGTCGGCACGAACAGATTATTTACCCCATTTCTCAACTGCTCGAAGAACAGAATAAAGCCCAAAATATCGCGAAATGGTCGAGTAAAACTATTGATTGCAAAACCAACTCGCTCTACCAGATTTCGACCAATCACAATCACATCATTATCTTGTAACATTGGATTCTGAGAAAGATTGCCCTCCAAAGCAGCTTTAGCATCTATCGGACGATTGATAGCTCTACCTTCCTTTTGGTCAAATCGAATTAGGGCAATATGTCGCAAGTTAGCCAGATTCACAGGCAAGTTGTTGAGAGCATCCAAAAAGGTACTGCCATTTTCGATGTAGAAAGAGGTTAGAACACCACTAGCGTAACTCAAAACTCGAACGTAAATCCGGGGTTTGATTAAGGTAGAGCGCGAAACTAAAGTCCTGTCGTAGTCGAGGTTTTTGCTAGTAGGATCCAGTTCTGGAACAATAATCGCGTCTCCAGAAGCTAGGGGAAAATCAAACAAGTCCCTCGCCCTTGCTAGGGGAGTGTAGAGGTCGATTGGCTCCTCGATAGATGTGCCGTTTACCAGTGTCCGTCGGACTCTCACCGCCCGCAAATCTGCTTTTCCCGTGACTCCTCCCGCAGCCACCAATGCCGCAGAAATTCGCCCAGTACCGATGGGAAGCGTGTAAAAGCCTGGTTTGCTGACTTCTCCGGTGATAGTGACTTGGACGGGGGTTGTGGCCGCAGCGAGGCTGTATCTGGATGCTAAATCTTGATCGGATTTGCGATCGGGCGTAGCCTGTTGATAGGGTACAACGATCGCATCTCCGTCTTCTAAACGCAAATCTGGTGGAGAAATCCCAGTTTGCAACGGTGTCAAAATGTCAACTATTTGCTCAGCAACAGCGCCAGATGGCAGTGTCCGCCGCACCTGTACCGCCCGCAGTTCAGCAGTAGGAGTAGTACCACTGGCGGCTGCGAGGGCGGCGGGAAGTAGGGGGGTTTGTAGGGGATAAAAACCGGGTCTGGCAACTTCTCCTGTCACCGTCACGACTACAGGCCGCTGAACTAGCAAGGAGGCGAAGACTTGGGGATTTTTGATAAATTGGGTGAAGCGTTCGCGGAGCCGCTCCTGTGCTTCTTCCACGGTGAGCCCGCGGACATTTACAGTGCCAATCAGTGGTAGCACAATTATCCCTTCAGGGCTGATAGCACCCGTAAAATTCAGTTCTGGAAATCGCTGAACTTGAATCGAAATCTGGTCTCCAGCGCCTAGTCGGTAGGGTCGATTGCGAAATGCTGGGTTGATATCTCGGTTGGGCCTGGGTGGCCTGGGTACTCGTATGGGATCTGGTAGGCGGTCGAGCAATTCGGAACTGGGAATCACGGGTTGTGCTAAAGTCTTTTGAGGAAAAACTTGCTCATTAAAACCCCAAAATAAGGCAGTAAAAGATAGAGTCCAAGCAGTTGAGTAAAGACCTGCCAGGGAAAAAGCAACATAATTTTTATTCATTTTAAAATGTCCATAATTCATGCTCAATTAAATCATTTTTGATCAACTGCATTTTCCCAATGCCCTGAGAGGCCGATGCCCGATGCCCATTATTTCAAAAAGTTTCTGCCATTAATTTAGCCTGAACAATTTTGCCAAGAGATTCCAGGATTGGTTGAGCTATCTTAATGTCATCGTTCGGTTGAATAGGAACAATGATGCAGACAGCTACCCAGGAGGCACGGCGATTTGACAGTCTAGCGATACTGTCTTCCCAAAACCAGCGACTGGTTGCGGTGGAACCCCCGTTTTTCCAAGCGTACCACTGCAAGACAGCAAAGGTTTGTTGGGGAGTCCGGCTGCGGAAAAACCGGGCTTTGACTGTTGCAGTCTGTGGGTTTGGTACCGATGTTAAATTAACTGTAAACGGCAAAGTGCGATCGGCATCAGTTTGCCACCGATGAAACCCTTTGATATCCAACCATTCCACCTGGGGCTGGTCTTTTGGGCCATTTTGAGGCAAGAGTAATAAAACTGCAATTGTTTGATGATTTTTAATTTCTTGAACTAACCACCTGTGACCACCAATTACTACATGATTCTGGGTACGGAGAGTCTGCCAACCAGGAAGTGTCAACCCATTCTGACGTACAATTTTCAGTTGATTCAGGTTAGCAAGTGGTGGCGGGTTTGTCCAGGGCCACCGTCCCGTTACATAGCCCGGAATTGCTACTACCCCAACAAGTACCACTAAAAACACAAGTATGATAATTTTAGAGAATTGATATCGCCTCAGTAGTTTGCGTGCTGAAATCATTTTTTCAATTACCAGACTGGGCTGGGAAGTATTTTTCGATTCCGTTGAGCAGAAGTATCAATAAACCTAGTATACCAGCAGAATACAAATCTCCGCCCCATCCTGCGTGTAGCCAAGTAAAAAGCCCCTCCTTCTGGGTACCATAAAAGTATGTTAGCAAAGCGTTGCGGAGAATATTTGAACTGATGCTAAAAATAGACGTACTCACTAAAAACAGAATACTTTTTTTGTAGGAACTCGAAACTCCTGTCCAATCCAGTAAAATTAAGCTGACATACAGACTGGTAAACAGCATTTTTAAACCTGCACAGTGGGGCGCAACTTCTACAATGCGATCGTTTACATAGAGATAAATTTCTTCGACTCTCACGTTAAGACCAGCTTTGATTAATATTAAGCCTGATATTTGAGCAATGAAGTGCTGCAATGGCAAAGTATAGGCTTCTATTAAGTAAGGAATGTGATTTGGAGAGCCTAACAATACAAATAAAAGTGGTATTGCCTGTAATCTTAAGCCCGGTATTCCTTTTAAGCATAGGCAAATACTGCTTAGCATTAATGGCAAGGATAAATTTACTAAATCGCTCAATCTACTCAGATAAAAAAGCGTTGCTAGTACCAGCAAAACTCCTCCTAAAGGATGTGGGGAGTTGGGCAACTTACGCCAGCTATTTAGGTTCGTCCAAGCTATATAAGCTGCGTAGGGTAAACCAATTATTCCGTGGCTGAAGTATTCGTGTTCTATGCTGATGTTTTTGTTGAACCATCCGTCATACCAGTGTACTAGCAGCGGGGCGTAAAGCAGCACTAGGAGTACCATAATACTTTCCCCTAGGAGGTATCGCTTGAGGACGCGAACTTGGCGCTGGATGTGCATGATTTTAAGAGTTTGTAGTTTGTCGTTTTTAGTTAAAGAGTTTTTACAGCAGGTTTATTAAGTACACCGTGCGATCGATTTATCTCCTACAAGGGTTTCGTATTTAATTTTTATGAACAATTAGCTATTAATTGATAATTCGATCGCGCGAACAACCTGCTCAATCTGAGTATTACTCAATCCGGGATACATTGGCAATGATAAAATCTGTTCGCAAAGGGTTTCTGTGTGGGGGAAGTCGCCCCGATTGCCTAAGTTTTGGTAGGCGGGTTGCAGGTGGCAAGGTACGGGATAGTGTATGCCTGTTTGGATGCCTTCTTGGGCGAGTTTTTCCTGAAGGATGTTACGGTTAATTGGGCTTTTCTCCGTAACTCGAATCACATATAGGTGATAAATGTGACCGCTGCTGCTGTGGTTTGCGATCGGTACAATGCCTTTGTGTCTAAGGGGTTCTAGTAGAATATTGTAGTATTGGGCGGCTAAAGTGCGATCGCGATTCCATTTTTCTAGATACGGGAATTTAACGTTGAGTACGGCCGCTTGCAAATTGTCGAGGCGGCTATTAGTCCCGATTTCTGTGTGTAAATATTTGCTTGGTGCGCCGTAATTGCGTAACGTTCGCATTTTTTGTGCTACCTCTGTATCGTTGGTAATTAACATCCCACCATCACCAAATGAGCCAAGATTTTTGCTAGGATAAAAGCTGAATGCTGCTGCTTTCCCAAAGGAACCTGCACGGTATCCTTCTCTTTCAGCTAGATGCCCTTGAGCTGCATCTTCAAATATGATTAAATTGTGGCGGTTGGCAAGGTTTAAAAGTTGTGTAGGTGATACCATTTGACCATATAAATGCACGGGTAGAATTACTTTAGTTTTTGAGGTAATCGCTGTTTCGGCTGCTGTGAGGTCAATGAGAGCAGTTTCCGGGTCACAATCTACGAGAACAGGTATAGCCTTCGCTTGAATTACGCCAATTATGGTAGCGATAAAGGTGTTGGCTGGGATGATAATTTCGTCCCCTGGCTGAATGCCACAAGCTTGGAGTCCGAGAGCGATCGCATCTGTTCCACAAGCTACTCCTATACCATATTGTACACCACAGGCTCCAGCAAATGTTGTTTCAAATTCTGCCAGCGATCGACCTAAAATAAAGTCTCCTTGCTGGATTATTTTTCCGATTGCTTGTTCTATTTGGGATTGGATTGGTTGGTGTTGCAGGGAGAGGTTGACAAAAGGAACTTTTTGTGGGTAGAAACTCATAAATAATCTGGCTAGTAATTATTTATATTAACATTAAATTTTCCCGATGTAGGATTCGCAATGAGCACATTGCTCTGATCATCAAATTCGCTTATAATTATGAAAAATCTTTTTTTTAACCGCAGAGAACACAGAGAGCGCAGAGGAATTAAGAGAGAAAGTCGATCGCACTTTTTTGCTGTCTTGTAAATCAAATCATTTTTTTTGGTAATATAGAATCAGAGATTTTTTCGATGGGCGAAATCATGGAATACAAAAAACTCGGCGACAGCGACTTATTAGTATCTGAAATCTGTTTGGGCACGATGACTTACGGCCAGCAGAACACCGTTACAGAAGCAGCGCAACAGCTCGATTTGGCAATTAACCGAGGAATCAACTTTATCGATACGGCAGAAATGTATCCTGTGCCGGGAAAACCGGAAAGTCAGGGGAAAACCGAGGAATATATCGGGGAATGGCTGGTGAAACAGCAGCGGGATAAAGTCATTATAGCGACTAAAGTGGCGGGACGAAGTTCTCGATTAAAGTGGATTCGGGAAGGCAAAAATCAGATCGATCGCCCAAATGTCAAAAAAGCAGTCAATGACAGCCTGAAACGCCTGCAAACCGATTATATCGACCTTTATCAGATCCACTGGCCCGATCGCTACGTGCCGCTATTTGGCGCGCCGGACTACGACATCGCCCAAGAACACGAAACCATACCGATTTTGGAACAGTTAGAGGTATTTGCGGACTTGATTAAAGCTGGCAAAATCCGCTATTTGGGTTTGAGTAACGAAACGCCTTGGGGAGTTTGCGAGTTTTGCGAATTAGCAGAAAAATACGGTTTGCCAAAAGTTGTTTCGATTCAGAATGCGTTCAGTTTGAGCAATCGGACTTTTCACATGAATTTAGCGGAAACTTGCCGCTTTAAGAATGTGGGATTGATGGCTTATAGTCCTTTGGCTTTCGGGATTTTAACTGGTAAATACTTGAATGGAATTCCTGAAAATTCGCGACTGGCTTTATTCGCAGGATTTGGTCAGCGTTACGATAAAACTAATCTGAATGATGCGGTGAAAGCGTATATTGAGATTGCTCAAAAGCATGGTTTGAGTGCGGCGCAAATGGCTTTGGCTTATGTGCGATCGCGCTGGTTTGTCACGAGCACAATTATCGGTGCAACTAGCCTCGAACAGTTGGAGGAAAATCTCAGCAGTTTGGATGTGATGCTGGATCAAGATATCATAGCAGAAATCAATTCTGTGCACGCTAAGTATCCCAATCCGACACCGTAAGATATCTCGGCGGTTGAAACCGCTTCTACACGAACAAAGTCCGCCTTCGCGGACTAATAAATAGAGGGAGATTCAACCCGGATTTGGTATTAGTAGGTTGGGTTGAGGTCACGAAACGAAACCCAACTTATTAAGTGTTTATATTGTTTAGGATTAACAGCGATGAATAGTTACTCCGGCTTTTACTAGCAGTACGGATGCTGTGGTATTGAGTAAGTAGTTGGTTTTGGTGGTGTTTTGGGCGATCGGCTGCGATGACATATAATCCTAATAGGATAATTATCAATTAAGCTTAAAATGAACACGAGAATCAGCAAAATAAAAATATCCCTAGAACAGTTGAGCGAAGACTTACTGGCTTTGTCTGATGATATGTGGCTGAGTATTGACCATAACGACTCCGAAGCACTGGATTTTGGCTACCGCTTAAAAAAGGACTATAACGAGCAAGTCGATACTTTTAGTAAAGTGGTTAAAAATATAAATGATACTCTTGCAGAGTTTGAAAAAAACTCTATATTGAATGACTCTAGTACACCGATTCACGATACTGAAAATCAGGGGCGAGAAAACAACGAAATTGAGTACAATGAGCGCCAATCCCACAGTATCAACGAGGATTTTTGCTATAGGCGACCATGCGGAATGAAACTAGAAAATAAAATATATGAAAGATTGAATACATGGAAGGCAATATACAGGACAACTATCAAACATCTATCCCATAAATATCCCGATATTTTTAACCAACTGTCAGAAAGTGAGTTTGCAAAAGGTCGCCGAAAAAATAAAGTTTATGTTGCTGTTACCCTAAATTCGATGATTTGCCCTGAAGAAATTGCTGGGGGTCTTTACTTTGAAACAAATTTATCAGCTAACTCGATTCGTGACAGAATCCACCAGTTATTGAGAGTGTTTTCTATCCCGGATAGCGAGATAGTTTTCTATCTACGTGAAGACAAAGATGTAGACTAACTTGTGGAATAGCTGATATTCGCGCAAAATAAGACATGATATTAATATATTTAACAATCTTGCCTCGATCGCCCTTCCCATCCAAAAAATAGGACAATGGTAAAGGGCGATCGCACTTTCTCAGAAAAAGCCTCAACCACGCATTCTTCAACCCGCGGAGGCGGGTTTTGCTTGTATAGACGCGGTTTCAACCGCCGAGTTTAATGCTTGCTTTTAATGTCCCAACAGCTTATCGCGCAAATGCTTAATTCGATCGCGCAATTTACCAGCCTCCTCAAACTCCAACTTCTTCGCCGCCTCCTTCATCTGCCCTTCCAACCGCCCAATCAACTGAGGAATCTCATCCAAAGATAAGTCATTCACCTGTTCATAAACCTCCTCCAACTGCTGAGAATTCAGCTTGCGCGACACATCCAGAAACGCCAGAATCGCATTACTCGATCGCTTTTTGGCGATCGGCTGCGGCGTAATCCCGTGCATCTTATTATACGCCAACTGGATTCCCCGACGGCGATCGGTTTCATCGATCGCCTTAATCATACTTTTCGTCAAATTATCCGCATACAAAATCGCCTGTCCCCGAATGTGCCGCGCCGCCCTCCCAATCGTTTGAATCAAAGAACGTCCCGATCGCAAAAACCCCTCCTTATCCGCATCCAAAATCACCACCAGCGACACTTCCGGCAAATCCAAACCTTCCCGCAACAAGTTCACACCAATCAATACATCAAATTTACCATCCTGCAAGTCTTGGATAATTTCGATGCGTTGAATCGACTGAATTTCCGAGTGCAAATACCGAACTCGAATCGCCCTTTCCTGCAAATATTCCGTTAAATCTTCCGCCATCCGCTTCGTCAAAGTCGTCACCAAAACCCGCTCATTCAGACTGACTCTCTCATTGATTTCACCCAACAAATCATCAATTTGTCCAGCCGTCGGACGCACAAATATCGTCGGATCAACCACTGCCGTCGGTCGGATTACCTGTTCGGCAACTCTGCCTTCAGAAATTTCGATTTCCCAATCCCCAGGCGTTGCAGATACAAAAATGCACTGATTAGCTTTTTCCCAGAATTCCTCTGCTTTCAAAGGACGATTATCCGCAGCACTCGGCAAGCGAAATCCATGTTCGATCAATGTTTTTTTGCGCGCTTGATCGCCGTTGTACATTCCCCGAATTTGCGGTACTGTGACGTGGGATTCATCGATGACTAACATCCAATCTTTTGGAAAATAATCAATCAAACATTCTGGTGGTTCCCCGGCATTTCTGCCTGCTAAATGGCGGGAATAATTCTCGACTCCGTTGCAGTAACCGACTT
>Ga0335395_10002345_pt1 | contig 11781 bp, 11 predicted proteins | sample MAT02_FD_205744 | JGI IMG/M metagenome (GOLD analysis project Ga0335395, IMG submission 205744) | Freshwater microbial communities from Lake Fryxell liftoff mats and glacier meltwater in Antarctica - MAT-02 (spades assembly) (version 2) ...
GTCGGCGCGGTCTCGACCAGCTCGCCCATGAGCGCGAAGGTTGTCCGACTCGCAACACGCTCGGCCTGCCGAATGTTGTTCGTCACCAGCACCACCGTGACATCGGGTGTAAGGCTCACCAGCGTGTCCTCGATGCGGCGCGTCGTGATCGGATCGAGGGCCGAGCAGGGCTCGTCCAGCAGCACGATGCGCGGCCTGAGCGCCAGGGCGCGGGCTATGCACAGACGCTGCTGCTGCCCGCCGGACAGTTGCGACGCCATCAGGTCGAGCCGGTCAGCCACCTCGTCCCACAGCTGGGCGGCGCGCAGCGCATGCTCCACCATCTCGCGCAGCGCGGCCAGATCGGAAATGCCCGCCATGCGCGGACCGAAGGCAACGTTCTCGAAGATCGTGCGCGGCAGCGGCTGGGGTGTTGCGAACACGATGCCCACGTTCCGTCGCAGTGCGGCCAGTGCGTCGCCGCGCAACGAGAGCACATCGGTGCCATCGATGTCGATATGGCCATCTACCGTGGCGCCGTCGAGTTCCACGCTCAGTCGGTTCATCGAGCGAAGCAGCGACGTCTTGCCGCTGCCCGCAGGACCGATGATCCCGTGAATGCCGCCCGCCATGATCTGCAGCGTCGCCGAGCGCAGAATGGCATTGGTGCCATACCGGATGGTCACGTCACGCACGTCGATCATCACGCGATCGGCTGCCGCCATGGGCAGGATCATCGGTATCGCCTGGTCAGCCGGTTCATGGCGGCGTACGCGCCGAGGTTGATCAGCAGGATCGTCACGACCAGCACGGAGGCGGTACCATAGGCCATGTCGTCGCTGATCCCCTCCATGGTGAGCGTGTAGAAATGCACACTCATCGTCCGCGCGGAATCGAAGGGCGAGAACGGCATCTTGAGGGCGACGCCGGCGGTGAAGATCACGGCCGCGGTCTCGCTCACCGCGCGTCCGATGCCGAGGACGACGCCGGTCATCACGCCTGGCGCGGCCGCTGGCAACACCACGCTTCGAATCGACTGCCACTTCGATGCACCGAGCGACTGCGCAACGTCGCGGTAATGCCGCGGCACTGCCCGTAGCGCCTCTTCGCTGGTGCGGATCACCGTCGGCAGGATCATCAGGCCGAGCGTCAGTCCGCCGGAGAGCACCGACCAGCCCATCCCCAGCGTCGTGACGAAGAAGGCAAAGCCGAACAGGCCGAAGATGATGCTCGGAATTCCGGCCAGCGCCTCGGTTCCGCTGCGGATGACACGGGTGAGACGACTCTCGCGGGTGTATTCAGCGAGATACACTGCGGCGGCAACGCCGAGCGGCGCGGCCACGATCACGGCGGCCGCCGAGACGTAGATCGTCGAGACCACCGTCGGCAGGATGCCGCCCAGCGCGCCCGAATGACGCGGGCTCGCAAAAAGAAACTCCCACGACAGCGTACCGAAACCGCGGCGGAGCACGAAGCCGATGATGAACAGGAGCAGACCCACGGTGACCGCGGTTGCCGCCCACATCACGGACATTGCGACTCGCTGCGCCGCGCGCGGTGCAAACAGTCGCGGCACGGTCATGCCGCCGCCACCTTCCGCACGGCACGCACGCGACCAGCAATGCCGTTCAGAGCGAGGCTGAGGATGAACAGCACGATGCCCGTTGCAAACAGGGCCTGCGCGTGCGCGCCGGTGGCGTAGCTCATCTCCAGCGCGATGTTGGCCGTCAGCGTCCGCACCGGCGCCAGCAGGGAGCCGGGAAACTGCACGGCGTTGCCGGCCACCATGATCACCGCCATCGTTTCGCCGACCGCGCGTCCCATGCCGAGAATCACGGCGGCGACGATGCCGTTGCGCGCGGCCGGAAGCACCACTCCCGTGATTGTCTGCCACTGCGTCGCGCCCAGCGCGCGCGACCCATCACGATAGCTGCGTGGCACCGCCTCCAGCGCATCAATGCTGATCCCGATGATCGTCGGAAGCACCATGATACCAAGGATGATGGAGGCCGCGAGCGCCGAGTACCCCGGACCGCCCAGTGTGCCGCGTTCACGGATGAAGGGCACGAGTATCTCCATCCCGATGAAGCCGTAGACGACGGACGGAATACCGGCGAGGAGCTCGATCATCGGCTTCAGCAGCCGGCGCGCGCGGGGTGGCGCCAGTTCGGCGAGCGCGATCGCACCCGCGAGCCCCAGCGGCAACCCGATGACCAATGCGCCGAGTGTGACGACCGCGGTGCCGGCGATCATCGGCAGCAGCCCGAAATGACCACGACTTGGCGCCCACTTCACGCCACCGAGAAACGCCATCGGCCCGCGGTCGAAGATCACCGGCAGGCCCTCGCGCAGAATGAACAGCGTGATCAGCACCAGCGTGGTCACCGCAGAGAGGGCGGCGAACAGGAGGCAACGCTCGATCACGCCGTCGCTGAGATGTGTCGTGGCAACCCAGCGGCGTGCCCGCGCGATCATCATCATCACTGCAGGGCCACCGGCGCGAGCCCCTGGGCACGCGCCACGCGCTGGCCGGTGTCGGACAGCACGAACGCAATGAACTGCAGCGCGGCGCCAGTCGGCGCACCGCGCGTGAGAAACACGAAGGGCCGTTGCAGCCGGTACTTGCCACTTGCAATGGCTGGTTCCGAGGGAGAGATGCCGTCGATCGCGAGCGAGTGCACCTGTGTGTTCAGCTGGCTGAAGGTCACGTATCCGATTGCGCCGGGATCCTGCGACACCATCTTGCGCAATCCGCCGGAATACGCCGTTACCAGCGCCGTCGCCGTGATTTCGTGCGTCGGGCCCATGACGAACTGCTCGAAGGCATCCCGCGTCCCCGAGCCGTCTTCGCGGGTGATCACTGTGATCGGGAGGTCGCGTCCGCCGACAGCGTTCCAGTTGCGGATCGAACCAGCGTAAATGCCCTGAAGCTGGCCAAGCGACAGCGCCCTGACGGGGTTGCCGGCATGGACGATGATGGCGATGCCGTCGCGTGCCACGACCGTTTCAATCAGCCCCTTTGATTCCGCCGGCTGCAACGTGCGCGATGACATACCGATATCGGCGGTGCCGTCGTGCGCGGCCTTGATGCCGGCCGTTGATCCACCGGACTGCACGATGACGCGGCCCCCGTCATACTCCTCGGCCCACCGCTCAGCAAACGGTTGGATTGACGTCGAACCCGCGAGGGTGACGACGCCGGCGTCAGCTGGGCGCGCGTCCGCGGCCCTCGTGCACGCGGTGGCGACGAAGAGCAGGACGCCGCCTGCCGTGCGGTAGTGATGTGTGATAGCAGACATGGCGCGCTCGACTGGTGAAAGCCGAACGTACGGTCCCCTTGTCACAACTGCATCACGACGGCAGCACAACGGAGTACAGCGAACTGGTGCACGGCGCCCCCTTACTCCTCCAGAAACGCCCGCACCGGCATCAATGCGCGCGCCGGCCCCTCCTCGAACGGCAAATGTCCCAGCGCCCGCAGTGTCACCAGTCGCGCACGCGGCATCACCTTCAGATAATCCTGCGCGTTCGACACGGGAATCATCTGGTCCCGCTCGCCCCAGACGAGCAGCGTCGGCGCCGTGATGGTGCGCAGGAACGGCACCGGATCGGTGAGCATCGTCTGCCGCATGCGCGCGAACAGGGCCTCGCGATTGCCGGGCGCGAGCATGAGATCGTAGTAGCGCGAGACGACGCTGTCGGCGAGCTGCGCGCGATCCGCATACGCCGGCGCGAGGTTCGCCTTGAGCATCGGTCGCGGTAGCACCCAACGCATCATGCCCAGCACCGCTGGCACATCGGCCGGTGTGTCATACTCGAACCCCGGGCTCGCGAAGCCGTCGGGTGCCATCAGCACCAGCTTCTCGACGCGCGCCGGGTGCGCCGCCGCAAAGCGCCACGCAATGCGCCCACCCATCGAGTTGCCGATGACGGTGGCCTTCGCCACACCGAGTGTATCGAGCAGTGCCTCGACCAGGCGGATCGTGCGGGCATCGCTGTAATCCGTATCGGCGGCGCTTAACCCGTGACCGGGGAAGTCGAATCGCACGACGCGATAGCCGCTGTCCAGTGCCAGCGCCCAGGGCTCCCATGTGTGCAGGCTCGCCCCAAGCCCGTGCAGCAGCAGCAGCACCGGCGCACTGCGCGGGCCGGTGTCGCGCAGGTGCAGGCGCACGCCGTCGATCACCCGGAGATCGGCACGATCGGCGAGATAGCGGGTCTCGATCGCGGCGCGATCACGGTCGGGAGTGTAGAGCCACGCTGCTGCGCCCAGCAGCACGGCGCCCAACCCGGTCAGCACGAATCGACGGTTCATGCCAAAGAATAACTGACCCCGCAACGCGCTCTGGCGCCGTGGTTTGCCGCATCGGTCAGCGCAACATCACAGGCCCGACGATCGTGTGTCTTGCGACACCCCGTCAGTCGCTTATGGGGGTGGGTATCGCAGGTACCCTGACGATGAACTGACTGCCCAAACCCGGCCCGGCACTGTGGGCCGTGACCGTGCCGCCATGCGCCGTCACCAGTTCGTGCACGACCCGCAAGCCAATACCGAGACCCAGGTTGCTGAATCCGATGGCACTCGGATCCTGTACGAAAAGCTCGAACACACCTGGCAATGCGAGCTCCGAGATACCGATTCCACTGTCGGTGACGGTCACCGTCACCCAATCCGCTGCCGTCGCGAGGGTCAGCGACACCGCCCCACCGTTAGGCGTGTACTTGGACGCATTGTCGAGCAGATTCGTCAATATCTGCGTCAAACGGACCAGATCACCTCTCACAAACGCCGCTAACGCGGGAACCGTCACCGAAAAACGCTGCAACCGCACGTCGATCGCCGGCCGGCAGGCATTGATGGCATCGGCGACCACGGACGTGATATCCACGGGGCCAAGTTTGAGCTGCAGTTTGCCGGAGTTGGCGCGCGACACATCAAGCAGGTCATCCACCAGACGCGCCATGTGCGTCACCTGTCGCTCGATGATCGCCTGCAACTTGGGGAGCACGGCATCATCCGGGGCCACGCGTGCGAGCAGCGCTGCCACGTTGCGCATCGGCACCAGCGGATTGCGCAGCTCGTGTGCCAGCACCGCCATGAACTCACTCTGTTGCAGCTGCTTGGCCTCTGACTCCGCCTGCAGACCCTGCGCGATCAACGCCGCCAGCACGAGTTGTTCGTTGGCCTCGCGCAGCGCACTGTTCCGACGCTCGTGCTCGGCCAGCGTGAGTGGCAGGTACGCCACCGGATGCATCAGCGCCATCAGCTCGGCCGCTGGTGTGTCGGCGTGCGTCAACACGTCGTCGTCGAAGAATGCATGGCTGCATGCGCCGCGCCGCTTGGCTCGATACATCGCCACATCGGCCTTGTCGATCAGTACCGTGGCATCGATGCCGTCGTCGGGGTAGAAGCTGATCCCGATGCTCGCCGTGAGTCGGATCACGTGATCACCGATGCGCGACGGTACGGCAAGGGCATCGCACACCTTGTCGGCGATGCGGCGCGCGTCGGAGGGAGCGGCGATATCGGTCAACACGACGACGAACTCGTCGCCACCGTACCGGCTCACGGTGTCAGTGTCGCGCACCGAGTTCAGCAGGCAGTCGGCAGCGCGCTGCAGCACCCCGTCGCCAACGACATGCCCGAGCGAATCATTGACCTGCTTGAAGTTGTTCAGGTCGACGAACATCACCGCCAGCCGCGTCCCGTGACGCTTCGCGCTGGCGGCCGCCTTGGCAAAACGATCCAGCAGGAGCGAACGCATGGCCAGACCGGTCAGCAGATCGTGCTCGGCGTGCTCCATCGCCACCTGTACACGCAGCGCCGACAGGATCAGCTGTTCATTGGCGTCCCGCAGTGCGGCGAATTCCCGCACCGTCTTCGATTCGGCCGGGTCCGGGCCGATCGGATCAGACGGCATCATGTATCCCGATATCGCTGCGGCACGCGCTCACGCATCGTCGCCTCCGTTCCGACCGGGCGCGCGCGACGCCGCATCGCTTCGCTGGCGAGTAGGCCGCCCACCGAGCAGGCCCTCCTGCGCCTCCAGTCGGGTGCCGATACGCAGCTGCCCATCGACGATGGTGAACTCTCGCAGCTCATCCGAGTGGCTGCTGCCGCGAAGCTTGACCACCGCCATCATCCGACGGAGCCGACTGTCCACCTCGATATAGCGCTGCACGATGATCGCATCGGTCATGAAGGCCGTGCCGTACGGGCTGAAGCGCAGGTCGGTGTAGCGGTCTTCGAGCTCCGTCGTCATGACGACGGTCACGTTCTCGACGGTCAGCGCGAACACGAGGCGCGCGAGCGACTCCCGGAAGTCCTCGCGGAATGTCGGCGCCAGCGCCAGCTCGAGGCCCGAGAGCGAATCGATGACCACCCGCCGCGCGCCCGTTTTCCGGATCTCGTCGATCAGCAGCACCAGCAGTTCGTCGATCGACAGATCGCGCGACCCGGGGTCCACCAGCGACACCGGCGCCGACGTGATGAGGTCTGCCAGCATTGGATTCCGCATCCGGCTGGGGTTCTGCTCGAACGATGCGATCACGCCATGCTCTCCACGCCGTGCCCCCTCCGCAAGGAATGACGCTGCCAGAATGCTCTTGCCCGAACCCGACGGCCCTGCCACCAGCAGTGAATAGCCGTTTGGCAGTCCACCACCGAGCATCTCGTCCAGCCCCGGTACGCCCATGGCCAGCCGGGACAGCACCTGCTCGGTCGACGCGGTGCCCCCGGTATCCGCGACTGGAGCCGGGGTCGGTGCGAACACCGTGACTCCGGCCGAGGTGATCCTGAATGTGTGCAGCCCAGCCATCGTGGCCTGGCCGCGCATTTTCTTGATCTCGAGCTTCCGCACCATCGAGTTGCGCTGCATGCTCTGCCGCAGCCAGATGATCCCGTCAGCGACCGTGAACACCGGGTTCGCCTCCGCATCGTCGAAGTATTCGCCGATGAGGAAGGTCGTCGCCTGCCAACTCGTCATCTGCACGCCCAGCTGCTGCACGAACGCCTGCAGCTGGTTGGTGGCCGCGCCCTCCGCAACACCAGCCAGCATCACCGAACGGAACGAGTCCACGAACACCAACGAGGGCCCGGCCGCTGTCACCTCGTCGACGATGCGACGCAGCACGAGATCGAGGTCGCCGACGATGGCCTCATCCGAGAGGTTGATGAATCGGATCGCGGTGTTGATCGCTGAGGCATCAAAAAACCCGAACTGCTGCTGGTATCGCAGCATTTTCAGCGCTGGCTCACCGAGTACGGTGAAGTACAGCGCCGGGCGTTCGGGCGACGCGAGTGCAAACATCATCTGATGCGCCAGCGTGGTCTTGCCACTGCCCGGCGGTCCGGCAATCAGGTTGAACGAATACTCCGGCAGGCCACCGCCCAGTACGGTATCCAGACCAGTCACGCCGGTGGAGAGGCGGGTGAGTATCACAGGCGATGTCATGTGGTCGGGTTCGACGCGGCATCGCCGCTGGAGGAAGGAAGCAGCACGTCGTGCAGCAGGCGCTCGGTGAGCGCACCACCCACCATGCTCACGAGCAGCGTATGAAACGTCTGGAGCAGTGCGGCCCCGCCCTCAGTGGCAATCGCACTGCTCTGCAACGCCAGAGCGCCGTGCAGGGCAGTCAGATCCAAGGTCGCTGCAACACTTTTTGCCGGGCTGCCGATCCACGGAAACTCGCGACCGGCGAGGTACAGACTGCGTCCGTAGAGTGCAGTGACCCCGCCCTGGCCGATGATTGGCGTCAGCTGCCCTTCGATGTCGCGCCACATGGCCACGACCGTCGCCGCGACCCGGAATGCGTCTGCATCCGGACCCGTGCGGCTCTCGAGAGCGGCGGCAATACGACGGCTTGCGGAGCTCGGCATGATTGTCGGTGGCGTCGCACATCGAGCGAAGTACCCAGTGCGGGCGCTTCTCGCGTCGAGGCTGGCGTTGCGGAAAGTATAGCACAACGCGCTGCGATCTTTCCACTGCGGGGATCGGTACGAACTGATGCGTCTGCCGACGCAGCGGGCACCACGTGGTCCTGCATTTGCGGTATTGAATTGCAGCGTGCGGCGGCCGAATTAGTCAGGCAGACGCCGCCGCGGCTCATCTGGCAGCGGCCAGCTCTCCTGTCAGGCTGGCTCGATGATCTCCGCTACTGATGACTCGCGTCGCGCTTTGCAGCCTGTGCTGCCCGGGCTGCTGCTGGCCGTGCTGACGCTCCTCTTCGGTTTTGGCCTCGGTATCATCTTCGGGCTCAACGAAGACCTGATCAAGGCGCGCCTGGCGGCATCAGCTGCCGCGGTCGATGTGTCCATGTACCATCAGGATGCCGCCGCAGTGAAGGCGGTGCTGTCCAAGTCGTGGGTGTACATGCAACGCGCGCACCTGCACGCCGGCAGTCTGGGCACGGCCGCCGTGGCGATGATCGTCGTGCTCGTGCTGCTGGACGTGCGCCCGCTCATCGCCCGCACGCTCAGTATCGCACTCGGTGCGGGAGGGCTGGGGTATTCGCTCTTCTGGCTCATGGCCGGCTTTCGTGCCCCGTCGCTCGGCAGCACCGATGCCGCGAAGGAGTCACTGGCCTGGCTGGCGATTCCGGCGTCGGGGCTGGTGGTCGCCGCGACGGCGGCCACGCTGGTATTGCTCGCGGTACGGCTCTTCTCACGGAAGGTTGAGCTGACGGCGGGCGGTCAGCGCGACGATGATCGGCGCTGACTGGCCACGGCACCGTACCCGCACACGCCGAGAGGCGTAGAATGCACATTGAACGGCACCGCACCATGCACATCGGTTGGCTCCGCGCCGCCGTGCTCGGTGCCAACGACGGACTCATTTCGACGGCCAGTCTGGTGGTCGGCGTTGCAGCTGCCGGCACCACGCGATCAGCCATTCTCGTGGCTGGCGTGGCCGGGGTCGTGGCTGGGGCCATGTCGATGGCGGCGGGGGAGTACGTGTCGGTCAGCTCCCAGGCCGACACCGAAAATGCCGACCTGGCGCGCGAGCAGCGTGAACTCGACACTGACTGGGAGCATGAGCGGCAGGAGCTGACGGGGATCTATCTGCATCGCGGACTCACCCCTGATCTTGCGTTACAGGTTGCCGATCAGCTCATGGCACACGATGCCCTCGGCGCACATGCGCGCGACGAACTCGGGCTTTCCGAGATGACGTCGGCTCGGCCGATTCAGGCGGCGCTGGCATCGGCCGGGACCTTCGCCGTTGGTGCCGTGCTTCCGGTGGTGGTGGCGGCGCTGGCGCCGCGCAATCTCGTCTCGCCGCTGGTGACCGGCTCGGCCCTCGTGATGCTGGCGATCCTCGGCGCACTGGCCGCCCGGGTCGGTGGTGCATCGCTCGGACGGGGTGCGATCCGCGTGATGTTCTGGGGAGCGCTGGCGATGGCGGCCTCGGCGCTCGTCGGCACGCTGTTCGGGGCCAGAGTGTAGGGGTTAGGTCGGCGCCGCTTCGAAGTCGCCGATGGTGCTCCGGCTACGGATTTTGCTCGTTGACGTATCCGATCGAGAAGGCGATGCGACAGAAGGCAGTGGTTGTCCACAAAAGTAACATCATGATACTTTTATGAATGATCAGCAAAAACTGGCGTACGTTTGACACCGCTGCTCACCGGCCCGGTGGCCAGACGACCGGCAATTTGGTCTGCTCGCCGAGTAACCGCGCATACGCAGCCATGGGCTGCAGGCCAACGCTCGCACGTCGGACGTCGAGCGCGGCGATGTCCTCGATGGCCTCCGGTACCCACCGTCCGTCCCTTTCGTAAAACTGCGACCCGTAACGCTGCGGCTGCCCCCGGTGCACGAAGATTCGGTCGGTGAGCAGCGCCACATCCGCCTGGGTGAGCTCGCCATTGCTCGCGAGGCGCTCGAGCTCCGGTAGCATCGCCGCCTGCCACGCAGTGTCGGGGCTGTGCTGCAGGATGTACCACGCGGCCTGCTGGGCGCTGTCCCCGGCGATCGTGCGCGACGGCCAGCCGTGCCGTGCCACCGCCGCACGCAACCATCGCGTGCGGGCGCTGTCGGCACGCAATGCCCCGAAGAGCATGGCGGTGTCGCGCGCGGCGATTGCTCGATCGACAGCCTCGCCGCGCCCGTCCTGATCCTCGCGCCCGAACCGGTGCAGCGTGTCCACACGCGCCGTGTTCCAGCCCAGCGATTGGTCGACGCTGGCCGCCGGTACGCGGGCAGCATCGGACTCACCTCGTGTGCACGCGCTGCACGTGAGCCCAACGAGCAGGAGTCGATATCGGAGGCGGCGGCGAGTACTCATGCGTATCGGCGAGTAGGAGGTCTGCACCCAGCAGACGGTTTACGCAGACAGAAGTGTAACGCAGCCAACCCACCGAGGTTCGGCTCGTGGTTCCTTCGATCTGCGCTGAAAAGAGTGACACGGTGTCGCGCTGGCACACCGTGAAGCGCCGACTGCAGAAAAGACGCGTGCGCGCGGCACGCGTCGCCACATTGTCGCGAGCGGCGGGGCCGGCCGAGGCCACCGCGCGTCCAGGAATTCTGTGGCGCGGTGGGCCGAGGCAGATTGGCTCCGAACGCAGCAAGCGCGGGTCAGGGGGCGTCGCCAATCACGCTCACGGCATCGCCGTAGAAGTATGCTGTGCGGTCAGCTGCCACCGCCGGTCATAGTAGCCCCATGTCGTCGTGTAGCTGGTGACAATCTCGAAGGGGGTCCCCCCGTTCACGCCGACAGATCTGACCTTCCCTGTCACGACCGCTGATTCGGTGCTGATGGTGCGAGCGTGCTGTTCCAAAACCTCGAACGTCCGGATGACGAGGCGAGTCAATCCCTGATTGGCCACATCCTGCGTCTTGTTGGCAATCACGCCTTCGCTGTTCGTGAATTGGTACTCCTCGGCGAGAAGCCGATTCAGCGCGGCAATGTCCCCGGCCGCTTCCAGTTCGGCATGGGTGCGTCCACTGTTGAGCCGCTTCGCCAACGCATGGTGGTCACGGCTCGCTCGCAGGACGCCCGCGACCATCAATGCGTCGTCGAAACCTCTCTTGTCCGAGTCGTGCTCTGCTATCACCATCCAGCGCCCATTTCGCTTCTCAAACACTCCAGTGTACCGCCCACTGTCGGTGGCTGCTTCGGCCATCTGCGAGTTCGTAGGAGTCGTTGTCGCGATCCAATCGTTTGTGACCAGTGCCATGTCACCGACGACGCGTATCGCTTGATTGTCGTGCTTGAGCGAGTTCGTTCGGAAGTCCGGGTTGGCCCGTTGTTCTCGAAAGTACTTCAAGGCCTCCGCGCGATTGGTCGTGGTCCCGTTCGGGCCTGCATGGATGTAGTCGTCAGCCAGAGCGCGCTCGAGGAATGTGATATCGCGACCCGGAACGGCCTTTTCGTATTGCGCCAGAAAGAGCCGGACCTCCGTCTCGGAATTGCGGCTTTGGGTAAGGGCGGGACTGACCGAAACGATCGAGAGCACGACGGTGCTGAGGAAACGCCTCATTTCTTACCCCGAGCTGGAATTGGGAATCGCTGCCTTCGCTTGGTGGTTTGGCCGCACAAAAGAGGCCTGCTAGATCCTCGCACCTCATCGATCCTCAGCCTTGCCACCTCATATCTACCGAAGGCTTGAAGTTGCGGTACATCTGATCAGGGCGCCAGCTCGATGCGGTCTGGGTGGCAAACACCGTGCGTGAGCCAGCGGGGCTTCTGCTCAGTAGTCGTGCGAGCCCGAACGGTTGCGGGGGTCGGCGAGGATGTCGCGCTCAATCATCACACCGGTGGGCGAGGGCGACGACGATGCACTGGGGGCGTGAGGTTTATCGGA